>ERZ506887.1088-NODE-1088-length-14886-cov-7.403749_pt1 | contig 14886 bp, 19 predicted proteins | sample MGYA00512905_ERZ506887 | MGnify/ENA metagenome assembly ERZ506887 | reverse complement strand
CTCTTGACATGCCATTCAACAACTGTTATATATAAAACAAGGGTGAGAAGCCTGATTTTTAGGCTTGCCACCCTTGCATATCATAGAAGAATCTTATTTACAGACTTTTTCTCATAGTCTCGTTTTATCTGGATTCGTAATATAGTCCAGAGCTTTCTTGTCTGTTACTTTAATGGGGAAGATCTTAAGATACGCCAAAATTCTTTCACCATCTCTTTCAATTCCTGCATTTCTTCAGAATACAGATCTCCGGTACTGTTTACTTTCTTCGTAATCTGATTAATATTCACACCGATCTTATGCATTTCCTCGTATTGTTTTTTTAATGGAGTAGTGTCTGTATTGACAATATAACCGTCAATTGCCATTTTACGAAGATAAGCTCCCATGTTTTTAGTCTTTGATTCAATCATCTTTCTGCGAATCAGCTTCTTTTCTTCGGGGGAAACACAAAACAAGATCTGTATATTTCTTTTTCTCTTTGCCATAGATAGATTCTCCTTTCATTGGTTGCTCAAAGTAGTGGCTTTTGTGTTTTTGATTTAGGGCAGGGTTCCCTAAATTGCTGGTTTTTTTGGAAGTGTATATACACTTCCTGTCCTTGCTATTTACCGGTGGCACAGCCGCCGGAAGAGAGTCTTTTGAAAAGAACCCTCTATAGATAAGGTATTCAGAGAAGAAAAATAGGACATCGCAGATCTGAGGTATGACGAAAGAAGGATTCTATGGTATAGTAAAATCTGAATGAGAAAAGAGGAAAAGAGGTCTTACCGATGTCACAGAAAAACCATGAAATGATAGATGGAAAATTACTGCAGACTGACAAGAAATATGCTCAGTTGAAATTAAAGCAGAAAGAGAAGATTGCAGAATGGATGTTCCAGGCAACCAGGGATTATTATATGAAAAAATACACTTTCCCAAACGACAAACATCTGGAAGAAGTGGTGGATATTGTGTATGAAAAAATTGAAGATGCAGAAATCTGGATTCCGTATGGAGAGGTATTCAAGCATTACAAATCCAAACGATCGGATATCAATAAACGTATCAGAAGATCTCTGAATGAAAAAGAAGAGAGTCGGATTGAGAAGGTTTGCTTTATGAATATGTGTATGATCCAAGATGACAAAGGAAATGTGCTGGCATTGGATAAAGTGAATGACAGCTATACAGGGACAACTTTTCCAGGTGGTCATGTGGAGCAGAACGAGATATTTCAAAAATCTATGATTCGGGAAGTTTGGGAAGAAACAGGTCTTACGATTGAAACACCGAAGCTCTGCGGTTTATATCATTGGCATAAGGGTGGAGTACATTATGTGATTACGCTGTACAGAGCTGATAGATTTATCGGAGAATTGACAAGTTCGGAGGAAGGGCAGGTGTATTGGATTCCGCTGGAAGAATTAAAAACCAAAGAATTGGCTACAGGTATGGAATACGTTTTACAGATCTTGGAGTCTGAGCAGGTGAATGAGTGTTATATGCATCTGGAAGCAGATGGATGAGCTACCACCGGAAGCAATCAGGGAAATGATCATTAACGCCCATTGTCACCGTAACCTGTTGGATGAATCCTGTATTCAGGTCGCAGTTTATGATGACAGACTGGAGGTGACTTCTCCGGGTGGATTATATAACGGATTGACTTATGAGGAAGTCATGAATGGTCATTCTAAGATCCGGAATAAAGGAATTGCCAATATATTCAGTCAGATGGGACTCGTAGAAGCATGGGGAAGCGGAATTAAAAGAATCCTTAATGCAGCAGAGGAGTATGGACTTCCGAAGCCGAAATTTCAGGAATTCGATAATATGTTTCGGGTAGAGTTGTTCCGAGTCAATCCAATAACTGACCAAGCTAACCAAGCTAACCAAGATTTAGAGAGATTAGACCAAGTGGAAGATGAAAATGTACTGAGTGAGAAAGAAATAGAAATTCTGAATCTTGTACGTATGCAACCTTCAATCACGCAGAAAGAAATGGCTAATGCGTTAGATTGGAATCTTGCTAGTGTGAAGTATTATATAACCAAATTGAAGGAAAAGAATTATCTGAAGAGGCAGGGAAGTAGCCAAAAAGGGAAATGGGTGATATTAACAAAACGAGATTGACACTTGTATCAATTCATGTTAAACATATGAAATGTAAGGAGGAGAGAAAGATGCCTAGAAAACCATCATTAGACGGCAAAGATTCTAGTCTGAGAATCAGGATGTCACCAGAGCAAAAAGAAAAGCTAGTATTTTATGCAGAGAGACATTATCAGACTATGAGTAATGTAATATTCCAGGCGTTGGACATTCTTTACGCAAGAGAAGAACAACAAAATAATAAAGAGTAAAATGGAGTTATTTTGGAGTTTATTTCTTCATTTTTTAGCACTCCTCTTTGGCACTTTTTTGATAATCCCCTTTGTAAGAATCAGAAAATCCGATCCATACGGAGCACCAGAGAAAACATCAAAAAAAGACACAGAAACATAGAGAAAAAAATTAGAAGCCTTGCATCAGGGAACGTCCTGACGCAGGGCTTTTTCAGTCCTGAAAGAAAAGGGAAGAAAAATAGTGCAGTATCCCGGAAGCGCCGGAAAAGGAAGTTTTTACAAGTGAGTTTGCTAAAAAAATGCAAAGTGGGTGTGCGAAGGGACAGGACATATAAGCTTTGTATTCTATCTGGCAAACTAGACAGACTTAAAAGTCATATTCTACCTTCGAGGGGTATGCTTTTCATCTAAAATAGAGTACGATTAATAAAAAAAGGAGGTAGATGGATGGATCTTATCAAAATTGGAAAATATATTGCAGGTAAGCGAAAGTCATTGGGGATGACACAAAAGCAACTGGCAGAAAAATTAGGTATGAGTGATAAGTCTGTTTCTAAATGGGAGCGAGGAGTTTGCCTGCCGGATGTATCTGTTTATAAAGAACTTTGTTCAATTCTTGGTATTAGCCTCAATGAGTTTTTGGCTGGAGAAGATATAGCTCAAGAGAATATGATTCAGAAGTCAGAAACAAATATTATTGAAGTGATCAGAGATAATATAGATAAACAGAAATGTCTAAAGGTTATGAAATGTATATTATTAGTTATATCTATCTGTGCGGTATCAGTAATCGGATTTACCATATACCGTCTGAAAAAACCACAGAATTATATTTCTCCTGTTGCAAAGGATAGCATAGAAATGCAGACAGCAGAACTGCTTGCTGGACCGGATGGAGCATTTGTCTATAAGTTTATCACAACGGATGAATATAAAAAACTCAGATTACATATTTATCGATACGAATCAGGAAAATTGAGTGATCAGGACAAAGTTGAAATGGGATTTGAAGATATTGGTTCGCCAAAAAGTGGTGAAATCGTAATGGTGCCTGATTTCGATACTTATGTAATTAAGTTAATTATTTCTGGAGGTGGTAGTAGGTTGTCAACAGAAATTCCTGTTTTAGAAAATGTAGAAAATAGAGAATACTATGGCAGAACAGCAACTGAAATAAAAAATGTCGTAGACATTAGATACGATAAGCAGCAGCCACTTATTGCCTTTGTTTATGATAATGATGAAATGAGTGTTCCGACTTTAGACGATTTTATAAATAGCCAAACAGATTTTCTTTCAAAAAATGATTATGTGTATTATGTGGCATTTGAGTTTTGTAAGTAATAGATTTGATAATATGTTTCGGATAGAGCTGTTCCGTAATTCATTTCCGGTGACAAATGAAAAAGAAAACATCGGAGGTAGAGTGGAGAACAGACCTTAACGATACACAGCAAAAGATTATAAAGTTGCTTTCAGAAGATCATCAATTATCAGCGGTTAAGTTAGCTGAAAAAATCGGGGTTGTCAGGCGAAATATTGAGAACAATATTAAGAAGTTAAAAGAATATGGTATTCTCATAAGACATAGCTCTCCAAAGAATGGTTACTGGGAGATTATAGATAAAGATCTACAGGAGTGAGAAGTAAATTAATCCAAGATTAGTCAAATGCTGAGAGAAATAGACCTTCGCAGACGTAATGTTTGCGGAGGTTTTTTTGATAAAAAATTAATCATGATAATAATGTGATGATATCACAGAAAACAAATGAATTTCAGATTATAATAAAGCCACAAAAGAAAAAACAAGGAGGACTGTAAAATGTCTGCTATTAATATCAATAAAAATAATTTTCAGAATGAAATAATGGATTCCGAGAAAACCGTTCTTTTAGACTTTTGGGCTCCTTGGTGTGCTCCTTGTCGTATGGTGGTTCCTATCATAGAGGAGATTGCAGGTGAACGCCCTGATATCAAAGTTGGAAAGATTAATGTGGATGAGCAGCCTGAACTGGCAAGTAAATTTGGTATTATGAGTATTCCAACTTTGGTGGTTATGAAGAATGGGAAGATTGTAACAAAAGTTTCAGGGGCAAGACCTAAGAAAGCGATTTTAGAAATGCTTTAATGAGGAAAGGTGGAAAAATAAGATGAAGGTAATAATCGTAGGCGGTGTAGCCGGAGGAGCTACAGCCGCAGCAAGAATACGCAGACTGGATGAACATGCAGAAATTACTGTGTTTGAAAGATCTGGATACATATCCTATGCAAATTGTGGGCTTCCTTATTATATTGGAGACGTGATCACAGATCCGGAAGAACTTACATTACAGACACCAGAGAGCTTTTTTAAACGCTTTCGCATTAATATGAAAATTCATCATGAAGTTATCTCCATACATCCGGATCGTAAAACTGTTTCAGTGAAAAATTTGGAGAATGGTGAGATATTTGAAGAAAACTATGATAAGCTGATCCTTTCTCCAGGTGCAAAGCCAACACAGCCGAGACTTCCTGGAGTTGGTATTGATAAACTTTTTACACTTCGTACAGTAGAAGACACTTTTCGTATAAAGGAATATATAAATAAGAACCATCCAAAATCGGCTATATTGGCAGGTGGTGGATTTATTGGTCTGGAACTGGCAGAAAATTTGAGAGAGCTTGGCATGGATGTTACAATTGTTCAACGGCCTAAGCAGCTGATGAATCCTTTTGATCCGGATATGGCATCCATGATCCATAATGAAATGAGAAAGCACGGGATAAAATTGGTACTGGGTTATACGGTAGAAGGATTTAGAGAAAAGGACAATGGAGTAGAGATTCTATTAAAAGATAATCCGTCCCTTCAGGCTGATATGGTGGTGCTGGCAATCGGCGTTACACCAGACACAGCATTAGCAAAAGAAGCCGGTCTGGAGCTTGGCATCAAGGGAAGTATCGTAGTGAATGACAGGATGGAAACTTCTGTACCGGATATTTATGCAGCAGGTGATGCAGTTCAGGTAAAACATTATGTTACGGGTGATGATGCGCTGATTTCTTTGGCTGGTCCAGCCAATAAGCAGGGAAGGATCATTGCTGATAATATTTGTGGTGGTGATAGCCATTATTTAGGCAGTCAGGGAAGCTCCGTTATCAAAGTGTTTGATATGACAGCAGCCACTACAGGTATCAATGAAACCAATGCCAAAAAGTCAGGATTAGAGGTAGATACAGTAATTCTTTCTCCTATGAGTCATGCCGGTTACTATCCTGGTGGAAAAGTGATGACCATGAAGGTGGTTTTTGAAAAAGAGACTTATCGTTTGCTTGGTGCTCAGATTATTGGATATGAAGGAGTTGATAAACGTATTGATGTGCTGGCAACAGCAATTCATGCAGGACTGAAGGCAACCCAGTTGAAAGATTTGGATCTCGCATATGCACCGCCATATTCCTCTGCAAAGGATCCTGTAAATATGGCCGGATTCATGATAGACAATATAGCAAAAGGAACCTTAAAACAATGGCATTTGGAAGATATGGATAAGATTTCTAAAGATAAAAATGCTGTGTTGCTGGATGTGAGAACAGTAGGTGAATTTAGCAGGGGCCATATTAATGGATTTAAAAACATTCCTGTAGATGAACTGAGGGAACGTATCAATGAAGTTGAGAAGGGAAAGCCTGTTTACCTGATATGTCAGAGTGGGCTACGCAGTTATATTGCAAGCCGTATTTTGGAAGGAAATGGATATGAAACATACAACTTTTCAGGTGGATTCCGCTTTTATGATGCAGTGGCTAATGACCATGCACTGATTGAAAGATCATATGCATGTGGTATGGATTATTAGAAATAAATAAAATATTTTTATTTTCACATATTGTTCTGTAAGGCTTCAAGCCCTCCTGTGCCGCCTGCAACATTCCTTCTGAAAAATCAGTTAATGTGATTTCAAGATTTTCAGGCAGTACCTCTACCATTTCCCGCCACAATATCCCATTTCCGCATCCAAATTCTAGTACCCTGCTTCCTTCCCTAAGCGATAACTTGTCATATACCCATTCCATCCATGGCTTCTTGCTGGTACTGAATTGATGAATGTTCACTCTTCTTTTCAGGTTTTCATCTGTGGCATATTGAGATTCCGACAGCTCCTTTAAAGACACAATTTTAGTTACCTCCATGAGCTGTTTGCAAATATTATCTTCTCTTGCCTCCTCCGCACTTTCTACCGCTGCAATTACTTTTTCCAAATGCTGTTTCTGCTTAATCAGCATTTGCTTTTGTTTTTTCAAATTTTCTTTTATGCAGGATTCCTGCAAATCATTATTTAATATATATTGAATTTTTTCTAGAGAAAAGCCTAGAAATTTAAACATTTGAATTTTTTGAAGCCTCTCCATTGATTTTTCATCATAAAGCCGATAACCTGCTTCCGAATACTTTGTCGGTTTTAGCAGTCCCTTTATATCATAAAAGCGTATTGTCCGTACAGTAACGCCTGATAATTCTGCTATTTCCCCTGCCGTATATAATTTTTTCTGCATTTTATTTACCTCTTTCTAAATGATATCTTTCATGAACTGATACATATAGCCTAAGGCATTACGTAAGGTAAGTGTCAAGATAAATCCGTATATTTTTTATATTTATTTGGGCCTCTGATAAAAAATACTTTTTTACTCTCTGAACTAGAGACCACCGAATACACTACTTTCCGTTCCCGATGTTCCTAAGAACCTTCCCCTTCTATAATGGTCGCTCCATGGTTGGTCATTTTGGCAATAACTTCATACACTTCTTTGGCACGATTGGTAACAATAAATATACTGATCAGCAGCGTATCATATGTAATTACATACCCTGGTATGATATCTGTCAATACACTAGTGAGCACAATCATAAAACAGAAATACAATGTAAAAGAGCAAGACCTGTTGCTCCTCCCTATATTTCGTATATTATTTTTCTTTTAAAATTTGATTCGTCTTCCATAATAACCATACAATCGCATATTCTATGCTTATAATCAAAATACACCAAAAAACAGACATTCCAACTGATTGTTCATATACATATAAAAATGGATAAGGTCCATACATAACTTTTGCAATATTCAGACTTGTAGTTATTACAGCATAAATAATTGTAGGGATCAATGCCACATACACCATGCTTCTTTTTAAAGTAGTCTGGAATCTGTCTATAAACAGAAAAGAGGCTATGGTAAGGATTGGACAAAGGAAATGCTGATATTTCAATGCTCCTTCAAAAAAATCCGCCGATAGCCTTCCAAGCCTCCCATAGGTGCCAATACAAAGAAGACAATACAAAACGTAATAGTCATACAGCAGACCCCTGTATATTTTATATCCTTTATCCAGATAAAATTTTGCTGTCCTTGTAATTCTCTAGCCTGATAAATAATATCCAAAAAGCAGCACACCACCATGAGAATATTGCTGTCCACTGTATAGTATCCCAGCATTCCCAGCCCATTTTCGTATATTTCAATATATGTCCCAAGTATACCTAAGACTATGATAAGCAAATCTAAGACTATGGCTATCATACACTGTTTCTTTTGTACTTTTTGTTCCATTTACTTTCGCTTCCATTCTGCTCATATGATGTTGTTATAGTACACTATTTAATTCATCTTTAATGTTTCTCCAGTCTGGTAAGAACTTATCCATAAAACCATAAAATCTCTGATTATGATTTCTTTCTAAAAGATGGGTCATTTCATGAACCACCACATATTCCAGACACTCTGGTTTCTTTTTTGCCAGCTGTAAATTCAGCCAAATGCGCTTTGCACTGGTATTGCAGGTTCCCCATCTGGTTTTCATATTCTTGACACCCCAGTCCTGAACCTGAACTCCAATCCTGTTTTCCCATTTGGCTATCAACAGAGGAATCCTTTCTTTTAGCTGGATGCGATACCATTCGTTAAGGCAACGCTCCTTTTGCTCTGGTGTACTGTTCATAGGTACCTGAATTACAATTCTTTCTTCTAAAAGCATCACTTTACTACAGACATTAGAATATCTAAGTTCCAATGGATAGGAGCTCCCCCATAAATAAATATTCTCCCCCGATATGTACTGTAATTCTATTTCCTTTGGCTGTTTCTCATATTTTTTTCGTTTTTCCTGAATCCAGTTAATTTTAGATACTGCAAAATCCTCTATAACTTTTTGACTCATCCTTTTGGGTGCAGAAATTATCACCTTTCCATCTGGTGGAACCACCTTTAAATAAAGATTCTTTATCTTCTTTTTTTCCACTATGATGGGTATTCCCTGTATTTTAATTTCTAACATCTATGTTCCCCCTGATTATTAAAAACAGTTAACTCTTTAATACTTCATATAAAAAAGGCAGACTGCTGCTATCTGCAGCACCAAAATCATTGGCATCCCCACCACAAAATACCAGTGCTTTGTTTTATGCCTGCACACTCTCATTCCCAGATTAGAGCCGATACTTCCACCAAGTACAGCAATAAGAAACAATGTTTTCTCAGGTATTCTCCACCTGTGTTCTCTTGCCCGCTTCTTGTCTATATACATAGACAGAAAACCAATTGCTGTCATCACTGCCAGATAGACAACCATAAATTTGAGTTGAGTTGTCATATGGATTTTCTCCTTTCATTTTTACTTGCCGTATATTTTTCCATAATATAGTTTGTAAGCATAACTCCATTTCTTTCGACCTGTTGTTCCTTAATCACTTTATAGCCTCTTCCAATAAAGAACGGTTTTGCGGTAATCGAGGCATATACTCTAATTTTATCTGTATTAACTGCCTTTTCTAATTCATTACAAATCACAGTAGCAATCCCTCTGCCCTGATAATTTTTATGGACATATAATCTGTCCAAATATCCTGTTTTATCTATATCTCCAAACCCAACCAAAATATCATCCTCCACTGCCACAACAGTGAAATGTTCCAACAACGTTTTATTCCATTGATCTAAATCTACTCTCCCTGTTGCCCATACACAGAGCTGTTCTTCTGTATAATCCTTCGCGTTGACCGAGTGAACTGTATCATAAAATAGTTGTGCCAGATTCATACAATCAGATGATTTATATTTTCTGATAATCATTTTTTCTCCTTAAACAATTTTATATCCACTGCAATTTATTTGTAAATCGTATTCTTTCCTTTCCTTGCACTATTCTTCCAATTTGATAGCAGTCATAATATTTTGCAATGTGATCCATGACTTTTTCCTTATCTTTTTCTTTTACAACTATATTAAATCCCACGCCGCAATTAAAGGTATGTAACATCTCTTCATCACTTATATTTCCATTTTTCTTAATATATTTAAAAAGGTTAAGAAGCTTTATCTTCGATAAATCAATTTCTGCTGTCATGCCTTCTGGTATGATCCTGCATAAATTTCCTTCTATGCCGCCTCCGGTAATATGTGCCATACCATGAATGATGTCTTTTCCCAGTAATCCCTTAATCGCCTTATAGTATGGTGTATGAGGCTTCATAATCTGCTCTACAAATGTAACACCATCTATTTTATCTAACTTAATTTCTGGCATCTTTTCCATAAGAAGACGCACCAGCGAATATCCATTGGTATGGAGCCCGTTAGAAGCAACTGCTAGCACCACGTCCTCCTCTTCAATTTTAGAACCATCTATTACTTTTTCTCTCTCCACAATTCCTGCAATGCTGGAAGTTAATATATAAACCCCTGAATCTACTACCAGTGGCTGTATGGATGTTTCTCCTCCCACTAGAGAACATTCATTTTCCCTGCATGCTTCTGATACGCCTTTTACCAATGTTTTTATAGTGTCTTTTTCTGCATTTCCACATACAATGGTGTCAAGAACTGCCAGTGGTTTTGCTCCCATAACTATAATATCATTTACCAGATGATTTATCATATCATGACAAATGGATTCTGTATAGCCATATTCCATTGCAAGTTTTTGTTTTGAACCTGGTTCTTCTGATTTTAAGACCAATACAGGTTCTTTTATCTCCGGAAAATGAATGTCATATAAAGAAGCAAATGGACCAAGACCATTTAACACCCGCTTATCCTTAGTCTCTAAATGTTTTGCCATTTCCTTTTTGATGGTATCTGTATATGTAATATCAATTCCTGCTTTGCTGTATGACAATCCTTCCTCTTCTTTTTCGCTTCCCATAAGTATCTCATCTACTGTTACATTTAATGCCAGTGCTAAGTCATATAATGTTTCAATATTAGGATAAGCCGCACCGGCTTCCCATTTGGAAATTGCCTGAAAAGAAATATTTAATTTATCTGCCAATTGTTGCTGAGTCATACCTGCTTCTTTTCTTTTCGTCATGATAAAATTTCCAACCTTAATACTATCTAACATTTTTGTTTACCTCCGTTTTTTATTTTATCATAACTTTTTTCTTTGATTATCATCAATAACCGGAAAATTGAATTTTCTGCCATAATTCTACTGGAAGTTGAATCAGTTTCATACCAATTACTTCTTTCCAAAAGTCAGTGCACATTCATGACAATATTTGATACATTCCCCACACTGAATACATTCCCTATCTCCCACTTGTTTTACGTCCAATTTGCACTGAACTACACAGGCATTACAATGACTGCATTTTTCTTGATTCACCTTCATTCCCACTATGGAAATTTTATGAAAAAGAGCGTAAAACGCACCCAGAGGACAAAGAAACCTGCAAAAGCTTCGGAAAATAAACATAGAAGAAAGTATTATGGCTGCCAACAACGCTATTTTCCAGGAATACAAACCACCAGTTAATGCCTTCAGCCTTTCATCTACTGCCACAAGAAAAATACCGCCTTCTAAAGTACCTGCCGGACAGATGTACTTGCAAAAGCCCGGCACAGCCAGTGCCAGCGGAATCCCGATAACAAATATAATAAGAATGAAATATTTTATGCAGGATAATCTTCTGGTCCACTGGTTCTTTTTCAATTTTGGTACAGGAATTTTATAAAGCAGTTCCTGTATCAGACCAAAAGGACAGAAAAATCCGCAGACAACTCTGCCTAACATCACCCCAAACAGTAATAACATTCCCAAAACATAATATGGAAATTTGTATTTACTCGAAACCAAGGCAGCCTGAAGACTTCCAATAGGGCAAGAAGCAATAGCCCCTGGACAAGAATAGCAGTTCAGCCCGGGAACACATATCCCTTTTATATCTCCCTGATAAATTTTCCCTTCTGCAAATCCTGTAAAGTTGCAATTATATAAAAGAGCGCAGATTACCTGAATTATTTTTCTTCTTCGCTTCATTATCCAATTCCAATACACTCATAGCAGATTCGAATTGCCTTATTTTTAATATCTTTAAAATCTCCCTGATGAATACCTACTATAATAAGAACAATAGCTGCTATCAGCAATCCTTTCCTAACATAATCTTTCATCTTCTTACTCATTCATTGCCTCTTCAATCGCGCTCTTATATTCCTCATACTGTGCATCCGCACTACCTGCTCCTACATAAATTTTCTTTACTGTACCGTCTTTTCCAATCACCAGCGTATACGGGATTCCATCTGTTGGATATTTTCCATTGATCGTCCCATCTGTATCATATGCAATTGGAAAGGTATACGAATTATCAGAAATAAACTGATCCACTACCCCTTTATCTTCTAAACAGTTTACTGCCAAAACCGCCACTTCCTCACCATATTCACTAGAAAGTCTTTCAAATGCCGGCATTTCCCCAACGCAAGGACCGCACCATGTTGCCCAAAAGTTAAGCAATACTACCTTTCCATTCTGTTCAGACAGTGTAAAACTGTTTCCATCAGCTGTTTCGGCAGTAAAATCTGGGGCACTGTCACCTTCTAATACTTCCATGTAAGTGTCTTGCTGATTTTGTGCAGAATCCGTATTTGTACAGCCTGTTACTGATATACTGATGGCTGCAGTTAAAATCAAACTAATTGTCTTTGCTATTTTTTTCATCACTAATTCTCTCCTCGTACTTTGTTATCACCATTTTAACATACACCGGCAAAAACGAAAAGTAATTATCTATATATATCTTTTTATGCTGGCTATTTGCAGCCTTCCTAAGTTTGCTTGTGCTTATTTCCATATTGAAAGGCATAAGCCGATATGGAATATTAGTCTTACTCTTTCAGGCGCTTATTGCATTATTCTAATGTCCAGAAGAAAAGAGATTTCGTTGAAAATACCTGGCCAGATTGGGCGAGTCATCGCCAATCTGCTGCAATGTACCATAGCTTTCCTCTGCCATTTTGTTTCCACAGTACAAAGAACCAAAAACAACCGGGGGATGAAATTTCTATGTGGGTATAAACACAAAAGATTTTAAAGAAGATGTATTTAACGATGCCAGGCACTTAAATTTTACAGACCTGCCGCTGGTTTCTCTGTACGTGCCAATATGATGTGGATGTAAGAACCTGTATTAAAAATGTAAATGATATGGTGCTTAATTATTTCAATCACTATTTAAAAGATGCCCCTTCCTAAATATTGCCTATAACAAATTTTACCAGAAACTCAGTTGCTCCTCTTTCAGTGATTTTACCTTTCTCTCGTTAATTTTATCTTCTTCTGTAATTATTCCACATAATATAGGTGACTTTGAATCATATTGGATGCACTTTTTCCTAACAATATCCCGGCTGCAATTGGCATAACAATATTTACACCCATTTTTACAAGTATTATAGGCACCAATCTCCACACTCTCTACACATCCACATTCAAGTCTTTGATTCTTGTCTTTCCCTGCATTTATTTTACAGCCAATAATGTCTTCTATAAGCTTTTTATCTATACAACAATTATGTTCTATACCACATTGGGCTAAATCTATTCTTTCAGCACAGCTGCCTATGGTCATTCCATTGCTTCTGACTATTTCACTCATCTTTCGGGCAAATTCCATTAACATTGGTTCACTAATCTGATAAGCTTCTAGTGCTTGCATGTTTTTCTTGTTTTTTGCATAAATATCAACAAAGCTGACTACACACTTATTAGTATAACCCCTTAATGCACCTGCTATCTGCTCCAATGCTTTTAAATGATATTCTGGTGTGTATTTCTTAGTAAATATAATAGGATCATATCTCCAAATACCCTTCTTACTTCCTATCTCCTCTGACAACTTTTGAAATACTGGTATCATCTTTTCTTTTTTATGGGGAACATTACATTCTATGTCTTTTCCGTATCCAGTCAGAGTGAATTGAAAATAGTACTTATATGCTGCCAACTCATCCAATCTGTCAATCATTGGTTCCGGATTTTTACTCCAAAAAACAATACAATCCACTGTTTCAGGCGATAAATCTATTTTGCTAATCTGATGTGTATTCATTGGATTACGTACATATACATAACCCGCCTTTATTCTATTGTAAAACCATTCCGAATAATAATTAGGGATATCTGTTCTACGGCTTACACTTAAAATCATACATCATCCACCTCTATAATATGCTGCACATTCCTGCATCTGTTTCATTTTTTCTGCTTTATTATACACCCTTTCATAAACTATTTTCCAATTTTCTAAAAATCCCACATATTATCTCTTTGAATGCTAATTTTAGTTAAGTATATTATATACCACTGCTAGTATTTTATTTTAAATTATGCTAAACTTGAACAACAATAACCAATGGATAATATCTAATCGTAACAATACTTTTTATAAGGAAACATTGATTTTAGCAGATTCGCTGTTTATGGTAAATACAAAATAGATACGATTTTCTATAATACTCATATAAAAATCAGGGAGGTATTAGTATATGGATACAAGAAAAGTTGGAATGTTTCTTGCCGAACTTAGAAAGCAGAATAAAATGACACAAGAACAGCTTGGAGAAAAAATCGGAGTAACAAATAAAACGGTTTCCAGATGGGAAACAGGTACATATATGCCACCAATAGAAATGTTGGAAGTTTTGAGTGATTTATATGATATTTCAATTAATGAAATAATCACCGGAGAAAAATTGAGCGAAACAGAGTACAAGCAAAAGGCTGAAGAAAATATTAAAGCGGTTCTTTCAGAGAGTGCATTCACATTAAAAGATAGGATCACATTTTTTCAAAAGAAATGGAAAAAAGAACATGCTCTTGAAATGATATTTGAGATGATAATAATATTGGCGGCAATGGTATGGGGCTTTGTGTCTGATAACGGATTACAGCTGGTTGCTACCATAGTTGGAATTTTATGGTCGGTTTATCAGCGTAATCGAATGATGGCATATGTTGAAAAACACGCTTATTCTGGCAATAAAGATCAGTAATATAGATTCTGCCCCCTGAAACAGTGTTTACCTCAAAAAGAAAACCCTTGTAAACATAAAGTTTACAAGGGTCCCATGTGTTCTGCTTATTATCTCTTTGAGAACTGTGGTGCACGACGTGCAGCTTTGAGACCGTATTTCTTTCTTTCTTTCATACGTGGGTCTCTTGTTAAGAAACCTGCTTTCTTAAGTGCTGGACGGTATTCTCCATCTGCCTGAGATCGGAAGAGCACACGTC
>ERZ506887.1082-NODE-1082-length-14928-cov-3.284206_pt1 | contig 14928 bp, 12 predicted proteins | sample MGYA00512905_ERZ506887 | MGnify/ENA metagenome assembly ERZ506887 | reverse complement strand
AGGCCGTGACGCTTTACAAGAAGGCGTTTACCTATCCGGAGAATCATCAGGTGTTCCTCGTGGACGAGCGGGCCACGCACGATGCGCAGATCAACTATTGTCTCGGAGAGGCTTACGCCGCGCTTGGCCAGGATGCCGAGGCGGAAAAGTATTGGAAACTAGCCGCCGAACAGGATTATGAACTGAAGGGAAGCAAGGATTTCCGCTACTGGACGGGCCTTGCGCTGGAGCGTCTGGGCCGGAAAGCGGAGGCGGAGGCCATCTTTTCGGCGCTGGTTGCCGATGGCGAGGCTGCCGTTGTCACACAGCACGTTAATTTCTACGGAGCTGAAGGAACTACGGGCGTGACGGTCGATATTATCAACTCGGCGGCCTATTATACCCAGGCACTCGGTCATCTGGGACTCGGACATAGGGGGAAGGCGAAACGTCTCTTTGCCGAAGTGCAGCGCCTGAAGCCGGATCACCTCTGGGCCAATGAGTTCATGAAGCAGTTTGAAAAATAGTCCTCCGAACCCGAAAACAGAACGCTTTATGAATGGAAGAAAAGCATGGATGGCCGGGCTGGTTGGTTGCCTGTTGTTTTTGTCCGGATGCACCCGGGAGGGGAACGGGGAGGTGGCCGCCAGAATCAGCCTTGAGTACAGTACGCATCGTCAGCTTACCGAGATGCGCGTGCAGGGCCGCGACAGCATGAAGGAATATCTGCGCGAGCACCCCGACATCTCGGATCAGATCGAGGCGGAGATCCGCGCCAACGCCCACAAGCTCATGAGCCCGCAGGCGCGCAAGGCCGCCATCGCTTCCGGCCGCGCCGTCGAGGTGGCCGCCGATGACTTTCAGGGCTGATGGCCCGGCTCATTGAGCTCAAACAGACCGCGCCGGAGCGCTTTCTGGCGCGGTTTGACACCGGCGAGGAGGTGCGCACGACGCTCGCCGTCGTGACGGACTTCCACCTGCGCAGCGGAAAGGAACTGACGGCGCCGGAGCTCGATGCGCTGCGCGCGGCCTCCGAGCGGTCACGCTGCCGGCAGCGGGCGCTGCGCATCATCGGCGCGCGCGCCATGTCGGTCAAGGAGCTGACCGACCGGCTGAAGGAAAAGGGCGAAAGTCCGGAAAACGCCGAGGACGCTGCCGCGTGGCTGCAGGAGATGCACCTGCTCGACGATGCGCAGTACGCCGCCATGTGCGTGCGGCACTACGCCGCCAAGGGCTACGGCGCCGGACGCATCCGCAGCGAGCTCTACCGCCGCGGCATCCCGCGCGAGCTGTGGGACGACGCGCTGCAGGAGCTGCCGGAGCAGGACGACCAGATCGACACGCTGCTGCGCCGCCGCCTGCGCAGCGACACGCCCGACCGCGACGAGCTGCGCCGCGCGTCGGACTATCTCTACCGCCGCGGCTTCGGGCGCGACGAGATCCGCGCGGCCATCGCGCGCTATCAGGATAACTATGAGGAGTATTGACCCATGCCATATCGAATCTGCCTGATCTCGCTCGGCTGTGCGAAGAATCAGGTCAACAGCGAGCAGATGCTCTATCTGCTCAACCAGGCCGGCCATGAGGTGGTCGGCGAGGTGGACGGGTGCGACGTCGCCATCGTCAACACCTGCGGCTTTATCGACAGCGCCAAGAGCGAGGCCATCGACCAGATCCTGCAGCTCGCCGAGGTGAAAAAGGCCGGCGGACTGAAGAAAATCCTCGTGACCGGCTGCCTATCGCAGCGGTACGAAAACGACATTCTCGAGAGCCTGCCGGAAGTGGACGGCATGCTCGGCACCGGCAGCTTCGGCCAGATCTGCCAAGCCGTCGAGGATGTGATGCACGGCGGAAAACCGCTGTACTTCGGCGACAAGAGCGGCCCGATCGAGGAGATCGGCCGCGTGGTCACGACCGGGCCGGGCTGGGCATACCTGCGCATCGCCGAGGGGTGCGACAACTGGTGCGCGTTCTGCGCCATCCCCGCCATCCGCGGCCGCTACCGCAGCCGCACGCTTGACGCCATCGTGCAGGAGGCGCGAGACCTCGCTGACCTCGGCGTGAAAGAGCTGATCGTCATCGCGCAGGACATCACCCGCTGGGGCATGGACCTCTACGGCAAGCCGAGCCTTGCGCTGCTGCTGCGGGAGCTGGCGAAGATCGACGGCATCCGCTGGATCCGCCTGCACTACCTCTACCCCGAGATCATGGACGACGAGCTCATCGACCTCATTGCGGACGAGGACAAGATCGTCAAGTATCTCGACATCCCCATCCAGCACATCAACAACGACATTCTCCGCCGCATGAACCGCCACTGCACCGGCGACGAGATCCGCGCGCTGCTGCAGAAGCTGCGCGCGCGCATTCCGGGTCTCGTGCTGCGCACGAGCCTCATCACGGGCCTGCCCGGCGAGGGCGAGGCGGAATTCGAGGAGCTGTGCACCTGGCTGCGCGAGGTGCGGCTCGAGCGCGTGGGCGTGTTCCCGTTCTCCCCCGAGGAGGGGACGCCCGCCGCCGTGATGACCGACCGCTGCGAGCCGGACGAGGCCCAGCGCCGCGCCGATCTCATTCTCGAGCTGCAGGCCGGCATCATGGACGACTACAACGCCGCCTGCATCGGGCGGGACATGACCGTTTTGTGCGAGCACCGGGCCAAGAGCGGCATGTGCTCCGGCCGGACGTATGCCGACTCGCCGGAGATCGACGGCACGGTCTACTTCACCGGCACGGCCCGGACCGGCGACATGGTCACGGTGCATATCACCGGCTGCGACGACGGCGATCTCGCCGGCGAACAAATCCACGAATGAGGTGCTGACATGACAACTGCAAACAAAATCACCATCTTCCGCGTGATTCTCATCCCCGTGTTTCTGGTGCTGATGTACCTGCGCTTCCCCGGCCATACGTACTGGGCGTTCGGCGTATTCGTGCTCGCGAGCCTGAGCGACTTCGCCGACGGCTACATCGCGCGGCACTACAATCAGGTTTCCGACTTCGGCAAGTTCATGGATCCGCTGGCCGACAAGCTGCTGGTCGTGGCGGCCATGCTGCTGTTTGTCGAGCAGCACCAGATGCCCGCGTGGGCGCTGCTGCTCGTGGTCGCGCGCGAGTTTGCCGTGACCGGCCTGCGGCTCATCGCCGTGGACAACGGCCGCGTCATCGCCGCCGCCTGGTCCGGCAAGATCAAGACCGCCTCGACCATGGTGGCCATCTGCCTGATGCTGCTGTGGAACATTCCCTGGCTCAACACCGTGTGCTGGGTCGTCATCGTCGTGACGACGGTGTACTCCGGTGTGGAGTACTTCGTGAAGAACCACGACGTGTTTCAGAAAGCCGCCTGAAGCATAAAAAGGCCAGCGGGCATGATGCCCGCTGGCCTTTTGGGGTTATGCCTCAGAACGTGAATGCCTGCAGCGGCTTGTCATACTCCGAGTGCCCCGTGGAGAACGGCTTGCCCTCGACCGTGACGCGCACGGTCGTGCAGTTGAAGTTATCGAGGAACGTGTTGACGAGACTGCCCATGTACATGAGCTCGCCCGTCGAGCCGCTCTCGCGCAGACCGGCGAGGAACGCCTCGTTCAGGTCGAGGCTGAGCGCGTCGCCATCCTTCGAGATGGCGAGCACCTGGCTGCCCTTCGGCAGGGCGTTGTGCGCGATGAGCTGCTCCGTGATCGCCTGCGCATACGCCGTCGTGACGGCCGGCTCCGCATCCGGGATCTGCGCCGCGTCAGCGCGCAGGTCATCGGCCGCGTCGTTCGGGAAATAGAGCTTGCAGGACGTGTCCACGCCGCCGGCGGCGGCCGTCTGCGTCGGCGGTGTCTCCGGCGCGGGGGTCTGCTCCGCCGCGTCCTTCCCGCCGCAGGCGCACAGCAGCGCCAGCGTCAGCACGCACGCGAGCAGGAGCGAAAGGTATTTTTTCATGTCAGTGCCTCCTGTGCGGCCACGCTTTGCTCCGGCCGCGTTTTTTCCAGCATACCACACCGGCGCGCGGCGCGCAACCTTGACATTGCCGGGTGCATATGCTAAGATGATGAATGCGATGAACGGAAAGAGTACGCCTGTTGCCCGGTCTCAGAGAGGCGCCCAGACGCTGTGAGGGTGCTGTCCGGCGGGGCGGAACGTGCGTCCGGGAGCGCGGCGGGAGGAAATGCCCGCCCGAAGGCACCGCGTTACGGTGCAGCGAGCGAGAAACGAGAGTGGAACCGCGAAGGACTTCGCCTCTCATGCCGGACGGCATGGGGGCGCTTTTTTATTGCAAATACGTCTCAAAGGAGCCTGAATATGAAACTGTACAACACCATGTCCATGCAGAAGGAAGAGTTCGTGCCGATCGAGCCGGGCAAAGTGCGCATGTACGCCTGCGGCCCGACGGTGTATAACTACATCCACGTCGGCAACGCGCGCCCGATCATCATGTTCGACGTGCTGCGCCGCTATCTGGAGTACCGCGGCTACGAGGTGACGTTCGTGCAGAACTTCACCGACGTGGACGACAAGATCATCAAGCGCGCCAACGAAGAGGGCATCACGAGCGAGGAAGTTGCGAAAAAATACATCGCCGAATACTTCACCGACGCGCACGCGCTCGGCGTCCGCGAGGCGACCGTGCACCCGAAGGCCACCGAAAACATCCAGCAGATCATCGACCTCATCACGACGCTCATCGACAAGGGCTACGCCTACGAGGTCAATGGCGACGTGTACTATCGCACGCTGAAGTTCAAGGACTACGGCAAGCTCAGCCACCAGCCGATCGAGGACCTGCAGTCCGGCGCGCGCATCGACGTCAACGACATCAAGGAGAACCCGCTCGACTTCGCGCTCTGGAAGGCCGCCAAACCCGGCGAGCCGTCCTGGGACTCGCCGTGGGGCAAGGGCCGCCCCGGCTGGCACATCGAGTGCTCGGCCATGTCCAACCGCTACCTCGGCAAGACGATCGACATCCACTGCGGCGGCAGCGACCTCGCCTTCCCGCACCACGAGAACGAGATCGCCCAGTCCGAGGCCGCCAACGGCTGCAAGTTCGTCAACTACTGGCTGCACAACGGCTTTATCAACATCGACAACAAGAAGATGAGCAAGTCGCTCGGCAACTTCTTCACCGTGCGCGAGGCCGCCGCTGTCTACGGCTACGACTGCATCCGCATGTTCATGCTCATGAGCCACTACCGCAGCCCGCTCAACTACTCCGGCGAGATTCTCATGCAAGCCAAGGCCGCGCTCGAGCGCCTGCGCACCGCCAAGAGCAACCTTGAGTTCTTCATCGCCAACGGCCGCGACGGCGAGCTGAGCGAGGCGGACGCCGCCTTCGTGCAGGGGCTGGACCAGTACCGTGAGAAGTTCGACGCCGTCATGGACGACGACTTCAACACCGCCGACGCGATCTCCGTCATCTTTGAGATGGTGCGCGAGATCAACACCGCCGTCTCCCCCGCCGCCGACCCGAGCAAGACGCTGGCGCAGGCATGCCTCGACCGTTTCCTCGAGCTGTGCGACGTGCTGGGCATCCCGTTCGGCTCCGACAGCAGCGAGGACCCCGAGGCAAAGGCCATCGAGGAGAAGATTGCCGCGCGTCAGGCCGCTCGCAAGGCCAAAAACTGGGCCGAGGCCGACCGCATCCGCGATGAGCTCAAGGCCGCCGGCATCGTGCTCGAGGACACCCCGCAGGGCGTCAAGTGGAAGCGCGCATAAATTGACCCGATTGCATATCTGACGACCGCCCCGGCCATCTGGCCGGGGCGATTTTACCGTCGCAGCGTACAAAAATCCCCGATTGGAAACCCAATCGGGGATTTTCGCAGTTTATGGGGTAAGGGATAGTTCACATCAGGGATGCTGCGGTGCATCGGAGTCTTCCGCTTCCGTGTCCGCTTCGTCCGTCGGGATCTCCGCCGTCTCGGTGCTGTCCTCAGCGGTCACTTCCGGCTCTGCTGCTTCCGGAGCGTCCGGCTCGGCCGGAGTTTCCGCCGCTTCTTCAGCGGCCGCGGCCGCGGCTTCCGTCTCGGCGGCTGCCTTCGCCTCCGCTGCGGCAGCACGCTTGGCCTCTTTGGACTCCTTGGCAGCGGCGTGCCTGGCCTGGAGCTTCGCGTACTCCTCGCCCAGCCACATGCGCAGGCCCTGCTTGCGCAGTGTTGCCGCTTCTTCCTCGGTCATCGTTCCCGCCGCGACTGCCTTCTTCAGCTTCCGGCAGTAGAGCAGGCGCAGCACCGCGACGATCACGGCCAGCACGATGAGCACGATGAGAATGTAGAACAGCGGGCCATGGTGCGCCTTCGAGACGGCAAACAGCAGGTCGCGGTCCATGGTCTTGAAGACGAGGTAGCTGCCGTCGCGGCTGCTGGACGTACTCGCCCAAGTGCCGTTCTGGTAGGTGTAGACCGTGTAGCTCGCGCCGGTATCCGGTGCGTAGACACGCAGGGAGACGGTGTTGTCCGTGTCGTCCTCGACCGTGTCGTTGAGGATCTCGACGTTATACTTCATGTACAGCTGTTGGTTGCCGCGCAGCGTCGGGCCGTCGGCCTCGGCGGAGGTGATGTGCACATCCGTCGCCGGGTCAAAGACGCCCTCAGCCAGCACGATCGGCGTGCGGCTGTTGTCGGCATACAGGTCGCCGGCCACGACCGTCGAGACAGCGGTGTACTCCGCCTTGACCTCGAGGTCGAAGGTCAGGTGGCTGTAGTCATGCTCCGGCCAGGAGCCATAGTTGCCCTCCACCGTCGGGCAGTCGGGGATCTGAGATTCGTCGATCGAGCCGCCGTAGGCAAACGTGATCGTCTTGACGACCTCACCGTTGGCCGTGAAGGTGACGGCAAAGCTGGAGAACTCCGCCGGGATGCCGTCGCGTGCCATGAAGGCCTCATAGCTCATACCCTCGGCCTTGCCCGCGTAGCTGATGCCGTCGATGCCGGCCTCCGTCTCGTGGACGAAGTAGTTGTCGGCCGCGCTGCCGTCCTTATCGATCTCGCCCGCGATGGTGCCGACGCAGTTGCCGGAGCCGTTGAGATTCACGAGCGTGTTGCAGCCGCTGACGTTCATGCCGTAACCGGCGATGCCGCCGATGTAGTTGCGGCCGGTCAGCTCGCACTTGGCAAAGCTGTTGCGCACGGAGCCCTGTGACTGGCCGACGATGCCGCCGACGTAGTCGCCCGCCGTGCTTTCGGCCGTGCCGTAGCCCTCGCAGCCGCTGATAACGCCCAGATCCGCATAGCCGCAGACGGCGCCGACACAGTCCTTGCGCGAGGTGGCATTGCCGTAGTTCTTACTGTCGAGCAGCACGCACTTGGTAAAGTACTTGGCCGTCAGCGTGGAGTCTTTGATGACATTGGAGTCGCTCTCGGGGTCGAAATCGTACTCGATGTCCATCGTGCCGGCAACGCCGCCGACATTCACATCGCCATCGATCTTGCCGTAGTTATCGCAGTTATAGACCTTGCCGTCCGTCGTGCTCGAGAGCTCTTCCTCCGAGACGTCCTGAATGATGTCGTCCTTGTCCTTGCTCAGGGCAAGCTCCAGAATGTCGCACAGGCGCATCATGACGACGTTGAACTGGTCGTTGACCGACTTCATGTCGCTGATGATCTGAGTGCTGTAGGTGGCCGTCTCCACGCTCAGGCGGGACAGGCCGGCCGAAATGCTGCCGAGATCGTCGAACATCTGCTCCATCGCGGTGCGGTAGTCGCTGCTGATGTCGGGCAGGTTGAGCGGATCATTGCTGGCGAGGTATTTCGTGACCTGGTCGAGGTAACTCATGCCGGTCGAGAAGTTGCCGCTCGAGGACTTGAGCGCATCGAACGCGTTTTTGAACGCGGCGCTCATATAATCCAAGCGGGTGTGGCCGGTGGAGTCCTCGGTGAGGTAGTACAGGTTGATGATCTTCGTCATCGTGGAGATGTCGCCGGAGATCGCGCCGATTGCCGAGGCGGCGTCGCCCATGCCCTTGAGCAGGGCATCGCGCTGCGACTCATAGGTGCCGAGGTTGTCGGGATTGTACTCATAGCCATACTTGTCGGACATCTGCTGCCAGTTGTCCGGGCGGCTGGCGATCAAGTCGTAGGAGCCGGTGCCGTAGGTGTTGTCCATGACCTTCATGAGCCAGGCACAGTAGTCCATGGCCGCGTTGAGCTGGTCGGACGAGACGCTCAGGTCCTTGGCCGCGTCCTTGAAGGCCGTCTTGTCGGCCTCGGTCATCTCATCGACAATGTCGAGATAGTCAAAGCCCTTGTTGAAGTAATCGATCGATTTGTCAAGCGACACGGCCGCCGTGGAAAACTCCGTGATCGCGGGGGCGAGCATTTTCTCCGCCGTGTTGATGCGGATGAACACTTCGTTGACGGTCGTGACCGTGTTGTCCACATAGTCCGTGGTGCGCTCGGCCACATAGCGTGCGCTCTCCGTGGCGCGGGCCGCGCTGTCGCTCAGCACGCCGACCGTGGCGGCCAGCGACGAGGCCGCAGCGCCCGAGTGGTTGAGCAGGGTATCCATCAGATCATGGAGCGTGTTGAGCTCCTTGGCCATGGCGCCGATCGAGCCGGACTCCACGTCCAGCGTGATGAACGGCTCCATCTGGCCGCAGATGCCGCCGACGTCCTTGCGGCCGGAGGCCGTGCCCCAGTTCGTGCAGCCGGAGACCAGACCGCTCTGGCGGCCGACGATGCCGCCGATGTTGTAGCCGACGTGCTCAAAGCCGACGCCGCCCCAGTTCGTGCAGCCGATGATGACACCGGACGAGAAGCCGCAGATGCCGCCGACGTCCGTGGAGGTGTTGGCCTTCTTCGGCGCGTCGTCATCCTCGTCGTCGGAGGCGGTCGGGAGCGTCAGGGAGTCGAGATCCTCTGTGCTGCCAACGGCCTCGCTGGCGTTGATGTTCACGCCTGTGGTGTTCGAGCAGTAGGAGATGGTGCCGATGTTCTGACCGACGATGCCGCCGACGTAATGGTCGCCTTCGACAAAGCCTTCGGTCTTGCAGTTATAGATCATGCCGCTGCCTTCGTTCGTGCCCGCGATGCCGCCGACGTTGTTCTCGCCGGAGATCGTGCCGTTGAACGAGCAGCCGGAGATCGTGCCGTAGTTCGTGCCGACGATGGCGCCGATCTCGTTGAGGGTGCCGGCGGCGTCGATGTTGCCGGTAACCTTCAGGTCACGGACGGTGCCGACCGCCTGCACATAGCGGAACAGGCCCATATGGGACGCGTCGCCCGAGAGCTCCAGCCCGCTGACCGTGTGGCCCTGCCCCTCGAACGTGCCGCCGAAGGTCGGGATCGGCACAAAGTCCGACCCGCTCAGGTCCACATCGTTGTCCAGATAGACCGTCTTGCCCTGCGAGTACGTGTCGAGCTTGCAGCTTTTGCTCAGCTGCACGAGATCATCCGCAGAGTAGATATGGATCTCCTTGGCGTTCGGCTGGGCAGCCGCGCCGCACAGCAGGCACAGCGCCGCCACGAGCACCAGCGCAAGCAGACGACGCACATTATGTCTCTTCATCGGAACCCTCCTCACCGTGCAGATCTGCCGCCGGCACAGTCTGCGCCGGAGCCTCCTCCATCTGCACATTTCCGATATCGATCGATGCGCTGACCGTGCCGCTGACACGACCGTGGATCTCCGCATCGACGTAACCGTTGATATAGCCGCGCACGTGTCCGTTGACACGCATGGCCCCCTGCAGATGCTGCTGCGCGGCGTGGTGGCCAATCGTAAAGGATGTTTTTTCAACCAGAGAATCGCCCAGCAGCAAGATCTGCGGCAGGACGCACATGACCAGCACCATCGAGATCAGCGTGCCGCGGCCCAGGCAGATGCCGATAGACGCGACCGTGTTCTCCGAGGACAAAAAGCCGATGGACATGCCGGCTGCGGCGAGGATGGTGCCGGAGGTCACGACTGTCGGGAACGCCTGGTTGAGCGCCTCGATCATGGCTTCCTTATAGGGCATCTCCTCCTTGAGCCGGAGGTACCGGCTCGAGATGACGATGGCGTAGTCGATGTTCGCGCCCATCATGATGGAGCTGACGATCAGGTACGCCAGGAAATACAGATTGTTGTGCAGGATCGTCGGGAACGAGAAGTTGATCCACACACTGCCCTGGATCACGAGGATCAACAGCAGCGGCAGTGCCACGGACTTGAACGTCAACAGCAGCACGAGGACGACGAACACGAGCGTGAGAATGCTGATGAGCGTGTTGTCCGTGCTGAAGGCATCGGAAAAGTCCTTGTCCTTGGCCGTCTCGCCGACGAAATAGGACTCGTCGTAATACTTGCCGACGACGCCCTTGATGACCGTCAGGTAATCGTAGGTCTCCTCACTCTCGACCGGGAGGTTGAGATAGAGGATCATGCGCGAATAATTCTCGGAGTGGAGCTGTTTTTCGCCGTCGATGAGGCGATCATACATCTCCTCCAGGTCGCGCATGGTCGCAGCGTCGATCTTCGAGCGGTAGATATCGCGCTGCTCATACAGGAACTTGAACATGTTAATGAGCGGCACGGAGCAGTTGTCGATATTGCTCAGATCCACGAGCTGGCCGATGGCCTTCGTGTAATCGTCATTTGCAGTGCAGTAGGCCGTGTACAGCGCGCGCGACACGCCGATGTCGATGTCCGTGAGCTCGGCAAACTTGCGCGGCGTGAGCGAGTCGGTGACCATGTAGCCGTCCTTGGCCTCCTCACCCGCAAGCGCCTGAATGTGATCAACACCCTTGAGCTCGTTGAGATCATCAAGCAGATCTGCCTCGCTCTCAAAGTCTGTGAACGGGAAGATGAGCACGACCTGGTTCGTCTCGCCGAAGGTGGCGTTGATCTTCTTTTCGGCGATCTTGTAGTCGTTTTGCTTGATGGTGTCGAGCGTGCTGTAGCCGAACACGTACGGGCACTTGCTGCTGAGCAGGAAGCCCGCGATGATGATGACCAGAAAGATCGGCGGCACGATGTAGCGGCTGCGGATGGCAAAGCGGCCGAGCGCGTCGATGCGCGGCAGGAACTGGCGGTGGTGCGTCCTGTCGATCCACTGGCTCATATACATGATGAGCGCCGGCATGAGGAAGAACACCGTCAGCATCAGAAACAGGATCGACTTGATGAGCACGAGGCTCATGTCCTCGCCGATCTTGATCTTCATGAACGAGAGCGCAAGCAAACCCGAGATCGTCGTCAGGCTCGAGGCCGAGATCTCCGGAATGGCCAGCGTCAGCGCGCGGATGGTCGCCTCACGGGGCTCGAGATGCTCGCGCTCTTCCGTGTAGTGGTGGCACATGATGATCGCATAGTCGATGCCGAGACCGAGCTGCAGCACCGCCGCGATGGAGTTGGTGATGAACGAGACCTCATGGAACCAGTAGTTCGTGCCTTTATTGACCCAGACGGCCACGCCGAAGGTGATGATAAGCACCGGGACCTCCGCGTAGGTGTGGCTCGTGAGCAGGAGCACCACAAAGATGGAGCACATGAGGATGATGAGCACGATGCGCATCTCGCGCTCGAGGATCTCGCCGGTCGGGTTGCCGACCTCCGTTGTGATATAGGTATCATAGCCGTCGAGCGCCGCACGGACGTTCTTCACGCCCTGAATGCTGATCTCGTCAAGCTTTTCCCCGTCGAACGTGACCTCAAAGAGCGCCGATGCACTATTATAATGGTGTGTGTCTTTTTCAAACACCACGTCCTTGACACCGTCCACACCGCGCAGCATCTCGGCAAGCTCCTCCGCCTGCGCAAGCGTCACATTGGACACCATGACCTTCGCATCCCCGTAGGTGATGAACTCGCTGTTCATGATCTCCAGACCCTGGCGCGTCTGCGTGGAGTCCGGCAGATAATCGGTCAGCTCATTGTTGACGTCCGTCTTGCTCGCCGAGAAGATCGACAGCACGCACGCCACGGCAAACAGCACCACGAACAGCCGCCGCTTGTCCACAATGAACGCCGCCAGACGCTCCATAAACGTTTTCTTCATACCCTAGCCCCTCATCGGGCGGCTCCCCCGCCCGAGATCTCTCTGCGCGCCCGGCCGGAACCGGTTACATCAAAAGTTAAAAAACAGTAACAAAATGTGTTTTGCTGTCGTTTTCGGGTGTAACTGCGCAAAGTTAACATAAACAATTACGGATTCTTTTGTATCATACGATATCCCAAACACGATGTCAACCGTGAAAACGGATTTTCCCGCGATTTTCCTTAATTTTTTTCCACATTTTCTTGAAAATGCGCGCATTTTCACGTCGGTTCCGCAAAAAATCAGACGTTTCGTCAAGAAATCAACCGCGCATTGATTTTTCGTCCCGCGTGCTGTGCGGTAACATATTTCTGCAAAACGGCGTCGAAATATGGTAACAAAAATTCGACCCGTCGGAATCAGAACCGGATTCCGACGGGTCGAATTTTGTAACTTTTTCATGCTTCAAAGATCTTCTCCACACGGCGGATATACGCTGGCAGCGCCCCCTCAAAGTCCACGCCGAAGCGGCGCGGCGTATCGCGCCAGAGCGAACGGCAGATGCTCTCGTCCGTGAGCGCGGTGGCCGTTTCGAGCGCGGCACTCAGCGGTGCGCCGCGCACGAGCAGCGCCGCGAGGGCGGAGGCGAACACATCGCCCGTGCCGTAAAACACGCCGGGATGCGCCGGGCGCATGCTCGCGTGCATCTCCCCCGTGCGGCAGTCGCAGGCGACGTTGCCGATCACGTCCGGCTGCGGGCGCACGCCGGTGACCGTGACGACGCCGGCGCCGAGCGCGCCGAGCGCCTGAAACAGCTGCGCAAGATAGGCATCGCTGTGCGTGCCGGGCTCATACGGCAGGCCGGCCAGCAGCGCCGCCTCCGTGACGTTCGGCGTGATGACGTCCGCGCGCGAGAGCAGGCGGCGGAAGGCTGCGCACATGCGGTCGTCGATCTTGGAGTAATAGCTGCCGTTGTCAGCCATGACCGGGTCGATCACGACCAGAGTGTCCGGCGCGGCGATGCAGTCGAGCGTCTGTGCGAGCAGCTGCGCCTGCTCGGGCGAGGCGAGGTAGCCGGAATAGACCCCGTCGATGCGCGCGCCGATGCGCTGCCAGTGGTGCGCAATGGGTAGCATATCGTCCGACAGGTCGCGGAACGTCCAGCCGGTGAACTCGCCCGTGTGCGTACTGAGCACGGCCGTAGGAATGCAGGCGCACTCCACGCCCGTGGCGGAGATGACCGGCAGCGCCACGGTCAGCGAGCACTTGCCGAGCCCGGACAGATCGTGGATGGCGGCAATGCGCTTGAGCGGCGGTAACGTGTTGTCCATACGATGACCTCGGTTCGTTTTAGAATGGTGCACAGCAGACGGCCCCCGGCAAGGCACCGGGGGCGCGTGGAAATGGCTCAGCCATCGGACGACGGGAGCGCGCGCAGCTGCGCGTCGATCTCCGCGAGCGAGTCGGCCGTCAGGCCCGACTGGGCAAACCCGGCCACCTGGCGCAGCGTCATGGCGGCGGTCATCTGCAGGGCCGGATTCTTCAGGATCTTGGGGAAGAACCGCTCGAGAACCGCGACCGCCTCCGGCGCGCCGAGCAGCTTCTTCATCGTGTCGTCCACAGTGTATGTCACGTTGCTTTCCTCCCTGTCTCCGGATGGCCGGAGGACAGATTTCACAAAAAACCAGAGATTTTGTAGTGATTATACACAAATCACGGCCGATTGTCAAATCCCGTGCTTCCGGCGGGTACCGCCGGGGCATCGCGCCGGTCCAGATAGCGCAGAAACTGGCGGTGCAGACCGTCGCCGTGTGCGGGTATTTTGAGCCGCTGGCCGCTGTCGTGTTCGCGGCCGTGCTGCTGCATGAGACGATGCAGCCGCTGCAGATACTCGGTGCGGTGCTCATCCTCGGCGGTGCCGCTGGCGCCGAGTGCGTGCCCATGCTGCTGCAACGGCACCAGAAGTGCTGAGCCGATTTGCATATCGGCAAACTGCGCAGCGGCGGGTGCGCAGTTTTTTCCTGCGTCCGGCCGGTGTCCGGGAGAGCACCGGCGCACAGGCGGGACAAAAGAATCGCCGGCACACCTCCGTGTGCCGGCGATTTGTGCATTTGGCCCTGAGAAACCGTGCTCCGCTCATTGACGCCCGGCGTACCATGGTGTATTCTGAACGTGCGGTGCGCACGCGCACCGTGGAAGGAGGCCACCCATGATCGGTGCACTGACATATGAAGAAGTCCTGCAGGACACCATGCGGAGCAACTGGATTCACGCGCTGTGGCTGTTTGCGGTTGTCGTGCTGATCTGGGTCTGCACGATCCTCCTTACGCTGTACGGCAATCGGAAGAAAAAACCGAAAGACAAAGATGACAGCTGGCAGGTGTCGGTTTTTCTGCTGGTGCTTGTCGTGATCGGATATGGTATCTGTGTTGGCACATCGGTTCCCGAAGAGAACGCGCGCATCCAGCAGGACATTGACGAACACGCCTATGTCACCGTGCATGGTTCCTATACCCGAAACACAGCCTCCCGCCGCAGCCATCCGTCTTTCACCATGACCATTTACACGGACGACGATCCCGAAACGCCGCTGTGTCTGGAGCCGCCTGTGCTGGACGACCCCGATGCTTTTTTCCCGCACGGCACCCACGACGGTACGATCGTCTACGCCAAAAACAGCTGCCTGATCCTGAAGTTCACGCCGGACAATCATCTGGCCCCGTCGTTTTACGTTTGAAAACAGCCCCCCGGACCAATTGGTCCGGGGGGCCGGCTCTTTGCGAATGCTCGCGACGCGCACAGGGAGTGCCCGAGCGGGGATGGGCTTTCCCGCTCGGTTTTCGATCTTCGCCATCGGTGTCTGCAAAAAGAAACACCAGCCGACTGGCTGGTGTTTCTTTTTGGAGGCGCCACCCGGATTTGAACCGGGGGTCAAGGATTTGCAGTCCCATGCCTTACCACTTGGCTATGGCGCCAAAAAATGGAGCGGGCAACGAGATTCGAACTCGCTACCT
>ERZ506887.1064-NODE-1064-length-15037-cov-4.289414_pt1 | contig 15037 bp, 15 predicted proteins | sample MGYA00512905_ERZ506887 | MGnify/ENA metagenome assembly ERZ506887 | reverse complement strand
CATCCGCCAGTTCAACCTGATGTTCAAGACGTTCCAGGGTGTTACGGAAGACGCAAAGAGCCAGCTGTACCTCCGCCCGGAGACTGCACAGGGCATTTTTGTCAACTTCCCGAGCATTCAGCGCACCACGCGCAAGAAGGTGCCGTTCGGCGTTTGTCAGGTGGGCAAGAGCTTCAGAAATGAGATTACCCCGGGCAACTTCATTTTCCGCATTCGCGAGTTTGAGCAGATGGAGTGCGAATTCTTCTGCAAGCCGGGCACGGACCTCGACTGGTTCTACTACTGGAAGGATTTCTGCAAAAACTGGCTTTTGAACCTCGGTCTGGACGAAGCGAACATCCGCCTGCGCGACCACAGCCAGAAGGAGCTCTCCTTCTACTCCAAGGCGACGACGGATATTGAGTATCTGTTCCCGTTCGGCTGGGGCGAGCTTTGGGGCATTGCAGACCGCACGGACTATGACCTCACCCGCCATCAGGAGCATTCCGGCAAGGACCTCTCCTATTTCGACCCGGAGACGAACACCCGCTATGTGCCGTATGTCGTCGAGCCGTCTCTCGGCGCGGACCGCGTAGCGCTGGCGTTCCTGTGCGATGCTTACGACGAAGAAAACCTCGGCACCGAAGAAAAGCCGGACGTGCGCGTTGTACTGCGTCTGCACCCGGCACTGGCACCGTTTAAGGCAGCGATTCTGCCGCTCTCCAAGAAGCTGAGCGAAAAGGCCGGCGAGGTTTACGATGCGCTCGCAAAGAAGTTTTCCGTTGACTTTGACGATACGGGTTCCATCGGCAAGCGCTATCGCCGCCAAGATGAGATCGGCACGCCGTTCTGCATCACGTATGACTTTGACAGTGAAAATGACGGCTGCGTTACCGTTCGCGACCGTGACAGCATGGAGCAGGAGCGTGTGAAGATCGACGAGCTTGAAGCGTACATTGCAGAGAAGATCGATTTCTAAAAAAATATAAATAGACACAGCACCCGCCGTTTCGACTGCATGAACCGTGCAGAGAAGCGGCGGGTTTGTTTATTTTGCCGTTGAAACACCATGCAAAATATGCTAAACTAAATAAAAATGAATTCGAAATCGTGACACATAAAAGTTATCACGAAAGAGGAAATGGATTATGAGAAATACTTTTTCTAAACGTATATTTGCTGTTTTAGCGGCGGTTTTACTCGGCGCTGCGCTGTGTGCGCCGCTTACCTTTGCGGATGAAGCCGATACGGCCGATACCACAGACAGCACCGAAACGGTGGACACCACGGAAGGCACGACCGACACCGCAGGCGAAGACAGCAGCGGAGCGGAATCGTTCTTTAATGAGCTGAAGGCCGATAACGGCGTCGGCCGCACGCTGTTCATTGCGGGTGCGGTGTGCATCGTGCTCGGTGTCGGCGGAATTGTCAGCATCATTTTGTGGCAGCGTGCAAGCCGTAACCGCGACAGCGGCGAAGCGGACCGCGCCGAGGTGCTGGATGAGATTGAGCAGGAGGAACGACGCAACCGCAGAAGACGCGAAGAAGAGCGCATGCGCCGCGAGCAGATGCAGGCGCGCCGTGAGACAGAGCCCCGCGTGCCCACGTCCTTTGATCCGGATAAAGACACCGGCGAGCTGCCGGTGATGCCGGTGTCGGCGGAGTACACCGCAGAACGCCCCATCATGCCGGAAACGCCGGTCTCCATGCAGCCACAGAACGTGCGCCGCGCTGCGGTGCAGACCTCAGTGAATCGCGTGCCACGGCAAAGCGCCGCACCGAGAGCTGCAAAGCCCGCCGCGCCTGCGCCGAAGCCCGTGCAGCAGCGCCCGGCAAATCCCCCGAAGCCGGCTGCACAAACAGTGCAGACAAAGCCTGCCGCGCCGAAAGCGCCCGAAAAATATGACCTTGAGGATATTTTAAGAGAAGTCCGCGAGATGAACGCGAATAAATAATCGTACATAAAAAGGCCTTTGCATCTCCGTTTTGGACGGTGCAAAGGCCTTTTGTCGTCTTAATTTTGCGTCAGGTTCTTTTCTTTCTCGAAAAATGCTTTGCGCAATGTCTCGAAATCCTCGGGTGTGCAGACTTTTTTACAGGTGGGGATGAACGAGCCTGTCACCGTGAAGCACGCTTTCATGACGTCGCACGGGTAGTTTTCACACTGGCCGCAATGCGCGATATGCTTTTCGTTCACGCATTTTACAAGGCGATAGCGGCACCAGTTTTCTTCCTTGCAGCCGGTACAGGCAATCTCCTCGTTTGTCACCACGTGGTCACGGTAGCCGATTTTATACCACAGCTCGGCGGTGTGGTGTAGTTCTTCTGCGGTTTTGGTGTACGGCGGCACGTTGTAGCGCGGACATACCGCGCAGTCGTTTCCACACGCCGCAATGATTTTTTCACACATAGAGAACTCCCCCAAAAAACTATGTCTATTGCAGCTCGTCGCGGTAGTAGGCGAGAAGCAGATCGACCATTCTGCCGTAGGAGCGCAGACCGTTTTCCTGCCCGTTGGCTTTTAAATACGCGTCGTTCACGCGGTCGGAGACCTCGGAAACGGGCGTTTCGTACTGCTTCCAGTACGCATTATTTGACCGAATGTCGCGGCGCAGTGCGTCGCTTTTTAAAGCGTCTGCCCGGTTCCACAGGTCGCTGTCCACAGTGAGCAAAGCATTCATCGCGTGGACGGACGCCAAATACACACCGCTGTAACGGAATTCCGGGTCGTCACTTTGCAGGCACGCCAAAAATGCGATGAAATTCGCTTCGTCCTCGCGCATGTAGCCGGAAAGGTGTGAAAGCTCGTGGCACATCGTCACGGGGATCAATACGTCGTTCATGTGGACGTTGACGTTCGCTTCAAACGTGAACGGGCAGTAAATGCCGCTGATGTCAAGGTACGACATCACTTCCGAGAATAGCACGGGCTTCGGTTTGCCGTTTGTGTAGAGTGTGGAATACGTATCATGAAGGCTGTTGAATGAGGATTTTGCTTCGTCTGCATCGAGAAAAACATCGTTTGAAAGCTGAAATACACCGTTTTCGTTTTCGGGCAGGTTTTCGCGCAATGTGTTCGCTTCGTTGATTAAATACACGCACACATCGTAAAGCTTCTCGGCGGAGGACTCCCGCACGGTAAGTCCGCTGACGGCGGCAAAGCTGTACCGGCGGTGGTTCGTGCCGTAGTTCGTTACGCACAAAAACGCGATGCACGTGGCGATGAGAACAGGAACCGACAAAAACCGTACAAAGTACGCAAAACGGCCCTCTTTATGACGAATGAGTTTATAAACGCCGTGAATGAGATACGCCAAAATGAAAAGGACAAGCGCGATCAGACAAAATTCGCCGACAGAAAACGGGAAGATTCCCGTAATGGCGGAAAAGAACTGCGCGTACACGGGGTAGATCGTCACGGCATACCACTCGGCCAAATCTGCGCTCTGCCGTGCGGCGAAGTCCAAAAGGAACGCCGCAGGCAGCAAAAGCAGCAGCCAAAAGCGCTTTAAACGAAACGCTTTAAGATAAGTTTTCATAGTTTGAATTCCTCGGCGCTGTATTGCCCGAGCTTTTGTTCGCTTTTCGGCTCGCGGCGCAGCGGGTCATATTGAAATTTTGCGCAGTGCTCTTCGCCGAGCTGCCCCGCAAGACATTTTTTCTGTACACCGTCCGCATGAAACGCGCAGTAAGCGCAGTCCGGCTCAATGCGGCTGCCAAACAGAGCGGGTGTTTGTTTTTTCTTTTTGCGTCCGAACACTTTCGTCGCCTCCGATTTTCAGGTTGCTCTTAGAGTTGTTCTCATTGTAGCATTTTCCCGGTGGAATTTCCACCACAAATTTTCGACGGTGTTTTTCCGCTGCGGAGAATACACGTGAGAAGAAAGAACACAGACAGCGCGATGAGCGCCAAGGATGATGCCGCGCTGCCCGCCATGGGCGCGGTGTTGATGGGCGAGGTTTCCACGGCAACCGAGGTGTTTGCCGGGAGAAAATGGGAAAGCAGCAAATAAAATGCAGCGGAAAGCAGTCCGTTTAAAAAGCGTGCGAGAACATATCTCGTTTTCGACAGCGGCAGCCCCGCTTTGTGGAAAAAGGAGAAGATCTGCAAGTGGATGCAAACGCCGGAAAAGCCGAGCCCGAACGCTAAAAAATAAACCGGCAGGTGCCAATATATGCACTGTGTGACTCCGGCGGTGATCTCCAGACCCATCGTCAGCAATGCGCCGGAAAGCGGCACGGTGAGCCCAAAGCGGGAGAAAAAACCGCATAAATACTGAAAAATGCCGGCATCGTGCAAAACGGCCAAAAGCATGGAAAACACAAGGACGAACCCGCAAAGGGAAACGGTGGCCTTAATGCCGTCCTGCACAGCGGAGACGATGCCGCCGGGAGCAGATTCTGGCGATTTTAGGCTTTTTTTGGGTTTTTCGGCAAAGCGCGACAGGATGAGTCCCAGAAGTAACGGCGCAAGTGCGCAGGCAAAAAATAAATTCAGCCCGATGCGGTCGCTTCTTAATAATAAACCGCCCGTATAGGCTGCCGCAAACGCATAGCCCGGCGCGGTACAGAAGCATAACAGCCGCGCCGTCTGTTCCCTTGTGAGCTTTCCGGCCGCGTATAAATTTGCGGTGATCTTCGCGCCGGTAGGGTAGCCTGCGGTGAGTCCCAACAAAACGGCGGGAGCGGCGCAGGCGGGTAGGCGGAACACATGACGCATTACGGGGGAAAGCGGGCGAAACAGCACCTGCGCCGCGCGGCTGTTCGTGCATAGGCACGCGAGTAAAATAAACGGGAACAGCGAGGGAATCAGCGTGCCGAGGCATGTGTGGATGCCGCTGACAACGCCTGCGGCGGCAGCGGTGCGGTGCCTGAGCAGGAGCAAGGTGAGCAGTAAAAGCGCGGCGGCGCGGACATAAAGCGCCGGAAGCTGCAATTTTTGGCGAATGAAAAAAGCGATGTGTTCTGTATGCTTCGACACGGTGAACCCTCCTTTTGAAAAAGTATATGCGTGTTTTTCCGCACATACGTATAGAGGAGTAAAAAGAAAGAGGGTGGGCGCATGGGTGAGCTTGCAGATAAGCTGCGCTATGCCATGCAGGACGGCACGATCCGCACGGAGATTCTCGGCACGGCGAAGCTTATTTTAGAGGGTTGTGACGGCGTAATCGAATACGAAACGGAAAAGATCGGCCTGCGCTGCGGGCGGCGCGCCGTGTGGGTGGAGGGGAAAAGCTTACGGCTTTTGTGTCTTGAAGAGGACGGCGCGGTGATCACGGGACATATTGAGGCGGTGAGGTTCGCATGAAGAAAATCACGCATTGGGTGCTCGGCACGGCAACGGCGCGTATTTCGGGCGATACGGCACGGTTTATGAACATTGCGGTGAAAACGGGTTTGCGCCCCATTCGACTTCAAAAGGATTGGAAAGACGTGCTTTTCACCTTGTATGCGAAGGACTACAAAAAGCTGCATAAGATCAAACAACGCACGCACGCGCGGGTGAAGCTTGCGGAGAAAAGCGGCTTCCCGTTTCGGTTCCGCCGCATGCTGCGCCGACCGGGACTTTTGCTTGGCACGGCGCTCGGCGTGGCGCTGATGCTGTTCCTTTCCGGCTTTTACTGGGAGATGACGATCTCCGGTGAAGATATTCCGTATGCCGAAAGCGAAATTTTGGCGGCAGCAAAGCGCGTTGGCGTGTATATCGGCGCGCCGCGAAGCACCGATACCGCTTTGGCCTCTGTCGCGCTTTTGGAGGAGTTGCCGGAGCTTTCATGGGCATCGTTCAACACGGAGGGTTGCACCGTACAGCTTGAGCTGCGCACGTCCGTCACAAAGGCGGAGGGCGCGGAGCACGACGGCACGGGGGACATCGTCGCGTCACGCGCGGGGCTCATCCATTCTATCACGGCGCAAAACGGCACGGTGCTCGTGAAAGTCGGTTCTGCCTGCGCCGCGGGGCAGGTGCTCGTTTCCGGCATCACACAGGTGGGCGACCCGTACGACCCGGAATATAACCCCGTGCGCTGTTTTTACACCCGCGCCCGTGCGGAAATTCTGGCGGAGACACAGCGCACATTCACAGCATCCTGTCCGCTTAGTACCGAAACGGTGCGCGAAACGGACCTCGGTACACAGCGCGCGCTGTATATTTTGGGCGTGCGCGTGCCGCTCTCGCTTTCCGGCGCGCCGAAAGGCCAGACGGCATACACCCGCACGCCGTTCGTTTTGCAGGGGCACACGTTGCCGTTGTGGGTGGAAACGGTGCGCGTATATGAGGAGGAGACCGTGCCCGTTACGTTCACGGAGGAAGAAGCGCAGCGCCGCGCGCTTGAAAATCTGCATCAGCTGCAAAAGCTTGCGCTTGGAGAAGACGGGCGTGTGCTTACGGAAAACATCACATATCAGACAAAAGACGGCGCGGTTTACGTCACGTCCCGGTGCGTATGTCTGGAAAACATTGCGCAGGAGGCGCCGCTCACCCTGCCTGAAGAGCCTGAAAATCCGGAGATTATAGGGGTATTTGTCGGAAATGTACAGGGAAACGGCTAAATTTCGTTGAAAATTTCATAACCACATTGGGAACACTTATGCTATAATAAAACAGGAAATTCGGTTTTTTAGACTGCACGGTTTTTCAAAGCCGTGCGGCAAAAGGAGAACGATTTGGAAAGAAGCATTCATGTAGACAAAGCAGAATACGCGGCAGAGCTTTTCGGCAGCTTTGACGTGAACGCAAAGCGACTGGAAAAGGCATTCGGTGTAACGTTTTCCTGCCGCGATTCGCAGATCCACGTCATCGGCGAAGAACCCGGTGTTTCGCGTGCGGTGCGTGCGGCAGAAAGCCTTTTGCGGCTCGTCGAAAAGGGCGAAGTCCTAAACGACCAGAACGTCGGCTACTGCATCGACATGGTCATGGAGGACAGCGAAGCGCAGATGGTGCCGCTTACGGACGGCTGCATCTGCATCACGGCGAAAGGCAAGCCCGTAAAGCCCAAAACGGTGGGACAGAAGAATTATTGCGACAATATTCGCAATAACACCATCACCATCGGCGTCGGCCCTGCGGGCACCGGTAAAACGTACCTTGCGGTCGCCATGGCTGTGACGGCGTTCCGTGCGCAGCAGGTGAACCGCATCATTTTGACGCGCCCCGCCGTGGAAGCCGGCGAGAAGCTGGGTTTTCTGCCCGGTGATTTGCAACAGAAGGTAGACCCCTACCTGCGCCCGCTTTACGATGCGCTGTTCGACATGCTCGGCGCGGAATCGTACGCCCGCCTTGTGGAGCGCGGCAGCATTGAGGTGGCGCCGCTTGCGTACATGCGCGGCAGAACGCTCGACGACAGCTTTATCATTCTGGATGAGGCGCAGAACACCACCTGCGAGCAGATGAAAATGTTCCTGACGCGTCTCGGCTTCACCTCCAAAATGGTCATCACAGGCGACATCACGCAGATTGATCTGCCGGACGGCAGACGCTCGGGCCTGAAGGATGCGATGCGTGTGTTGCGCAATGTGGATGACATTTCCGTTTTCCGCTTTACCGAAAAAGACGTTGTGCGCCATCGCTTGGTGCAGGATATCATTCGGGCGTATGAAAAAGCGTCCGCAGCAAAATAACCCCTATCGAAAGGATTTTAGCATATGGAAAAAATCAGAGTCATCATCACCAACAACCAGAAAGCGGTCAAAGTGCCGACCGGCGTGCGCATGCTCATCCGTCGCTGTTGCCACGCGGTTCTGCGGATGGAGAAGTTTGAGGATTCCGCTGAAATCAGCGTGACATTCGTGGACAACGAGCAGATCCGCGAGCTAAACGCGCAGTACCGCAACAAAGATGCCGCAACAGACGTGCTTTCTTTCCCCATGGGTGAGAACGGCGTATATGACATCAACCACGATACCGGCGCGAAGATTCTCGGCGACATTGTGCTCTCCGTGGAAATGGCAATGGCACAGGCAAAGCGCTACGGCCACAGCTTAGAGCGCGAGATCGGCTACCTGACGGCGCATTCTATGCTGCACCTGCTCGGCTATGACCACGAAAACGGCGGCATGGAGCGCGTGCGCATGCGTGAAAAAGAAGAATACGTTATGTCGCAGCTCGGCTTGCCGGGTACTTCCAGCTACACCGTTTAACATGGTGCCGGATTGGAAAACAAACGGTAAGACCCGCACGCAGGCGGACAGCTTTCGCGATGCCGCGCGCGGATTTTTCCATACCGTGAAAACGGAGCGAAACATGCGTATACACCTTACAGCGGCGGTATACGTTTTGTTTTTTTCGCCCTTTCTGGGCGTAACGCGCAGCGAATACGGCGTTCTGCTTTTGACCATCGCAATGGTTATCGCGGCGGAGGCGTTCAACACCGCCATTGAGATGCTGTGTGATTACGCGCAGAAAAGCTATAATCCGCTCATCGGCAAAACAAAAGATATCGCGGCGGGAGCGGTGCTTGTGTGCGCCGTTTTTGCCGCTTTTGTCGGTATAGCCGTTTTGTGGCGTCCAGAAGCGATCTTAGCGCTTTTGATAACAATCGTCACAAATCCGCTTTACCTTGTGCTTTTCATTCTGTCGCTCATTTTGGCCTTTTTCTTCATTTTCAAAGTGCCATGCGGCGTGCGGGAAAAGCTTCATAAAAAGTGATATAAATTATCAGAAAGGAAACCGCGGCTGCTTGCCCCGGGAAAACTATGGATACAGAAAACTACATGAACGAAAAATCGGCGTTTATCGCCATTGTGGGCAGACCGAACGTGGGCAAATCCTCTATTTTGAACCGTCTGCTCGGTACGAAGCTTGCCATCGTTTCCAATAAGCCGCAGACCACCCGCACGCGCATTATGGGCGTGTGGACAGAGGGCGAAACGCAGCTGGTGTTCATCGATACGCCGGGCCTCATCAAGCCGAAGAACTCCCTCGGCGATTACATGGTGAAAAGCGTTACCTCGTCCGTCGCAGATGTGGACGCCTGCCTGCTCGTTGTGGAGGCAAATACGAAAATCTCCAAAGCAGATGAAGAGCTTGTGCACCGCTTTAAAGATTTAGGTGTGCCGGCGCTGCTCGCCATCAATAAAATCGACCTTTTACAGGACAAAAGCGTTTTGATGGAGCAGATTACGAAGCTCTCCGCGCTCTACGACTTTGAAGCCGTGGTGCCGGTTTCCGCACAGGACGGCAACGGCATGGACGCATTACGCGAGGAGCTCATCGCACTGGCGGAGCCGGGCGGACACTTCTTCTCGGAAGATACGCTCACAGACCAGCCGGAGCGCGTCATTGCGTCCGAAATCGTGCGCGAGAAAATTCTGCGCTTTACGGATAAAGAAATCCCGCACGGCGTCGCAGTCGTGACGGAAAGCATGCGCGACCTCGGCAACCTGACGGAGATCGATGCGACAATCTATTGCGAACGCGCCACGCACAAGGGCATCATCATCGGCAAGGGCGGCGCAATGCTGAAAAAAATCGGCTCGAAGGCAAGAGAAGACATGGAGCGCTTTTTCGGCTGCAAGATCAACCTGCGCCTTTGGGTAAAGGTGAAGGAGGACTGGCGCCAGCGCCCGCAGATCCTCACAAAGCTCGGCTTTAACGAGCACGATTTTGACCAGTACCAATAAACCGTGATTTTCGGGAAAACGGTCACATTTTGAGAAATTGACAGACGTTGCCACGGATAAAACCCGCAAAAACCGCAGAAGCTAAAAACAGCCATACGGTTTAGGAGGCGTTTGTATGCGAAATTCCCCGATGCAGAATGCGGCGTATGCCGCGTGGAACAGCTTTTATAAAAGCGGCAAGGCGGAGGATTACATCCGCTACGTGCAGCTTACACGCCGGGAGCTTGCCGACGTGGATTTTACGGCAGGAGACTTTGATGCAGGTAAAGACCCAGGGACTCATCATTCGGGAGCAGACGGTGGGCGAGAGCGACCGCCTTGTCACGGTGCTGACGCGTGACGCGGGCGTGGTGCGTGCGTTTGCCCGCCGCGCCAAAAACTTAAAGGACAGCAAAAGCGCCGCAACGCAGCTTTTGTGCTATTCCCGCCTTTCTATTTTTAAGGGGCGGGAAAAATACATGATTGACGATGCCGAGCCGATCGAGGTCTTTTTCGGGCTTCGGCGGGACATCGCCGCGCTTTCGCTGGCGCAGTATTTCTGTGAGCTGGCGTACTTAATGGTGCCGGAGGATACGGATTCCGAGGAATACCTGCGGCTCATCTTAAATTCCCTGCATTTTTTATCAAAGGGCACGCGGCCGATACGGCTGTTGCAGTCCGTGACAGAGCTGCGTATGCTCTCGTCGGCGGGCTATATGCCAAATTTAGTCGCGTGCGAAAACTGCGCTGCGTATGAGGCAGAAACGATGTTCTTTCTGCCGCAAAGGGGCATTATTCTGTGCGACAAGTGCTTTCACGGCGCAAATGAACCGTATGTCGCGCTGCCGCCGGGCGTGCTGACCGCCATGCGACACATTGCGTATGTGGATTTTGAGAAGCTCTATAACTTCTCGCTGCCGGAGGATGCGCTGAAAATTCTGAACGCCGCAACGGAAAGCTACGTTGTCCATACATTACATACCGTACCGAAGACCTTGGAGTTTTATAAAACGTTTTTGGATTAACAGAGGAGATTGACCCGGCAAAACCGGGGACGAAAAGAAAGCAGGAACAAAATGCTGAAAGATCATAAAGCGCTGGAGCTGGATAAAATTTTGCTTCAGCTTGCAAATGAAACCACTTGCCCGGATGCGGCGGAGCTGGCGCAGAAAATTGAGCCGGATACCGACATCCGCCACGTGGAGCGCCTTTTGCAGGAAACGGACGACGCGTTTGTTTTAATGGCAAAGTACGGCGCACCGTCGTTTTACGGCATGACGAATGTCACAAATGCGTTGCGTCGCGCAGAGGCGGGCGGCGTGCTGAATCTGGCGGAATTATTGTCTGTTGCCGCGACATTGCGTGCTATCCGCAGTGTTTCGGATTGGCGTAAAAAAAGCGAAAGCGTCAAAACGGCGCTCGATTATCGCTTCGAGACCTTGCAGCCGAATAAGTTTATCGAAGACCGCATCTCGATGACCGTCGTCAGCGAGGAGGAAGTTGCCGATACCGCAAGCGTCGCCTTGGCGGCTATCCGCCGCAAGATCCGCGCGGCATCGCTGCGCGTGCGCGAGCAGCTTGATAAAATGATCCGCTCGCAGACCTACCAAAAGTATTTGCAGGAGGCCATTGTTACCCAACGCGGCGGCCGCTACGTTGTGCCGGTTAAGGCGGAGTTCCGCAATGAAGTTAAGGGCCTCATTCACGATTCCTCCGGCAGCGGTGCCACCGTGTTTATTGAGCCGATCGGCGTTGTGGAGGCAAACAACGAAATCCGCGTGTTGCGCTCGGACGAAAAGGACGAGATTGACCGCATCTTGACGGAGCTTTCCCGTGAGATCGGCGAGTTTGCGGACGGCATCATCCAGAGCTACCGCGCGGCGGTGGAGCTGAATCTCATTTTCGCAAAAGGGCAGCTCGCCTACAAAATGAAGGCGACCGTGCCGAAGCTCAATCAGGAGGGGCGCATCGCCATCAAATCGGCGCGCCACCCGCTCATCGATAAAAATAAGGTCGTGCCGACCGATCTGTACCTCGGCAGTGATTTTGATGCGCTCATCGTCACCGGTCCGAACACCGGCGGCAAGACCGTCTCGCTGAAAACAGCGGGCCTTTTGACGCTGATGACCATGTGCGGCCTGATGATCCCCGCGGCGGATGGCAGCGAAGTTTCGATTTTCGACCACGTTTTGGCGGACATCGGCGATGAGCAGAGCATTGAGCAGTCTCTCTCCACGTTCTCGGCGCACATGACGAATATCATCCGCATTCTCAACATTGCGGACGACAAGAGTCTTATCCTAATCGATGAGCTCGGTGCGGGCACCGACCCGGTCGAGGGCGCCGCGCTTGCTATTTCCATCATCGAAGCCATGCGCACCAAAGGCACGCGCGTGATGGCGACAACGCATTACGCAGAGCTGAAGGCATATGCCATTCAGACCGTTGGCGTTGAAAACGCCTGCTGCGAATTTGACGTGGCGACGCTGCGCCCGACGTATCGCCTGCTCATCGGCGTACCGGGTCGTTCCAACGCATTTGCCATTTCCGCACGTCTCGGTATGCCGGCGAACATCGTAGAGCACGCAAAGGAGCTCGTTTCCGATGAAAGCACTATGTTTGAGGAGGTCGTCTCTCGCTTGGAGGAGAGCCGCCGCAAAATGGAAGATGAGCGTGAAAGTGCCGAGCAGCTGCGTTTGAAAGCGCAGAACATGGAAAAAGAGGCTGAAGCGCTGCGCGACCGCGCCGAAAAGGACGCGAAGCACGAAATTGAGCGCGCCAGAATGGAAGCGGCGGAGCTTGTGCAGAAAACGCGCCGCGAAGCCCAGAGCCTGTTAGACGAGCTCGAAGACCTGCGCCGCAATAAGCAGAAATTATTGACCGCAGAGCAGAAAGCGCGCCTGAAGGCAGGCATCCGCGATATGGAAAAGGCCAGTGACCCGGTGCACGAGCGCCGCATAGACGAAGATTATGTGTTGCCGCGCCCCTTACAGGTCGGCGATACGGTACTGATTTACGACATCGATAAGATTGCGACCGTTTTGGATGTGCCGAAAAACGGCGACCAGATTTTGGTGCAGGCAGGCATCATCAAAACGCGCGTGCCGCTGAAAAACCTGCGCCTGACCGACCAGAAGCCGAAGGAAAAGAAGAAAGCCGCAGGCGGTCACCGCACCGTGATGAAGAAGATGGATTCCGCTCCGGCGCGCAACGAAGTGGATGTGCGCGGCATGAATTTGGAAGAAGCGCTCATGGAAGTGGATGCGTTTATCGACCACGCTTTGATGCACAATCTCAACATGCTGACGATTATCCACGGCAAAGGTACAGGTATACTGAGAAACGGCATTCAGCAGCATTTGCGCCGCCACAAGGCCGTGAAATCCTTTCGCCTCGGCGTATATGGTGAGGGCGAAAGCGGCGTGACGATTGTAGAGCTGAAATAACCTTAAGAGGATCGTAAGATGCAAAGTCTTGGCTTTACTTGACAGCGGCGAAAAATTCTCTTAAAATAGGTACAACAGAACCGATACCGCATAAAACTACGAAACAGGTTTTGTGCGGTATTATTTTACGCGGCCGGGCACAGCCGGGCTGCCGAAAGGCAGGGATTGGATGAAAAATCTATATAAAGCGGGTATGGGACGCTTTGCGGCGATATGCCTTGCGGTTTTGATGGTGTTTTCCACCGGCAACCTGTATGCGTTTGCGGATGAAGCCGGAAACGGCGACACGAGCACCTCGTCTTCCGAAGACGGAGGCGACACGGGCAGCACCGTAAGCGCGACGGCAGCGGACGCCGAAGTGCCGGAACAGCCCGCGGATCTTTATGTCTATGACGAAGCGAGTGTGATTTCCGCCAGTACGAAAACGGTAATCAACGATAAAAACGCCGGCCTCAATGCGACGTATGGTGTGCAGATCGCGGTGTTCACCATGAACACTTTGCCCGGCGAAAAATCCGATTATGATGGCCGCGTGGCCTACCTTAAAAAGGTCATGGACACGTGGAAGCTTGGCGGCGACAGCAAAAACGGGCTTATTATAGGCCTTTCTGTTTCGGACGGCGACTATATGGCGGTGGCCGGTGACGGCCTGCACGGCGCGTTCTCCGGCGCGGAGCTGAGCGCTTTGCTGCACGATAATCTGGAAGCGGATTTTCAGACCGGCGCATATGATGCCGGTGTTTTAAAGCTCTTTAACGCCGTGGCAGCGGCAGCGGAATCGTATAAATCCGGCAACCCCACAGACTCGGCGGCTGTGGGCACTGCAAGCAACGCAGAGTCCACCGCCGGCGGTACGGAATCTTCCGCGGCCGAAAGCAGTGCATCCTCTAAAGCGAGCGGCCCTAAGGGCGGCTCGGTGATTTTCGGCATTTTGAAATTTGTTTTGGTGCTTGTCATTGTCTTTGCGGTGTTGCTGCTTATCGTGTACATCCACGGGCAGCGCGTGCGCAAAAAGCGCCGCGAAGCGCGTCGCAGACGTGCGGAACAGCGCCGCCGTGCCGCCGAGCAGGAAACGGCTGACCCGTACACCGCTCCGCGTAAGGAAGAACCGAAGCGCACGCCGGAAGACGATTACCTCGACTTCATGAACCGTTATAAATAACCGTACATATAAAAATGCCGCAGGCACGGGAAAACCCGGTTGTCTGCGGCATTTTCTTTTACGGTAAAATCAGCCCTTTGCGCGTGCTGCGATGATGGAAGCCATTTCGCCGACGTTCTTCATGGAGGAGATTTCGCCCATCTTGAACTTCATGCGGAACTCGCGCTCTACAGCGGAGATCAGCGTGATGTGCTCCAGACTGTCCCAATCCTCAATGTCGTCTGCGGTCGTTTTCGGCGTGACATGAATGGTGTCATCGTCAAAAACATCCTGAAATACGCGGTCCAGTCTCTCATAAATTTCTCTTGCATCCATGGTAAAATTCCTTTCTGTGATTTGATTTTATACTTAATTTAGCGAGGATCACGCTTCTGCGTGGTCGTTGCCGAACACTTCGATCACGTGGTTCTGCGGCTTGTAGTCCGCGACGCGCAACTGCCACACGGTGCTGCCGTCCTCGTGCTCCTCAGTCATCGTGAAGCCGAAACGACCGAAAAGGTCGCTGACCATCTTGTTTTTTGCGGTGGGGTAGTAGTAGCCGTTAATCGTCTCTACGCCCACTTCGCGGCAGCGCTCCACAAGGCGGTCCAACATGGCAAATTCCATATCGCGCTTTAACACGCGGCAGCTCATCAGCCATAGGTCAATGTCGAGTGCCGTGCCGTTTTTTCTGCCGATGACGACGGAAACGACGCCGTTGTCGCCGAATTTATCCACCAGCTTGCCGTACAGGGTGATCCAGTCCGGCTTTTCTGCCATGGAACGGATGTCATCCTCAGTGCAGCGCAGAGTGGTCAGGTTGAACTGGTTGCTCTTGTTGGTCAGCTGAGCAATGCGCTGCATATACACCG
>ERZ506887.1062-NODE-1062-length-15050-cov-4.313171_pt1 | contig 15050 bp, 8 predicted proteins | sample MGYA00512905_ERZ506887 | MGnify/ENA metagenome assembly ERZ506887 | reverse complement strand
GAGTTCAGACGTGTGCTCTTCCGATCTAGTAAAAACTGTTGAATTTGAGACAGAAAGTTTTTCTACATTTACAATTACATGGACTTCAAATACCAGCGTTAATACAGAAGTGAATATTGTTAGTGAAAGCGGAGAAATAATTGAATTACAAGATTTCGCATTAAGTAATTTAGAAGTTTCGGAAGGTACCTTTAATATTTCAAGTATAACATCTGATGATAAGTATAATAAGTATTGTGAATTGACGGATAAGAGCGGTAAAAAGTATCAATTTGATAAAGCAGTCGTTTTGGATAACGATAAAACTTATAATAGAAATAATGGAACACAGATTTCTTCATTAAATTTACATAATAATAGTGTTTGGTACCAGAGTCAATCTGGAAGTGAATGGGAATATCTGGATAATAAAAAAGTATATTTTGTTTATACAGAAATGTTATCAGAAGTTGAAACGGTAGATAGTGCTTCTAAAGGAATCAAGATTAAGATGATAGACTTAGCATCAAGCTCGCAAAATGCCTCTCTTATAAATGGAAACACTTCGATTAGTTTAGGTGGCGGTTACGGTAATGGAACTATTAAAAAGAACTTGCTGGAAAGACGTTTGGGGACAGATGGTTATCCGATAGCAAAAAATGGTGCAAAAAGTCTGTCTGGCTTATTTAGTGGGGCAACAGAAACAAACAACTTATTTATCAAGAGTATCTATGCTAATACAGGATACTATGAATACAGTAGTTTTGAAAATTATGCCTATTTAGATACCAGCAGTTCGGGTTCAACAAAGGATTTTAAGGTATATAAGCAGATAGGAACACCTACAAATGAGGATAAGTATTTTTATAAACGTGGTAATTTCATGCCGTATAATTCCATCAGTGCTGGCCGTTTTTCAACCAATAAAAATTTGTATGATGAAGACGGAAAGGCCTTGACAGATACTGCTCCAAGAAAAGAAGAAAAGTTATATCTGGTAAACGGAACTCCAAATTACTACTTTGGAATGGAAGTATCCGCCAACTTTGTTCAGCAGAAGAATGGACAGGTCACACAAAATGGAAAAAAAGAGCCAATGGTCTATGAATTCAACGGCGATGATGATATGTGGGTTTTTATAGATGGGATATTAGTTCTTGACATTGGTGGTATTCACGATGCACATTCCGGTAAGATTAACTTTGCAACTGGTGTAGTTTCATGGAAAGATTGTGTGACAGGTGAAACACCAGTGGAATCTACTACCACGATTAAGGAATTATTTAAAGAGGTAGGTTACTTCCCAGATGGAACTGTATGGGATGATAATAAAGTTAGTGATTATTTCAAAGGAGATACTTTCAAAGATTATTCCAGCCATACGATGCGTATGTTTTACTTTGAGAGAGGCGCAGGTGCTTCTAATCTTCATATGAAGTTTAATCTTCCGGTTGTTCCAGATGGTTCAATTGAAGTAAAGAAAGAACTTTCTAACACAGATAAAGAAAAGTATGCGAATGTTCTGTTTAAATTTAAAGTATATGCACAGAAAGTTAAAGAAGATGGAACATTTGAGGATAGCTATGAGGTATTAACAACAAAAGCAAAGATGGCGGATGGTACTGCTGTAACTTTCGATGATGATGGAGCATTTTATTTAAAACCAGGGCAAAAAGCGACATTTTCTGGATTAAAGGATAATCAAAAATATTATGTTGAGGAAATCGGTGTAAAGTCAGAAGAGTACGATGACATAAAAATTAATGATGTCACTTATAGAGAGTATAAGGAGAATGAATCTGAGAAAGGAAAAGAAGTCAGAGATATCCGTACTTCTAAAGAAGTAGCTGAGAATCGAAGATTAGTTGTATTCACAAATAATTGTTCTGCAGCCAATAAAAGAGAGCTGCGTATAACCAAAGCGATGCAGGAAGGGCAGATGCCAGACGGTACGTTTAGCTTTGAGATCTACTTAACAAGTACGGAAGGAAAATTGGTTCCATATGTAGGCCCATATTATTTATATTGTGTAAATGATAGAGGGGAGAATAAGACGGAGACAATTTACTATAAGAATGAGAATGGAAAATTAAGAGCATTGGAGTCTGGAAAGGTGGAAGCTGCAGGAGATACGAACTCGTCAGGTGAGATTACAGGAATTCCTGTAGGATATACCGTTAGCATAACGCAGATTCTTTCTGGTACAAAGTTTAAGGTTGAAGAAATTAATTTGGATTCTGAGAAATACAAAGTGCCAACGATAACAGTAAGTGGGTGTAAAGATGCGGATACATCTAAGGAGTATACTGCAGCGGGAACGATTGAATTAGGAAAGGATGCTTCTGTACTTGTTACAAATCATAAAAATTATAAAGTGATAAAGGCAGAAAAACAGTGGAAAGATTCTAAAAAATCGGATGGAACAGGAGAGGAGAATTCTGATTTTCCTGATTTAGAAGATGATTTAAAACCAGAAAGCACAATATTAGGATTATATTATCAAAATGCTGCTCAGCCAGAACAAGCGAAACAAGTAAATGCGACAGATTCGACCAATCAATGGACCTGTGAATTTGAAGTTCCAGGTAATCATAATCTTTCGGATTATAGAGTAAGAGAGGTTGTGAAAAAAGGGGAAAATAATTACAATCTAGTAGATAGCGAAGAATATATTAAGCTTGGAGATTATATTTATCAGGTAACTTATTCAGAAAAAACGGAGACTACGGAAGGAATAGAAGAAAAGACCGTTTCGGTTGTTAACACATTACAAAGAGGAAGTATCGAAATCACAAAGAATAATGCCAATAAAGAAAAACTTGGTGGTGCAGAATTTAAGATAACAGGACCAGGTAATTATGAACAAACTGTTACGACACCATCAGGAGGAGAGAATAAAGGTGTTATCACTATTTCTGACTTACTTCCAGGAGAATATGTAATAACAGAAACAAAGGCGCCAGCAAATTATAACTTATTAGTGAATCCAATTACTGCTGTAGTAGGAACGACAGAGGGAGAAAGTACAAACTCTGGATATACAGTAGTAGGAGATGAGAATACATATTATTATGATTTGAAAATGGAGATAACCAACAACAAACTCTTCGATATGCCAGCAGCCGGCGGAGGCTTCCGCGCTACAATCTTCGGTGTTGTGATAATGATCATAGCCGGAGGCTGGTATGGTATTCGTAAGAGAAAAAGAACCATATAAACCTTTACATCATCTTTGATTTTAATATAATGGGGCTCATCTGCCCCATATATATAAAGAATGCCAGGACATTCTTGAATTCAGAAAATAACAAAGAAAGCGGGGAACGAATATGAAGAAGTTATGGAAGAAATTATTAGCAATTACAACAGCAGTGATGATGGTGATTATATTGCTTCCGGCGATGGCAAATGCCGATGTAGCGAGTGGAAAAGGAACAGTAGAAATTATAAAGAATGGTGAAACTGAAAGCGAATATCTATCAGATGCAAAATTTTCTTTTTATAAAATTGCATCTATTACGAACACAGAAGGAAAAGACTGGAAGTATACGGTAGAAAGTGATTATAAAAAGGTATTAGATGATGATGGAACAGCTAAGAATTTAAATAACCTTCCATCTTCTGTATGGGAATCTAAGATTGATGATTTAGCTGATATTACGAATGTTGTTGCAACAGCAACCAGTGCACCTTCTAATAAAGATAATAACGGTTCTACAGGAAAAACAGAACTTCCATTAGGTGTCTATCTTGTAAAAGAAACAGAAACTCCAGAGAACTATGTGGCAAGTAAACCATTTATTGTATCTGTACCATCAACAAATAATTATGATAAAAATAATACTGAAGAAAATGCAGAAGGCACAAGTTTTGTTTATGATATCGTAGCGCAGCCAAAGAATAGCAAGATGTCTGTAGAAAAGGAAATTATTACTACAGATAAGACAGCACATATTGGTGGATACGTTGAATATAAGATTAAGACACAGATTCCAAAGTATGGAACAGAGTATAAAGATCCTATATTTAATATTTATGATAAAATGAATGATGGATTATCTTTTGTAAATGATGGATCTCATACATTGAAAGTAACTGTAGGAACTACAGAAATTAATGAAGGTACAGGTACTTATGAATTAGTTAGAACAGGATTAAGAGATAAAACATTTGAGATTCGCTTTAAAAAAGCTTTCTTAGAAAACAAAGATTATCAAGGTAAAAATGTTGAAGTAACTTACTATGCACAGGTAAATGAAAATGCAGTATATATTAATACAAATACAGCAGGTATTACCTATCAAAATAAACCAGGCGAGACAGTTGATTCTGCTACAACAGAGAAAAAGGTTTACACCTATGGCATTGACTTGACTAAGACTGGTGATAAAACAACAGATAGCGATGGTTTAGATGGAGCAAACTTTACCTTAACAGCAATAAATGGTCAGATGATTAATCTTATGGTTAATGGTACTAAAGTCGAGATTAATGGAGAGACAACAAAAGAATTTGAAACAATAACAGTAGAAAAAAATAAAGGTAAATTAATTATTAAAGGCTTGAAGGCTGGTACCTATACTTTACAGGAAACAAAATCTCCAAAAGGATATAGTCTGGCGAAAAACCCTATCACAATCGTAATTACAGCTAATGAAGATGGAAGTTTAAAAGATGCAACTGTAGATGGAACTTCAGTTAAAGAAAAGGTGGAAAATGGTATGGTTCCAGTTGGTCTTGAAAACAAGAGCGGTTTCAACCTCCCAGCAACCGGTGGTATGGGTACTTATCTTTTCACGATTGGCGGTCTTGTAATTATGGCAGGTGCAGTACTTCTTCTTATTACTTCTAAGAAAAAAAGAGCATAATAACGGGAGAGCTTAAGAAGTCTTGAAAAAAGAAGAAGGCAAGACATATTAATTAAGGTAAAATATAGTAAGTTGTCTTTAGATAATGATAATGCCGAAAGGCAGCTTATGGGGAAGTCTCATATGACTTCCCCATGATTACAACAAGGTGGGAACAGGATGAAACAAAAGATTATAAATATAGCATTATGCCTGTTCTTTTTGGCAGGATTAAGTATTACGCTGTATCCGGTATTTAGTGATTGGTATATTAGTCGGCATCAGGGGCAGGTGGTTGATAATTATGATAAGAAAGCGGCAGAGATGTCGCAAAAAGAAATTAGTAAGGCACTGGAGAAGGCAAGAGAATATAATAGAAAGCTTCTTGGGAATGTTGTGTTGACAGATCCATTTGATCCAGATGCAGTGGAGAGGCAGAATGAAGATTACGATAATTTGTTAAATATCGCAGGTGATGGTGTCATGGGAGCGGTAGAGATACCGTCCATTGACGTGTACCTGCCAATTTATCATGGAACAGATAGTAAGGCATTAGAAAAAGGAGCAGGACATCTTGAAAATAGTTCTCTTCCTGTAGGAGGAAAGGGAACCCATTCAATTATTTCGGCACATACCGGTTTGCCGTCTGCAAAAATGTTTGATAATATCACAGAAGTAAAGGAAGGGGACATCTTTTACATCCATGTATTAAATCGCATACTGGCTTATGAAGTGAATCAGATTAAGGTTGTTTTGCCGGAGAATATATCTGATCTGTTAATTAATAGAAATAAAGACGATGTAACATTAGTAACATGTACTCCATACGGAATTAACAGTCACAGACTTCTTGTACGCGGAGAGAGAGTTCCGTATAAGGAAGCAAAAAAGAAGGAAAAAACAAAGAAAAAAAGTAATTCTATGTGGAAAGCGTATGCTCTTGTAATCGTACTTGCAGTTGTTTTAATAATTTTATTATGGTATTACTTCCACATAAAATCAAGCTCGAAAAAGAAGCAAAGGAAAAAGAAACAAAGGAAAAAACAGGTTAGGCGAAATGAAAAGTAAGATATTAGGAATGCTGATCATCCTGCTTTTTGCAGCAGGATATGTCACATTGAATTATCCGGTATTTGGGACATTATATAATCAGATTCATGAGGGAAAAGTCATTGAGTCTTACGATCATACTGTTCATACGATGGATAAAGAAAGACGTAAGAAGTATTTGGAAGAAGCACAGGCGTATAATATAATGTTAGCCAAGGAGAATCCGCAGCTTTTGGATGCATTTTCGCAGGAGACAAAGAAGTCAGACAGTGTATATAATCGCGTATTGAATATGGAAGAAAGCGGTGTTATGGGAGCATTGGAGATTCCTAAGATTTCTCTTTATCTTCCGATTTATCATGGGACATCACAGGAAGTATTGGAAAAAGGAATCGGACATCTGGAAGGTTCTTCCATGCCCATTGGTGAAAAGAATACGCATGCGGTTTTAACAGGGCATCGGGGATTGCCGAGTGCAGAACTTTTTTCTAATTTAGATCAGTTGGAAAGAGATGATGAATTTTATATTCATATCCTCGGAGAAACATTAGCATACAAAGTGTTTCATGTAGAAACAGTGAAGCCGGAAGAAACAGGACATCTTGCGATTGCGAGAGGCAGGGACAGGATAACGTTAGTAACCTGCACGCCTTATGGGATTAACACCCACCGCTTATTAGTTCATGCAAAGAGAGTACCTTACAAAGAAAAGGAGAATACGAATTCCCAGAAGGATACTTTATGGAAGTGGCTGATGAAGCAGAAAGTATTTTTGATTTCTACGGATGTATTAGTATTTTTTATTATTTACTTCCTGATTCGCTGTTTTTGGCAAAGAAATGTGAAGAAGCGCAGGCGGAAGAAGAATATAACATAAAGTAATCATCATTAAAGGAGGCAAAAGAATGAAAGCAAACTTGAGGAAGAAGTGCTGTAGATATCTTATAACATTTTTATCTGCGATTGCAGTAACAGCCGGTCTGTTGATTCCGGCTCAGATTAAAGCGGCAGATAGTTACGATAAAGACAAAAAAGGAAGTATCACAATTAATTTAGATGATGTAAAGTTAGATGACACAGTAACGAACAAAGAAGGGGTATCGGTTAGTGTGTATCAGATTGCATCTATCAATCATAATGGAATAAATATTTCTTTTGATATTAATAGTTCCTTATCGTCTACGGGTGTGGATGTGAATGATATTACGACAAGTGATAAGAATTTAAATGCAGCCAAAAAGCTTTCAGCAACAATTGGAAAGTCCGGTATTACAGCAACAACAAAGAAGACAGACAGGAATGGTAAAGTGAGTTTTACAAATCTGCCACAGGGAATGTATCTTGTGGAAGAAGCGGATGGAGCTTCTTATGGAACATTTTCTCCGTTCTTAGTTGCGATTCCATATATGGAAGATGGAGAAAACTGGATTTATGATGTGGTAACTTATACGAAAGGTGTAAGCAATAAACAGGGATCTTTGGAAGTGACGAAGTATTTAGCTTATATGAATCCGGACACAGGGAAGCTTCTTTATCTGCAGGCACCTGATGCAAGCTGTTATGTTGGTTTGTTCTGTGATTCGGACGGAACGATTCCGTGTCGTAAAGATTATGTGAAAGAATTAAAGTTTAGGGGAACGAGCAGTTCGACAGTAAAGTATGATAATCTTCCAGATGGAACATACTATGTATTTGAAACGGATGAAAATGGAAAACCATATATTATGGGAGATAGTCATACGGATCAGTATGACAGAACATATAAATGCGTGATAGGAGACGGAAAGAATAATTCTACAGATAATAAGATACAGCTTGAGGGGCATCCGAAGGCAAATCTGAAGATTTGTAATATGTTTGCCGAAATTCCGGATGAGTTCTTAGTTGAGGCAGAGCTTTCTATTAAGAAAAATGTCGTAAAGAATGGTCAGCAGACAACAACGAATGATACATTTTATGCATCTGTCTATGAACAGACAGGCACTTCTGATAATTTAAGCCAGACCTTAATCCAGACGGTACAGTTAAAACAGAATGATACAGTAACAGTAGCGCTTCCGGTAGATGCAGATACAAGTAAGACAAAGACATTTGTTATTGAAGAAACAGATGCAAACGGTAATGCGCTTGATTCCGATAATTTTGATTATGAGATCAGTGGAGAGGGTAATGTAGAACTTTCTATGGAGAGTACAGAAGGAAGTATTACTCTTACGAATACGATCAAAGAAGAAGAGAGTGAATCTTCTTCTGAGGAAGAGACAACATCTACGGAGAAAGAAAAAGAAAAGCATACGCCAAATACAACATCAAAGACATCAACTGGTGGAAAGACCGGTGATACAACACCAATCAAGACATGGATTATTATTGGAGTAGTTGCAGTAGCAGTTATTATTTTCCTTATAATAAGAAAAAAGAAAAGTGAATAAAAGTTGAGTTATCCTGTGATATGTGATACAGATAGATAATGTTCCTATATTTTGTCAGGAGTATAATAGAAAAGGGATTGTACTTTTTGGGGTACAATCCTTTTTTGTAAATAAAAGTTTACAAGAATAACGAAGGAAGTTGACATGCATCATTATACTTTTTGTAGTTTTACTACAAAGGGGCGTAAGGAATGATAATAGAAGGGATACAGGCGGCATTTTCCAAACTTCGAAAGTCAGAGCAAAAATATGTTGAGAAGATGGAGAAGAAGACATTAAATCAGAACAAATATTTGGATTTTGGTATGTACATTTGTTCGTATATTTGATATAATCGGAAGCATACTACGATGAAGAGGGAGGTAAGATGCTTCATGGATCATTTTGAATTAGTGTCTGAGTTTGCGCCGACCGGTGATCAGCCGCAGGCAATCGAACAACTGGTAGAAGGGTTTAAAGAAGGGAATCAGTTTGAGACTTTGCTTGGTGTTACCGGTTCCGGTAAGACATTTACTATGGCGAATGTTATTGCACAGTTGAATAAGCCGACGTTGATCTTAGCGCATAATAAGACACTGGCAGCACAGCTTTACAGTGAGTTTAAGGCATTTTTTCCGCATAATGCAGTGGAGTATTTTGTCTCCTATTATGATTATTATCAGCCGGAAGCCTATGTTCCTTCTACAGATACGTATATAGAGAAGGATTCTTCGATTAATGATGAGATTGATAAGCTGCGTCATAGTGCGACAGCGGCTTTGATCGAGCGGAAGGATGTTATTGTTGTTTCTTCTGTTTCCTGTATTTATGGAATCGGTAGTAAGAATGATTATGCGAAGATGATGATCTCACTGCGTCCGGGGATGGAGATTGACAGGGATGAAGTTGTCCGTCGGCTGATTGATATTCAGTATGTACGTAATGAACTTGATTTTAAGAGAGGAAGTTTTCGTGTACGCGGAGATGTACTGGAGGTTGTTCCTGTTTCTACTTTTGAGGATGCGATTCATATTGAATTTTTTGGTGATGAGATTGATCGGATCATGCAGGTGGATGTACTGACAGGTGAGATTAAGGCAAGTCTTAATTTTGCGGCGATTTTCCCGGCTTCTCATTATGTTGTGCCACAGGAGCAGATTGAGCGTGCAGTGAAGACGATTAAGGAAGAACTCGATGAAAGAGTAGAGTATTTTAAGGAGAATGACCAGCTTTTGGAGGCACAGCGGATTTCCGAGCGGACGAACTTTGATATGGAGATGCTGAAGGAGACTGGTTTTTGTTCCGGAATCGAGAATTATTCCAGACATCTTACCGGATTAGAGCCTGGGAAGGCGCCATATACGCTGATCGATTTCTTTGGGGATGACTTCCTTATGATCGTGGATGAGTCCCATATCACGATTCCGCAGGTAAGAGGGATGTATGCCGGGGACCGTTCCAGAAAGCAGACATTAGTTGATTTTGGATTCCGTTTGCCATCTGCTCTTGATAACCGTCCGCTTAATTTTGATGAATTTGAAGAACGAATTGATCAGATGCTATTTGTTTCTGCGACACCGAATGTTTACGAAGGGGAGCATGAGATGCTTCGTGCGGAGCAGATTATCCGTCCGACAGGTCTTCTTGATCCGCCGATCGATGTTCGTCCGGTGGAGGGGCAGATTGATGATCTGATCAGTGAGATTAACAAGGAAGTAGAGAAGAAGCATAAGGTCTTGGTGACTACTTTAACGAAACGGATGGCAGAAGACCTGACTGCCTATATGAAGGAACTCGATATTCGTGTCAAGTATCTAAATCATGATATTGATACGTTAGAGCGAATTGAGATTGTACGAGATCTGCGGATGGATGTATTTGATGTTCTTGTGGGAATCAATCTTTTAAGAGAGGGTCTCGATATTCCGGAAGTGACACTTATCGCGATTCTTGATGCGGATAAAGAGGGATTTTTACGTTCGGAAACATCTCTTGTGCAGACGGTTGGTCGTGCTGCGAGAAACGCAGAAGGTCACGTTATTATGTATGGTGATACGATCACAGATTCTATGCGTGCGGCAATTACAGAGACGAAGCGCCGTCGTGAGATTCAGATGGCCTATAATGAGGAACATGGCATTACTCCGACAACGATTCAGAAGGCGGTACGTGATGTTATCTCAATTACGAATGACAGTGATGATAGCATGGATGGTATTGGTGGAAAGCATACAAAAGATAGTGCTTTAAAGAAAGACAGAGAATCTATGAACCGCAAAGAGCTTACGGAAATGATAGCAAAGCTTACGAAGAAGATGAATAAGGCGGCAGCAGAGCTGAACTTTGAAGAGGCAGCAGAGCTTCGAGATGAACTGAAGAAGTACAAGATCGCACTTAGAGATTATGAGGATTAATAGATTTTTGGTTTTAAGAGAGATACATTTAATAGAGGTGCATTTGAAAGAGATATATCAGATATGAGATGACTCCACCTCTGTAGGTGGAGAGCAAGAAAGCAGGGGCATTCTTGAATTAAGAGAGCTGCATTTGATAAAGAGATATATCTAATTAGGAAAGGATAAAGTGAATGAGTGAAAAGAAGGAGTACATTCGTATTCGAGGGGCGCGGGAGCACAACCTTAAGAATATTAATATAGATATACCAAGGAATGAATTTGTAGTACTGACAGGACTTTCGGGTTCCGGTAAGTCATCCCTGGCATTTGATACGATTTATGCGGAAGGACAGCGGCGATATATGGAGTCCCTTTCTTCTTATGCAAGACAGTTCTTAGGACAGATGGAGAAACCAGATGTAGACGATATTCAGGGGTTATCTCCTGCGATTTCAATCGATCAGAAGTCTACGAACCGGAATCCACGATCTACGGTTGGTACCGTAACGGAAATTTATGATTATTTGAGACTTCTTTATGCAAGAGTTGGAATTCCGCACTGTCCAAAGTGTGGGAAGGTCATTTCCAAGCAGACGGTAGACCAGATTGTAGATATTTTGATGAAGCTTCCAGACAGAACGAAGATTCAGCTGCTGGCACCGATTGTAAGAGGAAGAAAGGGCGAGCATGTCAAGATTTTAAAGGATGCGAAGAAGAGCGGCTATGTGCGTGTTCGCATTGACGGGAATCTTTATGATCTGTCGGAAGAGATTCAGTTAGAGAAGAATAAGAAGCATAATATTGAAATTATCGTAGACCGCCTTATGATAAAGGAAGGAATTGAGAATCGTCTGACAGATTCGATCGAAACAGTAATGAAGCTTACTGGAGGAATTCTTCTTGTTGATGTCGTTGGGAAAGAACAACTGAACTTCAGTCAGAGTTTTTCCTGTCCGGACTGTGGAATCAGTATTGACGAGATTGAACCAAGAAGTTTTTCTTTTAATAATCCGTTTGGTGCCTGTCCGGTCTGTCATGGACTTGGTTTTAAGATGGAATTTGACATTGATCTTATGATTCCAGATAAAAAATTAAGCATCGCAGATGGAGCAATCACAGTGATGGGGTGGCAGTCCTGTACAGATGCCAAGAGTTACACAAGAGCGATTCTTGATGCATTAGCAAAAGAATATCATTTTGATCTAAATACACCATTTTGTGATCTGAGTCAGGAAGCACAGGATGTGATCATTCATGGAACCAATGGTCATGAAGTAAAGGTGTATTATAAAGGAAAGCGCGGAGAAGGTATATATGATGTTGCGTTTGAAGGGCTGATCCGTAACGTGCAGCGCCGCTACAGGGAGAATCATTCGGAACGCCAGAGAGCAGAGTATGAGAACTTTATGACGGTAACACCATGCGATAGTTGTCATGGACAGCGTTTAAAGCCAGAGTCATTGGCCGTAACAGTAGGAGAGTACAACATCTCTGAGCTTACAAAGCTTTCTGTAAAGCGTTTGATTTCTTATTTTAATGAGATTCAGCTTACCGAAAGACAACAGTTGATCGGAAAGCAGGTATTAAGAGAAATACGTGGACGAATCGGCTTCTTGAATGATGTCGGTCTTGACTATTTAAGCCTTTCCCAGCCAACAGGAACCCTTTCTGGTGGAGAAGCACAGCGAATCCGTCTTGCAACCCAGATCGGTTCCGGGCTTGTCGGTGTAGCATATATTCTTGATGAACCAAGTATCGGACTACATCAAAGAGATAATGATAAGCTTATTTCAGCCTTAAAGCGCCTGCGTGACCTGGGGAATTCCCTCATTGTTGTAGAACATGATGAAGATACGATGCGAGAAGCAGATTGTATAGTGGATATCGGACCGTTAGCAGGCGAGAATGGTGGAGAAGTCGTTGCAATCGGAACAGCACAGGAACTGATGGATAATCCAAACTCGATTACCGGTGCCTACCTTAGCGGGAAAAGGAAGATTCCAGTTCCAGAAGTACGCAGACAGCCACAAGGCTATCTCACCGTAAAAGGCGCACAGGAAAATAATTTAAAGAATATCGATGTGAAGTTCCCATTAGGCGTATTTACCTGTGTCACAGGAGTCTCCGGCTCTGGAAAGAGTTCCCTTGTCAATGAGATTCTCTATAAGAAGCTTGCCTGTGTATTAAATCGGGCTCGGATTAAGCCAGGTAAACATAAAGAAATCGAAGGAACAGAACAGTTAGATAAGATTATCAATATCGATCAGTCTCCGATCGGTCGTACCCCTCGTTCTAATCCGGCAACCTATACAGGCGTGTTCGATCATATCCGGGAACTATTTGCCATGACAAAAGATGCCAAAGCAAGAGGATACGATAAAGGACGCTTCAGCTTCAATAAAAAGGGAGGCCGCTGTGAAGCCTGTGCCGGTGACGGTATTTTAAAGATTGAAATGCAGTTCCTTCCGGATGTATATGTCCCTTGTGAAGTTTGTCATGGAAAGCGGTATAACAGAGAAACATTAGAAGTAAAGTACAAGGGCAAGAATATCTTTGAAGTATTAGACATGAACGTCGATGAAGCCTGCGAATTCTTTGAGAGCGTACCATCGATTCGAAGAAAGATAGAAACATTACGGGATGTAGGACTCTCTTACATTAAGTTAGGACAGCCATCCACGACCCTTTCCGGTGGAGAAGCACAGCGAGTAAAGCTTGCGACAGAACTAAGCCGTCAGAGCACCGGCAAGACCATTTATGTATTAGATGAGCCAACAACAGGACTGCACTTTGCAGACGTTCATAAATTAGTAGACATTTTACAGCGTTTAACAGAAGGCGGCAATACCGTTGTCGTCATAGAGCATAACTTAGAAGTAATCAAAACAGCGGATTACATCATAGATATGGGACCAGAAGGCGGCGAAGGCGGCGGAACGATGGTAACCTGCGGCACCCCGGAAGAAGTCTCAGACGAACCGAGATCCTATACGGGAAAGTACCTGAGGAAATATTTAAATACGAATTTGTAGATTTTGTATAGACCCAGAAGAAGATATTTTTTGCTTGATTGTATAAAATTATATCAGATGTGAGATGACTCCTATCTTATGGAGAATTTTTTCTCTGGTTAACTCTCATAATCTTCTGGAGAATCCCCTTCTCTTCCCAACAGAAATCACTAATTTGCTATTTGTTATTAAAACCAGCCAGCCGCTGAAATAAAATTTTATGCTGAATTGTAAGAAGACTATGATAAAGAAAAAAAGAATTGTTATAAGTATTGCATTTTGTAACTTTGCGTTGTGCAATTTTGACTCTGAAAACTTCGGATTCGTTTTTCCGAAGTACTAATTTGTAGATTTTGTATAGACGAAAAAGGGGATTCTCCAAAAGTGGGTATATTTTTGTCGATCATAATAAGAACAATTGTTAATATCTATGAGACGAGAAATTGTATTGGCAATGAAAGACCAGAAAACATGACTCCCACAATTGAAAAATTTATAGAATATTTAAAATATAAGGAAAGGGTCCCTGCTATATAATTAATAGTCAAAAAAGAAAAAACATTGTATAATAAATATATCTTAGGGGAGGTAAGTTTATTAACTAAAAAATATAACACATGGAGGAGGGTTACATATGACGGGCTACAAAAAAATTAATATGGAGACCTGGGCACGCAGGGAACATTACGAATACTATACTAAACAATTAAAAGTTGAATACAATATTACCGCTAATGTTGATGTAAAAAATGTATTGGATTTTTGTCATTCAAAAGGTTACAAATTTTACCCTGCTATGATTTATCTTGTTACTAAGACATTAAACCACATCGAGAATTTTAAAATGTTTAAAGATAAATATGGATATCTTTGCGCCTGGGACAAAATCATTCCAAATTATACCATTTTTCATAATGATGACCATACTTTTTCTGATTGCTGGACAGATTTTTCCGAAGATTTTGATACATTTTATCCGAATATCCTAAAAGATATGGCTACTGCCGCAACGAAAAAAGGGATTAAAGCAAAAGAAGGACAACCTGCTAATTTTTACTGTATATCTTGCACGCCATGGACAACATTTACCGGTTATGGCAGCAGAGTCTCTAATGGCGAACCTTCTTTTTTCCCAATTGTATTGATGGGAAAGTATACGCAGCATGGCGGAAAGATGTTGATGCCTGTTAATATCACAATTGCTCATGCGGTAGCAGATGGATATCATGTGGGATTATTCTTTCAATATCTCCAGGAAGAAATTAATAACTACTAATTTGCTGGAGACACAGACGCCGCTTTAGTAGAAGATATTGAGCTGAATTGTATTCAGTCTTCTAAAGAAAAAAGAATTGT
>ERZ506887.1054-NODE-1054-length-15082-cov-11.052639_pt1 | contig 15082 bp, 9 predicted proteins | sample MGYA00512905_ERZ506887 | MGnify/ENA metagenome assembly ERZ506887 | reverse complement strand
CTTGCTTGGTGATGAGTGGCACCAACGACCTCTGTACTCCATTGGTAGCAAAGACGCTCTACGATGGTATCCCAGATTCCAAGTGGCATCTCTTCGTAGGAGCCCGACACATGCCATTTGCCGAGCAAAACGATGAATATTGCAAGGTGTTGGAAGAATGGATGGAGGAGAAAGAGGGAAAGTGATTTGGCACTTTCCCCTTTTATTTCATGATTCCATTGTCAGTATCAGAGAGGTTGATTCTCTTTTTGTCCAATTGATTGGATAAAATAAGCATAAAACCGTCCAATTGATTGGATGAAATCAATGGAAAAAGTGCTGACAGTGGTGCCAAAAGTGCTTTAAAAAACGACTTTTGACACCACTATCTATCGGCACTTTTATAGAGAAACTATTGCTTCTTGAGAGTTAAGTTGGGCTCTATTCCATTGATGCCAAGTCCTAGAATGTTGGTTACTTCCCTGCATCCACAATCACAATTCTTAGCCGATGAACATCCATTGCAGACTGTAGGCTGATAAGAGCGGAATGCAAATTTGTTCCAATAATCAGTATCCTTAATCCAAGGTTCTTCGAAAACATTTCCTACGATGTGAGGAGAATGATTGCAGGTTCTTATTTGTCCTGCTGGATCAATAACGAAGAATCCTTTTGCCGCAGCGCATAGATACCCTACATGTATTCTTTTGTATGAATTAGCAGAAGCTATGATGCACTTTGGTATTTCTGTACCCACATTTCCATAGCGATTAGCTAGTGTTAGTACTTCTTCTGCAGTATCAAGCATTCCGTTGATTTGCTCTGTGGAAAGGCAAAGTTCATTCATATATTTCAAACCACGTCCACCAGGCAGAAAACGGTTGAGAAGAATTTCTGTAGCTCCATTGATGAGGGCAAGCGATATGGTCTCAAATAGCTCATAAAAGTTCTTTTTTGTAACGGTAATATTTGCTGTGCATTCTAAGCCGATTTCTTTGGCTTTCGAAAAGTATTCTAACACATAATCTGCATTAGCAACTCCTGTATGCTCTTCAAATGATTGGTAGCCAGGAAGGCTCATGCTAAGATGAACATTCATTTCCTTGAAGAATTTGAGATGTTCTTCATTCATGAGTCTTCCATTGGAGATGAGTATGATGGGATAATCTATTTTCCTCTGATTACCAATTGTTCTGATGTGCCTTATGATTTCATGAAGGTCTTCTCTTAGCAATGCTTCTCCGCCAGAAAAAGAAAATGTCTTTACTCCATAGTCGTATAGTTTTTCTATTACCCATTTCCATTGTGTGGTAGATAGTTCCTTTCCTAATGGATATGAAGAGTTAGGCGCATACCAAGGGCATGAGCAAAACAAGCAATGGTGATTGCACCTATATGTCAGTTCCAAAGCGACTGACTTCGGAAGTATGGGTATGCTATTCTTCATTGCTATCATTTTCGTTTATTTTTATTCCCGTCATTCTCTTGATGGTATCTTGCTCATCCATAATGCTATGGTAGCAGTCATAACTATCTCTGAAATATGACTCTCCTCTTAGAAATGCTAATACGGCTTGGTAGTCATACAGTGACTCCATATCGGTTATGGCTTGATGATAGTCTTTGTCGCTTTTGGTCTTAAAACCGAACAAATGATATGTTCCTTTTTCATAAATGTCAGTCTCGGAGGTAAATGGTAAATCGAAAAACTCTGCCTCTTCCTTAATCTTTAGGGCGCATGAACCACATATTATTTCAAAAGTTACATCATATCCCAAATCTTTTATCTCTTTGATGATGGTATTGAACTTTTCTTCATCGCAGTGGAAAGCTTGATAGGTCAATGGGCGATGGCAATGTTGGCATATTGTGGAAAAACTATCAATCATCGAAGGTTCATAGCACATGGCTCCCATGTGATTTGCCAGATACGATGGCAGCTTTTGAGCAGCCAGTTCCTTTAGCTGCTCAATAAGCTCTTCTCTGTTAAGTGAATGTTTCATATTCCTGTTACTTTTTTCTCTTGATAGGAGAGAGGTTAAACAATAATTTATCTATGTCTTCTGCTGGCATGTCTTTGAAGGACTCTAGAAGTTCCTCTTGTCTGGGCTGTCCCATGGTTAGACGGTAGAGGCGTAATACAGACTTCATGTGTCTGTATCTATCATAGTCCATGCTCAGAGGATAGAGTGGTACAATAGATTCGATATACTCTCTGTCAGTTTCAGCTATGCTTTTTAGCATATCTTGTGGAATCGACCAATAGGGAACTAGCTCGCAGAAGCCCTTATCTTTTGCTTCGGTTCTTGCCAAATCAAACATCTCATTCCAGGTATATGTTTCAGGGTGGAACTTGGCTACGTTTCGTCTTACAAACAAACTCTTGTATCGATCTATTCTTCCTTCTCTCTGCTCCATGTCTTGTGGATTGGATGAGATGTTCCAGTGCATGATTTTACGGCAATACCAATGGAAGTCAAGACCTTCTTGTCCTACGCTTGTTGAGGCTAAGACGAATGGACGAAAAGGAGAGTTGAATGCCAAACGAACATCATTTGCCCTGTTGGTGGCTTGATCTGTCATTCTAATGTTGCCATAAGGCATAGCGTAATGAGTGCGGATTCTCCATTTCTTTTTCTTCTCTTTGCCAAATGACTCGGTAGTATCAATCTCTTGATAGTTTCGATCGATGAACGATTCTATCATTCTTTTCTGAATCATTTCTACATTTCGCTCACCATTACTTCTTTCATCTATCATGTAGGCGAACTCATCCAATACGGCTTGCAGATTGCCCATCACGCAATAATCGATAACTTGCTTGAAGTAGGTTTGAACGCTCTTCTTGTTGTAGAGTATGTCTATGACGGCTGCATTGTATCTACGGTTGAAGATATTATTGCAGAATTTTGTTGCTGCTTCTTGGGCTAAGTCTTTGTTGCCCAATAGACGATAAAAGCAAATACCAGGTGAACCTATAGCCATATTGACCAAAGTGTCCAAACCATCTTCTGATATTAGGATTTTCTCTTCTGTATTGGAATCTAAGAGTTTGATAGCTTCCAAAAGAAACTTTGCTGTGGTAGGTTGCTCCACTAAGGTGAATCTACTTGTATTCTTGAAGTTCTCCTTTATGCCAGCTTTTATTTCTTTGAGGTCGTTTCCAAGGTAGGCTTTTGGGTTATAGGCATCTTTCAAGAAATCTGAACAGCAAGTTACCAGTTCCAAGCTTTCTCTACGTAATCTTCCAGTTCCTGCTTTTTCCCCTTCTTGTTTGTCGAGTGCATCTTTTTCTGAATTTTCTTTAGTATTTGTATATGTTGCAGAGGGAAAAGCATGGCTGATGCTCTTTTGCTCTATGGCATAGGAAATCATGCAAGCAATCATACGTGGTACCATTTCCCATGCGGAAAAGACCAAGACCTTGGAAAAGTCGTGATTCTTGGCAAACACATTGCTGGCTGGTATCTTATAGTATGGATGAGAAGCTGGAATCCAAAATAGTTGCTCTCCATGTTTCTCTCCTTTCTCACCAAATAGAATATTGCTCAGCTTATCCAATTTGGCATTGCAAGAAGGAATCCTTTCATATGTATTGATATTCTTCTTTTTAATCAAATATTGTTGTTTTTGTTTAATTTTCCATGGGTGCTCTGCGTATGCTTTTGCTAGCTTCTCCTTAAGTTTATATTTGTCCATGAAGGATAATAAGTAAGGAGATGACTTGGCGTATTCCATCGGCAAGGTCTTTACGCCGAATCTTCCTTCGCTCATTTTGTTGCATTCATCAAGAACTTCTTGCATCTGGCAATAAGACGCAATATCTCCTGTACTGATTTTCAGATAGGTGTCGTCTTGGGAGGAATTGCGATAACGCTCAGTTCTGCTCATAGCTTCATACATGGTATCTTCTGCAATGTTCTTTTTTGCAATGAGTATGTCTAAGTTATCCGATAAGATGTGACACAATTCTTTTGAGTAATCATGCCAAACCTGTTGGAATACAATATCCTCTCTGCCGTCAAACAAAAAGTCTGCTAACTTGTTGAAGTCTTGATATTGCTCATCAATCTTGTTCTCGTTCAGTTCCTCTAATGTGGTGAAGGGCTTGTAAGGTGTCGCAGAAACCAACAGAATGAATGGACCATCCTCTTTTCCAAAGAATGTACGTGTCAACATTGCCTCTTCACTGTTTCCTTCCAAGTCAAGAAGTGAACTAAAACGTTGGAACTCATCCATAATCACCAAGTCTGGATTAAGCTCTTTCATGCTAATTTTGCAGAAGATGATTCTGAATAAAGTGATGGCTTTATTGGTTGTATTGTAGTCATTTAGCGCAATGGCTTTGAGAAGTAAATCCTTCGCTTCTTGATAGCAATCATCATTCACCACCTCTTTGCAGATGTTTTCTCTGTATCCAGTGCATACATTTTCTTTGATATCTTTTTCATATTTGTCGATAATATCTGTCCAATTATCTCCATTCGCACCGTAAATATTCAGACGGTTTTTAAGAGCAGTCTTATGATCTTTGAAGTCATCAAGATGGCTCAAGATGGCAAACATCAATGCACGTTCATTCATATTGCCAGCTGATGTCTGGAGATTAAAAGATGTGCCAGGGGTGAGAGGAATCAATATTCTTGGTTTGCTCTTCTTGGATTTTTGAAGTTCTTTTACCTTTTTAGCTACTATGAAATGCTGCATAGACAGTCTGCTTTCGTCTATGTTCATGACATCTTCTATTCCCAAGTTTTCTGTGTTTTGTTTGACAATGTTGGCGTTGGAGCAGATATATACTACACGATAGGTATTGTCATCCCATATACCATATTCGTCGCTCAGTTCTCCAACGGCCTGGATAACACCTTTGGACACGATAGTCTTACCCAGTCCAACTTCGTCAGAAAGCAGAACTCGGCGTTGCTTCTTGCTTTTGAAAATGTTAACGATATGTTCTACTGTTGCCTTTTGAAAATCCTTTAATTTCTTTTCCATCATTATTTCTGTTTTATGGCTTCCTTAAAAGTTTTGAAGACCTCAAGAAATTCTTGGGTGTATTCTTCTTTGCCGATTTTTCTGATGCCTTCCTCTATCTCTATGAACTTTTGGGGATTGCTACTAGCAGCTTTCAGCAGTTGCTCATAAATGTTGAGTGAGAGAGGCATGGAATCTTTATTATTGCCGTGCTGAGCAATCAGCTTCATGCTTTGTTCTGTATCAAACAGATATTCGTCTATGTCATCGGTCAGTATAAATGACAAGTAACGGAGAAACTTCTCCTTGCTATCCACAATCGATTTATATATGGCAATGTCTCTTTCTTCGTATGGGATGCCTTCTGTCGGAATCTTGATGACTTTGTCCATATTCTGTCCATTGGTGTCTTGTATTGAGATAATATAGAAGTCTGACAACTGAGCCAATGTTAAGTTGGAGAGTATGGCTTCATTTTCGAAATCCACTTTGTAGCCTGCTGCTTGCATTGGGGCAATCTGTATTCGATACTTGTTGTCGTGATGTTCAGTCTTGATGATAACATCGTAGTTGCCATTGACATTGGCGTGGCATTGTGCTGAGAAATCTTCGGTGATATATTTTCGTACAAAGGCTTCTAGCTCTGATATCTCATGAGCTTCTTCTGATTCTGGAGGAAAGTTGACGGTCTCGAATATTTTACTTTCTTCGTCTCTTGCATCCATTTGTAGAAACTCTTTTCTGAAAGTGTCAAACACAAGATGCTTGCCATATTTGTATTGCAGTCGGATGGTGAATTCAGAGTTTACATGGAATGCTGCGGGTGTCGCATTGGCTGATCCGATGAATAGAAAATTGCCGTATTCACCTTTAGGGTTGCATACTAGATATGTCTTTGCATGAAGGTCAGTTGGCATGATGTCGTTATGTGTCATCCCATCCTTCATCACGTAGATTTTATGGTTTTCTCTATTGAACAGGTCATATATGTCTTTAGATACATATCCAGATGTAGTAACGAGAATGTGTCTGTTTTTTACATTCTTGTCTAACTCTTGTAGAGTATTTATGCCTATAAATGGAGAGATGGTCATTTGCTCTGTTCCTTGCCATGATTCGGGGTACCTAATGTCTTTGTTCAGGTTTTGTCCAAAGAGCATCGGGATAAATTCATATCCATCCTTTTCAAATAAATCAGTGTCTATCTCAAAATGGTTGACTTTCCTTATGGACTCAATGACCATTTTTATCTTTTTCTTCTTGTCTTTGATGATGTGCTGGTTGTAGGAAGAGCCATGTCCCATTAAGGTGTTTAATGAAGTCAGAAAGTCGATAAGAGGTTCATGTTTCTTATTGTCTATGGTTTGTTTTCCAATCTTACCTGTGAGACAGACAGTCATGTCAAGGTTATTGTCAAGAGTAAGGTTTCTGCTCATGACGATAACTTTGATTTGCTGTTCGTTCTTGTTGCTTCTGTTGGTCTCTTTGATGATCCATACCTTTGGATGAAAGTTGGAGAGAGGCTTTTGAGGGTTTTGCACTTCATACATGCAATTATCCATGAGGGATAGATAAGGTTGGTTGTTTAAAGGAAGGTGTATTCCTCCTTTGTTGCAAAACAACACAAAGTTGTCTGTGCTTCTTCTGATTCCCTCTAATAGGCAAATGGGGGATTGAACAGCAGCTTCGTTGTTGCTACTTAGCAAACCTAATGCCATTGGGATGATAAGCAATGCTTGTGGATTAACGCTATAGGTTGTACCTATGGCGAAGTCCACATCATAGCCTGGTGAGACCAGCATCTCGCCATAAGTATAATTATTGAGTTGTTCTTTTGCCATTTGATAGTCCTTTCTTTATTTCTGTGATGATGTTATATACTGTTCCCCAACGATAATCGAAGAAATAGGCTTCTATTCTGTCGATTCCCTTATATTTGTTTGGATTTGCCAATTTACTTCTTGATGAACCTTTTGTTTGTTTTTCCCGATTAACAATGATTTCTTGCAATCGGATGAAGTTTTCATCTGTAGGGTTGTTAATTAATGAGCATGCTTCTTTGCAAAATTTGATGGATCCATTGTCTTGTAGGGTATAGCCAACGAAATCTAATGCTTGGAAGAGGTTTTCTTCGCTAATGTCTGATTTCCATTCTTCTTTCAATTGTTCGTAACGTTCAAATTCTTTTTCAGCTTCTTCGGTTCTATCTGTTCTTGTATAAAACACATAGTTATAGACTAACCGAAGAAGATACTGAAACTTCGAAATTCTTGCGGATAGCGTATAAATCATAAAATGCTCATCGGTCATGTATTTTTTCCATTGGTCTCCAAGGTCGAAATATGACTTCTGGGCAAGTCCAATAGGGTAGTCGTCACGAAGGATAGTAGCCAAAAATGAATCTTTGGCTATTTGTGAGGCTATTATCTTGTCTTTGATAAACTTAGCTTCGTCAAATGTCAAGTCTATATTGATTGGAGTGTAGCCATCAAATGTATATGATAATCCACCGCCATCAAATAGTTGATAATTGCCCGATAACTGATTAGCGTCTCCCATTTCTTTTTCTTCATCTTGGGAAATGTATTTCTTGGGTTGTTTGTGGATAGTCTTGCTTCTTTCGTAAATAAGACTATAGATGTTGCTGTTTGTCAATATCATCCCATAAGAGACAAGTGCGCCATAATAGATGTAAACTGGGTCGTACTTTACGTATTTACTATTCTCGGTTTCTGCTGTATCGATTACGCTACTTCCTGTTATTCCCCAGTTGTTGGCTGGTTCTGTACCTCGTAAAAGTTGGCGTGTTAGCATAATTTCCAGATTCAACACTTTGGCTCTGACTTCATTTGCGCTTTTGTATGTGCCTTTCTCTGCTTCCAAAAACAAGGAAGGGAGTATGGCATAGTATTTCGCTCTATTATGTAATGTGGAGATTCCTGGAAACAGCTTGTTTGAAAATGCATCGCGAATGCGTCCCAGACCAAGCTCGTCAATTGCTTGATGCTCTTGGATGGCTTGTATAACTTGATGCATTTTCAGTTGTTCCTCGGAACTGAAGTTTATGAATCCTAATTTCATTCTAATTTCCTTTTTTGTTTTGACATGGTTACTAACATAGTTACTATAGCTCTGTTACGATTTTACGAAAAGTAACAGAGCTTGAAATGTCTGATTCTGTCGTTGACTATATCGTTGACTCTGTCGTTCAGTACTAAAAAAGCGACAGAGTCGTATTGTTTATATTGTCTCCAAGAACAACAAACCCTTTTTGGTCGTTCTGTATTGCTGCTTAGGACTTGTCGGCTTGTCTGGTACCGTAAGTTCCAGATAATCATGAAGTAACAGAGGCTCGATGAATGCCTTGAAGTTCTTTGATTGATAAGTAACACCGAGTAGCTCGAATATATCTTTTCTGAATTTCGGGTCTTTGCAAAATTTGAGAATGGATACAACTTTGTCTGTAGCATCTATGTATGTATCTTCTTCAGCTCTGTTACTAGCTCTGTTACTAGCTCTGTTACTAGCTCTGTTACTAGCTCTGTTAGTAGCTCTGTCACTAACTCTGTCACTAACTCTGTCACTATCCAGCCAAAAAGTGACAGTGCTGGTGCAGATATCACTCTCAAAAGTCACGTCATTTCCTGTGATTTCTTTCCACTCATTCATCATGTCGAAACCATAACCGATGGTTTCAGATAGGTTTACCAGTCTGAATATCTTGGCGATAATCGGGTTGCGAGGATTAGAATAGAGATGGTTGCCCAGTTGGGATATAGGCACAGGATAGCCACCTGCATTGAAGAACTCGACTCTGTCGGTGTAGATATGGATGCAGGAGTGAATGGTGCTGAAAGGGTCGAAGTGGGAGAGCATATTGACTAATGCATCTCGCAAAATCTTAAACTGCGAGCGGTCTTCCACATTGAATCCCTCGTCGTTCATCATGAATGGAGTATCCACGATGAGGCGCAGTCTCCTAATCATAATCTGAAAATACTCCCAAAGGTTCTCTTGCTCTGGGATGCGATAGGTATAGCGAGTTCGTGCTTCTCTCACGCTTCTGCCAGGAATCTCCACCAAGTCCATCCAAAACGTAGGGACATAGCGGCGAACCCATTCTTCTTTGCCAAAGCACATCAAGCCGCCATAATTCAGATGTCCCTCATTATCGGCGATGCCGATGCGCTTGCAGAAGTCGGCGATGTCATTGCCTATCAGATTGGGACGAGGACTGTATAGCTTGAAGTAATTGCGATAGTCACGAATGGTGTCCTCGTTGAGCATGGAGAGATTGGAGTCTAAGAGTATTTGCTCAGACTTGATGCCGAATGATTGGTTATGAAACATGGCGGTTATCTCACCATTGGTTGCTCGTTGGTCTCCACTGCCAAATCGGATGAATGTATTCTGTGGATTGTTATAGTAGATAGGCTTGTGGGGTGATGAGGCGATATGAAATGCCAAAACCTTATGTCCATCTATATGATAGAGCATGCTCTTGGCATCGACTGGCTCATTGAACTTTTGGGAACGCAAAGTACCCAAAAAGTCTTGTTCCAACTTCTCTGCATTGTCAACTCCGGAGATTTCAAACTTCTTGCCATTCTGCTTTACTCCAAGCACTATCCATCCGCCGGAAGTGTTGGCGAATGCACTTACGGTTTCCCATATATTCTTAGGGAGTTCGCTCTTGGCCTCCTTAGCCTCGAAGTCCTCCCATTCGATGTCGTTGATTCTGTCTATCAGCTCTTCCTTTGTCATAATAATGATGATTAAATTGAAATATAGAATTTCTTCCTCCCTTCACTTCAAGAAATAGATAGGAGCATGCTGGGTGCCTTCCTTCTCCATGATGCCTTTCTCGCAGAAATGGTTGAGCCACTTCTGTGCCATGTAAGGAGTCAAGCCAAAGAGGATGCGCAGGATGCGAGTGGTGATATAGCGGTTCTCCTGGAGATACTCCTTGATTTTCGCCAATAGCTTTTCCTCGGAGTATTTTGTAGATTGGTTGGAATAGCGGGAGCGGACAAAGTGGACGTTGCGCTGTACCTCCTCCATCAGTTTAGCCTCTGGTCGGAAGTTGATGCCGGTGATGCGTACTTCCTTGCCCGTAATCTTCTTGTCTGGATTCTCCTCTGGCATCTCTAGGCTAGCCGACATGGAGAAGTAGCCTATCTCTGGGATATAAAAGCGGCGTCCCAGTGAGAATTCTTCCACCATAAGGTCATGAAGCTCTGCCAACACCGCAGCCACATCTCCCTTGGTGAGTGAGCAGCGGCTCTGGATTTTCTCTTGCAGTTGCTTCTCGGTCATAGGTTCATGCTGCACGATACGAATGTATTGGCGCTTTTCTCCTGTGCCCTGGGCATTGTTGAGCATGTAAATGTCGTATTTCAGTTCCATATTTCTTGTTGTTTGATGGTTCGTTGTTTTCTATATTCTTTGTCTTCTATGAAAGATGATGCAAATATATATAATAATGTGATAACTTGTATCTTTTGGTGTAAACTATTAGGTTTATTTAAACATTGGTATATGTCATGTGATTATACGGCATTTGTCATCTGACCGTATGATAAGTGTCCTATAATCACATGACAAATGTCACGCAATCGCTATAATTGCTTTCTTGCATCGTTATAATTGCTTCCTTGCATCATATAAGTCACAACATTGTTACCATCCATCTCATCCTTGGCAATTCGCATGGGGAGGTATGTGATGAGGCTGAGACTATCTATTACACCTTCGGACCTGAGAAGGCGCAGGAAATGGGGGGCAGTGGATGCAAGGTAGAAGGTGAATAAAAGGCGCTTTTCAAGAAACGCTCATTTAGAATGAGTGGTTTTGCTCAGAATTACTCATTCTGAATGAGTAAAAATGATAGAAATTACTCATTCAGAATGAACAAAAATGAAGATTTATTTGGTTGTTTACTTAAAAAATCGTATTTTTGCAAGCAAATAAATGATTGAACATGAAAGAGTTATTAAAGCAAATTATATTTGAGCAGCAGGAATACTGCAAGAATATAGCACAAGATACTGTGCCGAGAGACATAGAGGAAGAGTGGCTTACCACAACGGAGATACTAATTATTACTGGTATAAGACGTTGTGGAAAGTCTGTTTTGCTCCAGCAAATGCGCAGCAAATTGCCGGAGCAAGACTTCTTTTTCAATTTTGATGATGAGCGACTGGTCAACTTTACTGTGGCAGATTTCCAAACATTGCAAGAATGTTTCTTCGAACTCTTTGGTGAGCAGCATACCTATTATTTTGATGAGATACAGAATGTGAAGGGCTGGGAGACCTTTGTGCGCCGTCTCTACAACGAAGGCAATAAGGTGATTGTAACTGGATCAAATGCCCGGATGCTGAGTAGAGAGCTTGGCACTCATCTCACGGGGCGTTATATCGCAGTGGAGATTTTCCCTTTTTCCTTTCAAGAATACTTGCAGTTGGCAAAGGTGCAGCTGGAAGCCAAGGACTTTTATCTAACCAGCAAGCGTGCCATTCTCTTGGGGCATTTCAAGGAGTATTTGGAGAAAGGTGGATTTCCTAAGTATCTCCAGTCGTCATCCACTCGTTACCTCTCGTCACTCTACGATAGCATCATCTTCCGTGATGTGATGGCTCGTAATGGGTTGACCAATGATAAGGAGATGCAGGAACTCATCTTTTATCTCGCCAGCAATGCCACGAAGCGCATTACCTATACTTCATTAGGTAAGATAGTAGGAATCCGTCATTCCGAAACCGTCAAAAACTATTTGGAGTACATCGAGCAAACCTATATGATATTCCAGCTCATGAAATATTCGCCATCGGTAAAGGTGCAGATGCTGAACCCGAAGAAGATTTACTTCATCGACAATGCCATCGTGAGTCGCATCGGATTCAATGCCACCGACAATATGGGAGTGAAGTTGGAAAACATCGTGTTCATCGAGTTGAAACGCCGCGGATATGATGTTTTTTATCATGCAGATAAGAAGGAGTGCGACTTTGTTGTTAGAGAGGGCATGAGAATCATGAAGGCTTATCAAGTAACGATAGTGATGAATGACGAGAAAACTCGCAAGCGGGAAATCGAGGGGCTGATGGAAGCCATGAATGCTTATGGCTTGGCTGAGGGATATATTCTTACGATGGAGGAGAAGGAAGAACTTGAGATAGATGGCAAGCAGGTTCATGTTCTTCCTACGTGGGAATGGATGTTGAGAGAGAAGTGAAAAAAAAAGTGATCCTAATGTCGGGACTGTTGTTGCTTATCAGAAGGGTGACATCCTGCTTTCAAAGAAAGGAAATGGAAATATAATAATGTCTAAGCATAAGTCATACAAGAATATCATTTTTTGACTTAGATAATAACAAAGACGAAACAATGATGAATAATAATATAAAATGTCCAAAGTGCAATTCAGACAATGTGCAGACAGAGGGTGTACTGCATCTTTGCTTGGATTGTGGCTATAAATGGGAGGACGCACCCCAAACTGATTTGGGAGAAATGATCATCTACCAATCTGATGATGGCGTGAAGCTTGATGTGAGATTGGAGAATAAGACGGTTTGGCTAAATGTGGAACAGATAGCAGTGCTTTTCAATAAAGGGCGCTCTACTATCAATGAGCACATATTGAATATATTCAAGGAAGGAGAATTGGACGAAAAAGTGGTTTGTCGGAAATTCCGACAGACCACTCAGCATGGTGCTATGGCAGGAAAAACCCAAAGCAAAGAAGTGAAGTTCTATAACCTTGATGTTATCATATCTGTGGGCTATCGTGTAAAATCTATTCAAGGCACTCGTTTCCGTCAATGGGCTACAGAGCGACTGAATGAGTATATCGTAAAAGGGTTTACGATGGACGATGAACGACTCAAAAATCTTGGTGGTGGCAACTATTGGAAAGAGTTGCTCGACCGTATCCGTGATATTCGTTCGTCAGAAAAGGTGCTCTATCGACAAGTTCTGGACATCTATGCCACAAGTGTTGACTATGACCCTCGAACTGATGCCTCAAAGCTTTTCTTTAAAATCGTGCAAAATAAGTTGCACTATGCTGCTCATGGGCATACTGCGGCAGAAGTTATCTATGAGCGTGCGGATGCCGACAAACCATTTATGGGCTTGACGACATTTGAGGGCGAACTGCCAGCTATCAAAGACATCAAAATAGCCAAGAACTATCTGAAAGAAAATGAGCTGAAGATACTCAATAATCTTGTTTCCGGTTATTTTGACTTTGCCGAGATTATGGCAATGGAGCATCGCCCAGTCTATATGATGGATTATGTGAAACAACTTGATACTATCCTGCAATCCACAGGGCGACCTTTGTTGAAGGGATCGGGAAGTATCAGCCATGAAGAGGCAATGGACAAAGCTATAGCTGAGTATCGAAAATATCAGGTAAAGGTATTAACTCCAGTAGAGGAGGCTTATCTTGAATCCATCAATGCTTTGGGAAAAATTGCAAAGCGCAAGGGAAGACAATCGGGGGAAAATCATTAATGTAACGTTCTGATGAGAATCATGTAACCTCTTACTTCCCTTAACTTCCCCACATGCGAAAGTTCTGTATAAAATGTTCATCTGACAGGAGAGTCTAATCCCCAGCCTGCTTGAGAAAAAAGGCTGGGGATTTCTGATCTTAATCACAGTAAATTCCGGATAAATAGTTATTCAAACGTATGTAAACTGGCTGGTTTGTATGCAGTCAGTCTAAATCACCTTGACTCTCTTTTTCCCTTCTCTTCCCTCAATCACGATTTTCTCGAAGACGATGGCTGGGTCGTTAGGAGTGAGGGTGAGGGTGTGGATGCCATCGGATGAGGCTGGCAGCTCTAGCTCTATCACCTTGTCCACGATGCGAGTGGCTATCGTTGGATAATAGATATTGTAGATGTTCTCCGGCTTCTCGTTCAAATCTTTGTTGAAGTTAACCTCTACAGGAGAAGCGCCATCTAAACTTACACCATAGGTTAAGCCGCCCTTGTTGAGATAATCCAAGGTTGATTTGGTAATCACATGAATGCGAACCTTCTGCTTGCCATTAAATGCCTTGCCATCCGAAGTTTTGCTAACTTGCATCTTAAACTTGTAAGTGATGCTGGCTCCCTTTACACTCTTGGTATACGGCATCAGAGTCATTGCCGATACGCTTTTGCCCATGAATGGGATCTCTGTCCATTTTGCCTCGGCAGCATCCGTCTTGCTGCTATAATAAGGTGCTTCGATTTCTACCACGCCATCATTGCCAGCTATCACCGTTTCATTAGAAGATGTTGATACCCGGAAGAGCTTAGGACAGGTGTCCTTCTCGAAGGCATCGTTCCATGAGGTGTAGCCGATGTGCTTCTGCGTCATCATGCCGTTCCATTTGCCACCAGCCATCTTGTGGTTGTATTCATCGCAAATCAAAGAGTCTCTCTTGAAATGGTTCTCGCATTCATCCGCCCAGATGTTCGCCTTCGGGTTGCCCTGCTCATAGAGCTGATTGTTCATCGCTTGGGCAAAGTACATCTGGTGCAGATTGCTCATCACTTCGATAGGGAAGAGGATGATCTGACGGTAGGCGTCATGATAGGCTGCTGGCAGACTGTTGTACTGGCGCAAGGCATCGGCTTCTATCTTCAGATACTGGTTCACCACTTCCTGCCATTCGCCGTTCTCCAGGCTGTAGGTGTTTTTGTCGAGCATCTCTGGGGTGCAGCGACCATTGTACTTGCAGATGAGGTTGAGTAATCTTGCTGCCTCGTCAGCTTGCTCCTCGCCAAACTGCTGGGCACACCAGTCTCTCGTATGGTTGGTAATCTGGTTGACGGCATATTTATGAGGATTCCAAGCGATGTCCATAAACTGGCTGATAGGATATTCCATCGGCTTGAGGTCGCCCACGTTGAGAATCCAGAGACGGTCGATGCCATTCTCGTAGGCTAGGGTGAGCTGCTCCCATGGGTTCTGCACTGGGGTACAGTTGAGCATCTTTGAGTTGCGAGGTGCTCCCACATAGTCCACGTGATAATACAATCCCCATCCGCCCTTGTGCTTTCGTTCCTGGGCATTCGGCACACGGCGCACGTTGCCCCAGTTGTCATCGCAGAGCAGGAGGGTT
>ERZ506887.1048-NODE-1048-length-15146-cov-7.573521_pt1 | contig 15146 bp, 10 predicted proteins | sample MGYA00512905_ERZ506887 | MGnify/ENA metagenome assembly ERZ506887 | reverse complement strand
AAAAACAAATAGACCAAATTCAAGCAAACCAGCAACGAAAAAAGCAGTTAAGCTATTTCTGCTTAACTGCTTGATTTTCAAAGTGGACCAGCTAGGGCTTGAACCTAGGACCTCCAGATTATGAGTCTGTTGCTCTCTGCGGCACACGAAAGCTGCGCTTTTGTGTGCAACCAACTGAGCTACAAGTCCTTTGTGCTATATCACTGACTGTTAATGAACACTCTGCGAGAAACAATTAGTCAACAATCAGTCAACAACTGTCCTCTAAGCAATGCAAGTAGATTATTGAATAGACCTGCATCTGTAATCAAGACTTCCATATTCCCCTTTTAAAGGGATGGCTACGGTTGTTATCTTAATCACATTATAATAACGCAAAATTTGTTGAATTATTGTATTGTCAATGCGTTATTCTTTCAGCTTTGTTTCTACATTTAATATGTCGTATATGCAAGGGTCAACAAACTTTCCATCAATATCTACAAAGTCATGGTCTTTTGTGAATAATGATAGTTTGCCACTTGTATTATGGCTTATCAGTTTGCATAGGTTGACATTCCACAGATAGACATAACCAACTACAGGCTTTGTTTTGGCTTGTATATGATTCTGTCTAAAGCCATAATTGCAGATTGATGCGCATAGCCTTGCATAACCCACACAATTTGCTTTTGATTTTTTATTATCTCCAAGTTTGCCTTGTGTAGCAGAGAATGTAAGGAGTTGGGCTGTAAGTTTCACACTGTAATCTATTACTTCTGTCTTATCCATGCCTTGTGTTTCCTTTTGTATTCTCTCTTTTAAAGATTGACTCAATTCTATTGGCTCTGTGTTTCTATCTTTTATCTTGCTTAGATAAATATTGTTTGTGCAGACTTTAAAGGCTGCATAAATGCAAAGTAATATACCTATTATCCCAACAGCTATTTTCTTATTTCTGCTATCCAATATATTTTTGAAACATAAGGATTGTTTTGTGGTCGGCTTTCTGATAGAGCCTTGTTCGTTGTTCTTAACCATATTAACAATGTAGCCAACAAATTTAATAGCCCAATATCCCACAAATCCCACAGGAATGAGGTAAATGAGAAACGCAAGAATAAACGCAATGTAAATTCCTATATCATCGCCTTGTTTTAAGGCATAATCTAATACATCTGCCATAGTCAATTAATGTAATCTGCTTTGTTTGCTATATATTCTACCACTTCTTTGAAAATATTTCCTGCCATGGCACCACCACTAACAGGAATGTCTTTCCTTTGAATGGCTACCATTATAGAATAATTTGTATAGAACCCACAAAAGTCAGCCCAATAAGTGCCGTCCTTTTGCTTGGTTGTCCCTGCCATTCCTGCAACCCAAATGTATTCGGGATTGGCTTTCTTTCCAAGACCATGTGTTATAAATTGCCGCATTGACTTTTTCAAACTATCCTCGTCTGACCTCTTGGCTACATCATTGACAAATGTAAGTATTTGCATAGGCTTGACTTTTCCTGTTTCTTTTATCAGTGTTTTTGCTAAATCTGATTTGTATGATATTGCTGTATCTCCAACACAAGCAATAACATTGCCAGTTCCCACGCTCTTGATAATTACAATCCCCGACGTTGCATCATATTCCTGCATCTTGTCTTTTAAGATAGATGCCACAACAGAATCAACAGGTCTTGCCTTTTCTGTTTTGTAGCCACCACATGATGTTATAAGTATTGCAATGACTGCTAAAATTATATTTTTCATATTTGCTAAACATTATAAGTTTGTTACATTAAATCCTCTCATTTCTGATATATGTATATTTAGAAAGGATGCCTTTATTTTCAAGATAATCAAAAACGGTTTCACTTAACTTTATTCCTGCAATATTCACCACTCCAACTTTGTAATCAGAGGATATATGATAAGAAATGAAAGTAGCACCTTTAATTCTTGTCACGCTCATTGTACTTCCATTCAATAAAATGGAAGCCTTGCTATTGTAACTTTTCCAAGCTAATCTGACAGATTTCATTTCGCCTTTTAAAAGGCGTTTCTTTGCATTCTTAGTTTTGCTATCTTGTGGAATGGAAAACAACCAATGTGGATTTTTTAGATGAAATTGTTTCGCAAAACAAATTTGAGCTGTGTTTGGCTCTACAATCCAACCAAGTAGCCAAAGCATTGAATGTGTCTGTAAAGCACTTAATGTTTCATACAAGTTAAGTTCTTCTCCTTTGTCTATCTTGTTTGTACAAACGTATTGTACTTTTGTCAGATATATAACTTGGTTGATACCCAACAATGACAAGAACAATATGATGTATATAAGTATCTTCTTTTTCATAATCGTATGAAATTCTTTATTGAGATAGTGGAACAACTTTTAAAGCACGAATTAACTGCGGATTTGAGGCTTGGTTAATATTGGGCTTATTGGCATCCCATGTGCTGTAATCTTGCATATAACTTTTTATCTCCTCATTGTTCAAATCATAGTTTTGGCATTTCTGAAACAGCTTCCATGCCTTGAATAGTTTGGAATATGTCCTATGAAAATTTGCAGGAGTATAATTCTTTCTCACAAATTTAGAACCTGCATATTCTTGTTCTGTAAGAAACTGTGTATTATGAGAGTTCAGCCCTGCAATCATTATAAGGTCATAAATGCAGTATGACGGATTGTTGACAACTGCAACCAAGAAATCATTTTCTTTCGTCTTAATAGGTGTGCCTGTTTTCTGATAACCATTCCATACTCCTGTATGGTCTTGGTAAGTTGGTGTCTGATAGGTTTCTTGTTTTGCTATATTACGGCTTTTTTTGTCAGTAGGTTCACATGATTTTAAGCCAAAACGTAAAAACAAGACAAACAGGATGCCAGCCCCAATGAGAGTTAGGTTTCCTACAATACCATCTTTATGTTTGCTCCAATATTCCTTAGCTCCATAATAAAGGAAAATCCCAACGATACCAATAAAGATTAATATTGGTAGTATATCCAAAATGCTTGATTTGTGGTCTGTAAAATCAGAGTATCGTCCTCTATTGGAAAAGTCTGCAAACATAGACATAGAAGATGACAACGCAAATACCAATATGATAAGAAGTTTCTTCATAATCTTGTTCTGCTCCTCATCCCCCATTGGAACGCTAAGTTTATAAATGCAAAAAGCGTGAGGACTGTATCTTGTTTACTCTACAGTCAGGCTTCTCGCATTGCCTACAGAAATGAGTAAACAACAGCCACTCACGCAAAGCGAGTATATAGTTATCCCTTTCGGGATAGTATATATCCGTAGCGTGAGCGTTGTTGCCACTTGCCTATTTCTGTATTCAAATTTTGCGAGAATTTGACTATATAGGGCGAGTATCAATAACGCTCTTCGTTTTCTAATATGTCTTGACAAACTTACGAATGTCAACTGCAAAAGTACGAAAAATCATTGAGAATCTGTCGTTTTTAACAATCAAAAACTGTCTAAATCATTGATTTTAACTATAATGTGTAGAAAAAGTGTCGTATTTAAAAGTAAAATATCAACGTGTTTAGCCTTTGCCTCTTTACACCATACAAAAAAGGCTATCTGATTCTGCTCTATTTGAGAAAATCAGACAGCCGTCTTTGCGTTTAGAAAATCGAAGCTGCAATAAGAATGATAAACCACCCTATGCAAATAGTAAGGATAGGATTTGCAATGAATAGAATGATTAATACCGTTGCTAAAGCGATTGTGCCAAAGGTTGCCTTTGCCATTGTCTTTTGGTTTTGTTCTTTCATAACCTTATAAAAATTAGAAGTTCGTAAAAATAAAGTGAGAGAGTTTTGTTTTCTCCCTCACTTTGAAAGTTTAATCAATAAACCACTTGTATCTCTCGTCACCATACAAAGCAGCGTTAATGCCTGTTGCAATCTCTGTTGCGTTATAGGCTCTATCCAAGAAAGAATCTATGTAGCTGCTTTTGTTAGCCCCTGTAAGCAGATTGTAAAATTTCCACATTGAGAGGTCATTTCCAAAACTGCCAAAGTTTTCATCTTGCATATATGCCTTTGCAACAGAATTGATTTGCGTATCAGTGATTAGCAACTTAGGTACGCTTTTCTGATAGTGAGGGGGCAAACATTGATATAATCTCATTTTGCCCAAAATCTCTGCAAATTGGTGTTCTGTCAGATAGGCATTTCCAAGAGTTTGCATCAAATGAATGTGCTTTGCAGGATTGTAGAACTTGAACATTTCCAAGACAGCACAAAACAAGTCGCTTGTGTTGGAAACCTCTAAGTTGCTAAGATACCCATCTGTAGAAACACAAAGATTGCAACAAACCAAGTTCTTGAATCCAATGAAGACCTTGAATTTCTCTACGGTTTTTCTTGAATACAAATTCATGTGGTTGTATGCACGCACACCACCAACGGAAAGAGTGAGTTTGTTTCCCTCTACATTTTCATAGATGGTTGGAATCTCAAAACAAAACATCATACGCTCAAAGTATTGTGTTTTGTCGCTCTCTAAGAGTTGGTTTGCAGGTTTGTGTATAGCCTCTGGAATACGTCCCTTAATGATGTGAGAAACACGAATTTCGGGTTTATCAATTTGTTCACCACTAAAGAAATTTTGTGCTGCATCCCATACGCTTTCGATGAAAGCATTATGAGAAATGGTTAGTTCGTTGTCTTTGCTAAAGACAGGAACAACACAATCGTTCTTTAGGCTCTGTAAATCAATCTCCATTGTGTTAGCCTCAATGAAATGGTTTACTTTCTTAGCCTTGGTAGTTTCTTCTGAAATTACCGTAGCGTCTTCCACAAAACGGTGGAATCCGTTGGCTTTTCGTTGTGCCAATGATGGCAATAAAATTAAATTCTCCATTACTGTAAAATTTAAACGGTGAATAATATTGTTATCGTTTTTTGTTTTTCTTCAAGTCTTGTAGGGGGAACTGAAAAGGTTGTAGGCTTGTGCTTGCATAGCTGTTATGTGATTTTTAGATGGAGTGGAGAGGGAATTTTAATATTTCGCCTTTGTTTAGTTTCGATTTCTATATTACGGCTATGTTTTTGTGTAGTGCTATTTTATCTTATATAGCAGGTTAAATATGTGAATTTCAAATAAAATGGAATTTGAAGTGTTTTTCGTGTGGACTTTAAACAAAAGAAGAAAGATAGTTTGCGGCTACCTTTCTTCTTACTACATAATAAATTTGTGTTGCCCTTTAACAGGAGGGTGGTAATCTTTATTGGTTAGTACCTTGACAAAATAGTTGAGGCTTTTAATAGGCTTAACTATTGGGGGCAATCGTTCTTCTAATTGATAGCTGACGGAATGTTGCATGATAAAGGCTTTGTCTTTCGTCTGCTCTAAATCATTTTGCGTGTATGGATATTTTGCTGCTATTTGGCTAATGTATTCCCCTTTATAAGGAGGTGGGGCAAAACCCTTAGATTTGCAATAGGCAGAAATGGTGTTGTATATCTCCTTATAAAGGGATTGCGTACCTTTTGGAAAATAGCCTGTATTGCCTATATCGAAATGTTCAAGCATAATTTTGTAACCACCACCCTTTATAGATTCTATTATGCCTAATTCTCTGCATCTTGTCATAAGTTTCTGTAGGGTGGAGTAACAAAGGTTCAGAATTTCAGCCATTTCTCGTAAACTGTAAAAAGTGACATTGCAATTATTCAAGCAGATAGACTTTATAAGGAGTATGAAACCTTTTATGTCCGTTTCTTCCTTTAGTGACATACCATCAATGTGCCAATCAAGAAAACTACGACTTACCATTACGAAATTGTATGTAGGTATCTGTATCTTGTAGAAATTCTTGGTCTTAGGTTTTGCTACATTTCCTGCATTAACCCACATCCTTGCAATGTCAACAAAGCCTTTGTCTTTGGCTTTATGGAGATAAGAGCTTACGGTATCTGTGTCATAGCCTGTTTCTTTCGATAAGGTTTCTAACAATACGTTTGATTCTCCTGTCTGAAAATCACTCTTAAAAAGGAGTGCCAAGTATATGTATGCTTCCTTATTAGAGAGGACTTTTGCAGCGTTTACAGGGAAAATTCTGTAATCTTTATTGTCTAAATTCTCCATATTTCTTCATTTTGTCACCAACATTTAGCGAGGCTGAAAGCCTGTTTAGCTATGTTGATAGTATATGTAGTTAATAGTATGTCCTTGCTTTCTATATCACCAATTCCCGACATTTTATATCAGCAGGGGAATTGTAGTAAATTAATCTCCCTGCTTGATATTTTGAGATAATGATAGACAAGTTCATTAAAAATCACACCTATTTTATTGTAAAGGCTGTTCTATTTCTGTTGCTTGTTTCAAGAGTGCAGAAAAATCATCACCAGCCGATATTTCCTTTAATTCCTTTTCTGCCAAGTTGAGATTTCGCAATCTTTGTAATGCTTCAAAAGCCTTTTCTTCTCCATTTGATGCTGCATAAGAATTGAAGCCCTCTATAAAGTACCGCTTGGTTACAAAGGGTGTCGTTATGCCTGCTGCATTACAGAGTGTTACGAATTTAAGCCCTCGCTCAATGTCTATTTCTATCCTTTGTGGTAGTTTTATATGCTCTCCTTTGAGTGCTTGTTTGATAGCCTTTGTTGACAGTTTTACCTTGGCAAGAATCATTGATGCAGCCGATGGGTTAAATCCTTGGCTCATTAGCATGGCAATGTTTGAAAATAAGTCGCTATGCTCTTTTGCCGTTAATGCGGCTACGCTTATTCTGTCCTTATTGTTCCAACTTGTGCCTGTTTCATTGATGTCAACCAAATAAGCACCGATATTTTCTGCGTTTCGGATGTGAACATTCGGAATGTCATATTTTTCATCTGCGGCTACAAGCCTTGCAAAAGCACAGCATCTGTGCTGACCATCAAGAATGACAAAATAATTGTCTGCTTCTTCTGCTGAAATCCTCTCGTTCTTAATGCTATAAATCTCATATCCATTATCCATTAAGAACTTAGCTTCTGCAACAATTATAGGAAATGCGTTCTCGTATTTGTCATTAGCGATGAGGCTTATAAATCCGTCCACCTTTGCCATATTTATAGGTCGGTTATTCTTAACAAAAGCAATTTTCTTAGGTGTGGCGATGGTTTTGCCCGTTGCTTCATCAACGACATTGAATGTAATGGCAGTTTCTCCAAATTGCTGTTGGATTCTTTCTGTTGCAGCCTTGGCTTCCTCATATTTTTCCTTTAGCTCACCAACAACTTTCTGTTGTTCTGCAATTACATTAGGTGAAGCACCTCTTTTTTGAAGTTGCTCTAAAGACTTCTTTTCTATGCGGAGGTTCTTTTCTGTTTCCATGAGATAATTCTCTGTTGCTATGTCTTGTACCATATTGCTTCTTTTGTTATTTAGTTATACATTACAGTTATGTGATTTTCAATCCTTATGCGCACTTGGATTTTCAAATCACGCTGCAAAGGTATAGCTATTAGAACGTATAACAGGTGAGTAAATGATTTGTGCAGAATACTCCCTTAAAGGGGAAATACAAAAAATCCTGCCTCTCTAAAATGGAGAAACAGAATTTATATGATAGTTTGTGCAGTTTTAGAAGTCTTGGTATATAGAGGAATGTGTGTCAATTTTCGTCCCTTTGTATTGTTTGAAGAAACCTTTTAGTGTTTCTGTATCAAACTTGAAATTGTCGTTTGTAGATATATGTGTATAGTAAATGAGCTTTGATATTAGAAAATTCTTATTGATGCCTCTTTTGTGTTTACCATCAAATTGTGGATTCAGCTCAAAAAAGTATTTCAGCAATGAGGCAAAAAGCCATATCATTTTAGAATTGGATTCTGTCTTTTCATTGAAACGATTGTCAAGCATTGTTTGAAACTCTTTCTTGCTTAGACGATTGTTTTCTGTATTTTTGCTTTGTTCATAGCCTTGCTTTATCCATTTTAAAAGGTTGGAAATGATGAATTTATTACAAATATCCATGTTCCCCTTTTCTGTCTTTAAGGATAGTTTCATGTTTGAACTATCGTTTGAGTGCATTAATGCTATAAACTTTTCTATTGTTTCTTTTTCACTGTCATTATAAGTGAATCCTGTTAAGCAAATGCTATAAGCATAGTCAAAACAAAACATAATAAGTAGCCAAAACGCATCAGCATCCAGTTGCAAGCCTTTGATTATGTCTTGCAAATCGTCTGCTGCAATGTAACTGTTATATTTAAGGGGACATTCTATTTCGTCATTATTATAGCGTTCTGCAAATATATCCATAGCTTCCAATGGGTCTGTTAAATGGATGAGGCTTGGAAACATAGCGATTCCGTCAGAGGTGTAGAATGGTTCTCCCTTGCCTCTGATAATGCTGAATATATACTGAAACTGTTTCTCGTTACTACTATCTATGTGTTGCTGCATATCTTATACCTTTTTTATATAGAAACGTAATAATCGTGTGATATTGTTTATCTCTACTACAAAAAACGCTCCACTCTGCATTATTACAAGGTGGAGCGGTGATAAGGTTTATCCAAAAACGTATTTTAGAACCTTGGCATTAGCCTTGTTCTCATTCGCAAAGTCACGCTCAATGTAGATGTCTGTTACTTTCATAGATTCATCTACGTGGTTGAGGCTTGCGTGGACGGTGTATTTGTCTATGCCAACTTTATTGAGGGCGATTGTTGCCCAAGAGTGACGAGCTGCATAGTATTCTAAATCGTTAATCTCTAAAAGTTCGCCAATCTCTTTCAAACCGTAGTTGATAGCCTTGTTAAAAGCCTTACTATTGGCATAGGTCTGATAGAAATTAAACAGGTGCTTTCCTGTCTTGTCCTTGTATTTCTCTATTAGAGGTAGGACGAAAGCAGGAACTTCAACCACCATTTTAGCCTTGTCGTTTCGCCTGTCCTTTGTCTTTGTTCTGTAATAGGTCAGTTTACCGTCTTTCAATTCTGTTGCATTGTATAAGTCGGCAGAGTTCATTCCTATAAGGCAGAACGACATAATGAAACAGTCTTTGGCAAGGTCAAATCTACAGGTGTGCTTCAATCCCTTTCCTACCTCTTTATAAGGGAGGTTGTAGATTCTTTTGATGATGCCTTTATCAAGTGCTCTCTTGCGTGTGGCTTCTTGCTTTGGAATGGAAATACTGTCAAATGGTGAGGATGGAATAAGTATAAGTCCATTCTCCGCATCGTTGTATTTGCGTTGTGCTTCCTTGTAAAGGTGGCGCAAACTGCCAAGGTATAGAGAAATCATCCTGTTTGACGGTATGCGCTTTCCCTTTGCTTCCAATTCCTTGATTCTTTCGTTTCTGCGTTGGTTCAGATATTTGGTGTATTTGTTGAGAAACGAAACAGTAACCTCCTTTATGTTCAGTTCTTCTTTGCCCATAAAAGAAACGAGAGAATTGATAACCGTCTTGTAGTTGCTTGCGCCTTTGATGGTTGCTTTGGCTATCCATTGGCGAGAGAACTGTATGAAATCAATCTCTTTGTCTTTCTGTTCTCCAAACTTTAAACGCTTGAAAATTTCATCAAGAGTGTAGCCGTTTATGTCAACTTGCATAGCATCGCATTTCTGCTGATAACCTGTAACAAGCTGTTCAATCTCCTTGTAAATGGCTGTTCCTTTCTTGAATTTTCCTGTCTTGGTTAAGTCAGACGGTTTGATGAATAGACTTGTTGACAGTCTTTTCACTTTTCGATTGAGCGTAAAGCGCACCTTAATATTATAAGTGCCGTCCGCTTTTTGCTCTTGTCTTTTAATCTCTGCTTTGATTGTAAGCATCTTACGCTAATTTTTATTAGTCAACAATTAGTCAACAAAATAGTATAAGGTTGATGTGCCTTTGGCTGCAAGTTGTGCGCCCCAAAGAAAGTACAGACAAATAAAAAAGTGCTAAAGGCTTAAATAATAAGCGATTAGCACTATTATAATGAGGTGGACCAGCTAGGGCTTGAACCTAGGACCTCCAGATTATGAGTCTGTTGCTCTAACCAACTGAGCTACAAGTCCGATGCATTCAATGCCTTCTCGGCTGAATGCGTATGCAAAAGTAATAGTTTTATTTTAAATAAACAATAGTTTGCTTACAAAAAGTGCAAAAAACTCATTTTGATAGTCCTTATTACACTTATACAGAGATTACTTTGCATTCTGCATGACCACTATAAACAAAATTAGTAAGTGCTCAAGTTGAACCTTGAACACCTACTAATAAGCATTTTTGCATCCTTTTAACTAAGCATGCAAAGCATAAGCGTAATGCGTATTAACGCACCACCTTTTTGCCACCTACAATGTAAACACCCTTGCCCGGAGCATTCACCTTACGACCCGATAAGTCGTAAATGCTGCGTTGGGCATTGATGGTTGATGGGGTTGCAATGGTACCATCGGGCATGGTTACACTACCTATGCCATCTATTAAGCCTTTCATGGGGGTAACATCACAACGTTTTAGCATGAATGATTTGATGTAGAACTGCTGAACGTCCTGCATGTTGGTCAATATACCTAAACTGATGGTGGTCGGTTCGGTTAAAATAAAGAACACTTTATTCTGTAATGATACCGATGGCTCAACCATCTTCTTATACCCTAATGAGGTTGACAATTGGTCCGTGTCAGGTAGTTTATCCCCTTCGGCCACTACTAAGTAGCATCCTTCAGCCTTCATGTCGCAGTTGGCAGGATATTCGGTGGCAAACATGTAAGCACCCTCGGGCAAATCGATGGTTTGATAAGCCTTATGGTTTTGCAACTTGTTAGCAAAGCCATCTTGCCCCGTACTGATGGTAAAGTAATCATCATCTTTGTTGGCCTGTGTGTCAACACAAGCTCCCGTTTTGGCTACGCAACCATACTTATCATCATTACCGATGTTGTCAAGTTTCCAATCACTCAAGGTCATGAAACGATTGCCATAGAGGAAGCCGTAAACATCATTAAACACCTCACCCGTGTTGCTAAAGGGAGCCTGATAGTTTTTAAGGTAACGACTTGACACGTCTTCAGCTGTACTATTAAAGTTCAGAGAGAATACACCACGTGAGTTAGTCCAAGCATCACCATCAGGGCCGAAGCCCTTACGCAAACCAGTGTTAGCATTAGATGTTTCATCCTTTACGTCACCACTGTTTTGATCAAACTTGTAGTAGACCTGCAAGCCTTCAGCTTGAGCAGCAGCAACTTTACTGGCCGACATGGGTTCGTTTATGTAGCCTTGCAGCTCTTCGGGTTTGTTCTCATTGAAGGCAAAATTACTCCACACACGGAATTCATCCACCGTGCCACACATAGGAGCATCTGCAGTTCCTAAGCTAAAAGTGCTGATAGCGGGCAAGGCTGTTGTGCGCAAACCAGCTCGGCTTATGAGTAGGCCATCACGATAGAAACAGATGGAACCTTGGAAGAAACTTACGGCATAATGATGCCACTCGTTAGCAACAACAAACCCATCATCCGATTTGGCAAATTTGCCATCCACGTAAAGGCGCATTTGACCAGACTCAGTGGTTAAGAGTTCAAAGGTTGATTGTCCCTCACCAATACCATTACAAGCAGACTGTAGTGCACTGGGACGCATCCACCAATCAATTGAGAAGTACTTTTCGCCCGTACTCAATGGCACTTTTGATAGTTGCACACTGGCTGAGCCTTGTGGTAAAAAGCTGAGACCTGTTTTGCTATCGGCATTGCACACCACTAAGGCACGGTTTTGAGTAGCTTCACCGTTACCCGCCTCATTGTGCGCCTTAAGAGTCACATCATAAACGCCAGGCACATCGGGTGTAAAACTAACATTAAGTCCGTCACCTTGCATTATTGTACCATCACTAGTCAGCGTCCACTGTCCCTGTAAAGGTCGGTAGAGTGAGCGGTCAGTAAGTCGCACAGTTTCGCCCTTCATCACCACCGCTGGTTCCACATCAAAGTCTACTTTCGGAGCCACAGCAGTTACCTCAATGGTTTGCTGCGATGTAGCCGTATGTCCTTGTGGGTCAGTTACAGCAAGCTGCACTTTATAGGTACCACGTTCGTTATAAGCCACCGTCACATAAGGCAACTCGTTATTTACAGCCTTAGTACCTTCAAGAGTCCACTTGTAGTGATAGCCCTCTAACATTTGTTGTGACATAAAGGAAACACGCTCGCCTGCGGCCACTTTTGTTTTGCTCATCTTAAAGGTAGCATCAGCTGGTACTAATGCCGACACATTAAACGTAGCAACATCTTCAACAGTTTTGCCTTTTACATCAGTGGCCACCACTTTCACTTGCTGTTCACCTGGCTGTTTAAAAGTGATGACGGGCGAAGCACATGCCACCCCTTGCACACCAGCACCTTCGGCAATCCAATGCAAAGAGGCGATATTGGTTGAGCCAGTAGCCGATAATTTTATCGGTTGTCCCGCAACTATTGCAGTGGTAGGTTTAACAATGCTTACTTGAGTAGTGGTAGCGTAGCCCAAAGACTGAGCATATCCGCCATTCAGAGCAAATGCTGAATTGGCAAAAACGCCATGACGTTCCCCTGTGGTAAGGTCGCGTAAACGTTTTTCACCATTCACCTCAATCATGTCAGCACGATAGTAAGCCACCAAGTCGTTGGGTAGTAACCCCGTGGCATATTGTTGTTTGTAATCAGCTTTTATTTCGCCAGCCGTGCGTGCCTTGCGCCAAATGCGTATTTCATCATAAAAGGCATGCTGATCGTTTTTATTGCCATTGGCCGAGAACACCAAATCACCAAAGCCACCCAGTCCGCTATAAGTTTGCGAGGTAACTTTGCCCCTTTGTGAACCATTAATGTAAGCTGTCATGGTATTACCATCTACCACCAAGGCCACATGTGTCCATCGTCCTGCTTGTAGCGCCCCCACGGCATTCAGTCGGTTGTTCGTGTCCCAACCTGCCGTAAACGCGCCATTGGCATTGGCATGCATCATAAATGTGCCCCACCCTGGACCTGCACTTTGGTTCCAGTCGGCCAATGACTGCGGACGAATCCAGAACTCAATGGTTGCCTTATCATACTTGGTGGTAAACACACCTGGCAAGGTGAGTCCTGTGTGGTCTAAGCGCACGCATTGATTATAGTCAAGATTGGGTGCCATGACTGTGGCGGTAGCTGCCTTCGACTCTTTATTACCGTCATACATAGCTATAACGCCATAGCTTCCCACGGCATCTTGTGGCAAATCATAGTGTGTAACGTCTGCGGCCAAGGTGGCCAACACTTCGTTCTCGTGCACTACTTTGTAGCCAGCAACACTTGCTTGTGGAGCACTCCACGAAAGCACATTATTGTCTATTGCCACATTCTGAGGAGCCTTCACACCACGTCCAGGCACCACCACGGTCAGCACAGTGCGTTGTCCAGCATTGGCTATGTTCACTCCGTCTGCACCCGTTTCAAAAGGAACTTCAAGGCCCTCTTTGTCTTGTTCATAGTCAAGCACCGAAGCTTTGTACACATGTCCGTTGCCTTGAGCCGTGTTGCGCGTATTGATTATAAAGAAGTATTTCAACGCATCATTGGCATCAAGGTTATCGGTTAAGTCAGTTAAATCATAACCAAACTCCATAGGTTCGGAGTGAAGTTTACCATCAATCCAACGTCCTAACATAGGCACTTCGGGGGCAGGCACAGTGTTACCATAGTTGCCGTCACCCGCATACTGAAAGTGGTGAAGTGGTATGGTAAATTCGGGTTCCGTAGCATTTACGTCCTTAGCAACACCTACCGACAGAGCCAATTCCGAACGTCGACTATAGTCCATATTGAGTTTAATGGTGCGCAACGGGCGATAGTTTTTACGAACCTTGTACACTTCAGGTGTCCACCAATTGCCCGCAAAAGTGCCATTCGCATTAAACGAGGCACCCGCATAAGCATAAGGGCAGTAAACGAAGCCTTGGTTGGCCCAAGTGTCACTCCATGAGTTCACCATAATCCAAGCGCCACGTTCATCGGCTGAAGCCTCGCCATATATGCCATTACCATTCAAGTCAAACTCAATGCGGTCATCATATCCCACAATAGTCATGGCATGATCCACCTGTGTACCCCAAGCCTTTAGATACTTTTGTCCTACTATGCCCAGAGCGGCATTGGCAGGTGAATTACCCACATCAGCCAATTGCAAACCAGCCGAGGCACAACCTATGCCTACGATGCCACCTGAGTGAAAGTCGGTATCGCCATTATGATTGTAAATCCAACGTTTCACAGCCTCACGACCTGCTTCTGTGCCTAAGCTCTCGGTAAAGTGCGCTGGCTTTAGCATACGATTGAACATGCCCTCATACCACTTATCGTAGCCTGTCATCCAGCCAAAGTCGTTCTGCGATTCAACTTGGTAGCCAAACAATTTTGAGTAGGTCTGTCCACCATAGGTTTGAGCTGAAGGCACACCCACGAACTGCACAAAGGCATCTTTACCCGAATTGCCATTGGTAAGTAGCCACACAAAATGTGAAGGGTAATAATTGTGAGCATCCTTACCATTTGTACCACGAAACGAATTGAGTTCATGCGAAAACATGTAGCAAATGCGCGATGCTGAGCCACATGAGCCACCTTGTTGGTCAATGACGGGCGGGAAATAAGGTGTCAAGGCATTATTCACATGGTCGGGCAAAACGCTGGTAGCCCGTGCCGACATGTGCCGTGGCTTCATTAATGAAGGGTCGGGATTTGTTTTATCCGAATAGTCTGGATACTTGCTGCGATTTACCTGCTGTGCCCATAAACTGACGGGCAACATGGCTGAGGCCATAAGCAGCACTTTTAAATTAGGTTTCATTGATTTGTAGAAAAAGTATTAGTGTTGTTAAGTTGGTGTTCAGTATTATTAGAACTTTCCTAAAAATAATTTTTGACACCTACTTATGCTGCGAATTTACAAAAACAAAATGTAATATCCGTTTAGTTATCGTTATTTTAGCTATCAACTAATAAAATAAGTAGATAACACGATGAACGCCCACATAAATCATAAGCACTTACTTTTGCGTCATTGAGCTAAAGTTATCAGTTTCTCTTGCCATTTTCAACAAAAAAATCAAATTCAAGATTGAGCCACACAATGAAGTTGTCTAAACTTTAACCCGTTGGCGGAATTTCAGGTTAACGGGTTAACAAGTTGATAGGTTAACAAGTA
>ERZ506887.1046-NODE-1046-length-15154-cov-4.183125_pt1 | contig 15154 bp, 9 predicted proteins | sample MGYA00512905_ERZ506887 | MGnify/ENA metagenome assembly ERZ506887 | reverse complement strand
TGTTGGGAAAGCCCTTTTGATTTTCTGATTGCTTTGATATTTTCGCTGAGCATTCGGGATAGCCTCCTTCCTTTCTGCGGTCACGATTATTGTAGTCGGAATTGCCCGTTGCCACAAGCAACACATTTTAACATTCAGAATTATAAATGATAATGTCACCCTTATTGCCTGTTCATCCTATATTCATCATGGCTTAGTGACTGGTTCATTTTTGAAAAATGCCAGGGCGAAATAGTTCAACCATTCGCTCCCGGCAGTAGAAACATCTTTTATCATTCTTCTATTAAGCCATAGCCGGTTTCCTGGCCTCAATATAAAGGTCGATGTCCTCCACAATATAATTGGCTCCGGTGGTGTGCAGGGCTTCATAGCAGGAATACACATAGACCCATACATCATAACGGGTAAAGAGTTCCGCCACCTGCCTGCCCGTCAAGTGTTTGGCGTTTTTGTAGGTTTCCACGCAATAAATGAGGAAATCGCCCTGTTTGGTCATATCCACCCTTCTTTCAGCACTGTATCACACTCTTAGATCAGTATGTGTCACTCAGCAGGAAGTCCGCCAAATGCACGATCTTCACGCCATTGATATTTCCTGCCGCCAACTCATCCAGCGTTACCACATATTTCGGATAGTGGTCTTTGATTTCGAGGAGATTGGCAACCTCCCGATCCGATTCCTCCGGCAGCCTGCGGCACACCTGAACGTAGATACGCTCGTCGCGCTGCACCGCCACAAAATCAATCTCTTTCGTTTCATTTTTCCCGATATAAACTTCATAGCCCCGCCGCCGCAGTTCAAAATACACGATGTTTTCCAGCATAGCGGCAATGGACTTCGGATTAAAACCCATGATGCAGTATTTCAGAGAAGCGTCTGCCAGATAGAATTTTTCCTGGGTTTTCAGCACGGATTTTCCTTGCAAATCATACCGCTGGCAGCGATAGATCACAAACGCCTTTTCCAGCCAGTTCAGATAGTTGTAAACCGCCTCCACGGATAGGGAACGCCCCTCGCTTTTGAGGAACTTCGCAATGGCGTTGGCGGAAAAGGTCTTGCCCACATTTTCCACGATATACTTTACAACACGGTTGAACAAATCGAAGTTCATGATATTGTGCCGCTTTGTAATATCGTTGGTAATCACAGAGTTATAGATTCCCTCCACGATCTGATAGGCAGAGCGTTCGTCAAAGCTGCCCAGCGCCACAATGGGGAATCCACCCAGCCGCAGGTATTCGTTTAACAGCTCCTTTGGGGAACGGGAATCTGCTTTTTTAAAATCCAAATATTCAGCGAAAGACAGCGTATAAACCGGAATGGAGATATACCGTCCCGTCAAATAGGTGGAGATCTCGCTGGACATCAGTTTGGAATTGGAGCCGGTCACATAAATGTCGGTATTGGCATTTTCCAGCAGGCTGTTGACAGCTTTTTCCCAGCCGGTAATTTCCTGCACTTCGTCCAGCAGCAGATAGTAGCGCCCATCTCCGGTCATTTGCTCCTTGATACCGTTATACATATCCTTGTCGGTCATACCGTCGTCAAAATCCTCTGACGTATAACGCATACTGATAATGTGGTCTGCGGCAATCCCACTTTTTAGCAGATCAGCCCGCAGCATATCTAAAATTGTGGATTTACCACAGCGCCGGATTCCTGCCAGTATCTTCACCAGCGGAACATCCCGATAGGTTTTCAGCGTGTTCATATATTGTGGTCGGATAATCATATCGTTCGCCTCCTTATTCCTTACTAATAGTATAGCGAAAAACTCCAAGAATATCAATAGTTTTTACTTGCAATCCGTAAAAACTTATTTTCCGCAAAACCTTTTTGGGGTTTGGATGAATTTTGGTATGTAAAAGGCGGCATGGATTTCTCCATGCCGCCCAAAAAGCTATTCAGTTTTGAAAGCGCCGATTTTCTTCAGATAGGCAAACCCGTCTGCATGGCCCCGAAAGTAGATGTGTTCCCGTTCCATATTATCGGCCCGCATATACAGCCGTATAAATTCTTTCAAGGCTTCATGCTCCTCAGCGGTAAAAGAAAGTTCTCCCTTGCCCTCCAGCAGAGCGCCAATCACAGGATTTCGGCGTTTCAGTTCCTCCATCTGGGCCTTCAACTCGGTATATTCCGGGCTGGCAGCCGCCAAATCCATCACGATGTCGCTGTCGATTTCAGAAAACTGCTCGGAAATGCGCTCCGGGAGCAGGCAGTAGCTATCGTCCATCTATCATCACCCCTTGTTACGATTTTTATTATACTATACCTGCCCCGCAGCGCAATGGCAAATGTGCGATCATCTTTCCTTCTGCGCTTTGGCTTTCTGTTTGGCTTCGGCGGCCTTGGCCTGTTCCTGGACGGTATCCCATACCGTATCCATATAAGAGGTTTCCTGGTTCTCCCACCGCTCAAAAATCTGCTTCAAGGGTTTTCCGGATTTCAGCAGCGCCCTGGCCTGCCCGTCCTCCAAATCACGGGTTTCCAAGGTCATCAGAATGTCCTCCCGCACCGTGTACTCATAGGCGTGGTTCAGAATCTCAGCCGGCGGCTGGGAAAGCAGCCAGTCCCGGAACTGCTCCTGTTCTGCAAACATTTTCTCATAGAGCCTGGTATTCAATTCTTCGTTGGTCATCGTATCCTCCTTTACCGTGCCAGCTCCGCAACCCTCCGGGCAGGCACATCCTCGCCCTCGTCTGGGGTATCGTCCAGCAGAGTCTTGTCCTTCTCATCCATGTTGAGCAGAATATTCAGCTCTTTCAAACGGGCTGTTTTCTCCGCCAGCTCCTCCTCGCGGGCAAATGGGGCAGCCAGTTCGGTGCGGGCGTTTTCAAGCTGGGTCTTGGTTTCCTCCAGGCTGTTCTGCTCGGCCTGCAGGCTGCCCGCAAGGTTTTCCAGCGCGTTGTCCAGGCGGGTGATATTGCCGAACACATCTGCGCCCAGCGTCACCGTATGGGAAAGCGTGCCTTTGAGTGTGATCCGGTACTCGTTGCTCCTACCATCATAGGCCAGCACCATGGAAAAGCCCCGGTACTGCCCCAAAAGAACAGCGTCGGAACCTGTCATACGGGTGCAAACATCAATGATAGCCTTGCCGGCGTCCTCTTTTTCGGTGTAGTGCCTGCCATCCACCTCCATGCCGCAGAAGCCCTCCTGGGCCTTGGGGTGGGCCGCCGCCAGCGCCACATCCTGTTCATAGCCCGCGATCCGTTCCGTGAGCCGGGTGATTTCCTCCGGGTACTTGCGGTACACCAGCTCCTCCAGGGCATATACCTGGTTCAAGTGGCTGGCTTTCAGCATATTGAGCCGCGCCACCTCCATATCCAGGTTGCACTTCTCGATAATAAGCGGGTTGCCGGTGGCCAATGCCTTGATTTCCGAATAGCTGAGGGCCGTTTCATCCACATCATCCGCCACGCGGACGGGAGATTTGCTGGTCATGATCTGGGCGATAAATTTCTGCTTGTTCTCTACAAGCTGGTAGAGGTAAGCGTCAAAAGTGCCTTCCGTTACATACCGATAGATTTCCACCTCCTCATTTTCATTGCCCTGGCGGACGATACGCCCCAGCCGCTGCTGAAGGTCGGAAGGCCGCCAGGGGCAGTCCAGGTCATGCAGGGCAATGAGTTTATCCTGGACGTTGGTGCCCGCGCCCATTTTGGCCGTGGAACCCAGCAGCACCCGCACCTGCCCGGCGCGCACTTTGGAAAACAACTCCTTCTTTTTGGCCTCGCTGTCCGCCGTGTGGATAAAGGCGATTTCTTCCTCCGGGATACCGGCGTCCATCAGTTTCTTTTTTAGGTCGTCATAAACACTGAAAGAGCCATCGGTGGTAGGTGTGGACAGGTCGCAGAATACAAGCTGGGCAGAGCGTTTTTCTTTGGTCTGTTCCCAGATACGGTACACGTTCCGGGCGCAGACAGATACTTTACCATTGGGGTCATCCGGGGCCAGAGGCTGGATGAGCCGCATATCCAGCGCCAGTTTCCGCCCGTCGTTGGTAATGCGCAGCATATTGTCCACATGGGGATCAACCCCACCGGCACGGATTTTCTCGGCCCGTTCCGCCAGCCCCTTTATCATCTCTTTCTGGATCTCGGACGGTTTAATGACTTCCGTGTGGAAGTTGGCCTTTGGCACGGGGAGTTTGAGCATATCCGCCGTCTGGATGTCCGCCACCCCTTTGAAAGCGGCCATCAGCTCCGGCAGGTTATAGAATTTGGCAAACCGCGTTTTGGCACGGTAGCCGGTTCCCTCCGGCGATAACTCGATGGCGGTGACAGTCTCCCCAAAGTTACTCGCCCAATCGTCAAAATGGATCAGGCCCATCTCCTGCAGGAGCCGATACTGTAAATACCGTTGAATGGTATAAAGCTCTACCATGGAGTTGGAAATGGGGGTGCCGGTGGCAAAAATCACGCCGCGCCCACCGGTCAGCTCGTCCAGGTACTGGCACTTCATAAAGAGGTCGGAACTTTTTTGAGCCTCGGTCTGGGCAATGCCGCCCACATTCCGCATTTTTGTCGCCAAAAACAAGTTCTTAAAATAATGGCTCTCATCAATAAAGAGCCGGTCCACGCCAAGCTGCTCAAAAGTGACAACATCATCCTTGCGGCTCTGGTCGTTGAGCTTGGCAAGCCTTGCCTCCAGGGATTTCCGGGTGCGCTCCATCTGCTTGACCGTGTAGCGTTCCGCCTTCTGCGCCTTGGCCTGCTCAATGCCGAACAGAATCTCCTCGATCTGGCGCTCCAAAATGACCTGCTGGCGCTCCACACTCATGGGGATTTTCTCAAACTGCGAATGGCCGATGATGATGGCGTCGTAGTCCCCGGTGGCAATGCGGCTGCAAAACTTTTTCCGGTTCTGGGTTTCAAAATCTTTCTTTGTCGCGACCAGGATGTTGGCCGAAGGATAGAGCTGGAGCCATTCTGCCGCCCACTGCTCCGTGATGTGATTTGGCACCACGATCAGCGACTTGGTGCAAAGCCCCAGGCGCTTCATCTCCATAGCTGCGGCCACCATCTCGTAGGTCTTACCAGCCCCTACCTCGTGGGCCAGCAGAGTGTTTCCGCCATACAAAATGTGTGCGATGGCATTGATCTGATGAGGGCGTAAGGATATTTCGGGGTTCATGCCCTCGAACCGGATGTGCCGCCCATCATACTCACGGGGACGGACGCCGTTGAAGGTTTCGTTATAAATGCGGCACAGCAGTTCCCGGCGGTCGATGTCTTTCCAAATCCACTCGGCAAACTTCTGCTTGATGAGTTCCTGCCGGTCCTGGGCAATGGCGGTTTCCTTTTTGTTGAGGACAGGCTTTTTCTTGCCGTTCTCGTCCTCAATATAGTCAAATACCCGCACATCCTTTTGATTTAAGGTCTGCTCCAGGATGTGGTAGGCGCTCATCCGCTTGGTGCCGTAGGTGGTATTAGCCTTTACATTGCTGCGGTCGGCGTTTTTCTCCCGGATGCTCCATTGGCCGGTGGCTTCGGAGCGCAGGATTCTGATGCGGTCCCGCACATAGTAATTAGGGGTGAGCAGCTCCACCATGAATTGCTGGTACACCTCGATGGGCACCCAGTTCGCGCCAATGCGTACCCCAATTTCTCCAGCGCCCAGGTCCTGGGGCTGGACGGCCTCCAAAGCCTCCACATTCCTGCAGGCGGTTTCCTTCTGATTGTCAGGGGCCACTTCCAGGAATGCTTTTGCCATCCGCAGCTTTTGGCGCACTTTCCCGGAAAGGTACTCATCCGCCGTGACAAGAGGATAGCGGCTCAAATCCGCCAAAGAAGGCAGGATGTCCTCCGGGTTCTCCGCACAGCGAATATCCCGGTAGATCACCCCGGCAAGCTCTTTTTCCAGTTCCTCCGGGGATTTACCCGACAGCTCTGCCATATAGTCCATATCCACACGGGCTTTTTCCGAAATGGACACCGCCAACGCTTCACTGGCTGTATCCACACTGGTGACAGCCACATGGGGCCGGATGGTGCGCCGGGTGAACATATCGGCTTTTCTTTTTAGGTTGCCCTGCTCATCCAACACCTCCAAAGAGCAGAGCAGGCAGTAGCTGGAGTCCTCCGAAAAAGCCAGCTTGTTGCCGCGACTGTTCAGCAGCCCATACTTGGCGGTGAAGCTGTCGTAAAGGGCGTTGAGCTTTTGCTGCTCGGCTGCAATATCCTCATCCGGGTAGCCTTCGGTCTGGTACTCAATAAGCCTGCGGGTACATTCCCGCAGCTCGATCATGCCACGGATACGGTTTTCCGCCGTGACGGAGACTTCCACCGGGTGCATGAGACTGTTTTCCCGGTAGTACACCTGCCCGTCTACAATCGTATAGCTGAAATTCTTCACAGTGGGGTCGGCGGGGATGGAGCGATCTTCCTCCTCGTCCAGTTCCTCCAGCTCGTAGGGCTTGATTTCCGCCTGCAAAAACTGGACGGCATTGGCAAGCTGCTCGGACAAATCTTCGCCCTCGCGGGCTTTGCAGACGCTGTCCGGCCCGAACCGGGTGGATTCCATCACCATGTCGCCCAGAATCATCTCCGGGTGCTGCACGAAATAGCGGTTCATGCGGATTCCGTTTTCATCCGTGTCCAAATGCACCCAATCCGGTTCCAGATCGGTGATGTGGTCGCGCTTTTGCAGGAAAATGACGTCGCTGGTCACTTCGGTTCCTGCGTTCTGCTTGAAGGTGTTATCCGGCAAGCGGATGGCCCCGATGAGGTCGGCGCGCTGGGCAAGATACCTGCGGACGGCGGAGTTTTCCTTATCCATGGTGCCTTTTGAAGTGACAAAGGCAATCACGCCTCCGGGCCGCACCTTATCCAGCGCCTTTCCGAAAAAGTAATCATGGATGAGCCAATGGTGCTTGTCGTATCGCCGATCCAGCACCTTGAAATCCCCAAAGGGGACGTTTCCTACAGCGACATCAAAAAAGCTGTCCGGCATTTGCACGGTTTCAAAGCCGTTTACGGAAATGCTGGCGTTCTGGTAAAGCTGGCTCGCAATCCGCCCGGAAATGGAATCCAGCTCCACGCCGTAGGCTTTGCTGCCCGCCATATCCGCAGGGAGCAGGCCCAGGAAATTGCCGGTGCCGCAGGACGGTTCCAGGATGTTGCCCTGGGTAAAGCCCATCTGGGACAGGGCTTTGTAGATTCCCCGGATGACCACGGGCGGCGTGTAAAAGGCGGTGAGGGTGCTGGCCCTGGCCGCCGCGTATTCCTCCGAATCCAGCAGGGATTTCAGCTCCTCATAATGGGGGCTGGTTTCCTCAAAGCAGTCCGCAAGGCCGCCCCAGCCCACATAGCGGGACAGGATTTCCTGTTCTTCGGGGGTGGCCAGTCGTTCCTCCGCTTCGATCTGTTTCAAGGTGCGGATAGCGGCAGCATTGGCCGCATATTTCTCGCTGGGGGTGCCATGGCCCAGGGCGTCGTCGGTGATGTGGAAATCATGGCGCTGATCCCTGGGGACCTCCGGGTGCAGAGTGGTAAAGGTAATGCGCTCACGGCGGGGGCGCTTTGGCGGCAGCAGAGCCGGTTCTTCTTTTTGGGGTTGTGCTTCTTCCTGCTCCTGAAGCAGTCTGCGCACACGGCCAATCTTCTCAATCCGGCTGATCGGAAAGCCGACATTTCCCTCAAAGGTCAAATCCCGCAGGGTTACATCATCAGACAGGTCGCTGACGCGCTCCACCATAAAACGGTGGCCATCCAGGGTTACTTCTTTCCCCACCAATTCCTCATAAGGGACTGGTTTATCAACCTCCGCTATGGCAGGCCCGTCCTTTTTCTGCTGATCGTCGGCAAGAGCCTGCGCAGTTTGCTCAATGGCACGTTCATCCGGGAAATTCCCGTAGACGCGCAGCCATCTGTTCTCCTGAAGGTCATAGACACCAGCGCCATCATAGGCAAAACCATCCTCGCCCTCCATAGTGCCGGCCACATATTTCTGCGCAGCTTGTTCGGCCTCCGCCAGCGTTTGGTAATCCAGCCGTTCATCAACCCCATTTTCAAAATGATGGTACACCACCACTTCGTAAGGAGGCTCCATGCGCTGGGCATAGCGGTCGATGTCCTCCATAGTGAGCCATTCCGGTTCATCCGGCAGGGCAGCATAGAGTTCTCGCATTTTGGCGATCTGTTCCCGCACGTTCCCAGCCCACAGGTGCTTTTCCGCCCGTCCGCCAGCGCCCAGGAAGTAGTCACAGTCGGCTTTTAGGCGGCTGAGTAAGCGGTAGTCATCTGAACTCTGCTCCGGCGTGACACCGATGGATTCCAGTTCTTCATCGGAAACGGAAACGAGGTCGTCAAAATCCAGCTCGGCCAGCTCGTTTTGGATGAGTTCATCCAGGCTCTCATACTGCCTGCGCTCCAAAAACTGCCCGTCCAGATAACGCTCAATACGGTAATGGACCAGATCGGCATTGACCTGGATGGGGATTTCCTCGTCCGTAACGGTGGTGTAGGCAATGCCCACCTTTTCCAGATCACTGAAATCGGCTGGGCTGCCATACTCGGCCACGCAAAAATCGTTGATAAACTCTTTGGCGATCTCCAATGAAGCAGGTTCCGGCTCCTCGGACAAAAACTCGCGCTCAATGAAGTCGGCAACATCCTGGCTGTTACCTTTGCCGCCATGAGCACGGTAATCCATCAAGCCTTCTTCGATCAGTTGGCTGGAAGCCGCATATCCGGCCTCCTCCAGATAACCGGCGATTTCTTCTATCTGCGCCTGTTCCGGGGTAAGGGCCGGGGGCAGCTCCGCGATCTGCTCCATACAGAGGGTGATGTCCACCGCGATTTCTTCTTCCGGGCCCGCATGGTCCAGGAAGGATTGAAGCAGTCTGCGGATTTCTTCCCGCTGAACGGGGTCGTGAAGCTGCTGGGCGATATTCTCCACCGCCTGGGCGTCACCATAGCCCATGCGGGAACCGTCAAACTCTCCCACAAAGCGCAGCACTTGGGCGGCCAGCTCCGGGTAGGGGTCTGCCGGTTCTTCTTTTTGAGGCGGTTCCGGTACCCTGGGCGGCACGGCGAACACCGGCGCGTCCTGGGTGGCGGAAATGGCCATTTCCGAAGTGTCAGCAATCCGCTGGATTTCCTCCCGCACTGCCTGGGGCATTTCCTCATCATAAATCGTTACCGTGCGGTCTGGCGCGATGTGGGCAACCGTTTTGTAGTCCCCGTGTTCTTCCTCCAGCCGGTTCCACACAGTAATTCCATTTCCCAAATGGCCATAGCCCAGATCGTAGGCTTTGGTTTGCGGCATAGCAGGAGCCACAGGCTCCTTGTGCACTGCAAAGAGCGTGAAGGTTCCCTGCCGGAAGGCGGTGAGGTTTTCAAATGCCTGCCGGCGCAGGGCGTACATCCTGTCATCCTGCGGGGTGGCCTCCCAAATGGGAACCATCATCTGATAGATTTCTTCCACACGGGCCGGGTCGTCAAGCTGCGACTCAATGAGCTTCACCGCGTCCCAATAGTCAAAGCCAAAGGGATAGGGGTGGGGCTGCTCCTGGGGTACATTCTCAAAAAAAGTTCGGATATTCCGGGCAAGCTGGTGCTTCTCATACTGCGGCATGGCGGCGCGGTCCTCATCGGTGAGGAACCGCCCCTGGGCGATCATGGCGCTGACGCGCTTTTCCACGGCGGGCCATTTCAGCTCCACCTTGGCGTAGGGGGCGGTGATACTGCCGTGGCTGAAAGAAACGCCTTTACTGAGCTGGTAGGTCACATCGTCATTCCCACCGGAATGGCCGCTGTACTCGCCGTGGTAGTGCTTTAAGAAATTCTCCCGTTCCTTGCGCTCTGTGTGGTTGCGATAGAAAGAATACACGGCCAGCCGGTAATCTACGCTGCGTTTTCCGCCGCGCAGAAGGTTGTCGATCTCGTCTGTGGAGATATACAAACGCCGCTGGTGGTCATACCCCTCGGCGGCGGTAAAATGCAGCGGCTCCCGCTGTAAATCTGCAAGCTGGGCCTGGAGAGCAAGCGGACGGTAAAAGCGGAACCGCAGAATAGCCGGGTTTTCCTGGTAGGCGGCGGCAAAGGCTTCATATTCTGAGAGGATGGCCTGTAAGCCATCTTCCCGGCTCAAAAGCCCAGCGATTTCTTCAGACGCCTCCGGGAACCCGCCTGGTTTATCATAGACGGCCCGCAGCGAGGGGAAAAAACGCTTATCTTCATCCTCAATGTCGCGGAACATCAGCAGCAGCCGGTCGGCCAGCGCATTGACTTCATAGCGATCCACCTGGTCAAGTTCGCTCTGGGGCATATACCGGCCTAAATCCAGCAGTTCCCGGATACGGGCCGCCGCCTGTTCCCAGGGGATGAGGGCGGCGCTGGAACGCCGGGCGCTTTCACCTTCAGCAATGCGGATTCCCTCGGCGTTATACCAAAGAGCATACTTTTTGCCGTTCAGATAAAAGCCCGCGCCGTTCTCGCCATAGTGCTCCGCCAGGAATCGGGCGTTGTCCGGCTTATCTTTTTTGAAGTAGGCGCAGATGATGAGGCGGCTGTGCTTGTGGTTGGAGCCGATACACAGCGCCTCGTCGATCACCTGCTGGGGCAGAGCCGGGTGAGAAAAAACGGATGGCTGCGCTGCGCCCTCCGTCCGGGCTGGCTGCTGAAACGCCGCAAAATCAAAAAGGGACATCTGCTGGCCCTCCTGGGTGGGGAGCCTTGGGATGTCCGTCTGGATAAAGTATTCTTTTTTGTCGATGAGCCGGGCCGTCCATCCGGCTACCAAATCCCACGAAAACACCGATTCCTTTGTGCGGGAAAGGTAAGCGCCTTCCCACATGAGCAGCCCGTCCTCCTGGGGTCTATATCCCAGACGCTGCCCGTCTGCGATGATCTCGGTAAACCTGTCCTGGTAAGCGGATTTCAGATATTCCGCCCGTTCCTGCTCATCCAGGTGGACGGAAAAGAAAAGCTCGATCTGCTGCTTTTTGTACTTTAGGTCGTCATCCTTGTTGGCGATGACGGCCATGATCTGCTTTTCATCCAAAAGCGCAGGGAGCTGTTCGCCACCTGCGCTTTCTTCCGGTTCATCCTTTAATTGTAGATCAGCTCCGCCAGCACCGTTTCCTCCGCCGCGTTCTGGATGTTGTTCATCATCTGCACCCATTTCATCTGGTTGCTGGCTTTCAGTTCCTCCGTCACGCCCTGGGCCTTCGCCATCTGCGCTGCGATTTCCTCCATCCGGCGCTGGGCGCTCTGCTGGATCTCCGCCAGATGGCTGGAGAGTTTCCCGCTGGTCAACAGGTTCGTGTAGGTGATCCTGCGTTGCTCCTTGAGGAACCGCCTCCGAAGCAATGCGTATTTCCCATGGGGAACCGGCTCCTCCTGGGGCGGCAGAAGGTTCGGCAGGTTGTAGTCGCCCTGTCTCGTGTATGTGATCTCGGCCATATTCAAAACTCCTTTCCGGCTGTGTGGTTTTCTGTTCAGTTACAGCATACTGGATTTGCGGCTGGGTTTCAAATGTGCGATTTTCTTTTTTCGGCTGTCTTTGCAGGGCAAGGACGGTACGCGAAATCGCGGAAAGGCACATTTGGGAAATGTCCCCGGCAGCCACGCCCAAAGCGTTCAGCGTCTGCGGGGTGTTAAAGTCGGTTACATCCCGGAAATCCTCATCTTCAAAATATTCGGATGGGTCAAGGCCGCAGCGCACCAGCAGCATATAGCCAATGCTGTTTTGCACCGCCCTGCGATATTCCACCTCCAGATTCAGCTCATCCAGTTCTTCCAGAAAGCTGCCTTCCGTAAGGGTTTTCAATTCAGAAAGATAGTCGGGCATATTGTCCTCCACGGCGTTCTTTGCCGCAGAGAGCAGGGCTGCGCCCAAATCTTCCTTGTGTTCCAGTTCCCCAAAGCTGTTCTCCAGCGTTTCAACGATGTCCGGCGCGTATTCTTCCCGCACCGTCCAGATAGGGACAGGCCGGGGAAAACGGGCCTCGTGGGTATCGGAAATGTCAAAATAGTATTTCAGCCGGGGTTTGCCAGTATGCTCGCCGTCAAAAACGGCAATGCCGTTTGCGCCCCGGTTTACCCAGCGCCCAAATTGCCGGTTCCATCGCTCGATCTCCAGGACGGCGGTGGCGTCCGGGCGCTGGGCGTAAACTAATAGCTGTTCATCAAAAGTCAATCGGTAATTGCGGCAGGCAGCAGCCAAAAACGCCTGCCACTCTGACGGAGCCGTCACTTTGCGCTGCGTTTCCCGGTACAGCTCCGTTAGGGCTTTATATAATATCGCCATCCGGCGCACCTCCTTTTTTTATTCTTTTTTTGCAGCCCTCAGTTCTGCGCTGTAATCTCGATCCGGATCATAGTAATTGCAAAGAGAAAGCAATAGGAGCCAGATGGTATTTCCGGCCTCCTTCGGATACATCCGAAGCGCCACGCAGGGCGCAAGGCTGCTGTCAACAAAGGGCCTCCCATATCGCATAAACTGGCCGATCAGCTTTTGGGCCATCTCCCGGTATTCTTCAAAGGGGTTTTGTTCCGCCTGCTGATGGAGAACCGTCATCAGCAGGTTGAACCAGTTCTCATGCGTGTCCAGTATTACGGGCGGTAAAGACGCCATTTTATCACCTCATCTTTCCATGGCTGCGGCCTGCCGCTGCCGGGGAATCGAAAAGCCGTAGACTTTGGCGATGTCATCGCCCAGCCTGCGGGTCACTCTTGTAATATCGGCGCGGGTGGCAATGCCGCGATATAGTTTTTCTTTCAGCAGTTCAATTTGGGAAGGGCTGGCGCTGTCCTTGTAAACGCGGTAGAGGTAGTGGTTTGTGCCGTCGTGGTGGATGGCGTCGCACCGCAGGTCGCCCAGGCGGTCTACATACCAGGTGGAGTAATCTGTGTCGGAATACAGGCAGTCCCGGATGTTGCCGCTGGGGATTTCCTTATATCCCATGCACCGACCATTCCACAGGCCCAGGTCGCCTACGATTAAAATTGGCTGGGAAAGCTGCACATTGAGGTTAGCGCGTTCATCATCCAGGTAATCCCCATTGATTTCATACATCAGAGAAATGCGCTCATTTTCGGATAAATCCGGGTATTCTGCCTCCAGATCGTCCCGCCAATCCTCATAGTCCAGGCCATAATTGCTCCAGATGACGTGTCTTTCCTCCTTCATCGGGCTTCACCTCGATCTTTCTGCCTGGGCTTGATGGGCTGCCCCTGCTCGTCATAGTTTTTAGGGTCGGCGGCTGGGGTCTGCCAGCCAAACAGGGAGCCGGCCAGCATAGCGGCCTCCTGTGCTTTGGTAATGCCATTTTTAGCATTGTTATCCTCCGCAAATCTGCGATTTTCTCCGGCGTCTGCCGCCGAAAATTCAGGGCAGGGGTTGTATCCTTTTTCGCCCCTGGTCAGAAGAATCAGCTCCCCGGATGAGGGCAGTACACTGAAACACTGCACCGGCAGAGAAGAACGCAGCGGGATCACGCTCCCGTGAGACTGCTCCAAACGCTCTGCAAATTCGCAGATATGGTAAAGGGCACTGGAATACCCTCCACTGGTTTCAAAATGGGTTTCGTCAATAAACCGGCAGGTGCGGTCGCGGGTTCCTCCGCCACCAGTGAAAATGCGGATGTGGTCGCCATCAGGGATACGGAACAGCTCTTTATAGCCGGGCGTGATAAACCGGATGCCCTGTTTGGCCTTTTCCATGTGGTGTTCCAGGAATCGGGCAACGTAGGCGTAGAGATAAAAGTTGTAGTCTCCATAATTGGGGTTGCACCGGAGCATATAGGTGTGTTGGGGCGTCTGCACCTTAAAACCGTACTCGGCGCAGTAGTTTCCCTCAAACTCAGCCTCCGGGTTCTGATAGCAAAACCTGGTCATGCTGTCACGGGTGCAGAGCAGCCCGTCCTTTTCCCGTAGAGTGTTGACCACTTCATCAAGCTCCGCCTTAAACTCGTCCGTCTTGTATTCCCTCCGGTGGTCGAACCAGGAAGTGTAAAACTCCTGGCCGCTGCCAAAATCCCCGCGCAGATGGCCGATACAGCCGGTTTGCCCTTCAAGCTGGCTGCTCTGGTTGTACGCATACAGGCGATCCGCCGGGGTCATGCTGGTGATTTTCAGCTCCATTATCGCTCACGTCCTTTCTTTTTAGCTTGTCGGTTTTGCTCCGATATGGCCTTTTCCCGTGCCTGCCAATATTCGGGGTGGTGAATTTGCACGCTGCTATTGATGACAGCCTCATACGCGCCTGGGCCAAAGTGCTCGTTCACCGGAGCCTGGATCATCTTTTTATCCATCAGCTCCCGGAGAGCCACCTGCGCGTCGCAGTCCTCCTCAAAGCAGAGGTAGCCGCCCTTAACAAAGGCGCAGCCCATCGCTTCTTTTCGGAATATCTTTTCCGCCAATTCCCGGCGCACCATAATTCCGCCATGCCCTGGGGTGGAAACGGAATAAACGCCAGGGCAGAGCGTTTCACATTCCTGGACTTTGCCCCATGGGGAATAGGAAGGGACCTCCGGCACAATGGTGTTTTGCCGCTGCTCCTCCAGGCACTGCACCTCCTCCTGCGCCCGCGCCACCAAATCCTTCTGCGCAGAAAACAGGTCGCTGAAATAGTGGCCCCAATCGTAGTCCGTCCGGTTACTGCATTTCCAGGTGACAAACTGCTGGGGCGCTGTCAAATGAACGCCCAAGACAAATTCGCTGTCACCCACATGACAGGAATCCGTAATGACATACCCGGCGTTTTCTCTGTAATCCATCATCGTTCACGCTCCTTCGTGGTTTTCTTTTGAGCCTGTTCCTGCTGAATCGAGGTAAGTCCATGCTTGGCCCAGCCGGGAAGGTTTTCCGGCTGTATCGTTCCCAGCACGTCCATGCGTTCATAGCGGCTCTCTTTGCCAGTATAAAGGTCAACGCAGTAACAGGCTGACCCCCTGCTGTGCGGAGAAGCCCCAAAGCCTCCCATACAGAGCTTGAGCTGACGGGTAGCCCTGCGGTATTCCCGGCGCAGCACCTCCGGCTTTATCACCACGATTTTTCCGTGCAGATCATCCTCATGGGAAATGGGGATGCAGCCCTCCGCTGTGATGGGGCGGTCGTCTATGCCCTGTATGCGGGGCTTGTTCAGTTCTATGCGGGTTTTCTGCGCTTGCTCGGCAACCCGCCGGCCGAACAGCTCTGCAATCTC
>ERZ506887.1035-NODE-1035-length-15216-cov-3.677594_pt1 | contig 15216 bp, 13 predicted proteins | sample MGYA00512905_ERZ506887 | MGnify/ENA metagenome assembly ERZ506887 | reverse complement strand
GCTCTTCCGATCTCAGAAATTGGAATTGTCAAGGGAAAAACCGAAAAAAATGAAAAAATTGGTATAATTGTTTGTACTAGAATAAGGAGTGTATTTGTAGATTATTTGTTAGATGAAACCGTAGATGATGGTATTTCCAGATTATTGATTAATCAATGGATCATATTGGTAGTAATTCTGGCAATATTAATCATTGCCAATGTTATTTTTAGTTATATTCAAAAAGCTAATATTCATATAAGTCAAAAACAAAAAAGAATGTGCATTTTTACAACTGTAGTAATAGCTTGTATTATAATAGCGTTTGTTGGGTACAAAACAAATATTATTGAATTATTTCTAAATAGTATGGGAGTAAATATAGGATTTAATGCAGGGAGCCGTGCATATATATACCAGCTCACCATAGAATCTTATACGAAATTGCCGCTGATAAATAAAATATTTGGCTGTGGACAAGCAAGTATAAGTAATATACTTAGTACATTTTTTGAAACAGAATTATATCGTTGGGGTTTGAGTATAAATTCTTCCCACAACAATGTATTAGAATATTTGATTATGATAGGTATGTTTGGTGTGATATGTTATTTGGGAGCAATAATTTGTACTATAAAGCAAGGATTTTCAATTATAAAAGAAAATGATATTGTTTTAGTTTTAGTAGGATGTGTGATAGCATATTTTGCTCAGGGTTTTTTTAATATTGAACAAACTAATACAACACCTGTTTTTTGGTTAATGCTATCCTTATGTCAGGGGATGTATCAACAATACATAATTAAGAAAAAATAGGACCATAAGAATAATTGTGAGAGTGAAAACATGAAACAAAATAGTATTTTAAATATGGATAAAAAATTAATCGTTAGAAGATCGATTCTAGTTATATATGATATTTTTGCAATGATATTTTCTAGTGCGTTTGCTTTAATGTTAAGGTACGATTTTAATTATCGTATGATAGACGACAAATTTGTAAATGCAGCATGGGATTATCTTCCATATAATATAGTAGCAACATTGATAATATTTTATTTTTTTAAGCTGTATCATAGTTTGTGGGCATATGCGGGAATGACGGAGATGCAAAATGTAATTATAGCCTGTGTGTTGAGTAGTGCAGCGCAGTTATTGGGCATCCAGGTTATGAACATGTATATGCCTAGAAGTTACTATTTTCTATATGCTGGAACCTTTGGGTTATTAATACTGGCAAGTCGTTTTGTGTATCGTTTTTTGCGTATGACTAAAAAGATACAACGACAGAGAAAAGAATGTGTCAATGTGATGATTGTAGGCGCCGGTAATGCAGGTAACATGATTATTAAAGAAATTGTTACCAGTGAACATATTCAGAAAAAAATTAAATATATTATTGATGATGATAGAACAAAATGGGGTAGTTATATCCATGGAATGAAAGTTGTGGGTGGCCGTCAGTTGATACCATTGCTTGCAGAAGAAGTAGATGAAATTATTGTTGCAATGCCCGCGGTAAAAAAGACTGAAGTAAGAGAAATTATTGAAATTTGTAGAAAAACGAAATGTGAAATAAAAACCTTACCAGGCATGTACCAGTTTATGAATGGGGATGTTATGGTAGAGAAGCTGAGAAAAGTAGAGATTGAAGATTTACTTGGACGTGAAAGCGTTCAGATTGACTTAGAAGGTCTTATGAAATATGTTAGCGATAAAGTAGTATTGGTGACAGGTGGAGGTGGTTCCATTGGTTCTGAACTTTGTCGTCAGATTGCTGCATATAAACCAAAACAATTGGTGATTGTAGATATTTATGAGAATAATGCATATGATATTCAGCAAGAGTTGCTTGAGAAATATCCGGACTTAAATCTTGTAGTGTTAATTGCTTCGGTAAGAAACACAGCAAGAATGAACAAGATTTTTGAAACATACTTACCGGATATTGTATATCATGCGGCGGCACATAAGCATGTGCCATTAATGGAAACAAGCCCAAATGAGGCAATAAAGAATAATGTACTTGGGACATTAAAAACGGTTCAGGCAGCGGATAAATATGGTGTAAAAAGATTCATATTGATTTCTACTGACAAAGCGGTAAATCCTACCAATATTATGGGTGCATCTAAACGAATGTGTGAAATGATTATTCAGACATATAATAACCGCTCTAAAACAGAGTTTGCAGCAGTACGTTTTGGGAATGTTTTAGGAAGTAATGGAAGTGTTGTTCCACTTTTTAAGAAACAGATTGAAAAAGGTGGTCCAGTAAAAGTAACTCATCCTGACATTATTAGATATTTTATGACGATTCCGGAAGCTGTGTCCTTAGTATTGCAGGCGGGTGCCAATGCAAAAGGAGGAGAAATATTTGTATTGGATATGGGTGAGCCGGTTAAGATTTTGGATTTGGCAGAAAATATGATACGTTTATCGGGTTTTGTACCATATGAAGATATTGATATTGAATTTACGGGTCTTCGTCCGGGAGAAAAATTGTATGAGGAATTATTGATGGCAGAAGAAGGATTGAAAGAAACAGAGCATTCTCTCATACACATAGGAAAACCACTTGCCTTTGACGAGGAAGAATTTTTACAAGAGTTAAATGAATTGAAGAAAATTGTAAAGCAGGAACCGGAAGCTATTCGTAGAAGGGTTCAGAAAATTGTACCTACATATCAGCCAAAGAATATGGAAGAATAAAGGAGATTATAATGCAGGAAAAGAATATATATGAGCGGGAAATCGATTTAGTACAGATGATAAAATACTTATGGAAAAGGATAGGTATTATTTGTATCGGTGCAGTGGTTGGGTTTGTATTGATATTAGGAATGCAGATGATTACATCATCTAAAACAGAAGCTGTAGAAGAAGGTGAACAGACTGCTTTTGAAAAAAAAATGCAGGAGTATGAGGAAGATTATGCACAATTAGAGATGGAAATTGCAAATCTTGAAAAGTCCATTGAAGAGCAGATTGCTTATAATAATGAATCAATTTTGATGAAAATTAATCCATATGATAAAAAGAGTGTAAAAGGACAGTTTTACATTGATTCTGACTATCAGATTATGCCGGAACTTACTTATCAGAATATAGATATTACAGTTAGTGTTGCAAAAGCATATCAGGCTTTGGCAAGTACTGGAGAACTGGCAAAATATATCAATGAGCATTTGGAAAATCCTATTAAAGAAAGATATTTAAATGAGCTGATTACAGTATCTTATCTTGGAGATGCGGTTTTGGAAGTAACTGTAGTTCATACAGATATAGAATCTGCAAGAGAAATTTATGATTTAGTGATTGAATGTATGAATAAAAGTAAAGCAGGATTCGAAAAGAATATTGGAAAATATAATATGACTTTGCTTAACGAATCAGAAAATGCTTTTGTTGACTTGGAATTAAAAGAAACGCAGGTACTTAACCTGGATACGATCAATACTTTAAAAGAAAGTCTTGTTGAGAAAAGAGAAAGTTTTGATGCACTTGTAATGCCAACAGAAGGAAGTGGAATGGCATTACCTATTATAGGTGCATTTTTAGGTGGATTTTGTGTATTAGGAGTTTATGTTATATTGTTTTTAACTGACGCAACAATCATAGATGAAAAGGATGTAGTATCACAGTTAGGACTTCCTTTATTGGGTACAATTCCAGTAGTTAATGGAAGTAAAAAGAAGATTCGTGCAGAAAAACGCAACAAAAAATCCAGATTTGCACAGTATGGAAATAGATAGGAGAAGAAAAATGGGTCAGAAAATAAATGTGGAACAGATAGTGGATTATAAAGTAGAAGAAGCAGTTAGAAGACTTAGCGTAAATATAAGTAACTCCTATCCGGATGCAAAGACCATTCTAGTATCTTCAGTAGCAGGAAAAGAAGGAAAAAGTTTTGTTAGTTTACAGTTAGCCAGAGTATTGGCAGCTCGTGGAAGCAAAACACTTTATATTAATGGGAATTTACGTAGTAATGGTGGAAGTGAAAAAGGCCTTGCAGAATATATGCAGGAAAACATGGAAAGCAGTGAAATTATATATAATAGTAACTGTAAAAATTTGGACGTGATACCGGCAGGGCAGAATACAGTAATGTTTGATGAGGTATTATTGGAAAAACTTCTAAAAGAGATGGAAACAGCATATGAATATGTTATAATAGACAGTCCATCTTTAGGTGAAGTGGCAGATGGAATAGTACTTGGAAGATTCTGTGACGGGATACTTTTAGTTGTAGAACCGGAAATTGTAAAACAGAGTCGTATTGCAGTGGTAAAAGAAGAATTAGAACGAAGTGGATGCAAGATATTAGGTGTTGTTCTTAATAAAGAAATGTAATAGAAAGAAAGGAAATGGCTATGGGGCAAAATAATTATATGCTTACAAGAAAAAAAAGAAATTATATGAGAGTTAAAAGGGTGATTGACTTTTTTATGGCATTGACGGCGATTATTATTTTGTCCCCTGTTTTACTTATTTTATGTATTGCAATTAAGATAGATAGTCGAGGACCGATTTTATTCAAACAGAAAAGAGTAGGGCGCGGAGTAAGCTATTTTCCTATCTATAAATTTAGAACTATGAGAATTGACGCACCAAAGGATATGCCCACACATATGTTAAGCAATCCGGAACAATACATAACAAGTGTAGGAAAGTTTTTAAGAAAATCTTCTTTGGATGAACTTCCACAGTTATTTAATATATTAAAAGGCGATATGAGCTTTGTAGGGCCAAGACCGGCTCTTTGGAATCAGGAAGATTTAATTGTAGAACGTGATAAATATGGTGCAAATGATGTGTTACCGGGTCTGACAGGTTGGGCACAGATTAATGGTAGAGATGAACTTGAAATTCCTGTAAAGGCCAAACTGGATGGAGAATACATACAGAAAATGAGCTTTCTATTTGATTTAAAATGCTTTTTTGGGACATTTGTGTCTGTTGCAAAAGCAGATGGCGTTGTAGAAGGCGGAATCGGAAACAAAAAAGCTAAATAGAATGAGGATTTGTATGAAACGGATATTGATTACAGGAGCAAATAGTTATATAGGAATGTCTTTTGAGCATTATGCTAACAGTCATTATGCAAATGACTTCAAAATTGACACAGTAGATATGATAGGGGAAAAATGGAAAACGGTAGACTTTGGAACCTATGATTCCATTTTTCATGTAGCCGGGATTGCACATGCTGATGTAGAAAATGTTAGTGATGAAACGAAGGCTTTATATTATCAGGTTAATACCCATTTAGCAATAGACACAGCCCAAAAAGCCAAGGCGGAAGGTGTAAAACAGTTTGTATTTATGAGCTCCATGATTGTTTATGGAGGTTTGGAATATATTAACAGAAATACAGAACCCAAACCATTAAATTTTTACGGTGATAGCAAATGGCAGGCAGATAAAGGAATCAGAGAATTAGAAAGCAATGAGTTTAAGGTTGCAGTGATAAGACCACCAATGATTTATGGTAAGGGAAGTAAAGGAAATTACTGTACAATGGAGAAAATTGCACAGAAATCACCAATATTTCCTAAGATTTCCAATCAACGTTCTATGTTGTATGTGGAGAATTTGTGTGAATTTATATGCCAACTGTTAATTCATGAAGATGCAGGAATCTTTTTCCCACAGAACGAAGAACTGGTAAACACCAGTGATATGGTACAATGTATAGCAAATTCTACCGGACATAAAATATGGATTACTTCTTTGTTAAGACCCTTTGTGTTTTTAGGAAAACATTTCCCGGGAAAGATAGGAAATCTATGTAAAAAAGCTTTTGGCAGCAGTTACTATGACTTAGATATGAGCCAATATAAACATAAATATCAAATTGCCGATTTAAAACAATCAATCGAAGAAATATACAAGTAGGAGTGAAAAAGATGGCAGATGTAACGATTGTTATTTTAACAAAAAACGAGGAAAAGAATATAGAAGAATGCCTGGTATCTGTCAAGGATTTTGCAGAGCGTGTAGTAATAGTTGATAGTGGAAGCAATGATAAAACTGTAGAAATTGCAAAGAAATATGGCACAGATGTTTATGAACACAAGTTTGAGAATTATGCCAAGCAATTTAATTGGGGCTTAAATAATACGGATATAAAAACTGCGTGGACAATGCGTTTGGATGCGGATGAAAGGCTAACAGGTCCGTTATGTGAAGAATTGCTTGAAATTATGAAAGAACATGCTGAAGATGATATCAATGGTGTTATCATGGAAGCAGATTTATACTTTATGGATCGTTTGATTAAGCATGGTGGACACAAAAAAAGAAAGTTAATGTTTTTTAAAACAGGAATTGGGTATATTGAAGATCGAAAAATGGACGAGCATACAATGTTGAAATCAGGTCAATCAGTGATAGCTAAAAATAGGTTTATTCATTATGATTACAAGAATTTAACAACATTTATCAACAAAATGAATTGGTATGCAACAAGGGAAATGCAGGATTATTTTGAATATAATAGCACTAAAGGTGAGTTTCAGGATGCAGTGATTGCAGAAACAAGAAAAAAGAAATTTGGATTTTATTACAAAATGCCATTGTTTTTTAGGAGCTGGCTGCTATTTATATATAATTATATTTTTAAATTGGGCTTTTTAGATGGAAAAGAAGGATTTATATACCATTATATGTATCAAAGATGGTATAGAACATTGGTAGACGCTAAAATCTATGAACAAATGAAATATAATTCAGAGTTTGAAGAAACGGGAGATTTGAAATAAAATATGCGTATATTAGAAGTTTTAACAGGAAGTCTTTCATATGATGGTATATCTATCGTTGCCATGAATATATTAAAACACATGTCGGGATATGGAGTTAATGTTGATTTTGTAGTACAGGCTAATAGTGAAGAAAAATTAATTCAGCAAGTTAAAGATTCAGGATCTGATGTAATAGTTATGAAAAACAGGATGAAAAATCCTTATAAATATGTAAAAAACTTAAAGAATGTCTTGAATAGCAAAAGTTACGATATTATGCATGTTCATGGGAATAGTGCAACAATGTCTTTAGAATTAATGGCAGCTAAGGACAGTTCTACTGTAAAAATTATTCATAGCCACAACACAACATGTAAATTTAAAATGATAGACAAAATGTTAAGAAGATATATGTATAAAAACACCGATTATTTTTTGGCCTGTGGCACGGAAGCAGGGAAATGGTTGTGTGGTGAACATGATTTTGAAGTAATAAAAAATGGAATTGATTTAGAGCAGTTCTTGTTTTGCTCAGAAAACAGAAGAAAAATGCGAGAACAATTAAACTATAAAGAAGAAGATGTTGTAATAGGACATGTTGGTGTCTTTAACGAACAAAAAAATCAGCTTTTTTTAATTGATGTTTTTGATAAATTAGTTAAACAGGGTAATAAAAATTATAAGTTGCTGTTGGTTGGGCAAGGGGAACTACTTGAAGCTGCACAGAAAAAGACAGCAGATTTAGGAATCGCAGATAAAGTACTTTTTTATGGAACTACGGATAAAGTGCATGAATTATTATCTGTTATGGATGTGTTTGCAATGCCATCTTTGTATGAAGGATTACCACTCTCCCTAGTAGAGGCACAGGCAGCAGGTTTGCCGATTATTGCATCAGATAAAATTACACCTGAAATCAATGTGACAGAAAGAATTATTTTTTTTGATATCGAAGATGCAGAGGTATGGGCATCAGCAATCGAAAAGATTCCGATAGAAGACAGGGTTGAGTTAATGAATAAGGTGCGCTTAGACTTGACAAATGCAGGCTATGATTTAGCGGCGGAAATGAAAGAATTATACTCAATTTATCAGAACTATGCAAGTATATAATGAATAAGAGGAAAAATAGATGGATAAAAAACTGAGTGTTGTAGTTGCAGTGTATAATGGTGAAAAATATATCATAGAACAATTAAACTCTATAAGACAGCAGTCTGTTGCAGTAGATGAAGTAGTAATAAAAGATGATGGTTCTTCAGATAACACTTGCCCATTAGTGGGTAAGTATATAGAGGAACATGATTTAAATGGATGGAAATTGATTTCGAATGAACAAAATCAGGGATGGAAAAAGAATTTTGTGGATGGACTAAATTATGTTTCCGGAGATTACATTTTTTTTTGTGACCAAGATGACATTTGGATGGAGAACAAGGTTGAAAAGATGGTTTCCATTATGGAAAGCAACTCAAAAATAGAATTATTAGTTTCCAATTATGAGGTTTTTCAGGTTGATAACTCTAAAAATTATATAAAGAATCAGAAAAATAAAGGAAATGAGGATGTTTATCACTATAATCTTTCAAGCAAATGTTTATACGTAAAATATCCGGGCTGTGTATATTGTTTCAGAAAAGAGCTAATTCCGTTTTACAAAAAATACTGGAAAGAAATTATTCCACATGATGCATTTGTATGGCATTTAGCAACCGTAAGAAATTCATTGTATGTTTGTAATGAACCACTTATTAGATATCGAAGACATGAAAATACTGTGACAGGAAGAAATATCAGTAATAAGGATGAAAGAATACAAGAGCTGGAGTATTACAAAGAAATAATTGGATTTTATAAAAAATACCTTCAAGAAGTCGGTAATGAAGATTTTGAAGTAGTGTATTTGGAAAATGCCGAGAAGTGGTTAAATAATAGAGAGAAAGTTTTAAAAGAAAAGAGTATAGAGGCAATATTTAGAAGTGTAAAATATATTCCATATTATTGGTCGTTCAAAACATGTATTATGGATATGATTGTGTAAGAGGAATAAGAATGAATTCAATTTTTTATAAGCTATTTTTTTTGCTAGGTTTATTTGCGGGATTAAATGTATTTAGTGTAGATTTAAAAGTGATAGATATGACTGTGTTTACATTTTTATTGATGGGAATAGTCTTGTTAAAACTATGTATTAAACCGAAAATGTATTTGCCACACAATAAAATAGATCCATTATTTGGATATTACATATTATTTTATATTTCATCCTTTTGTAGTATTTTATTTTTGCCATCAGATTGGATTAAGGCAAATATGGTTGCTGTATTTTCAACTACAGTTGGGGTGTTTGGGTTTTATCTGTTATTTAGTGAAGAAGAGAAATGCAAATATTTAAGAGTATTTTTGCGAGGTTTAAGAATTAATTGCAGTTTGCAGTTAGTTTGGGCGTTTATGCAATTTGCGTGTGTAGAATTTTTAGCGCTGCCATTAAATTATACACTTGGTTTAAGAAATGCAAAAAGCAATTTAGATATAGCATACCAGGTAACCGGTTTAGGCTGGGAAAGAGCAGAACTGTGCTATACAATGGCATTAGGATTTTTATTGTTTGACAAATTGTGGATAAAGGCACTGTTTGTCTTGGGCGTGCTCATTACCCAGTCAAGAACGGGAATGATTTTAATTGTTTTAGTGGTTCTTACGTCCATTAACTATAAAAAAATCTTTTCTCAAATGGGAAAATTAAAAATAAAGATAATTACATTTATAAGTGTAGCAGTGGCATTTGGGGCAATTTTTGTTTTGAAAGATAGACTAATCTCTCAATTAACAACAATAATTGAAAGATTTAGTAATATTAGACACGAAGGTTCAGGATTGACTCATATGTTCTATTATCAATATATTCCATATATTTTGTCACAAATAAACATAGGACAAACATTACTTGGATTTGGAGCTTCCAGCTCAGGATATCCGTATGCTGCATATAGTGAACTGTTTGAGGTTTCAAAGGGACCATGGACAGTGGAATCCACCTGGTTAAGTGTATTATGGTCTACCGGAGCTGTAGGATTTGTACTGTGGATATCATGGTTTGTTCTAAATATAAAGAGATTTTTTAAGGTGAACAAAAAAGTATTTTCTCTTATGTGTTCTGTATTAATTGGTGGGATATTTTATACATTGTTGCCAAACTGGGGTATGTTGGTATTACTGGCATTTGTGTATGCAAATGTTGAATTTAGCAAAAATCTTTTACAAGTACGAGGTGAAAAAGAATGATATCAGTGATAATACCTGCCTATAATCGTCAAGATACTATTGTTAGAGCGGTTCAAAGTGTATTAAATCAAACGTATAAAGACATTGAAGTAATCGTCGTCGATGATTGTTCAAAAGATAATACAATTGCAGAGTTAAAAAAGGTTCAGGATGCCAGATTACGTGTCATCGAATGCGAAAGAAATGGTGGGGCATGTGCTGCAAGAAATATAGGGATTCTCAATGCAAAAGGGAATTATATAGCATTTCAGGATAGTGATGATGAGTGGTATAATAATAAACTGGAAATACAGATGGAACAGTTAGTTTCGAAGAAGGTAGATATGGTATCTTGTGGATTTTACAAATTTAATGGAAATAAAAAAGAAAAGATGCCATCCGATGATATTGAAGGCGATTATCTTGAAAGACTTTTAAAAAGAAACTATATTACAACTCAATCTATGCTGATGAAAAAGGAGTGTCTGCAGCAGGAAAAGTTTGATGAAAGAATACCGAGATTTCAGGACTGGGAGTTGTCTATGAGACTGCTTAGTAAATATAAGTTTTATTTTATAAATCAGCCATTATTAAATGCATATGTGCAAAAAGATAGTATAACAAATAATCTTGGTGCAGGTGCAGAGGCCGCAATGTATATACTGGAAAAGCATAAAGCGTTGTATGAAAAATATCCGGGAAATGAATTAATTCTAAAAAAAATAAATGCATATGGAAAAATGTGTAGTAACAATTTTGAACATAATTATTATAGAGATATTTTAAAAGAGTATAAATTTGAACTACCGGTTTTAGTTCGGTGTTTACAGTTTGAACTTAGGAAAATGAGTGAGAAGTTAAGAGGATTAGTCGGATGAAAAAAACGATAGTGTTTATTTCTTATTCTATTTTTACATATGGCGGAGAGCAGAGAGTATGTGTAGAAATTATGAATGCTTTGTGTAAAAAGTATAATATTCTTGTTGTAACAGAAGATAAGCAAAAAAGTGGACCATATTCTATAGACGATAGAATAAAAATAATCAACATTCCACATGAAAGAAATCTTAGTATGATAAATTTGATGAAAATTTTAGTGCAAAGAATAAACATAGTGAGCGGTATATTTAATAATAGATTTACAGAAAGAGTTTTAGAGTGGGCATATAGTCGTAAAAATTATTATATAAAATTAGAGCAGGTTTTGCAAAAAGAAAAACCAGATTATGTCATTGGATTATCTGGAGGGTATAGTCTAATACTTGCCAATATAAAGAAAAAATGTAATACAAAAACAATAGCTTGGATGCATAATTCGTATGCTGCCTATTTTGAAACTCCTAGAAAGTATTGTTGGAATCAGGATTCTATGTTTAAGAATATATTACCTTGCCTGGATTCTTGTGTAGTTTTGAATGAATATATTGCAAAAAAGTATAAAGAAAATTTCGGAGTGGATTGTGAAGTGATTTATAATCCACGAAGTTTTAAGAGTAAAAAGAAAGCGGATTTAAGTAAAAAGCAGTTTATTGCAAGTGGACGAATGGCATATGCAAAAGGTTTTGATTTGTTGATAGAGGCATTCGAACTATTCAGTAGGAAAAATGAAGATTGGAATCTGGTTATTATGGGTGATGGAGAAGAACGTAGTAATTTAGAAAGAAAAATTGAGAAGGCTGGTTTAGAGGAAAGAGTTATACTTACTGGTTTTACGGATCAGGTCAAAGAGTATATGCTGGACTCCTCTATTTTCTTGCTTACTTCGCGTTGGGAAGGTTTTCCTATGGTCATTACAGAAGCATTGGAACTTGGACTTCCAGTCATTGCGTTTGATATTACTGCAATGCTTCCCTTGGTTACAGATGGTGTGGAAGGAATTTTGGTTGAAGCATTTGATACAGAAAAATTTGCAGAAGCAATGTTAATGTTGGCAGAAGATAAAGAAAAGCAGCGGAAAATGTCAGCAAATGGAATCAAAAAAGCAAGTCAGATTTCGATAGAAAATATTGTATGTCAATGGGAAGAATTGTTTGAAAGGTTATAAATATAAGAAAGGTAAGTATATGAAAAAAGTAATTATTATGAATGCAGTGCCAACTAATAATGGGGATGCTGCATTGGTTTTGGGGTTAAGAGATAAGCTAATAGAGCAAGGCTATGAGGTTTGGATATCTACTACAAAATATGATATTGTAAAGAAAATATATCCGAATGTATTGTGGGAAAAAGCAGATTATGATTTTAGCCCAATGTACTATAGAACGTTTAGGATATTTCCAAGATTAAAGAAGTATGTTCTAAAGTATAGAGTGAAAAAAAAGAAAACATATCGAGATGCAGATTTTGTAATAGGAGCACCAGGTGGCTATATTAATTCATATTATGGAATCGAAGAAAAATTATATTGTATGAAATTAATAAAGGAGCTTTATGGTACAAAATTGCTCATGTATTCTCAGTCAGTGGGACCATTAAATGAAGAAGACAAAAAGATTCTCGATGATTATATTGATATGTTTGAATTATTTATGGCAAGAGATGACATTTCCTATGAAAATGTAAAGCAATATAAGAATTGTATAAAAACAAACGATGCCGCTTTCTTATTGGATAATCAAAGTTGTAACGATGACAAGCGAAAAGAATGTGTTGGTGTTTCAGTGAGGGAATGGAGTTTTGATGACAGGAGTAAAGAAAAGTATATTAGATTGATGAAGGCACTTGTAGAAAAGTGTATTGATTGTGGAAAAAATGTAGAGTTTATATCCACCTGTCAGGGATTGGAAGACTATGTAGATGATTCGAAAATGGCAGAGGACATTGTAAACCGATTAGATGAAAAATATAAGAAGCGGGTAGTTGTTGATAACCAGTATTATACTTTGTATCAGTTAAGAGATAAAATTAAGAAATATGATTTTGTGATAGGAACAAGATTGCATATGTGTATACTTACTATGTTAGCAGGGATACCGGCAATAAATATCTCATATGAAGTGAAAGGAAAAGAATGCTTTCGAATGTTAGGCTTTGAAAAATATTCTGTGGATTATAATTCAGAGGTGGAAGAAAGTCTGGAAGTGCTGAAGGACTTTATGAAAAACATAGATAGTTTAAATCAGGAGTATAGAAAAAGAATTGTAGCTATGAATGAAGAAGCAGAAAAATATTTTGAACTTATGATTACAGAGGTTTTTGAAAAATAAAGTTTAGAACTTAGGAGGAACGACAATATGAAGGTTAGTATACTGATGTTGACATATAATGCCCCAAAATATGTAAAGGAATCCATTGTTACTTTACAAGAGAATACAAAGAATGTGGAATATGAGTTGATCGTTCTGGATAATCACTCAAAATTTATTACACGTATGTTATTGAAAAGCTTAAAATCCAAAGGATTCATTGACAAGCTGATTATGAGTGATAAAAATTTACTTTTTGCGAAAGGAAATAATGTGGCATTTCAATCTGCTGCAGATAGTGAATATATACTTTTATTAAACAGTGATGTGCGAATCAATTCAGAGGACTGGTTAGAAACCTTATTAAATATTCATCCACAAGAGGGCGGAGTTTCTGCGTTTGGAGCTGTAGACTCGGAACCAATTAGAGCTGATGGTTACTGTTTATTGATTAATAGAGATTTATATGAGAAATACAAATTAGATGAAACCTACGAATGGTGGTGGGGTGTTACTAAGCTTGAAAGTATGGTGCTGAAAGAAGGTAAAAAGATAGTAGCAGTAAGAAATCATGAAAAATTTATTCATCATTATGGTGGAAAGAGCGGAAAAGGATTTAAACATGCCAAAGGAATGGATGCAGACAGAAATGAAGTAAAGAAATGGTTTGATAATAATAAAGTAGAAATCATTGACACTTTGTAGATGTATAGTAGATAATGATGGGGTAAACATATGAATTCAGAATCAAGAAAACTTAACTCTATAAGAAATATCATATTTGGTTATGGGAATCAAATATTAACTTTGCTTTTAAGCTTTATAGGAAGAACAGTATTTATTAAAGTATTGGGAGAAGATTATTTAGGAATCAATGGTCTGTTTTCCGATGTTTTAATGATGCTTTCTATGGCAGATTTAGGGTTTGGAACTGCTATGGTGTACAGTTTTTATAGACCGGTGGCAGAACATGATGAAAAAAGAATAGCAGCATTAATTCATTTTTATAAAAAAATTTATAATTTCATAGCCGTGGTGGTAGCGGTAGTGGGAGTTATGCTGGTTCCGTTTTTAAAATACCTTGTGAATCTGGATCAGGGAATACCTTATTTAAAAATTTATTATTTATTTTTCCTTGCTAATACAGTTATTTCGTATTTGTTTGTGTATAAAACATCAATTATAAATGCTTCACAGAAGAATTACCTCATATCCCAGTATCAGGCCATTGTAAATGTAGTTAAAACAGTAGTTCAGATTGCTGTACTGCTGATGTTTCACAATTATTTTGTGTATCTATTTATTAATATAGCAGCAACGCTGGCAAATAACTTAATTGCTTCTCATAAAGCAGATCTGCTTTATCCGGAAATTAGAGCTGGTCATGAAGAACTGGATCCCGAAAGCAAAAGGTCTATTTTTGGAAATATGAAATCTATCTTTTTGTATAAAGTTTCAGGAGTATTATTAAATGGGACAGATAATACATTAATTTCCATTATTGTGGGAACTGTCTGGGTAGGTATTTATTCTAATTATAATATGATTGTCAGTGCAGTCAATAATTTTATTAATACAATTTTCAGCTCTGTTACAGCCAGCATTGGCAATGTGATTGTCACAGAAAAGCCAGAAAAAAGATATGAAGTATTTAAAGTTATACAGACGATAAGTTTAATTACTGCATCTGCCACAGTGGTTATTATGTATAGTCTTATGAATGATTTAATATTCGTGTGGCTGGGAGAAAAATTTGTTCTCAGCAATGAAGTATTGATAGCTATTATGTGTAATTTTTATTTAGGTAATATACTAAGACCGATCTGGTCATACAGGGAAGCAACTGGATTGTATATGCAGACAAAGTATATTATGCTGATAGCGGCAGCAATTAATCTTGTACTATCTATTGGTTTGGGAAATTTGTTTGGTTTGAGTGGAATTCTGTTTGCTTCAGCCATAGCCAGACTTAGTACATATTTTTGGTATGAACCTAATCTTTTATTTAAGAATTATTTTGAGGAGAATGTTGGAGGATTTTG
>ERZ506887.1009-NODE-1009-length-15365-cov-4.101372_pt1 | contig 15365 bp, 9 predicted proteins | sample MGYA00512905_ERZ506887 | MGnify/ENA metagenome assembly ERZ506887 | reverse complement strand
GAAGATTTTAATTGGGATCTAATATTTGATAAAGCAGACTGGTTTCACTGGACGGGAATTACACCTGCACTTGGCGGAAGGCTGCCCGAGATTTGTAAAGCAGCATGTAAAGCGGCAAAAGAAAGGCAGATACCGATATCATGTGATCTCAATTTCCGAAAAAAACTGTGGACAAGGGAACGAGCCAACGCAGTTATGCAGCAGCTGATGCCGTATGTTGATGTCTGCATTGCTAATGAAGAAGATGCTAAGAATGTATTTGGAATCGTATCAGACGGAACAGATATTGATAAAGCGCAGATTAACAAAAATGGATACATCGATGTGGCCCGTCAGCTTACCCGTAAATTTGGATTTCGCAAGGTAGCTTTTACACTGCGCACATCACTTTCAGCAAATGATAACGATTGGATGGGGATGCTTTACAACGGGGAAAAAGATCATGCAGAATTTTCTCCTCAGTATCATTTACATATTGTGGACCGCGTAGGCGGTGGGGACAGCTTTGCAGGTGGGCTAATATTTGGAATGCTAAACGGGTACTCTGATCAGAAAGCACTGAACTTTGCAGTGGCAGCCTCCTGTTTAAAGCACTCTATTGAGCACGATTTTAATATGGTGTCAGTTCCCGAAGTTGAGTCGCTTGTTGCAGGAGACGGATCTGGACGTGTACAAAGATAAGCAGGTGCAGCATTATCCGAAATATTTGTTATGCAGAAAACGGAGACACATATTTACCTTGTAGAGATGAGCAAAACAAGTCCTAAAACAAAAGGGCGAAGAGAGAAAGAAGGCGGGGGTCACCCGGCAAAGAGAAAAAACGCATAAAAAGCAAGCCCGGAGGAAAACCGAGCGAAAAAGCCATTTGAGTGATTTTCGGTTTCAGCCATGGCCGGGAACCATTGCAATTACTGCGTTTCTTGCGTTTTGCTCATGGCGGTGTTATGATTATTTCGTGAGGGGATCCTATCCGGTTCCCGCGCACGAGAGGACTTCCGCCGCACAAGCGACGGCACACGCCAAATGCCGGAAATGCCAGAAAGGACTTTACTTATGCGGCGCAGCCCTGTATAATCGTTTAAGATAGAAAATCGTCGAAAGACTATGCTGCAGGGCCATATGTCTGAGCGGGAGAGCCCCTATGATCGACCGACCGCACTCTTTTAAGGAAACACCGCGCAGTGAAAGCTGCGGTATTGCCTTAGCAGGACTGCGGTCAGTTTTTTTCTCTGCGAAAGGAGGGAGCATCGGTGAACCGCGTGTTCCGCGAGGAAAAGAAATATCTGATCTCGCTGCCGGAGGCGCTGCAAGCCTGCCATCGGCTCGCGCAGGTCATGCACGAGGACCCGCACAACGGCATAAGCGGCTACCCTGTCCGCTCACTTTACTTCGATACGCTCGACGACAGGGACTTCCGCGAAAAGGCAGCGGGCGTGGAGCTGCGGCGCAAGCTGCGCCTGCGCTGCTACGATCCGGCGGCAGACTTCGCCATGCTGGAGATGAAGCAGAAGCAGGGCGCAAGTCAGCTCAAGCGCTCTCTGCGCGTGACACGGGAGGATGCCCAAGCGCTCACGCGCGGCGACTACGCGCCGCTGCTGCGGTATCCGGAGTCTTTTGCCGCGGAGTGCTACGCGCTGATGCACAGCCGGTGCTATCGCCCCAAAACGATCGTAGAATACAACCGCAAGGCATTTATCGCCAAGGAGAACAAAATACGCATTACCTTTGACAGCCGCATTGTTTCCGTTGAGAGCTGCTTCGACCTCTTTTCGCCGCGGCTGAACATGAACCCCGTGCTCGATCCGTACTGCGTGGTGCTTGAGGTCAAGTACAACGGCTTTCTGCTCGATTATCTTCGCGAGCTGATCAACAGCGTGGATCGCAGTGAGCTTTCTGTCAGCAAATATGTGCTTGCCCGCCAAAACGGATGTCAGACGAGGCTATAGGAGGAAAACACCATGAGACAACAGATCCTGAACCTTTTTACCACACCCCGCGATATGTCGTGGGAGGATATTCTGCTCAATATCGTCCTTGCCGCCGTGCTGGGCTTTTTTATCTTCCTGTCCTACGCCATCTCCCACCGCGGGACGATCTACAGCCGCAAGTTCAACGCCTCACTCGTCATTCTCGCGGTGCTGACGGGGACGGTCATGACCGTCATCGGCAACAACATTGCGCTGTCTCTCGGTATGGTGGGCGCGCTGTCCATCGTCCGCTTCCGCACCGCCATCAAGGACTCGCGCGATACGGTTTATATTTTTTGGTCCATCATTGTCGGCATCTGCTGCGGCGTGGGCGATTATGCCGTGGCCTGCATCGGCAGCGCCGTGACCTTCGCGGTGATCCTGCTGCTCGGCTGCATCAAGAGCGATAACCGGATGCTGCTCATCATCCGCGCCCACCGCAGCAAGCAGGAGCCGATCAAGGCGCAGGTCTACAAGCTCTTTCGCGCCAAAGCGACGCTGCGTGTGGAAAACACGACGGAGGATACGGTCGAGCTGATCTACGAGATCACGCAAAAGCTCCTGCGCCGCGCGGAGCAGACAACGCCGGACATTCCCGGCAGCATCTATTCGCTGGGAAGCATCGACTATGTCAATCTTGTCATGCAGAACGACGAGGTGTCGAACTGAGAAACCGGAAAGAGGGGAGCGGAGACGAACATGAAATACAAGCGAATGGCTCTTGCGGCCTGTGCGCTGCTGCTTCTCCTATCCGCAACAAACCTGTCAGCCGTGCTGACCGATGAGCACCCACGCTATCATCAGCATCTTGAGCGCCCCGCCTATACACCCTGTGCCGAGCATGACGGCGAGACGCTCTGCACGCATCTGCCGCTCGTGCTCATCGACACAGGCGGAGAGGCGATCCCGGGCGTGCCCATCCAGAGCGGCGGCAGCGGCCGTGAGGACGATGCTTTCACCACGACCGCAGACGGCAGTACGCTGCTGCGCGCGTCCGTCTCGGTGGTGGATCATGCCGAGGGCAACAATCACCCCACCGACACGCCGACGCTTCAGAGCGTCATTGACATTCGAGTGCGAGGCAACTCCTCGCGCTATTTTGATAAGCACAGCTATCTTGTCAAGACGCTGACGGACGACGGTGCGGCCTCGCGCGATGTCGCCATGCTGGGGATGGATGCCTTCGACGAGTGGGCGCTGCATGGGCCGTATCTCGATAAGACGCTCATCCGCAATTATATGTGGTACAATCTTGCGGGCGAGATCATGGACTACGCGCCGAATGTGCGCTTCTGCGAGGTACTGCTCAACGGAGTGTATCAGGGGCTTTATGTTATGACGGAGACTGTCAGCTCCGGCGCGGATGCCCGCTTGAAGCTCACGGAGCCGTCGAAGGACACGGTGCAGACGAGCTATGCTCTGCGCCTTGACCGCGGCAGCGGCAACGAGGTCAAAAACATCGAGACCTTCTCCCAATACGCCCTGCGAAATCTGCAGGATATAGACATCGTCTATCCGGGAACAAAATGGCTTACGCCGGAGCGCGCGGCGTGGATCGCACAGGATTTCTCCGACTTTGAAAAGTCACTCTACTCCTATGACTATGATACCGAGCCCTATGCATGGTGGGAGCAGGCGGACATGAGCTCTTTCGTGGACTACTTTATCCTCAACGAGTTTACCTGCAACTATGATGCTGGCTGGCTTTCCACCTATATCTACAGGGATGTGCGCGGCAAATACAAAATGTGCATCTGGGACTTCAACTCCGCCTGTGACAACTACAGTCATCCGGTCGCAGAGCCGCAGCATTTTGAGCTGCAATACAATGTCTGGTACTATATGCTCAGCAAAGACGAGAAGTTCATAAACGCCGTCATCGACCGCTACCGCGAGCTGCGTCAGGGCATCCTCAGCGACGAGTATCTCTGCGCCTACATAGACGACGTTACCGCGTGGCTCGGCGATGCCGTCGAGCGCAACTTCTCCGTCTGGGGCTACACGCTCGAAAAGGATATGCTCTCCCCCGCGTGGCGCAACCCGCACTCACACGCGGCTGCCGTCGCGCAGATGAAGCGCTTTTGCATCGAGCGCGGCGCGTGGATGGACGAGCACATCGACATTCTGCGCCAATACAGCCACGAATCCAGAAATAAGAAATTCAACCACTGAGAAAGCGAGGGCGGAGCCGTGAAAAAATTTATCATCGCGCTTTCCGCTCTGATCCTGCTCTATCTTGCTTATGACACGGCGCGCTACCGGCTGGGATGGTACATCGACCTGAAGCCGGACGAGCCGGTGACGGCCTTTATGACCACGGATACGCAAAGCATTTACATGGATCGCGGCAGCGGTCCCGAGCCGTTTACCGTTAAGGGCGTAAACCTCGGCGTCGGCCTTCCGGGCGAGTGGGCGACGGACTACGCCATCGACAGGGAGACCTACCTGCGCTGGTTCGGGCAGATGCAGGAGATGGGCGCGAACACCGTGCGCGTCTACATTACGCTCCACGACGACTTCTACAACGCCTTCTACGAGTACAACACCGCGCGCGAGGAGGCAAACGAGGAACCGCTCTGGCTCATCCACGGCGTATGGGTGAACGACTATATCCAAAACTCCCACCGCGACGCCTATGACAAGGACTTTCTTGAGACCTTCGTCAGGGACGGGCGCACACTGGTCGACGTTCTACACGGCAACAAGAAGATCTCGCTCGGGCGCGGAACGGGCTCCGGCTTCTACACCAAGGACGTTTCCCGCTGGGTCATCGGCTATATTCTCGGTGTGGAGTGGGAGGATGTGACCGTCACCTACACCAACCACAAATACCCCGATCTGCCGCCCTATCAGGGAACGTACCTCTCCGCGACGGAGGACGCCTCCGCCTTTGAATCCATGCTCGCGCAGGTGGGCGATCGGATCGTCTCATATGAAAGCCGCCGCTACAAGACCCAGCGCCTTGTGGCGTTTTCCAACTGGCCGACCACCGACCCCTTCCTCTATCCGGAGGATATCACGACTTTCTTTATGAAGTGCGCGCAGGTGGATGTGGAGCACATCCGCACGGAGAATGCCTTCCTCGCCGGTCAGTTTGCCTCCTACCATGTGTATCCCTACTATCCCGACTATCTCAACTATATCCTCAACCCCACGGTGATGGACCGCACGCCCATCTGGGACGGCAAGGCCGTCATCTCTCGTGTGGAGACCGGTCCCGGCACGCCCATCAGCGAGCTGCTCCGGCAGGAGGACTTTTACGATGGGGCCGGCGCGGTGAACACCTACCTTGCCTATCTGCGCGCCCTGCGGCGGCATCACACGATGCCCGTCGTCATCTCCGAGTTCGGCGTTTCCACCGGGCGCGGCATGGCGCAGATCGACCGGAACACCGGACGCAATCAGGGCCATATGTCCGAGCAGGAGCAGGGGCAGGCCCTTGCGGAATGCTGGGAGGATATTATGACGTCCGGCTGCGCGGGCGGCTGTGTGTTTGCCTGGCAGGACGAATGGTTCAAGCGCACCTGGAACACCATGCACGCGGTGAATCTCCAGCGCACGCCGTACTGGAGCGACTATCAGACCAACGAGCAGTATTTCGGTCTGCTTTCCTTCGACCCCGGCGAGGAGGAAAGCGTCTGCTATGTGGACGGCGACCTCTCGGAGTGGATGGAAGAGGATAAACTCTTCGATACCGGCACGCGCGCCCTTTCGATGAAATACGACGAGAAGTTCATCTATCTGCTCGCCTATGAAAAGGGCTTTGCGAACGGACAGAAAACGCTCTACATCCCCATCGACACCACGCCCAAGACGGGCAGCACCTACTGCGAAAACTTCGGCCTGCGCTTTGAGGACCCGGTGGACTTCGTCCTCGCCATCGACGGCAGGGACAACAGCCGCCTCCTGGTGCAGGAGCGCTACGAGGTGCTGCGCGCCATGTTCTACCACGAAACGCACGACGCGGACGCCTACCTCGACCCGCCCGACGCGGACACGCCGCTTTTCAAGCCCATCGAATTGATGCTCCAGACGGCGACGCCGCTGCTCACGGGCAACTGGCAGGCAAGCTCTGAGACCTACGAGACGGGCGATCTTGCCTACGGCAACGCGAACCCCGCCGCGCCGGACTACGATTCCCTCGCGGACTTCATCTTCGCGGGCGACTATGTGGAGCTGAAGCTCCCCTGGCAGCTTCTGAACTTTTCAGACCCCTCGCGCATGACCATCCACGACGATTACTATGAAAACTACGGTGTGGACTACATCACCATCGACACGATGTACCTTGGTCTTACCGACGGCGCGGCGCAGGAGCGCACGCCGCTCTATCCCGCGGCGCTCAAGGGCTGGGGCAATACGGTCAGCTATCACGAGCGGCTCAAGCCCTCGTACTACATTCTGCAAAAGCTCTGGCAGTAAAACACACAAGAAAGGGGAGAGCGCCGGTGCCTGTTGAAATTCTGATCTACATCTACCTCGGTATGTGCGCCGGCATGATCCTCTTTAACATTGCAACGGCGCTCCTTTCGCGGCGCAGGGAGCATCGGTCCTTCCGCGACGGCATCCGCCTTGAGCTGACGGTCTCGCGGGAGCTTGACCGTCTCGCGGAGACCGGAGCGGTCAGCGAGAGGCATCTGCGCTTCATGGAGCGCAGACTGCGCCGCGTGAACGGCATGGCGGCCTTTGACGCCGCGCTGGAGCGCCTGTGCGTGAGACGGCCAGAGCTGACCCGCTCCTATCTGACGGCGCTTAACGGTGTGACGATCACGCTGGCAGAGGATTACTGCCGCCGCGATGAGATCGAGGCGGCGTATTTTCCGTATATCATCCGGAAATACCGGCTTCTCGACGGGCAGGAGAACGAGGCGCTGAAAACGATGCTGCTCGACCTGTTGCATGAATCGAGCATCTACTGCCGCGAGAATGCCATGCAGGCGCTCTACACGGCGGGCGATCCCGCCGTCCTTGTGCGTGCGCTGCGGATCATCGACGCAAGCAGCCTCTATTATCACAGCAAGCTCCTCTCCGACGGCTTGCTGAACTACACGGGCGACACATGGGAGCTTGCCGACGCACTTTGGGAGGCGTTTGATGCGTTTCAGCCGTGGATGCAGGTGACGCTGCTCAACTATTTCCGCTTTTCCTCCGGCGCATACTGCGAGAAAATACACGCGCTCCTCAACGATCCCGCGCAGGACGACGAGGTGCGCTTTGCCTGTCTGCGCTATCTTGGCCGCTATCCCTATCCGCCCGCCTACGCCGAACTGCTGCGCTATGCGACGCCCTCGGAAAACGCGCGCTGGGAGTATGCAGCCATCGCCTCGTCGGTGCTGGCGAGCTATCCCGGGGCGGAGACTGCGGCGGTGCTGGAGAGGAACCTCTATCATCCCAACTGGTATATCCGCTTCAACGCGTCAAAAAGTCTGGAGCAGCTCGGCTTCGGCTACCGCGATCTGATCGACGTGATCGAGGGGCACGACCGCTACGCCTCTGAGATCCTGCGCTATCGCTTTGATGTGCGGGAGCTGGAGGAGCGAAAGGAGGACGCAGTATGTACGACGGTATAAAGCTGTTTCTTGAGTGGGTGGGCTATTTCTTTATCGCTTATCTGATCGGCTACTCGACCTTTCTGTTTCTGTCGGTCGTCGTCGGCTCACTTGAGCTGTACAAGCACCGCCGGCAGGAAATGTTCAAAAGCATTCTGCCCTCGGATTACTACCTGCCCATCAGTATCATCGTTCCCGCCTACAATGAGGAGGTCACCGTGGCAGACACCGTGCGCTCACTGCTTGCGCTCGACTACCGCTCCTATGAGATCATCGTGGTGGACGACGGTTCGAGCGACGCAACCTCCGAGGTGTTGGCCGAGACATTTGATATGCACCTTGTTCACCGGCCCATTCGCCGGCAGATCAACTGTCAGCGCGAGGAATACGTCTATGAGACACGCGCACAGAAGGTACCGGTGACGCTCATCCGAAAAAAGAACGGCGGCAAGGCAGACGCGCTGAACATGGGCATCAACGCCGCAAATTTCCCGTACTTTATCTGCATGGACGCGGACTCCGTTCTGCAGTACGACTCTCTGCGCCGCATCGCCCAGCCGATATTGGAAAACGGCAATGTGGTGGCGGTTGGCGGCATCGTCCGCATCTCCAACGATGTTGAGCTGGAAAACGGACGCGTCAAACGCTACCGCCTGCCGCGCAGCATCCTCGCCTTCATGCAGGTGCTGGAATATGACCGCTCCTTCCTCGCCTCGCGCATTCTCTTTGACCGCTTCAACGGCTCGCTCATCATTTCCGGCGCGTTCGGACTGTTCAAAAAGGACACGGTCATCGCCGTGGGCGGCTACGACAACAAGACCATGGGCGAGGATATGGAGCTGGTGGTCAAGCTGCACGAATACTGCACAATCAACGGCATCGACTATGCCATCCGCTACGCCACCGACGCCATCTGCTGGACGCAGGTGCCCGAGCGGCTGCGCGATCTGTGCAAGCAGCGCAAGCGCTGGCATCTGGGCCTGTTCCAGAGTATGTACAAGCATCGCGTCATGTTTTCCAATCACAGGTTCGGCGCGGTGAGCTTTGTATCCTATCTCTATTTCCTCATCTATGAGCTGCTCTCGCCGTTTATCGAGGTCTTCGGCGTGTTCACGATGGTGCTCGCATGGTGGTGCGACCTTATCAACGTGCCGTTCATGCTGCTCTTCTTCCTCATCTACGCCGTGTTCGGCTCGGTCCTGACGCTTACCGCCTTTTTCTCGCGCATCTACACGGCGGACCTCACGCTCTCGTTCGGCGACGGCCTCAAGGCCGTCTGTCTGTGTCTCTTTGAGCTGGTGTTCCTGCGCTTTATTCTCGCATGGGTGCGCTGCACGGCCTTTATCGGCTATAGGAAGAAAAAACTCAGCTGGGGGCGCATCGAGCGCCGCAAGATCGATTTGAAATAAGGGGGGGTGCCGCCTGTGCGCCGAAAAAAGCTCTTGGAAATCACGCTCTGCGCCGTGCTGACGATCGGAGCGCTGCTGTGCTGTATGCAGGATGCAAGCGCGAGGGAGACGCTTCTGATCTCGGGAAACGCCGATCTCTATCCCATCGAGTCCTATGACCGCGGCAGAGAATGCTATGTCGGATTGCTGCCGGAGCTGTACGAGCGCCTGAGTGAGCAGACAGGGTACGATCTTGTCTATCTTCCGTACAGCAAGAACACAACGCAGGCGCAGCAGACCGCAAACCGGCAGGCGGACATTATTTCCGCCTATCCCTCCGGCACGGTCGACAGCGGCGCGATGCGCCGTCAAGTGCTGCTCTGCACGATAGAACATGACGGCGCAGAGCGCGCGATATATGTTGGCTTTACCAACGCACTCACGCCGGAACTGGCCGGCGCGCTTGCACAAGCGCTGGAGGACCTCTCCGGCGCGGAGAGCATCGGCGTCCTGGCAGACTATATGAATAGCAGCGGCGCGGAAGCCTACCGTACCAGGTGGCTCATTACGCTCGCCGCATTGATCGCGGCGATGCTTGCCGCGGCGGTCGCGCTGATAGTCTTTGCGCGAAAAAAGCGTGCCGAGCAAAAGACCAACGCCCTCATCGACCCGCGCTACGGCATCGGCAACGACGGGTATTATCTGAACTGCATGGAAACGCTCATCCCCGCCCCGCTCAGAAGCATCGTCTATGTCTTCTGCATCGGCTGCGATATGCCCTCGCTCGAACGGCGCTTTGGCGAGGCGGAGCGCGAGGAGATCTTCTCCCGCGCGGCGGAGTATCTGCGCCTTGACTGCGGACGCGAGGAATACCTCGCCTGCGTGGGGCGCGGGATGTTCGCGCTCGTGTGTCAGTGCGGCAGCCGCGAGGCGGCACAGCAGCGCGCCGAGGGGCTTATCCGCGGGCTGGACGGCTACCTTGCGGGCTTCCGCGCCGAATATGCCGGCGCGTTCCGCGCGGGCATCTGCTCGCTGTCGGAAAACCCCGACTGCAGCGCCGAGGCTGCGCTCTACAACGCGCGCCAGGGCTGTGCCCACGCGTTCCGCACGGAAACGCCCTGCGCGTTCAGCACGCGCGGCATGATCGACGAGAGCGAGCAGCTCGAGCGTCTGCGCGGCAGCATGAGCAAGGCGGTGGAAAAGGGCGAATTTGAGCCGTACCTCCAGTTCGTTGTCGATCGCGCCGGCACGGTCGTCGGCGCGGAGGCCGTCTCGCGCTGGCAAAATCCGGAGGAGGGACTGCTCAAGCCCTCAAAATACATCGACCTGATGATCCGCGCCGGCACGATCACCGAGCTGGATCTCTATATGCTCCGCTGCGCGTGCGTGCAGCTCCAGACGTGGAAGCGGGAGGGGCGCGGGACGCTGTGGCTCTCGTGCAACTTCACGCGCCAGTCCATCGCAGACGAAAAGATCCTCGCGCGCGTGCACGAGATCGTCGAGCAGTACGACTTTACGCGCGACTGCCTTGTGGTGGAGCTGACGGAGGACTCCTACGCGCACGACCGCGAGACGGCGCTGCGGACGATCGAGGGGCTGCACGCGATGGGGCTTCGCATCGTGCTGGACGATATCGGCGCGGGCTATTCCTCGCTCTCCGACCTGAGCACCTACCCAATCGACGGCGTGAAGATCGACCGCAGCATCGTGATCGAGTCCGCCTTGCCGCGTGCCCGCGCGCTGCTGGAGGGCATGATCCGTCTTTCGCACGACATGGGCATCCGCGTGCTGTGCGAGGGCGTGGAGGACAAGGCAACGTGCGACGCCGTGCTTGCGGCGGGCTGCGACTTCATTCAGGGCTTTTATTTCTCGCGCGTCCTGCCCGGGCGCGAAGCGGAATCCTTCCTGCGCAGCTTGGCGGCGCGCGACAGGGAGGAAGGATAAAGGAGAAATGAACATGGTCAACAAAAAACGAGTAGGCATGATGGTGGCGGTCACGCTCCTGACCGGCGTGCTGCTCTTCTGTTCGGTCTTTTTCCTCGTCCGGCGGGCGAGTCGTGAGATCACACAGCGCTCCTTTGACGAATTGGCTACCGCGACGCGCCAGATCGCAAAGGATCTTGTCGACGCGGCGAACGCGGACCAGACCATCCTCTCCGCCATGGCGGAGCTGATCGCGGGGCATGACGAGCGTGACAATGACGCGGTGCTGCGCATCATGAAATCCTTCAGCCTCAGTGAGACCTTTGTCTCCACCGTCGCGCTGCTGCGGCCCGACGGCACGCTGCTGCTGACCGACGGCACCCGCTACGACGTTTCCGGCGCATTCGATTTTGAAACAGAGGCGGCGCGGGGCGCGTACATCTCAGACCGCGTGACAAGCTACTTTGCGCCGGAAAAGCTGGTGGTGCGCAACGTCGTGCCGGTGGTGCGCGACGGCGAGACCGTCGCCATCCTCTACGGCGTCGTCCCCCTGCAGGAGCTTTCCCGAAACTATCAGATCGACCCCTACAACGGCAATGCCTTCCTCCTTCTTGTGGACGGCAACAACGGCGACATCCTGCTGGATACCTGGCATGACTCGCTCGGCAACATCTCGGAGCTGCGTGGCCGCAAAATGCTCAAGGGCTACACCTACGAGGAGGCGATGGAAAAAATCCCCAACGGCATCGGCGGCGATATGTGCACCGTCTCCCGCTCCACGGGGCTGACGCTCTACCTGCACTACGAGCCGGTCGGCATCAACAACTGGAGCGTCGTGCTCGGCGTGAGCGAGGGTGAGGCGCTGGCGGGCACGCGCGACGTGGTGCAGACGCTTTCGATGATGGCGATCATCGTCACCGCGCTGCTGCTGAGCTATCTTGGCTTTATGGTCTGGTATCTCGCCTCGGCGCGACGCGGCGTTTACCGTATGAGCATTACGGACCAGGGCACGGGCCTGATGAACCGTGTCGCCTATGAGAAGTGTCTGCGCAAGAGCGACCAGCGCGTCATCGCTCCGGCCGCCTGCATTTATATCGACGCGAACGGCCTGCACGAGATCAACAACGAGCGCGGTCACGAGGCGGGCGATCAGCTGCTGCACGCGGTCGCAGAGCATCTGCGGGAGCAGTTTCCGAAGGACGATCTCTACCGCGTCGGCGGCGACGAGTTCGTCGTCTTTTCAAAGGCAGATGCAGCCGTATGTGAAGCGCGTATGCAGGCGGTATCATCGGCGCTTGCCGCACAGGACTACAGCATCTCCTACGGCATCGCCGTCTGCGAGGCGGCAAACGGGCTAAGAGAGCTGGTCCGCGAGGCGGACGAGAAGATGCTCGGGAGCAAGCGCGCCTACTACGCCGAGCACGATCGCAGAAGGCCAAGATAACGCCAAGACGATAAAATGACCGCCGGACGATACCGGCGGTCATTTTGTCGTCCAACCAACAAAACCGCTTTAGAATATCGTTCATGATAAGTCCCCCTCTCCGCATGATCTCAACCCGGATTTTCTTAGAGATGAGCAAAACAAACCCTAAAACAAAAGGGCGAATGGTCATCTTATTTTTTATACACATTGAGGCTTAAAGTAACTGTGATATTGGTGATTGGAAAAGAGTGTTCATTTGCAATTCTAAGGGGTGCCCACGGTATTTGCCGCGAAAACCTGTGGAAAGAGTGATAGGGGTGAAATTTTCAACGACTGGCAAAGGCATTTTAAGGGGAAATAGTCAATAACCAAGGCACCGCTTCTGCAAGAATTTTGAGCAAAAAAAGGCTTGCAATTCAAGAAAATCTCGTGTACGATGCCATCCCAATTTTGAAAGCGGAGGTATGGTTTATGTGCAAAGAGAAGGAAATCACTGTGCTCAAGGTCAGCCCTCATAAGAAACCGGAAGTAGACACCCTGAAAAATGAGTTGTCGGCTCTGCAAGAAGCCGTGAGCAGCGGAGTGAAGGACTACCATCACCTGATCCAGTTGGTCGGCGTGGAAGAAGGCGTAGACCTGCTCCTGAACGATGAAGGTAAGCTCATTGACTTTGAGCCTGATCGTCGGTTCGGACAGGACGTGCTGGTTGGCGATTTCTATGTCGTAGGAACTGACGGCGAGAACTTGGCGTCCTTGCCGCAAGACAAGATGGAGAAGTACGCGGCTCTATCTCGCGCTGGTCAAATGCACGGTGCGAGACAGCGGGCGCAACTGCCTCTATTTTTACCCGGACGCGTATCTCGACGAGGCGCAGAAGCGCGGCATCGCCGACAAGACTGAGGAGCTGCGCAAGGGCAAGCGCTTTATGACGTTCTTCTGCCTTGTGATCTTCGTCGTGCTGATCGCGGACATCGCCGGATGGAACGGCGTGAAGGACTTTAAGACCGCGAGTTTTGAAACCTACCTCTTCCTTGTGGTCGTGAACTGGTTCGACGGCTTTGTCATCGACCTGCTGTGGGTCGGCCACAGCAAGATCTGGCGTATCGAGGGCATGGAGGGCGTCCCCTATGGGAAGCCGTGGCGGACGGTCTGCACCAAGCGCAGTGCGGCCACAGCGCTGTACCTTCTTGTCGCGGCCGCGGTCGGCGGGATCGTTGTGCTGATCGGCAAAATTTGACAGCGGAAGAAAAAAGGTTCCCAAGCCATTGGCTTGGGAACCTTTTTCGCATCGCCGCGCGATGCAGAGGATCAAAGGAGAGGTTCATAAAGAAGTTTGGAAGAGATCGTTTCAGATACGGCTGCGGATCTCCGCACCCATGGCCTTGCAGCCGACGAGTTGGCAGTTTTCCTGCATGATGTCGCCGCAGCGGAAGCCCGAGCGCAGCGTTTTATCCACCGCGCGCTCGATGGCGTCGGCCTCGGCGGCCATGTCGAAGCTGTAGCGCAGCATCATTGCGGCGGCCAGGATCGTGCCGATGGGGTTCGCCTTGTCCTGTCCCGCAATGTCCGGCGCGGAGCCGTGGATGGGCTCATAGAGCCCGTTCGTGCCGTCGCCCATGCTGGAGGACGGGATCATGCCGATCGAGCCCGTGATCTGGCTCGCCTCGTCGGAGAGAATGTCGCCAAAGAGATTTTCGGTCACGATGACGTCGAACTGGCTCGGGTCACGCACGAGCTGCATCGCCGCGTTGTCGACATACATGTGGCGAAGCTCGACATCGGGGTAGTCCTTCGCGACCTCTGTGACCGTCTTGCGCCAGAGACGCGAGGTGTCGAGCACGTTGGCCTTGTCGATGGAGGTGACGCGCTTGCGGCGCTTGCGCGCGGTCTCGAACGCGACGCGCGCGACACGCCTGATCTCGTGCTCGGAGTAGGCCATGATGTCGGTGGCCTTCTGCTCGCCGTTCGCCTCTTCCGTGCGGTGCTCGCCGAAGTACACGCCGCCGATGAGCTCGCGCACGACGACGAAGTCGATGCCGCCTTCCGCGATGTCAGCGCGCAGCGGGCAGGCGGCGGAGAGCTCGGAGAACATCTTCGCAGGGCGCACGTTCGTGTAGAGACCCATGCCCTCGCGCAGCTTGAGAAGGCCACGCTCGGGACGGTTGGCGGCGGGCTGGTCGTCCCACTTCGGGCCGCCGACCGCACCGAGCAGCACGCTGTCCGCGTTGCGGCAGGTCGATAAACTCGAATCCGGCAGCGGCACGCCGAATTTATCGATGGCGGTGCCGCCCATCGGCGCGTCGACGTAGGTGAAGGTGTGGCCAAACTTCGCGGCCACGGCGTCTAAAATGCCCATGGCCTCGGTGACGATCTCGGGGCCGATGCCGTCGCCCTTGATGATGGCAATGGTCTTGTTCATTTCGCCGCCTCCTTTGCCTTGAGCGAGGCCATCAGGCCGCCGCGCGCGATCATGTCCTTGATAAACGGCGGGAAGGGCTCGGCCTGATACGTCGTGCCCTTTGTCACGTCTGTGATGACGCCGGTGTCGAAGTCGACTGTTACCTCGTCGCCGTTTTCGATCTCCGCGCTCGCGGCGGGGCACTCCAAAATGGCGAGGCCGATGTTGATAGCGTTGCGGTAGAAGATGCGGGCGAAATTCGCCGCGATGACGCAGGAGATGCCGCTTGCCTTGATGGCGACGGGCGCGTGCTCGCGCGACGAGCCGCAGCCGAAGTTTACGCCCGCGACCATGATGTCGCCGTCTTTGACGCGGTGGATGAAGTCCTTGTCGATGTCCTCCATGCAGTGGGAGGCGAGCTCCTTGTGGCTCTGGGTGTTCAGATAGCGCGCGGGGATGATGACGTCCGTATCGACGTGATCCCCATACTTATGGACAATGCCGTGTGCATTCATTTGTTCATGACCTCCTCCGGATGAGAAATGTGGCCGGTAATACCAGACGCCGCGGCGACAGCCGGAGAGGCGAGGTAGACCTCGCTGTCGACGTGGCCCATGCGGCCGACAAAGTTGCGGTTGGTGGTGGAGACACAGCGCTCCCCCGCTGCCAAAATGCCCATGTAGCCGCCCAGACAGGGGCCGCAGGTGGGGGTGG
>ERZ506887.1007-NODE-1007-length-15370-cov-6.210056_pt1 | contig 15370 bp, 7 predicted proteins | sample MGYA00512905_ERZ506887 | MGnify/ENA metagenome assembly ERZ506887 | reverse complement strand
TAGGGGGCGAAGTAACTTTGTCTTCAGTGTCATAGTCAATGGGGCCGTCAGCACCAATCACTTCAAGTGGAGGCAGTCCGTCAACAATTTTGGGGTGGGCAGCCGACTTAGCTCCTGGCGCAGTGCGCACCGAGGGCGCTTGACGAGCTGTGGCTAAAAATTTAACCTTGTATCCCTCTTTCAACTCAGCAGGCTTTTGTGCAAAAGCATCTTCGGCTGCTTTCATGTTACGCGCTGTAATGATGTGAACATATAAGGCCCATGAACCCAACAAAAGGGCAAATGCCGCTAATGTGCCGAACAATAAACAGAACACACGCTTGTAGCGTGCCCCCGTTTGCTCACGCAGCTTGTAGGCACCATATGCTTTGTTGCGACCCTCAAACACCAAGTCGCACCATTCTTTTGAATATATGTTGAATGACGAACGCACTTAATCTATCTCTTTCTATTATCAAGGTGCAAAGTTAGCAAAAACTTTTGCTAACTTTGCAACGTAAAAAGCTGAAACTACCCTTATAAACAACGATGAGCGAAGAAAAGAAGAATAAAGATGACGTACTAAAACCCGCTGAGGCGGTTGACAACACCTTGACGGACGAGGCTAACAATGCTGCTGAGGCCCACTCAGACTATCACCCTGCAGAGGTGAAGGATGAGGATGGTAAACTGCAGCTAACGGGCATGTATCAAAATTGGTTCCTTGATTATGCCTCGTACGTTATTCTTGAACGTGCCGTCCCCCACTTGGGTGATGGCCTAAAACCTGTGCAACGACGCATTCTGCACTCAATGAAGTTGCTTGACGATGGACGCTACAATAAAGTGGCTAACGTGGTGGGTCATACCATGCAGTTTCATCCACATGGCGATGCTTCAATTGGTGATGCCTTGGTGCAGTTAGGACAGAAGAATTTGCTCATTGATTGTCAAGGAAACTGGGGTAACATTCTTACAGGTGATAGCGCAGCAGCACCCCGTTACATTGAAGCACGACTATCAAAGTTTGCACTTGATGTGCTCTTTAATCCTAAAACCACAGAGTGGAAGATGTCGTATGACGGGCGTAAAAAGGAACCTGTTTCACTACCTGTGAAGTTTCCTTTGCTCTTGGCTCAAGGGGCTGAAGGCATTGCTGTGGGGTTGTCGGCTAAAATTCTGCCTCACAACTTTGGTGAACTTTGCGAGGCTGCCATTAAGTATTTGCATGGCGAAAAATTCCACCTTTACCCTGATTTCTTAACAGGTGGCTCTATTGATGTGTCGCGTTACAATGATGGTATGCGCGGTGGAGCTGTGAAGGTGCGTGCCAAAATTGAAAAGTTAGATAGCAAAACGCTCGTCATAACCGAAATACCTTATGGCAAAACTACCAGCACTCTTATTGACTCCATATTAAAAGCCAACGAAAAGGGTAAGATAAAAATACGTAAGGTAGAGGATAACACAGCAGCCGAGGCCGAAATACATGTTCACCTCACCCCAGGCACCTCAAGCGATAAAGCCATTGATGCACTCTATGCCTTCACCGATTGTGAAACGAGCATCAACCCCAATTGTTGTGTTATTGACAATAAAAAGCCTAAGTTCCTAACCGTCAGCGATGTGTTGCGTCGCTCGGTTGAACACACCCGTTCACTGCTTGAACAAGAGTTGAAGATTCGTCGTGGCGAACTGATGGAGAGCTTACACTTTGCATCGCTTGAACGCATCTTTATAGAAGAGCGCATTTACAAAGATCGTGGCTTTGAGCAAGCTAAGGATATGGATGCTGCAGTGGCCCACATTGACAGCCGTTTAGCTCCTTTTAAAGAGCAGTTCTATCGCGAAGTAACACGTGAGGACATATTGCGCTTGATGGAGATAAAAATGGGGCGCATACTTAAGTTTAATAAAGACAAGGCCAACGAACTCATTGCTCACATGAAGGATGAGGTGGCACGCATTGACCATGACTTGCAAAACATGGTTGAGGTTACAAGCAATTGGTTCCGCCTTATTCGCGACAAATATGCTGCTGCCCACCCACGCCGCACCGAAATACGATCGTTCGACAACATTGAGGCAACCAAGGTGATTGAGGCTACCGAAAAGTTATACATTGACCGTGAAAATGGCTTTATGGGTACGTCGCTCAAGAAAGATGAGTTTGTTGAAAACTGTTCACCCATTGATGATATCATCATTTTTTATCGTGACGGAACTTACAAAGTTACTCGTGTAGCCGAAAAGGTGTTTATTGGCGAAACGGAGCGAATGAAGCATGAAAAGAAGAAAAAGGTTGAGGTTATTCACATAGCCGTGTTCAAAAAAGGTGATAAACGTACCATTTACAATGCCGTTTATCGTGATGGAGCCACCAATGCTTGCTACATTAAGCGCTTCAACGTGACGAGCATTACGCATGATCGTGAGTACGATGTGACTATGGGTACACCTGGCAGCAAAATTCTGTACTTCACAGCCAACCCCAACGGCGAGGCTGAAACCATAAAGGTAACCTTCCGCCCTAATCCCAAACTGAAACGCATCAGCATGGATCGTGACTTTGGCGAAATATTGGTAAAAGGACGACAGAGCAGGGGTAACTTGCTCACACGTGTTGATGTGCACAAAATTATACTCAAGGCGCATGGTGCCTCAACGTTAGGAGGACGCAAAGTGTGGTTTGACCATGATGTGCAACGCCTTAATTATGATGCACGTGGCCAATATTTGGGTGAGTTCCACTCTGACGATTATGTGTTGGTAATATTAAAAAATGGTCAGTTCTATACTACCAACTTCGACCTCAACAACCATTATGAACCTACAGGCATACTGCGCGTTGAAAAGTTTGATGAACACAAGGTGTGGACGGCAGTGCTCTATGATGCCGATCAGCAAGGCTTTCCTTACGTCAAGCGATTTACGCTTGAACGTTGCGTGCAAACACGTCCACAAAGCTTTATAGGTGACAATGCCAATTCGCGCTTTGTGTTACTTACTGACCAAGTGTATCCGCGTGTGCAAGTAACCTATGGTGGTAATGATGACTTTCGCGATGCATTGGTGGTTGATGTTGAGTCATTTATAGGCGTAAAGAGCTATAAGGCCAAAGGTAAGCGCCTCACCACTTGCACGGTTGAGCGAATTGAGGAATTAGAACCTACTCGCTTTTTAGACCCAGAGACCGAAACAACTACTGATGCTGAAGAAAAAACGAACATTGAAGAGGCTAATAACGATGATGAAAATAGTGAACTCTCATTGTTCGACAACGTAGAATAAAGGGTAGTTCTAAAAATTCACTCTAAAATGAAATACGGGTTTTCGAGGTGATGAGTTGCCTCGTTAACCCGTTATTTTGCCCGCTTGTTAACCCATTGCTTATCCGTAACCATTTTTTTATCACAACCTTATATGCATAAACTAATCACAACCATCATAGTTATGGGCTTGCTTGTAATGTCGTTTGTAAGTTGTCGGCAAAGTAAGCCACAGGTTGACAAACTCTATGTAGATAGTGTAATAGTAGCGAACCGTGATGTGTTGTTTTCAAATCCCTCAAAAGCCGATAGCATTTTTAGCCAATTGCAGCATGAGGTAACTGATAGCGCCGAATGGTATAGGTTACAACTTTATCGTGGCACAGCATTATTCCGTGGCGGAAAAACGCAACAAGGCCATCAAATCTTTAACCAAGTAGAACATTGGTGTAACACGCATGCAGGCAATGATTACCTTCTTGGCTTAATGTGGAATCATCGTGGCAATGCACTATTGTTTATGGGCAATAGTCGCAGGGCTGGACAATGTTACGAACGTGCTTTCACCTTGCTCAATCACGACCCTAAATCAAAGGACTTGATAGCAGCAACTATCAATCTGGCCGACAACTACATGCAAGCTGGACATATGCCCTTAGCTGCTGAGCGCTATCGTTATGCCCTCTTTTTAACCGATTCGTTACACGATGACACCGATCGAGCATCTATTTGTTGTGGATTAGGATTAGTGTATATGGAGTTAGAGAACTTTAATGAGGCACACCATTTTTTTAATATAGCAGCTCGCGATGTAGCACAGCGTTCCTTACAGACACAACACTTCTACCACTTTTCGTTGGGCAACTGTTACTATCTACAAGGACGTTACAATGAGGCTTTAAAAAGTTTTAAGCGTGCTTTGCACATTGGTCAGCAGTTAGGCAATAATTATTTAACAGAGGTGTGCCGCATTAATTTGGGCGAGATATACTTGATGCAAGATAGTTTGGTACAAGCACAGCAGCAAATGCAGCATACACGTCACTATTTGCAGCGCAATGGTGAAATGCTATCACCCGAAAATTTGTTCTATGTGAAGAGTCTACTGGCTGACCTCGACATAGCACAGCGCAAAGGTTGCCAGGTAAACGACATACTTGAACCCTTATCAGGTTCTACCCAAGTGGTGCGCTCACCGCGCTACCTCATGTTACACTATCGCCGTTTAGAGCGTTATGCTGCGCGCTATGCCCAGTGGCAACGTGCTTATAACTATCAAAAACGTGCTGAACTTTATGGTGACTCACTTCATAACCAACAAACGCGCAATAGTGTGGCCGATTTGGCAGGTCGCTATCAGCGTGACACCACATTGTTGCGTCAGCAAATAACGTTGTCAAAGGTGTCGGCACAGTCGGCTCGTAGGCAGAATTACTTAATTATAGCCATTGTTTCGGTAGTGGCATTGTGCTTAGCTGCCACACTCATCATAGTGGTTTACCGTCGTCGCACACATGAGCGCTTAAAGCGACAAATGGAGCAGATGACAGAGTTGCGCATGGACATTGTGCGCAACCGTGTGTCGCCTCACTACATATTTAATGTGTTAGGTACGGTGTTGCCACGATTGCAGCGATACCCCGAAATGGTAGAACCCGTTGAAATGTTGATTGATGTGTTACGTGGCAATTTGCTTACATCGGGTAAGGTGGCAGTGCCCTTGCGTGATGAGTTAGCATTGGTGCACCATTTTGTTGACCTACATCATTATAGCAAGGGGGCCTTACCCGCAGTAACTTGGCAGGTTGATGCCAATTTGGAACAGAGCGATTGGTTAGTGCCCAGCATGTCGTTGCAGATACCTGTTGAGAACGCATTGAAGCATGCCTTTACCACATTAACAGACGAGAGTGCCATACACATAGCCATTACACAAGTTGATGGTGTGCTCACCATACAAGTTACTGATAATGGTCAAGGTTATAACCCAGGTCGCATTAAGCGCACCAATCGTGACACAGGCACGGGGTTACGATTACTAACTCGTACACTCGAGATTTTGAATCGTTACAATCGCAGCAATGCCAGTTTGCTCATTACCAACATTGCTCCGCCTCATCATGGTACACGTGTAGTATTGCGCATTCCTAAAGGTTACAATTTTAACCTAAAGGGTGAGGCTGCTTCGTAGGTTGAAGGTTATGAATATATTTTGTTGTTACAATCGGTAAATTTTACTATGCTAATCAATATACTCAATCGTCCAGTCTATGGTTGGACGATTGAGATATCTATATTCAAGTTTCGGATTTAGATTTTCTCACCTTAGGCTTTGCACGGGTTTGGCTGAAAGTCTACAAAGTTTTTTCTAAATTATTACTGTTTGCTAAAAAAAAGGGCTGAATTACAAGCGAGTAATCCAGCCTTAATTTTTTTCGGTTGAAAACGATTAGCGCACAGCTATAATTTTAAATACCATTTTTCGGAAATATTGACTTCTTAAATGGACGTAAATACGTATTTTGATAGTAATATAATGGGAGTAAAGGATGGCCTGTTGGGGTGTAAAGAAGAGAATGCAGGGGGTAAATGGTATAGATTTATGTAAATAATGCAAATTAAGGTTATATAGTTTATAAAAATGCGTCTATTTTATATAGCGACATCATTTTTGGGTGGCTATGAAATGTCTTGTATCAGTAAAAAAATTATCTCATATACCCATATTCCAACCAATAGATTCTATTCAATAGATAGCATAGTACTCAAAGGCACATGAGTATAGTACTCAATGGCACTTGAGCATAGTACTCAATAGCACTTGAGCATAGTACTCAATGGCACTTGAGTATAGTACATGTTGCCTACAAGGATTTTGACAACAAGATTTTGACATCCGATACAAAAGGATGACAAGATATACAGTCCGTATAAAGGCTAATATCTTTGTGGTGCTAACAACCCGTTGTTACAAATTAACCAATCGTACGGATGGCGATGGAACCCAGTCTGAGTATAACTCGAAGAGGAAAGTATCAGTTTATCACAGACCACACTATGGGCTGTGACGAATAAATATGCCATATAACGACACAGACTTACGGATTTTAGTTACCTTTAGCGAGGAAATAGTATTTGGTTTTATAGAGGAAAGATAGTGCAAACCGAATGCAAAAAGCCAAGATTGCTTGTAATTTTTGCTGAGGTGCAGCCTAGGGTGTTAAAAATTTATTGAGTCTTAATTGGTTGGTAATCTATAAAGTATCATATTTGCAAAACCAAACCTTTTGCGATATGGAAAGCGAAAAAAAAAGCTATAAGAACTTTACAATTAAAGAAAAAATAATTGCAGTGTGCAGATTGCTGTTTTTGTCGTCTGTATTAGTAATTTTATGCCTAATTGTATTTATATCATCAATGTATTGCTCAAATGAATTTATACAGGTAATGTTGGTATCATCGTTGGTTGTATGTTTCACAACTATGGGCATATTGGCGTTTATAGACGAAGATTTCCAAGGCGGAGGAGGTAATTATTATTGAGTATGAAAAGCTAATAAAACCCGAAAGAGATTAAAATAGAATTTAGCTGCGAAGTGAAGGAAAAGCCACTCTCTCCAAAGTTGCAAAAGCGAAAGAAGAGAGCTGAAGCAGCAGAAGCATTATTCAGTTTCATAGTAGTAATACTTTCACTCCTTCTTCCTTATATTGTCGTGTCCACTAATGATTGGTCGGAGGTACAGTACACGCTCTTTTTTAAGTTATTGGTCATGTTGTGCTTTTCTATTTGCGCGGTTCGTTTATGCCATTTTTATATAAAGACCCTACGCTTAAGAAGAAAAAAGGGGGATACTTCTTCCCTTCGGACTATTTTTTTTAAGAAAAAATACCGAAGTATTGGATGCTATATTCTAATATACTTTTTGTATTTTTACGGCAAAATTGAGAAAAATGAAGTTGAACAGAATAAAAACAGTCTTGGTTGAAAGGATTTACCACAAAAATGGCTTGCGGAGCAACGATTCATTTAAATGGCGATAAATTTTTAGGGCCAAGATAAAAAACTTTCACTATGAATATAAATGAAGTCCTAAGCACCTGTCTTTCAAATATGAAAGCAAGTGAAGATCTTAACGACGTTGCAACAGTAAGTTCAATAAAAGACTTGCTTTCCTGCATTATCGAAAATCCGGCAATTCTCATAAATTGTCCTAACGAAGAGAAATTATCAATTGTCATATCAAGTATTCTTACTTGTCAGTTTCCATCTGATCATCCTACGTACAAAGATTTTAATGTGCGAAATCTTGTATTTGCAACTTCATATTATCTATTTATGCATCAACTTGAAACGGGCATGTTTTATGATAGAAATTGGCCAGCATTCATTACTCTTCTCCATTATGGACGCAATGTATTTGCAAAATTCATCGTTGACACGAACCCTTTTGCACCTGAAAGAATAAATAAAATCACGGGACGACTAGTTAACAATCAACGTTCGTTGAATGCAGCTAAAGGTCTGGAATTAAATCTGATGCTTATAGCAAAGGAAAAAGGGGCTTGGATGGAAGATTTATCACAATGGTATGAAGAACTAGTTGATGACATGGATGAACTTTTGGCAAATGATCCATTCAGAAAAGAAGCAATCCCTTTATATCAGGTTATAACAAATTATCTAAAAGAAAATGATGTAACGTTTGTAAACATCTAACATTAGTTACAATATCCCAACTTAAGATACAAATTTATGAGAAGGTATGCAACTCAGGCAGAGATTGATTGTATTCCCAATGTGAACTATAAAAGAAATCACATTTGTTCAATGTACACACTACACTGTGATTATACGGATATACAAGGGTACTTAATGGAACAACTAGAGTTGAATCCAAAGTTATTGGTATGGCTCTTTGATGATAATAGCCTGATTGGAAAATCACCTCTTTCACTGGATGGTGAACGGTATGAGGCTTTTCAAGATTTTTACAGTTCCTTGGATATATACGACTAACAAATTCAGAAACTCTATAATACCCAACTCATTCATATTCTTGTATGTTGACTAAACCATCCCCAGATGCTATAAAAATGCTCAACTCTATAGAGGAGTATTTTAATAAGGCTTTTGATAGCAATAAGTACTCTTCGTTATTCCGTCGTGAATTTAAGCGTCTATTTAGAGTTGATCTGGCCTCTCATTTTTCGATAATGGGTAGCAATGATGCTTATATTTTTGGATTAGGCATCATTGACTGTTGGGAATTCCCAAAAAACATTGAGCGGATAGAGAATAAAGTCAATGAACTAATTAAAAAGAAAGAGCAAGAAATCTCATGGTTTGAAAGTGTTGTACCTCTAGTTGAAGAAGATAATAAAGAAGGTATTTTAGAAAATGCTTTTGTTGAAGAGTTTTTCAATGATTTAGAAGAAATACGTAAATGGAAAGATGGGTCTGATACTCATGAATATCTTCCTTTCTTCTTGAACAAGTTGAAGGGGAATGTACATTCAGACTACTTGCTCGTACAGAAAGAACTATCGCAAAGAATCAGATGGGACAAGGTCTTTGACTCTTCAAACACGCTCTACCAGCAATTATGTGATTGGATAGACTCACCCCTTACAAAGAAAAAATATGGTAGTCGTCGTTGGAATTTAATGAAAGAGAAACTTGCACTTATAGGTCCAGTTTGGTTTGATTTAGGAGAATTAAAAGATGTTGAATTTGCAAAAAAAATTATATCTGAAATTTTTTACCCAGATCAAGAGAAGTACTATAAACAATTAGAGAAATGGGCAGAAACGGAACTTAATGACAAAAGTTGTTCAAGTTGGATTTGTTCTTTCTTATGGAAAGGAAGAACTATGCCAATTCGTCAAGTCCAAGTTCTGAGATTTAAAGGTGATTTGAAAAAAGGAAAAGCTTTCCTAATGTCGAAATATGAAGAAAAATTGGGATGGGACAAGAAGAAAAAGCAGGACAGAGCGTATCGACACAGTTCCTTATTTGATGCATTTGATGAAAATTTTAACTCATTTCAGGGAATATGGACAAACTTAGAAAACAAATATTCATTGTTTCCTATGTGCATTTGTTCAAATGTTGAAGATAAAGATTATCCAAAGATATCAATGTTTGGAGAATGGACTGATGGTTTAAAGATACAACATGACACTATTCATTATAGTCTGGTGGAAGAGAATTTGACTTTATCAGCAACTAATCGTTTTTTCTACACTTATCTATGTAAGTATAAAAAGAATTATAAAAAATTTATCATCTATAGCGATAAAGCGTTTGAAATAATCAAGGAATACTTGACAGAGACCATACCTGAGTTATCGTTTAATGAAAATGTTGTCGGATGTATTACCTTGCTTGGCTATACATCTAAATCACACACTATAGAGATAACGGCAATGCTGAGTTATTCTAAAGATGATTATAATTCTTCGCCAAGAATCCTTACAAAATTTGAGGACAACAAATGTCTTATTGCAAAAGGTCTTCAAAATTCTGTGGGCTATAGGGTTTTTACAAATGCTGCGATATTCCATATAGCAAAGAAAATTGGATATCCTATATCTTTGCCATTAGATAAGACCGTTCCTGATTCTGAGTTCAAGTTACTACTTGACGTTATAGAATCAAACCAACATGAATTGTCATTTGAAGATAAGTATTTGTGTCATTTTATAGATAGTTCGAAGTATAAGTTCCCTACTGATCAAACAGATATTTTTGAGGTATTTCGTTTAAGTAGAAGGATCAATTTATTTCATAGTGTCCAGCATCATTATTCCACTCCTATTTTTCAAGAATGGCTATTCCCGTTTGGGAAAATTGTATACCAATACAAAAACGATGAATTCAAGAAAAATACAGAATCTGTTGGCGGAGATTTTTACAAATATAAAGATGTAATGGGCAGATGGTTAGATAAGAGCGATAGATTTTTTATATTTAACTTGCGCACTCTTTGTTATTTGAACTGGGCATACGTATGTAACGATACGGGAAATATAAAGAAACTGTCAGCACTGTGGTTGTATACCATTTTATATAATTGCCATTTGGAAGCCTACCAAAAGGACAAAGCATTTTTCTCTTCATTATTGTACTACGAGCTAATTCAAAATGAAAGAATCTATATGATTGTCATTGATAAACTAAAAGAAAACGAAAGTGCAGATGCCTTATGCAAGTATGACTCGTCTTCCATCTTCTATCACTTAGTCCGATATTATAGCAATGGTTTTAAGGGATGGAAAAAAGAATTGTCGTATGCACAGTTAGATCTACTAAATGGTGGTAAGAAAAAACATGAATTACTTAATCTGTTTTGTCAAAATCGAACTTGTAATATAGCCATTAGTGATACTGAAGTCATCGAAATAGCTTCAAAGGCATTTGATTATATAAAGGAGTTATTTGTCAATGATGCTCACACTCATTCTGAATTGTTAGAACCATTTAAAGACATGAAACCGTTTGATATTCCATCAAATTTTAGGTATGAGAGAAGGAGCACAAATAATTATATTGAATACAATGGCGATTATTCAGGAACCTATGTTCACGATGTAATGGGATATACTAACGATGAAATTGATACAATTTTTGATGGTGAGCCTAATGCTTACTGGAATATTGATTAAAAGAAATCAACTATTGTAGCATTCAATATCTTGTCAAGATTGATAACAGAATATTGCTTCTATATAACAAAGTTCAAATATCATCTTTGTTATTATTTCAACTTGTTTGCCATTCTTGCAAAGGGAACTGTCCGCTAAAAGTTCTCGACCGATATAAATTAGGGCTGGATTCCTCGCTTGGAATTCAGCCAATCATGGATCTGCAACATCAGGAGTATATTACCTTCTCCAATGCTGTCATTCTGATGGGATGCACCCGACAGTATATCTACAAACTTGTGGCTAACGGTAAGTTGAAGGCATCTAGATTGAGCAGCAGAATGGCATTCGTGAGAAAATCTGATATAGAGAAGATGTTTGAGGGTAATCCCCACAAGCGTGTGATTCCTGCCAGCAAGAGCAAACCCTGTAAAAAGGCAAAAACAGAAAAGCTAACACAAAAATAGTGCAAACCGAATGCAAAAAGCCAAGCTTGCTTGAGATTTTTGCTGAGGTGCAGCCTATCTTATACAAAGATCGCTTAAAAAATAAAGGCAAATCATGAACTTCATAAAAGTTTAGACGACTTCAAAAAAAGAAGCTTGAACTTGCAGGCCCCAATAAAAGGATTTATTTTTGTGGACTGTAAATTCAGGTTTCGGATTGAGGTGTAAGATTTTATCGCAGGATTTATGAAATAGAATTTTTCGATAAAGTTTGAACTTTTTACTACATTACTCCGAAACATAAGTTTTGAATAGCTTATGCAAAATACGAATATTTCGACTGGTGTTTATGAACAAATCATTAACCGCCTTTTTCTGCTGAAACTGAATAAGGTGGATGCTGAACGTTTCTACATTGGTAAAAAGCTCATATCGAAGGACGATGCTGTGCATATTCTGAGTAAGTATTTGCAACATCTCATAGAGGTTGCATTTATAGGTACGCCCGAGGATCAGGATGTTGACAAATATATTGAATTTGTAAATTTGGTAATTAGGACTTTAGGTAAGGAGTTTAATGTAGACGATACGGAGCTCGACTTGGTTGATGCACAGAAGAGTATTTTGACAGCGGTTATTGACCGTACTAACTGCGAGTATCCCGACATAGAGAAACATCTAAGAGCCATAACACCTGTCACTTCGTTAAGTCGTAGTGCATTGTTTTTTGGAGGTAGAGGTCCTGCCGACATGGAGAGTGAACTAAATAAGGAAATACTCTGTGCGGATGAGATTTGTTGGGTAGTGTCGTTTATCAAAACAAGTGGCTTGAATTTGCTTTGGAATAGTTTGAAGAAATTTACGAGCGAGGGTAAATGTTTGCGTATCATCACTACGACTTACACGGGAGCTACCGACTATGATGCTATTGCCCGATTGGCGACCTTACCCAACACGGAGATAAAAATTTCGTATGATGGTACGCAAGATCGTCTACATGCAAAATCCTACATATTCATTCGCAACTCGGGATTTCATACTGCCTATATTGGTTCGAGCAATCTGTCGAGCTTTGCGCTGAAAGATGGTAAGGAATGGAACTTTAAGGCTACGCAATTTGAATTACCACAGGTGATTGAGAATGTGCGTAATTCATTTGAGAGTTATTGGTGCGATGACACGTTTGAGTGTTTTGTGCCTGGTGTGAGCGATGAGCGACTGAAGAAGGCATTAGGCATTGATTGGGAGACGCCATTGCTTGATTTTTCGGCTCTCGATTTGATGCGTGCAAAGGATTATCAGCAAGAAATATTAGAGAAGCTTGATGTGGAGCGCAATGTGCATGGACATTTTCGCAACCTTGTGGTAGCTGCTACGGGTACGGGGAAAACTGTAATTGCTGCGTTTGACTTTAAACGATATCGTGAGGCACACCCCGATTGTCACTTTTTGTTTATTGCTCATCGTCAAGAAATTTTACATCAAGCCATGCAGACTTTCCGCATTGTGCTCGACGATCCTAACTTTGGTAGCATCTGGGATGGTAACAATGAGCCAAGCAACTACCAACATGTTTTTGCAAGCAAAGATACATTGCGCAATCGTGTAGACACCTTACAACTCAGGGCTGACTATTACGACTATATGGTGGTGGACGAGGTTCATCACATTGTAGCACCTACATATGTAAAGTTGATGACTTGCTTCAAACCACAAATTCTGCTTGGTTTAACTGCTACTCCTGAACGTACAAACGAGCAAGAGGACATTACTGTTTTTTTTGATGGACATATTTCGGCTGAAATACGTTTGCCCGCTGCGTTAAATGCAGGGCTACTTGCTCCGTTCTATTATTATGGTATCCCCGACAATGTGAACCTCTCGGAAGTAAAGTGGAGTGGACATGGCTATGACATTGCCGAATTATCGCGCATTTATACCCAAAATGACTACCGCACAGGACTTATACTCAGAAAAATGCAGGAGTACATAGGTAATAACCAACTGCATAAGGTGCGTGCACTCTGTTTCTGTGTAGACAAGAATCACGCAAAGTTTATGAATGCAAAGTTCACTTTAGCTGGGCTGAAGACAGACGTGTTGACGAGTGATGACGATGACCGACATCGTAACATCGTGAAAAAGAGACTTCAAGCAGGGACTATCAACTATCTTTTTGTTGTAGACCTTTTTAACGAGGGTGTGGATATTCCAGAGATAGACACCATACTTTTTTTACGTCCTACTGAGAGTGCCACCGTGTTTTTGCAACAGTTTGGTAGAGGCTTGCGTCTGCATAAGGATAAAGATCACCTAACTGTGCTTGACTTTGTAGGACATTCGCGTGCTGAGTTTAGCTATAAAGAACGCTTTGAAGCTTTGATAGGTAGGCATTCGCAAAACATAAAAGATGAGATTGAAGGTGGTTTTGCTAATGCTCCTTTTGGCTGCAAAATTATTTTGGAGGAAAAAGCCAAGGAGGAAATCATTGCAAACATTGAGGGCTATTTGCGTAGTCTGAACAAGGGCAGAATTATAAAGGAAATAGCTGCCTATTACAAACTGGCTAAAGATGCCTTCTCACTAAAGGGATTTTTGACTTATAGTCATGTACCTTTTCATAAAGTGTATGGAAGCATGACGTGGGGTGAACTATGCCAATTAGCTGGTGTACGTAAGGATATGTCGGTACATGCTGCGCAAATAAAATATGCTGTCAAAAAGAAGTGGCTTGCAACCGATTCGTTTTCTTACTTCAAACAGTTGTTACGCTTTGCCGATAGTGGCTTTAAATGCGACACGACAAAGTTTACTGAATTGGAACAACGTTATGCTGTGATGCTCTACTACGATTTGTATGATAACGCGGGAAGCTACACAAGCATCGCTCAAATGTTTAACGATTTAGCTTCAGATGTCTTGTTTGTTCAAGAGTTTAAGGAGGTAGTGGAATATTTAAAAGACAAATGTGTGGCGCCCGAAAAGGAAGACAATTCTGTTTATAAGAATTGGAATCCATTGCGTTTGCATGGGGTCTACACTAAAGCGCAGATACAAGCCGCACTCGGACTTTCTACGCTTGCACGTAAGTCGCCTTCGCGTGAAGGTGTGGAGCGTTTAAAGGATATTAAGCTCGAAGCCATGTATGTGGACATCATTAAAAAGCGCGAAGAAGGCTCAATGACTGCCTATAAAGATTATGCTCAGAATAGGGAATTCTTTCATTGGGAGACGCAGAATAGAGTGAGCGAAGGTAGTCGCGAGGCTGAAGCATACAGAAATGGTGAGAACAATATGCTTTTGTTCGTACGACAACAAGTGGAGCATCCTGACTTTGGATGTAGAATGGGGTTTACATATCTTGGACAGGTTACAATGAATAGCATTGAAGGCTCGAAACCTATGCAGATTGTGTGGCACTTGAATACGCCCATGTCGGAAGCAACTTACGCTTTTGCAAGTCAGTATAAAGCTATTGGATGATTATAGAACACTCTAAAAAAAAGGAAATTGAAAAAAATAGAAGTTGTAGCAGCCATTATTTGCGATGGTGACAAATTTTTTGCTACTCAGCGAGGTTATGGTGAGTGGAAGGATTGGTGGGAGTTTCCTGGCGGAAAAATAGAAGTAGGAGAAACTGCTGAAGAGGCTCTGCAAAGAGAAATACGCGAGGAACTGGCTACGGAGATTGCAATTGATAAACTGATTACAACCGTAGACTATGATTATCCAAAATTTCACCTAACCATGCATTGTTTTCTGTGTCATGTGCAGTGTGGACATCTCACATTACTTGAGCACGAATCGGCACGTTGGTTAAAGCGTGAAGAGTTTAACTCTGTAAAATGGTTACCTGCAGACGAAGTGGTTATTGAACATTTAAAATGACTACTGTGAGTCATCATAAAGTCAACATGCTCTCTGCTTAATCTTAATAACGCGAGTTCGAGATAATATTCTAAAAAAGTAAAGAGCAGAAAAACATCCGACCTACAAAGGGTGGCCATAAAATGGTCACCTGTCAAAATTATG
>ERZ506887.999-NODE-999-length-15455-cov-10.696104_pt1 | contig 15455 bp, 15 predicted proteins | sample MGYA00512905_ERZ506887 | MGnify/ENA metagenome assembly ERZ506887 | reverse complement strand
GGAGTTCAGACGTGTGCTCTTCCGATCTCATACTATCATACGTTCATAATATTCTATCATCTTTTTGTTAACGAAATTAGTATCATATTTACCAATATAGTAATCTCCATTTAAGAGTTCGCTGACGTGTATTCGTACTACGTTTTGCGTCCAGTTATCTATAAAAAGATAATAGGTTTCACGATTAGGGTGTACCATAAGAAACTCGTAGAAGTGAAAATTATCATTTTTAATAAATGTCACACCGCAGCCTTTAGTCAACTGATTTATGTCTTTTAGTACTTCCATATTTTCTTTCGTTTTAATTAAAATACTTCCAAATTTTGTCTTCTTCAATCAGAGTTTCACACACGGATAAAGATTGCTCAAAATATGTTGCATCAATTCCATTGTTTTTTAATGTAGCAATGGTTTTCTTCATCCAATCCACACGATTATGCAAAGCTGCTGCAATTTCGGTTTTTTCTTCAATAGTTAATTTTACCATAAGCAAATTTTTTATAATGGACATTATGATAAATAACTGATATAGGAACTCTCCTTTCATATATGAAGTTTGTGCCACTTGTGCCAAAGTGCCATGTGGCATTTCAGTACCAAAAGTACAATAAATACTGTTTTTTCTATATTTTCTATATTTGTGCCACTTGGCGCATTGGCGTAAGTGGCGTAAAGTGGCACAAAATATCTATTCTGCTATAACTGAAATTTTTCCATCTTTCAAGCGGTCTGCATTGCAAGTCAACTGTAGACTGCCAAATCCTGACCATCTGCCTTGATAGTCTGACGTTCGGTGCTCAAGACAAGTTTATAGACTGGTTTGGTGGTTTCCACTGTTTCTACCAACACACGCTTGCCATTCTTATAACCCACAGCCACGACTTTACCTGGCTGATACTTTGTCTTTCCAACTCAGATTTCCTCTATGATTTCGTTCATGGCTTTGCGATTCTTAGGATTATGCGGACAGTCTGCCATATGGCCGAGAGGAATGATCACCACAGCCTCGTAGCCCTCGCGTGGGAAGAGTTCCTTCATCTTGTTGCTGTCATAGGCACATACCCAGCAGGTACCCAATCCGCGTTCTGTGGCAGCCAGGCAAAGATGCTCGGCAGCTATCGCCACATCAATGTCACCATGAGGTTTGTTGTCGTACTTTCGCACCCAGTTGTCCTCGGTGTTCTTCATACCGACGATATACATAGGAGCCGTCTTGAACCACTCTCTGTCGTAGCATTCCTGCAATTTTTTCATTGCTTGTTCCGAACGTACGATGAGCCATTTCCAGGGCTGGCGGTTGCATGCAGAAGGAGCCAGTCGTACGCACTCCATTATATACTCCAGATCTTCCTTGCTTACAGGTTCTGCCGTAAACTTGCGGGCGGAGAATCGCTCGCCTGCCAATGATTTAAAATCTTGCATAATCTTCTACTTTATTCAGGTTCGTATTGGATAATTGAAAATAATTGTAAATTTCACATCGCAAATGTACAAAATATCCCTCAAACACCAAAACATTTGAGGGATATTAACAGAATATCTTCTTAAAACTTCTATTTCTCCTTTCCGAAAAGATTATCTTGAGGAGTTACGGTCGTAGGTGTACCTACTTTGCCACCGATGTGGCTGGAACTTATGTTGACATCCAAGGCATTTTCGAAACTAAGGCCTATCTTTGCCTTCGCTACATCCACATTGTTGAACATGACGTTGAAGACAGGCTTGGCCTCAGTACCTTGGAGCACAAGGGCTGCTTGCTTCACATTGTTACACTTCAGTCCGTCGATGAAAATATTTCTGATGGTAGAGAAGTAATGATTCTCCTGCCCTTCACCAGCATAACGGCTGGTGACATAAAAGAGGTCTTCCACCTCGTCGAAACTGCAGTTCTTCACATACACATTCTCTACAAAACCACCGCGGTCGGGATTGGTCTTGATGAAGATGCCGCGCTTGCAATAGCCCGCATAGTCGCAGTCTTCTACAATCACGTTTCTCACACCTGCCGACATTTCGCTTCCTATCACCACAGCGTGCAGTCCCTTGAAATGGCAGTTGCGGATAATGATGTTCTCAGAAGGCATCTTGGCGTTCCATCCGTCATTGTCGCGTCCGCTCTTGATCGCCACGTTGTCGTCGCCGTTGTTAAACTCCACGCCTTCTATCAGTACATTGCGCGAGCACTCTGGGTCTATTCCGTCGTTGTTCACAAGTTTAGCATCATAACGCAGATTGCGGCAGATGATGTTCTCGCTCTTCAGCAGATGCACACACCAGAAAGGAGAGTTGGTAATCTTTACTCCCTCAATGGTAACGCCCTGACAGTTGTACAGTTGCAAGAGCTGTGGGCGCAGCCAGTGACCCTTACCGAACTGGCGCTCCTTCAGTGCCACCTCCTCATGATTCATCTTGCGGCTCAAGTCTTTGTCAAGTTTCTGCTTGGGTCGCCACTGGGCAAAAGTCGTCATGGCGTTTCCGTCGATGGTTCCCTCGCCGATAATGGCTACATCATGGCATCCATAACCATAGATGAAGGGCGAATAGTTATAGAGGAAAGTTCCCTCCCAGCTGGTGCTAACCACGGGATAATACTTCTCCTCGGGGGCAAACTTCAGTGTGGCGCCCTTCTGCAGTTCGATACAGACATTGCTGGCCAGCACGATAGGTCCCTTAATATAATAGGTACCCGCGGGAACCACAATTTTTGCTCCCTTCATGGCAGAAGCCTTCCTGATGACCTTGGCAAAGGCAGCCCGGCAGTCAGTCTTTCCATCGTTCTTAGCTCCCAACCGGCTGATAAGCAGAGTCTTTTCTGCTATTTTTGCACCGGAAATGTTAGTAAGGATACTGTCGCGAAGCCGTACCCTCTCCTGCTCTACGGCAGAAGACAGATGACAGGTATTTTCGTCCTTGGAATGAGAATGTGAACCGCAGTTCACCTGCCGTGCGTTCGCTGTGAGGCAACAGAATGCAAGACATACTGCTGCCAAGAGATTTGTTTTAGTTTTCATTGGTTAAGTGTTTTGATTAAATGCTATTATCTAAATATATGAGTAGTTCGGGGTGTTATCTGTTGCGATGTTTCATGTACCAGGGGTGTACGAAGAAATTGTAGAGCCCTAAGCTGATGACCAGCAGTCCCAAGCACGCATAAGGCGCACGGCTGCTGTCGAAAGAGAGGAAACCAAACTTCAGGAGGAAGCCCAGACTGATGCCCGTCTCCCATGCCAGGAAGAAAGAACTCTGGCTGGTGCCTCGTTGACAGTGTTTTGACAGCTTGAGGTAGAAAAGCAGAAAACGGCTTCCGATGATGCCAGAGGCAAAGCCTATCATGGCTGGCTGCATGTAATCGAGTGCACGTGCCTGATGGGTGAACTCCATCAGCACAGCCGCTGCCAGTACGATGATACCCGTAAGCACCTCACTCTTCAGTTCGGCATTGGCAAAGGCAAAACGCTCAGCCACTATTGCCATGGCCAATCCTGCCAACAACATAGCATAGTAGGTAACACTGTGAACCTGAGCCAACAGTACGCCAACCACCATCATGATGAGTATCAGATTGACAAAGAGAGGCAAGCCCTGCGGCAGGAAGAAGCGGTCAAGACTGAACAGTGGCATCTTCTCGGATGGGGCCTTGAAGGGGAAACGCACCATCGCTATCAGCACAAAGGATGCAAGTGCCAGCACACCCGAAAATACGGGGATGTAACAATAGCCCCAGAAGCTGTAGACTATGAGCGCTGCTAAAGGTCCCATGGCCAAAGCCAGTCGGCCAAACCATGCTATGATGTGATTGGCTGCCGTGCGCTGAAACGACTCGCAGATGTCTATCGCCAGCGTACTGCCCAGTACCATCGCTGCCAGTCCCAAGAAGGCTCCGATAGCAAAACGAACCAAGAGCAACAGTCGGAACTCCATCTCCACTCCCAGCACAAACTCTAAATAATAAGCCATGCCCATACAGAGCACCAAGCCCAAGATGGAGTACTGGCATACATGGTTGCGACGATAGCGCTGAACATAATAAGAGCAGAACCCGCCCAGGGCAAAGAGTCCTGCTCCATATATTCCCATAACCAGTCCTGTCTGCATGCCGTCCAGTCCTCTGCCCAACAGATAGAAAGGCAAGGTGGGCAGCAAGCCATAAGCCGACATCATGAGCAGCAGATTGGCAAGAGCCAGCATCCAGAACTCACGATGCCATAACTTCAGATGTACTGGTGTATTCTGTGTATCCATACTTTATTTTAGTAAGATTCTTCGGCAGAAGGATAGCCTCCTGTCTTCACTGCATCGACATACGATTGTACCCCCTTGGTCATCTCCTCACCCACATGGGCGAAGTGGCGCAAGAACTTTGGCTTGAAACCTTGAGTCATTCCTAAGGCGTCGGCATAAACCAATACTTGTCCGTCGCAACCAGCGCCTGCACCGATACCTATGGTTACAGCCTTTACCTGGCGTGTCACCTCGGCAGCCAACTTGGCTGGCACTTTCTCCAAAACGATGGCAAAACAGCCTGCCTTGTCGAGGGCGATGGCGTCGCTGATCAACTTCTCAGCCTCGGCTTCCTCCTTGGCACGGATGCCATAACCGCCAAACTTGTTGACGCTCTGTGGGGTGAGTCCCAAGTGTCCGTGTACAGGAATACCTGCATCGATGAGCGACTTCACGGTGTCGATGATTTCGATACCACCTTCCAACTTCAGTGCGTCCACACCCGTCTCCTTCATCATTCGGCAGGCATTGCACAGCGCCTCCTCACGGCTTATCTGATAACTGCCAAAGGGCATGTCGCATACCACGAGAGCATGGTTGACGGCACGTGTCACACTGCGGGCATGATAGATCATCTCGTCTACGCTGATGGGCAGTGTATTGGCGTTGCCTGCCATGACGTTAGAGGCAGAGTCGCCTATCAATATGCTGTCGATTCCTGCTGAATCGATAATGCCTGCGGTAGTAAAATCGTAAGCGGTAAGCATAGTAACTTTCTCGCCAGCCTGCTTCATTTCAGCAAAGGTCTTGGTGGTGATTTTCTTCTTGTCAGTCGATAAATATCCCATTTTTCTTTTGTCTGTTTTTGATATCAGGTGCAAAGTTACAGCTATTTAGGCACACTACAAAGAAAAAAGCCTTTTTTTTCACTTTTTGCCCCTCTCGTCTACCACCTTGCACAGGTCTTCATAGCCAAAGTCCTGATAATCATCGATCACATAATCGGAAAATGGAGCGATGGCTTCATGCGAATTGGTGGTGGCAAGTCCAAGGGTGAATGCGCCCGATGCCCTCACGGCACGCAGTCCGTTGAAACTGTCTTCCAGTCCTACACACTCCTCTGGCTTCGCACCAAAGCAGGCAGCACCCTTGAGGTAGCAGTCGGGATCGGGCTTGCTGCGGGCAAAGTCCTCGCTGGTAAGCACACGATCGAAGTAAGACTCCAACTCTGGATGCTGCTCGTACACGCTGCGCATCTTTGCCATGTTGCTGCTGGTCACCACGGCACATTTCACGCCATGCACTCGCAGATCGGCAACAAAGGCTTCGAAGCCCACGATATAGTCGTACTTCATGTGCAGTTCAAACTCATCGAGCCTGCGGGTAATACGGGCTTGCTCTGCTTCTACGCCCTGATAGTCTTCCACATGGGCGAAGACGGCATCATCGGAAAAATATTTATCGTAGATTTGCACCAGCGTCTGTCCCTTGATGCGAAGGGCGAAGTCGGGCAACTCTGGATGATATTCCTTACCTATCATTCCCCAGAATACGGAGTACTGGGTCTCTGTATCGAGCACCACTCCGTCGAGATCAAATAATGCTGCTTTTATCATGTTTCTTATATAAATTGTTCTTTCTTAACTTCTTTAATTTTCCCATTTACGCAAGTACTTTTAAATTAAACCATACACCACCAGCTGACGAGGAAGGGCACGGTGAAGTCGACCACAAAACCATGATAGATGCTCAGAGCTATATAGCGCTGACCCACGGTCTGCGAGAGAATGGGCAAGGTGGTGTCCATCGTGGTGGCTCCTCCTGCAGAAATAGGTGCCAGCGGACCAAACCAACGGGCCATCAGCGGAGCACCCAACAGGGTAAGCATCTCGCGTATGATGTTAGCCAAGAGGGCTATGGTTCCCAATTCGGCACCACGATATTCGGTGATGAAGATACTCGACAGCGAATAATAGGCGAAGCCACTGTTTATCGCCATGCAGTCGGACAGGGTGCGGTGAAGCACTGTCCATATCAGCAACGCTCCCAACCACGAGCCTATTATCGTGACAACAGGCAACAATGCCATGCGAGGACTCAACGAACGAACCTCCTTCTTCATTTCTGGATTCAGTCCGATGCCCAATCCCACGAAGAGCAGCAAGCCACAGAGTGCTACAAAACTCACGTCTCCATCGAGAAGCCATGAAGGCACCATCTTCTCTATTCCGCCCAGCAAGCCTATGACGAAGAATCCCACCACAATGAGACTTCCCTTCATCACCTTCAGCCCACGGATGAGAGAAGATCCTTGCAAGCCTTCTTTCTCGGCAGAAGTTTCTTTCTTCGCATTCTCCTGCATGGTATTGTTCTTCGAAACTCTCCAAAGCATCCAGGCTAAGACACAACAGCCCAAGGTGGCAGCCGAAGAGAGCAACAATGCCTCTATACCAAGCGTGGGCAGAGAGCGGACAATCATCTCGTTGCTTCCCACCTCAATGCCCAACGGGAAGAGCAACAGCCAAATGAGCCAGGTGACGATTCTGCCCTGCCATCGCGCTGCCACATCGGTGAGTGAGATGCGTGCTCCTGTCGACAGCTTGCGACAGAGAGCTCCCGACAGGATTCCCAAAAAGATAAACAGAATGACTATAAACATAACCTCTCGACAGCCTTATTGATTAAGGGCAAAATACTTCCACAAAGGGGCTGCCATCAAACTCTGCCAAACCTCGCCTTTTTGCAACATATCTTCCACTTCCTGACGTGTAAAGATGCGAACCTGCACATCCTCACCCTCATCTAAGTGCTGTTCACTCAACAGTTCAACGTCTGTCGCCAAGAAGCAGTGAGTCAGATTGGTATGCGTGCTTGGGTTGGCAGAAATAGTCATCCATTCCTGCCAGTTGCCACCACCAAATCCTGTCTCCTCCATCAGCTCTCTTCTGGCAGCAGCCATAGGCTCCTCACCTTTTTCTATAACGCCCGCACACAACTCGTTCACCGTCTTGCCCAAGGCATAACGGTACTGGCGTACAAAAACAAACTTACCTTCCTTCGTGATGGCTATTGTGTTCACCCAGTCGGGGTATTCCAACACATAATACTCGTCAATGACAGCCCCTGTTGGCAACTCCACCTTGTCAACCCTTGCCGTGAGCCAGGGCTTCTCTATCAGATAGCGTTGCGAGAGCGTCTTCCATTTCATATCGTTATTTTCCATCTTTCTCATTTTTGGCTGCAAAATTACTAAAATTCTTTCGGATAATCTTATGATAGGTGCAAAAACCGTCATCTTTGTTTGTCTATTTTACTCACATATTACTCACAAAACACTTGAAAAGCATGAAAATTTAGTGTAAGTATACTTAAAATAAAATAAAAAAATAAGGTGCTAAAAATAATATAACAATCTGATTTCTAACACCTTATTCTTTGAGCGAGATACGGGAGTCGAACCCGCCTCCCGGGCTTGGGAAGCCTGTGCACTACCGATGTGCTAATCTCGCACAATAGGAATGAGCCACGAGCGGGACTCGAACCCGCGACCCACGCATTACGAATGCGTTGCTCTACCAACTGAGCCATCATGGCTTGCTTTTTTAAAACAACTGCAAAGGTAATGAAATAATTTCAACCGATGAAATTGTTTTTGCGCATTAACCTATATTAACTTTGTGGAGTGAAGGTCAACTCATCCTTGTTGGGGTTCTTGCCAATGACGATAGTTTCACGCGCAGTCAGCGAATCGCCCAGCAACAGTTCACAAACGCCATCTTCGATGTAGGTTTGGATGGCACGCTTCAAAGGACGGGCACCAAATTGTACGTCGTAACCCTTGACGGCCACAAACTCCTTCGCTTTGTCAGTGATGCGGATGTGGTACCCCATATCCTCCACACGCTTGAAGAGCGACTTTAGTTCAATATCGATGATCTGCTTGATGGCATCGAGGCCCAACTGGTCGAAGGTGATGATCTCGTCGAGACGATTCAGGAACTCAGGCGAGAACTGCTTGCTCAGGCTCTTCTGTATAATGCTGCGTGCATACTCCTTGTCCTTTTCGTTGAGCAGGTTGCCATGAGCACTGCCCGCATTGAAACCCACGCCACGGCCAAACTCCTTGAGTTGGCGCGTTCCCGCATTGGAGGTCATGATGATGACTGTGTTGCGGAAGTCGATGAGACGGCCGTTGCCATCGGTGAGTCGGCCTTCGTCCAAGACCTGCAACAGGAGGTTGAACACCTTGTCGTTGGCCTTCTCTATCTCGTCGAGCAGCACGATGGAATAGGGTTTGCGTCTTACCTTCTCGGTGAGCTGTCCGCCCTCCTCATAGCCTACGTATCCCGGAGGCGCACCTACAAGACGGGAGGTATTGAAACTCTCAGAGTACTCGCTCATATCAACGCGAATCAGGGCGTCGGCAGAGCCAAACATCTGTTCTGCCAACTTCTTGGCGAGATAAGTTTTTCCCACACCAGTAGGTCCCAGGAACATAAAGGCCCCAATGGGATGGTTGGGTTCTTTCAGCCCAACACGGTTGCGCTGGATGGCTTTCACCATAGTGTCGATGGCCTTGTCCTGGGCGATGACAGCACTCTTGAGGGTGGCGCCCATCTTGCGCAGACGACTGCTCTCAGCTTCCTCCATGCGTTCAACGGGTACGCCCGTCATGCGGCTCACCACCTGCGCCACGTCGATTTCGTCTACAGGCAGAACCTCCTCGCCTTCGCCACGTTCCCACATCAGCTTCATGCTCTCCAGACGATTCTCCATCTGCGCCTGTTGGTCGCGGTAGCTGGCTGCCAATTCAAAATTCTGGTTCGCAACTGCTTTCTGCTTGCATCCCTTCACCTTCACAATATCTTCCTGCAGGTCGAGGATGGGTTGTGGAACAGAGGAATGGCTGTGATGAATGTGTGAACCTACCTCGTCGATGATGTCGATAGCTTTGTCGGGGAAGAAACGGTCGGTGACGTAGCGGTCTGCCAATTTGACGCAAGCCTGCAGGGCATCATCGCTGTAGACGACATGATGGTGCTCCTCGTAGCGTTCCTTCACATTGTTGAGTATCTGGAGTGTCTCCTCGGCAGTGGTAGGTTCTACTATGACTTTCTGGAAACGGCGCTCCAAGGCACCGTCCTTCTCTATCGAGTTGCGGTATTCATTGAGGGTAGTGGCACCGATACACTGTATCACGCCTCTTGCCAAGGCTGGCTTCAGAATGTTGGCTGCATCCATGCTTCCCTGCGCATTGCCTGCTCCCACAATGGTGTGGATCTCGTCGATGAAGACGATGATGTCGGGCGATTCCTCCAACTCACGGATGAGTCCCTTGATACGGTCTTCGAACTGCCCACGAAACTTGGTTCCTGCCACCATGGCAGTCATATCGAGTTCTACTACGCGCTTGTTGAAGAGCAGTCCGGACACCTGTTGTTTGTCAATGAGCTGTGCCAGTCCTTCCACGATGGCGCTCTTGCCCACACCAGGCTCACCTATTAATATAGGGTTGTTCTTCTTGCGTCGTCCCAAGATCTCGATCACGCGCTCTATCTCCTTGCTGCGTCCCACTACAGGGTCGAGCTTACCTTCGGAAGCTGCCTGGGTTAGGTCGTGACTGAAATGGTCGATGATGGGGGTCTTTGACTTCTTCTTGGTATTTACCTGACGTCGATTGGCTGAGGAAGTGTTCTTGCTTGCATTGTCGCGAACATCATCGTCATCGTCGTTGTCGGCGAAGAGACCGTCCTCGTCTTCATCGGGGAAAGAGAATCCGTCATCGTTGCGCAGGGTCTCTGCGCCCTGACGCATGAGGTCTAAGTCTATCTTATAGTTAAAGTCTTCTTCTTTCTTTGTCATATTCGTTTGTATTGATGATGAATAATGCATAGCAAAGGCTGTGCCACACTTAGCAAGATGTGGATTTTGCTACCCATTTCGTTGCAAAAGTACAAAAATTATTGTAAATAGCAATTATTTTGAGTAAAGTTCTTTACTTTAACATTCAAAAGTAAAAGAGTATCTATCCATCACCCATAAAGTCATGAGTTGTTTTAATACTATACAAATTGTTTCAATTAGTTATGAAATACAGAAGACAGCGATATTGTTGCATGAATAAAGGGTGTTTCATCAGCCATGCTTAATGAATGGCAGGACGAAACACCCTTATTCTTAGTTTGCTATATTAATCAGCATCCTCGGTCTTCTTCTTGCGAATAGAACGCTTGCGCTTTGGCTTCTCCTCTTCTGGAGCGCTGATCTTAATACCAGCCAACTCTGGGTCGATGAGAATACGGCCACAATACTCACAAGGAATGATCTTCTTGTGCATCTTGATGTCAAGCTGGCGCTGAGGAGGAATCTTGTTGAAGCAACCACCACAGGCATCACGCTGTACATATACGATACCCAGACCGTTGCGGGCACCCTTGCGGATACGCTTGAAGCTGGCAAGCAGACGAGGTTCGATCTTCTTCTCCAAGTCGAGCGCCTTCTCCTTCAGACGCTCTTCCTCATCACGTGTCTCCGACATGATGTCGTCGAGCTCAGAACGCTTCTCTACCAAACCTTTCTCGCGGTCGGCCTTGTGCTCTTGTGTGTAAGCCAAGTCAGCCTGTCTCTCCTGGATCTTCTGCTGACCCTCACGAATCTTCTTCTCGCAAAGTTCGATTTCCAACTGCTGGAACTCGATTTCCTTGCTCAAAGTATCATATTCACGGTTGTTGCTTACAGTGTCGAGCTGTGACTGATAGCGCTTCAAGCTTGCCTGTGCCTCCTGGATCTCGCCGTTCTTCTGGCTTACAGCCTTCTGGAACTGCTCAATCTCGTGCTGTATCTTCTCGATACGAGTGTTAAGACCAGCAATCTCGTCTTCCAAGTCCTGAACTTCGAGAGGAAGCTCGCCTCTCAATGCGCGGTTCTCGTCGATACCCGACAAGGTAGTCTGCAGCTGGAAGAGGGTTTTCAATTTCTCTTCTACTGTCAAATCTGTAGGATCTTTCTTTGCCATTATATTATAAATTATATGTGTTTAATGTATATTGCTTTCCAGTAACTTCTATAAACTGAGTCCGTATTGTTGTTCAACTTTCTAAAGATAAATAATCGGGTTTGTGTTGATTTCAGAGATCAAGCACTTTACTCCCGGACATTTCTCCTCGATGATACTCTTGAAGATTTCGCTGGTAAACTGCTCGCTCTGGTAATGACCAATGACGCAAATCTGAATCTCCTGCTCATGACCGAAGTATTCATGATAGTGCATTTCACCTGTGATAAAGGCATCAGCACCAGCCTGTATGGCAGCGTCAAGAAGAAACGAGCCTGCACCACCGCAGAGAGCCACGCGCCTGATAGGACGACGAAGCAACTGATTGCATTGCACACTCTCTACTGCGAACTTGTCGCGCAGCAAGAGCACCAGGTCATCGGCAGCCCACCCCTCTGTTTCGGGCACTTCGCCTATCACTCCTTCGCCACCTTTCACGCCATCCACTTCTTTCTCGCCTGCAAAGAACTTCAGGTTCTTCAGCCCCAATTTCTCTGCTATCTTAAAGTTGACTCCACCCGTAGCCGCATCCATATTGGTATGCATGCTCACGATGGCAATGTCGTTCTTGATGGCTTTACGCACAGTGCGCTGCACATAGTTCTCGTCTGATATTCTTGCTAGTTTGCGAAATATCAGCGGATGGTGGCTAACGATGAGGTTGCACCCCTTTTCTATCGCTTCTTCCACCACTTGCTCAGTAACGTCAAGACACAATAATGCCCCTGATACTTCCACCGTCTCTGTCAATCCAACTTGCAGGCCGGCATTATCATATCCTTCCTGCAAGGGCAGAGGCGCGTACTGTTCAAGGGCATCTACTACCTTATTTATTTTCATTTGGTTGCAAAGTTAACGATTTCTTCGCAAATATGAAGCGCTCCCCCTTAGAGTTTAACTAATTTTATGAATATCCATAGAAGAATTCATGTAAAACCTCGCATTTTAGTAAAAAAAAGAAGGAAAAGAGAGTCTTATTATAGAATTTTTCGTAATTTTGCAAATGATTGTCGATTATCGGCAACACCTGATCGTAAAAAATAGTAAGAACAAAATAAATCTAAAGCCTATGTATCAGTCATACCCTTGCGATTATTCGCTACCGGCAGAATGGTCACCTCAGAGCGGAATCATGCTTACATGGCCTCATGGAGGTACCGACTGGAAACCTTATCTGCGTCAGATTACCGACACCTATCTGGAACTGTCAGAAATCATCACACGCTATGAGCAGTTGCTTATTGCCACGCCCATTGTTGAGAGTACTCGGCGAATGTTGGCAAGCCGTCTGTCGAAAGAACAGATGGATCGCGTACATCTTTATGATATTGATTCCAATGACACCTGGGCACGTGATCATGGCCCTGTCACCTTGGTTTCCAAGAACAGTCACAACGGCCTAATCGTTCCTATTCATCTGCTCGACTTCCGATTCAACGGATGGGGCGAGAAGTTTGCCTGGCAAAAGGACAATGCCATCAACCTGCAGCTCTACTATCAAGGAGCCTTTCAGGCTGCCCTCGAGAACCATACAGGTTTTGTCCTCGAAGGTGGAAGCATAGAGAGCGATGGAAAGGGAACCATCTTTACCACAAGCCAATGCCTGCTGGCGCCTCACCGCAACCAGCCTTTCACCCGGATGGATATAGAGAAACAATTGCTCAACTTTTTTCATGCCAAGCGCATAGTGTGGCTCGATCATGGCAATTTGGTTGGCGACGACACCGATGGACACATCGACACCTTTGTGCGAGTAGCGCCTCACGACACCTTGCTTTATGTGGGTTGCGATGATGCCTCAGATGAGCAGTATGCTGACTTCCAGGCTTTGGAGAAGCAACTTAAGAGTGTTCTTACCTACGAGGGTTACCCCTATCGCCTGCTTCGCCTGCCTATGCCCGACCCTATCTACGACGATGGCGACAGACTGCCGGCTACTTACGCCAACTTCCTGATTATCAATGGTGCTGTGATTTACCCCACATACAATCAGCCAGAGAAGGATGAGGAAGCACGCCAACAGATACAGTTAGCTTTCCCTGACAGGGAGATTATTGGAGTAGACTCGCGCACCATTATCCGTCAGCATGGCAGCATCCATTGTCTCACCATGCAACTGCCAGAAGGAACCATCAGGGAGACAAAATACAATAATATTCAACACAGATGAAAATAGGAATACTACAGCAGCACAATACAGCCGATGTGGCTGACAACAAAACACGCCTGGCACAGGGCATCATAGACTTGGCTCACCGTGGAGCTGAACTGATAGTTCTGCAAGAACTACACAACTCACTCTATTTCTGCCAGATAGAGACAGTAGACAACTTCGATTTGGCAGAGCCTGTTCCTGGTCCATCCACCGACTTCTACGGAAAGTTGGCCAGGGACTTGAATGTCGTCATCGTGACATCTCTCTTTGAGCGTCGTGCTCCCGGACTCTATCACAACACTGCTGTTGTCATAGAGCGTGATGGCAGCATCGCCGGCAAATACCGCAAGATGCACATTCCCGATGATCCAGCCTACTATGAGAAGTTCTATTTCACTCCAGGCGACCTGGGGTTCCAACCCATACAGACTTCAGTGGGTAAGTTGGGTGTATTGGTGTGCTGGGACCAGTGGTACCCAGAAGCAGCCCGCCTGATGGCTCTTCAGGGTGCCGAACTCCTGATCTATCCTACAGCCATTGGCTATGCCAAGTATGATACAGAGGACGAACAGCAGCGCCAGCGCGAGGCTTGGACCACCGTGATGCGAGGTCATGCCGTGGCCAATGGTCTGCCGGTAGTAGCTGTCAACCGCGTAGGCTTCGAGCCCGACCCAAGTGAGCAGACAGGAGGCATTCAGTTCTGGGGCAGCAGTTTCGTGGCTGGTCCGCAGGGCGAGCTCTATTACAGGGCAAGCGACAACGAGGAAGAAAGCCTTGTGGTAGATGTAGACCTCAAGCACAGCGAGGACGTAAGGCGCTGGTGGCCTTTCCTTCGCGACCGTCGCATCGATCATTACGGCAATATCACTCGCCGTTTCATCGACTAAAACACAATCATTAATTTTCAGGATAATGCAGAATTTAGAAGTAATGGTGATGCTTTTCACCATGGTTATATTGGGTTACACCGCCTGTAAGTTGGGGTATATGGGCGACAAGTTCGACAAAAAGCTGTCTTCCATCGTAGTAGACATCACTTGTCCGCTCTTGGTGCTCTCGTCGGTTATGGGCGACGAAATGCCCGACCGCTCGTTGATTCTTCCGCTTGTAGGTGTGGGATTCCTCACCTACATCATTTTGTTGGTGTTTGGTTTCTGGGTTCCCCGATTCATATCCAAGAATCATGACGACCAGGGCATGATAGGTTTTTCCCTGATGTTTGCCAACGTGGGGTTCATCGGTTATCCTATTGTGGCGAGCATCTTTGGTCCGAAGGCTGTCTTCTATGCAGCCTTGCTCAATGTGCCCAATACCTTCTTTATCTTTACTGCGGGTGTGATGCTTGTCAAGGGCGAATACAGCATCCGTCAGTTCAATCCGAAAGTATTGCTCAGTCCGGCTCTCATAGGCGCCTTCATCGCAGCCTTATTGGTAGCTTTTGGCGTGCATACTCCCGAGATGATAGCCCGTCCGATTACGATGGTGGGCAACATTACTGTGCCCGCAGCACTGATGATTATAGGCAGTTCGATGGCACGTCTTCCACTTCGCGAGATTATAGGTTCCGGCAAGGTTTATGCCACCTCCTTCCTCCGACTGGTGATAGTGCCTCTGTCCGTGTATTTTCTGTTCCGTCTATGCGGAGTCAACACGCTCATCAACAACATCAACACGGTAGTAATAGCCATGCCAGTGGCGTCTTTCGGCACAATGTTCTGTATGAAGTACGGCAGAAATCCCTCACTCATGACAGAAGCGACATTCATCACGACCCTGTTCTCCATCGTTACCATTCCTCTCATCACCCTGCTTTTTGGAGCATAGAATGAGAGGTTTCCTCCTTCTCTCCTGCCCTTCGCTTGATAGTTTGTCTATGTTTCGCTTATAGATAATTCTGCTTCGGTTGCAGAAAGTTCTGATTCGCTTACAGAAAGTTCTGATTCGCTTATAGAAAATTCTGATTCTTTCAGAGAAAGTACGTATTTTTTATAAGTGATTGAGAATGAGATAAGTTTTTATCTCATA
>ERZ506887.987-NODE-987-length-15596-cov-12.459301_pt1 | contig 15596 bp, 12 predicted proteins | sample MGYA00512905_ERZ506887 | MGnify/ENA metagenome assembly ERZ506887 | reverse complement strand
AGCTGCTGCATCTGGACGATGTGCTGCACCAGCGGGTCATCGGTCAGGACGAGGCTGTGACCAAGGTGAGCGAGGCCATCCTGCGTAGCCGCGCCGGTATCGCCAACCCCAACCGCCCCATCGGCAGCTTCCTGTTCCTCGGCCCCACCGGCGTGGGCAAGACTGAGCTGGCCAAGGCACTGGCACAGGCTCTGTTTGACGACGAGCGCAACATGGTGCGAATCGATATGACCGAGTATATGGAGAAGTTCAGCGTCAGCCGTCTGATCGGCGCGCCTCCGGGATACGTCGGTTACGAAGAGGGCGGCCAGCTGACCGAGGCTGTGCGCCGCAAGCCCTACAGCGTGGTGCTGTTCGATGAGGTGGAAAAAGCCCATCCCGATGTGTTCAACATCCTGCTGCAGGTGCTGGACGATGGCCGCATCACCGACAGTCAGGGCCGCACCGTGGACTTCAAGAACACGGTCATCATCCTCACCTCCAATCTGGGCAGCGACATCATCCTGAACGATCTGGAACAGCGCCGCGCCAACGGCTCCAACGAGCTGAGCGAGGAAGCAAAGCATCAGATCGACCAGCTGCTGAAGAGCAAGTTCCGTCCCGAGTTCCTGAACCGTCTGGATGAGATCGTCTACTACAAGAGCCTGACCAAGGACGAGATGCGCAGGATCGTGGATCTGCAGCTGCAGGATCTGCGCAAGCGCATGGAGGAGGGCAAGCACCTCAAGCTGGAGGTCACCACCGCCGCCAAGGACTTCATCATCGATTCTGCCTACGACAGCGTCTATGGTGCACGTCCCATCAAGCGGTTCATCCAGAGCCGCGTGGAGACCCTGATCGCCAAGGCCATCATTCAGGGCAGCTATACCGAGGGCAACACCCTGACGGTAGACTGCGAGAATGGCGCTTTGACCCTGCGATAACGCGGATTTTACCTGTTTTGTACGGACTTTGCGGCCAGAAAGCTTGCACCACCGTACAGAATATGGTATGATTACAAATAACATTGATGTGCTTTTCATCGCGGAACAGCAACGATGGGGAGCACATTTTTGTATGTAAGAACATTTATCCCAAAACTCTCTCAGGCGCGTTGCGCCAGTGTGCGATATCCCGGGCAGCAGCACCTTCTGCGTGGAAGGGGCAGGCTGCGTGATGCCTGAGAGGGTTCAAACAAAAACAGAAAGTTGAGTGTGATTTCCCTTTTTATGGACGATGGCAGTATTACGCTTTTAGTGGCGTTGATCATTCTGGTGGCATTTTCCGCCTTTTTCTCCGCCTCTGAGACCGCATTTTCTTCCCTGAACCAGATCCGCCTGAAAAGCCGTGCTGAGGACGGCGATTCGGCAGCAGCCCGCGTGCTGGCTATGTCGGAAAAGTACGACAAGCTGCTCTCCACCATCCTCATCGGCAACAATATCGTCAACATTGCCGCAGCATCCATTGGCACAGTGCTGTTCACCCGCCTGCTGGACCCGGAGCGGGGCGCGACGGTGTCCACCTTCGTGCTGACCATTGTGGTTCTGATCTTTGGCGAGGTGACCCCCAAGAGCCTTGCAAAGGAGATGCCGGAGACGGTTGCTACAGCGGTTTCACCCTTTTTGAACCTGCTGCTGATCCTGTTTACCCCGCTGACCTGGCTGTTCACCCAGTGGAAGCGCCTGCTGGGGCATTTCATCCACAGCACCGAGGAGGACACCATCACTGAGGGTGAGCTGATGACCATGGTCAGCGAGGCCGAGAACGACGGCGAGCTGACCGACCGGGAAAGCCAGCTCATCCGCAGCGCCATTGAGTTCGACGATGTGGAGGTGGAGGAGATCCTCACGCCCCGCGTGGATGTGATCGCGGTGGAGGACGACCTCTCGCTGGATGATGTGGCCGACACCTTTGCGGAATCGGGATATTCCCGCCTGCCCGTCTACCACGGCACCATTGACAACATCATCGGTGTGGTACATGAAAAGGACTTTTACCTTGGCCGTCTGCGCAAGGAGACCACGCTGGAAGACCTTGTGAAGCCCACCCTTTATACCACTGGCTCCACCCAGATCTCCCAGCTGCTGCGCACCCTGCGCGAGCAGCACCATCACATGGCGGTGGTGGTGGACGAGTACGGCGGCACCGAGGGCATCATCACGCTGGAAGATATTCTGGAAGAGCTGGTAGGCGAGATCTGGGACGAGCACGACGAAGCGACCGAGGACTTCCGCAGGCAGTCGGACGGCAGCTGGATCGTGCTGGGCAGTGCCGGTGTGGACGACCTGTATGAGAGGCTGGGCCTGCCGGAGGATGAAGATATCGATTCCAATACGGTGAACGGTCTGGTGCAGGAAAAAACCTGCCATTTGCCCAAGGTGGGCGACCGGTTCACGCTGGGCGAGTACGACGGTGTCGTTACCCGCACGGCCAAGCGCCGCGTGACCGAAGTGCGTCTGACCCCGGCGGATAAGCCGGAGCCGAAGAAGGACGAAGAGGACAGGCAGCGCTTCAACCGGATCACGAATAAATAAGAAGCTGCTTCCCATAAGCTGCGTGAATAGACAGGGCATTTTGCCCGGTCAGCAGGAACAGCAGCTGAAAGACCAAACGATATAAAAAAGCAAGTGCACACATCTCCATCAAAAACGCTGGTTTTTGAAAAGAGTGCGGCACTTGCTTTTGTTTTTGTTTTTATGTGCTCACAGCCGGAACGATCTCAGGCGGGCTCTTTTTGCGTGGGCGGTTGCGTGGGCGGGGTGGGCTGAACGGAGCAGACCACCGGGGCGTCCGGTGCAAACTGCAGATATTCCCGCGGGGCAAAGCCCAGAAGCCCGGCCAGCGGGGCAAAATGCTTTTGTTTCAGGGTATTGTTGAACCGTGTGACCGAATCGTTGTAGATCAGGCTGCTGGTATAGATCATGCGGTTGTAGCAGTTGGCTGCTTCGATGCAGCGCTGGTAGGTCTTGTCTGCCTTGATGGCCGGGCGGCTCTCGGCCACGGCGGTCACATAGCTCATGGCCTGCGCAAGCCGCTGCTCCTGTTCCAGCACCTGTGCCGGAGTGGAAAGCGCGTGGATGGAGGGCGGCGGCAGTACCAGCTGGGCCGAAGGGCCATAGCTGCGGAGCAGCTCCAGAAGCGTTTCCAGTGCGCGGAAGCGGGAGGAAAGCTGCAGGCCGATCTGTTCCATGGCAATTTTGATGTTGTCGTCCAGCTGGCGGAGACGGCGATATACTGCGCCGACCCAGACTGCAAGCAAAAGCAGCAATGGGATGAGTACGTATATCATACAGGAAACCTCCCTTCAAAGAAGTAAAATCGGGCGGCAGTACAGCCGTCTGAGCTTACTATAGCACAAAATGTGCGGCAGGAGGGTGTTCGGCATGAACCGCCCATAAAATGCATTGAATCGACCTTTTACAGGGAAATGCGCAGCACGAACTGATCCTGCTGCCGGGCAAAGCTGTATATGCCGCCGTATTGCTCCACAATGGCGCAGATGCTGCGCACGCCAAGGCCGTGGCCGGGCTGGCTGGTGGTGGGAACGCCCTGCGCGTCGAACTGGACCGGGAAGGAGCAGGAGTTCGCGATCTGCACAAACAGCCTGCCGTTCTTTTCGTAGGCGGTGGTCTCCACAACAGCGGGTTTTCCGGCCTGCTTCTGGCGCTGCCCGGCGTGCAGGGCGTTTTCCAGCGCGTTGGAAAACAGCACGCACAGATCGCTGTCCGGCAGCGGCAGAATCAGCGGGATGGCTGCATGAACCCGGAAATCGATGCCATCGTGCTGTGCGCGGGCAGCAAAGGAGGAGAGGATGAGATTGGCGGCCTCGTTCTCGCAGTAAACATTCACCTTGCTGGCTTCGATCTCGGCACACACACTGTGGATGTACTCCTGTGCGGCTTCCGTGCGGCCGTTCTCGATGCAGGCAGAAAGATACTGCAGATGATGGCGTAGGTCGTGGCGGTAGGTGCTGGCCTTGCGCTGGCTCTCCCGCATGGCTTCGATCTCGCGCACGGCCTGAGCCACCTGCAGGTTCAGGCTGTTCCGGGTCTGTTCCAGCTGGCTGCGCAGCTGCTGCTCCTGTGTGGTGTGCAGCACAAAGCCCAGATAGGCCAGACTGCACACAAAGGGCATGAACTCCACAGCCGCCTGGTTGCCGCTGGAAAGCAGATCGGTGTAGATGCGGGTAAAGTAGTCAAAGAGATAGCTCAGCAGCGGGATCATGCCAAATTGCAGCTGCAGCAAAAGCGGGGAGCGGGACAGTGCCCGCACCGACGGTGCGATCCAGCGGATCAGCACCAGAAGGATCGGCAGGGTGACGATCAGCTCGGTGGCGTCCTGCAGTACGGTGCCGCCCGCCGGGAACAGCGCAATGACCAGCAGCGCGGCCCAGCGCCGCAGCTGGCAGCACAGATAGGCTGTCAGTACGGATACCAGCGGCCATAGCGCACGGCGGGTCATGGCGGCCAGCAGCAGCCACAGCGGCAGATGGGTGATGAGCGGATAGAGATACCGGGCAAGGCCGGTGCCCCAGCGCAGGCTGACCACACCCTGCAGCGCCAGCATCAGGATGGTGCATCCCACAAGCAGGAGTTTGTGGCGGCGGGTCCATTCGATCTCACAGAAGGCGGCAGACAGCACGATGCCGAAAATGCCCACCGCGGCAAGGTTGCACAGGGAAAGAGCTTCCGTCAGGAGGCTGCTCACAGCATCACCTGCTTTCGGCGGAAGGCGTATTCCAGATACTGCCGGCGGATGTCGGAGGATTTGCCGTGGGGAATGGGGATCTGCACCAGATTGGTCAGGGTGACGGCCCGGCTGGAGATGTTCTGGACATATTCCATGTTGACAAGGAACGAGCGGTGCGGGCGCAGAAAGATCTCATAGGGGGCCAGCTGCCGGGCCAGCTCGTCCATGCTGCCGGTGCTCTCCAGAACGCCGCCGTCTGAAAGGTGGAACAGCAGGGTGCGGCCCAGCACCTCGCAGTACAGCAGCCGATCCAGCTCGATGCGGGAAATGCCGGTCTTGCACCGCAGCACCAGACTGCGCTGGTCGGCCCGGCGGCACTCGGCAATGACCGAGTCGGTCAGGCGGAAAAAGCTTTCCTCCCAGATGGGCTTGAGCTGATAGAAGTAGGCACCCACCATATAGGATTCCACCGCAAACTCGGTGGAAGAGGTGAGAAAAATGATCTCGACTGCAGTGTCGTACTGGCGGATCTCCTTGGCGACGGTGATGCCGTTTTCAGCCGGCATGATGACATCCAGAAACAGGATATCATACCGCACACCCTTTTCGATCTCGGCCAGCAGATCCAGCGGACTGCGGAACGCTGTGCACTGGATCTGGATGCAGCGCTGAGTGCGGTATTTTTCCAGCAGGGCAGACAGCTGATCCAGAACAGTCTGGTCGTCGTCGCAGAATGCGATTTGGATCATAGCGGTTTCCACATCCTTTGTTCGTGTTGGTCGGGCACTTACAGCTGGGCTTTGCCCATGCAGTAGGTCTGCAGCACATCGTAGTTGTCGTCCAGCACCACAAGGTCGGCGTCCTTGCCCACCTGAATGGAACCCTTGCGGTCATCCAGATGCAGGCAGCGGGCCGGGTTGATGGTGCAGGCGTTCAGTGCGTAGTTGAAGGGCACCATGGCTTCTTCCACAAGGATGCGCAGGCCCTTGTTGATGTTCAGGGTGGAACCGGCCAGCGTGCCGTTGTCCAGATGTGCGCTGCCGTCCGGGTAGATGGTGATATGGTTGCCGCCAAAGATATACTCGCTGCCGATGGGGGTGCCCTTTGCCATCAGTGCGTCCGAGATCATGATGGCGTAGTCCGGGCCCTTGCTCATAAAGTAGTTGTTCAGGGCAGCCGGGGTGGAGTGGCAGCCGTCGCAGATGATCTCACCGTACATGGTGCGGATGCGGTAGGCTGCGCCCACCAGACCGTTTGCACGGTGGGCAAAGGGGGACATGCCGTTGTAGACATGGGTCATGGAGCGGGCACCGTTGGCCCATGCCATCACAGCCTGCTCGTAGGTGGCGGCGCTGTGGCCGATGCTGACCACCACGCCGTGCTCGGTCAGGTAATGGGTCAGGGCAAAGCCTTCGTCGTGCTCAGGTGCAAGGGTCACATAACGGATGTGGCCGCGGGCGGCCTCCTGATAGTGCTTGAACTGCTCCACGCTGGGCTTTGCAATGTACTCCGGCGGCTGTGCGCCCTTGTACTTCATGTCGAGGTAGGGGCCCTCAAAGTGGATGCCAAGGATCTCGGCACCCTCATAGCCGCCCTCCATCACGTCGGCCACATTGGCCACGGCATTGGTCAGCACCTCCACGCTCTGGGTGACGGTAGTGGCCAGAAAGCTGGTCACGCCCTCGGAGACGATATGCTTGGCCCAGTAGCGCAGGCCCTCCGGCTTTGCGTCGTTGGTGTCGAACTCATAGGCACCATGGCAGTGGATGTCCATAAAGCCGGGAACGATGCGCTTGGAGCCATAGTCCACATCGGCCTGCTTTTCCCCATAGGGGAAGATGCCGGTGATCCGGCCCTGCTCCAGCTCCAATGCAGCCGGCACAAACTGGTCGGCAAGCCATACCTTTTTGCTCTGGATGATCATACGCTTAACCCTCCGTACTATTCATTATAAAACCTGCATCTGCTGCGCAGCAAAAGCGCAGTCTGTCCACCCAAAATTATAACATTTTCTGGTGAAAATAACCAGTGTTACAGCGGCTTTTCAAAAAAATACAGCAGGACCCCCGGCAGAACGCAATGCTCTGCCGGGGGTCCTGCTGCTTTATGAAAGATCAGTCCTTCTTCTCTGCGGTGCGGGCAAAGAAGTTGGCGAGGATGGCACCGGAAATGTTATGCCACACCGAGAACACAGCGCCGGGGATGGTCGCCAGCGGATACTGTGCAAAGTGGGCAGCGGCCAGAGAGGTGGCAAGGCCCGAGTTCTGCATACCGACCTCGATGGAAATTGCACGGCACTTGGTGGAATCCAGCTTCAGCAGCTTGCCCACGCCAAAGCCGGTGAGGTAGCCCAGCAGGTTGTGCAGGATGACCACGGCAAGGATCAGCAGGCCGCTGGTCATGATCTTGGCGGAGTTTGCAGAAACAACGGCGCAGATGATGAGCACGATGGCGGTGGTGGAGACCAGCGGCAGCACGCGGACGGCATTCTGAGTGAAGGCGTGGAAGAAGTGGTTGACCACAAAGCCCAGTGCGATGGGCACCAGCACTACTTTGACGATGGACAGAAACATATTTACAGGGTTCACATCCACGCGCTGACCGGCATACAGCAGGGTCAGCAGGGGAGTCAGGAAGGGTGCCAGCACGGTGGAAACGGCAGTCATACCGACGGACAGTGCAACGTCGCCCTTGGACAGATAGGTCATCACGTTAGAGGAGGTGCCGCCGGGGCAGGTACCCACAAGGATGACACCGATAGCCAGCTCGGTGGGAAGGTGGAACAGCTGCGTCAGCGCCCATGCAAGGAAGGGCATCAGGGTGAACTGCGCAATGCAGCCAATGATCACGTCTTTCGGGCGGCTGAACACCACCTTGAAGTCCTCCGGCTTCAGGGTAAGACCCATGCCGAACATGACGATGCCCAGCAGGGTGTTGACCCATGCGGTCTTTACCACGCTGAAGGTGCCGGGGAACAGCAGCGCCAGTGCCGCCACCACAATGACGATGGCGGCCATGTACTTGCCCACAAAGTCGCTTACTTTTTCCAATGTTTTCATGATAATACTCCTTTTTCCTGAACACTTATTTTTGCGGATGTAAAGGCAATGAAACATCCGGGAAATGGCTTTCCCGCAAACAAAAACGCCTTTGCCCCTTACGGTTCGTAAGAGACAAAGGCGTATAAACTCCTCTGCGGTACCACTCTTATTGCCGGTGCAAAGCCCGGCCCCTCAGTGCGCATCCAACAATGCGCGGCCCGTGATAACGGGGGCCTGCCGTTCCCGCTTACTGGGGCGCATATACCGCCCATTCAGCCGGAAAGCTCGGAGAGGATCTTCCCACGGACGCCCTGTACTGCCTTGCACCAGCCGACAGCTCTCTGTAACATTCTTTCCGGGTACTCTTTCTCGTCATAGCCGAATATTTCACTGCCACGGAGTATACTCCCCCGGGGGACTGAAGTCAAGGGATATGACCCGTCTGTTTTTTCATCTGGTTCATATCATGAGTGAAAGCAGTTCAGGCAAGGCCTGTCCGGCTGGCTTTGCCGGGTATGGCTCCTGCAAAAAAAGGTGAAGTGACCGTGGGTCACTTCACCTTTTTTATTTGCGGTAAACCGTGCTTTTATGGCACACCGGTGCACCCGATGGAGCAGACTGTGCCGCCCATACCGAGGGTCGTTTTGATGCCGACCCCGCCGTAGGGCGCGAAAGAAAGCAACGCGTTCCAAAGCTCCAGAAGCGGCGGCGCAAGATGCGCTTCGACCGTTACGCTGCCCTGAAAGGACGGAATGCGCGTTTCCTTCAGCGGATAACGTGTGGTGCGCAGGTTGTAGTCCACGATATGCAGCCCCTGCTGCAAAGCCAGCAGCGCATCATCATCCGTAAGGGCGTATTCCGGGAAAGCGGCGTTCCAATGCGCGGTCAGGCTTTGCAAAAGCAGCGTTTCCTGCGGAAAAATAGCATAGCGGCCGGACTGCTTGAAGGCGCAGGGCGACAGAAAAACAAACTTTGCGCGGCTTTCATCGAAGGAACGACCAAAGCGGATCAGCTCGGCGGCGGAGACTGCCGGGGAAACACGGACTTCTGTGACCGGCAGGGGCGATTCGTGCAGCGGGATCTCCTTTACGGACGTCAGAAGGGGAGAGACGCTCTGCCGGACCGTCTCGTCCAGCAGATTGACCGTCCAGATCAGCGCCTGCTTTTCCGGCGAAAAATGCAGGAAATGCGCAATGGGGTGCTCCCCTTGCAGATGCAGGGCATCGCCAACGTCTGCCGGAAGCTGTGCCATCAGCCAGCCATACAGGCGGTAGGCCCATGCCTGCGGGACGCGTACCCCCGTGGGCGGCGCTAAAACAAGCTGAAACTGCTGGATCATAGGATACTCACCTCGCAATACCCATAGGGATAGAACTGGTCGCGAAAGCGGGCGTATTTCATGGTGTGCGGGGAGACGCCTTTTTCGATATCGTGCTCATGCCCATGCTTGTGGAACATCTGTGTCATTTGCGCTGCCGTCCAGCGCAGCCCCTTTTCTTCGCCCAGATAGGGGTACGCCAGCGACTTGGCAAAAAAGCCGGAGCCGCCGCCAAGGATCAGGTGCGGCTGCTGCGGCAGGTTGACGGCACCGCTTGGCGCTTTGAAGCGCGCGCGGTATGTCTGCTTGTAATAAGTGTCAAACTGCTGGATGGCATCTATAAGGGACTCTTTGGTAATGCGCCCCTTCAGCACCGATTGATCCAGCGTCAGCTTAAAACGAACCGCAGCGCCGGGAATCGCGCATTCCCGGAACAGGGGAATGCCTTTCTTGCTGTTCTTTGGAAAGGAACCGTCCGGAAGTACATCGAATTTTCCGCAAAGAGCCATCCGCTCATTCGGGATGGGCTTACTGTCGGAGACCTGAACCCCCCGGAATAGGCTGTTGACCGCATCGGAAGCGATGTTGCCGTCCTCCTGAAGGCGCAGATGCAGCTGATTGACGTATTTTTCCTCCGGGAATGCGGCGTTATCGTCTGACGCAAGGCTGTGCCCGGTGCTCCGGTCGGCCCGAACGGCCTGCAAGAGCCATACGGTGCGCAGTGCACCCTTGAGGCTGCTGCCGGGAATGTACGCCTTGCCATAGGCATCCCGCTGGAAGGTGTAGAGATTTTTCGGCGGATTTGTAACGGCATCTCCCGCCTCGATCGTATAGCGGGTCAGCGCGTTCAGATCCGTATCAGAAACGCCGCAGTCCTCGGTCAGAAAATCCCGGAGATTGGACTGATCGCAGAGCATGAACTGGATGTACCGGTCGATCAGTCCGCGATCTGTCAGAAAGGTGAAAAATTTCTGTTCGTCCAGCAAGGAGGCTCTTCCGTTTCGGGTGTTGTACAGGTACTCTGCTTTCGTGTACATGCGGCCGTCACCGATGAACAGGGGCGACCGCACGGTCAGGATCAGGTCGAATATTTGCAGATGATCCTGCTGTTTCATCATAAGGTCACCCCCATCAGGATCGGTTTGGAATAACGGTATGCCGGGTGCGTGTCGGTCAGGCTGACATCGTACAGCGCCCCCTGATAGGAGTGCTGCAGCACAGAGCCGGCGGCAAGGGCATACTGCGTTTTTTTCTTCAGCGGCGTTTCCACGCGGTCCGAGGCCATAAAGCCGCTGCGGCGCACCAACTGGAAGGAGGCGTCTTTTAAAGCGCTGTCCAACTCGTTCGCCTGCGGCAGGCTGGTGGTCAGCAGCAGATAGGGCGCACGGTTGGCAGCAAGTGCACGGCGCAGCCACTTGGCCTGCGCGTCAGGGGGCGTATTCAGGCAGAGCTTTTGCACCACATGGAATTTGCCGTAACCGGTGCTGACCCTGCCGCCGATCCCGGTGATGCCCAGCCCTTCCAGCAAGGCGTGCAGCTTTTTGTCCTGTCCGCTTTCCGAGACGCCGCAGATGAAATACAGCCCGCAGTTCGGTGCAAAGCGGAACAGCCCTACCTGATAGGGCTTGGTGTCTCCCTGCGCGGGAATCTTTGCCTTGGTCTGCTCGTAATGCGTGCCGAAGCTTTCCGGCTGGTCATCGGGCGTAAAATGCCCTGCGTGCAGGCTTTTGGCATAGCGGTCAAAGGCCAGCACGGGGATCCAAGCCATCTTTTTAACCTTTTTGCGCAGGGTGGTCTCCACCTCCTCGGTGGATTCCGATGCAGCGATGGGTTTGGGCAGATAGAACGTTTTGTCGTACCACGGCATCGTATCGCTGAACAGGAGTTTGCCCTGCCGGACGCTTTCGCATAGCCGCTCCAGCGCGGCTTCCCCTTGCTGGACGAGGGTCTCGTGGCAGAGGGCGGAAAACAGGGTATCTGCCCGCAGGGTCTCCTCGGAGGTGTAGAGCGACAAAGCGGAGTCCGAGCCGCCGAAATGCACAGCGGTGTCGAACTGAAGCTTAAACAGAAAATAGTTCATAGCTGTCCACCTCATCAAAGAGGGCTTTCAGGCTGTCAAGTTCCACCGGTGCGCCGTAGTTTTTCAGCGTAAAGTTTTTCAGGCTGACGCGGCCGCTGCCACGGGAGCCGTGACCGCCCAGATAATCCCATTGCAGCAGCTTCATGCCCTTGGCCAGCAGGGCAAGATCTTCCTCCACCTGTGCCGGGTCGGTTACATCGTAAACAATGCTGACGCCAAACACTGCACCGGCGATCACGCGCTCGATCTGGCGGGGGGTTGCCTGCGCGTTTGCACGGGAGATCGTGTTTTCAGTCTTGACCTCGGTCACGCGCACGCCCTTGTTGGAAAGTGCCTCTGCATTGGTCAGAAAGGCGTCTGCAAATTGCAGGCGGGAGCGGCGCACCGGCTTGGCGGAGCCGAACAGGCGCAGAATGCGTGCGTCGTCCGCACTGAGATCGGGCATATTCTCAATATCCTGACAGAGGCTGCGGGCCAGCAGGGTGCGCAGCTTGCCCTTCAGGCTGCTTCCGGGCACGATGGGCAGACCGGTATAGGGGTCGCGCACCACCGGGCTGTCCACAGCACCGATGGCAGAAAACGCAGAGGAACCGCCGATGTGCATACCGGTGCACACGATCAGATCGCACCGGATCAGAATTTTTCCATACATAATCAATTCTCCTTGCCGCCAAGGTAGCGGTGGAAAGCGACCAGCGCTTACATGTAGTGTGCAAAACGGATCAGATCCGCACGGTCGGTGGAAATGCCCTTGAGGTATTCCAGCAGATGCGCTTGTGTAATAAACTCCTTCATGGGATAGACTGTTTCTTTACCGCTGCTCTTTTCTTTGTCACGGCCATTGCTTTCTCCTCTGTCACGGTCGCTGCCCTCTTCTTTGTTGCGGCTCTTGTTCTCTCCTGTGTCACGGCCATACTCGTAGGCTACGCGCACCCGCATCAGGTTGAGTTTGACCACACTGTCCGGTTTCAGCTTGTCCTCAGTGCGGATGCTTTCGTCATTATAGATATCGGTCACAAGGCTCAGCAAGTTGCGGATCTTGCTGGTGGTTATGGTCGTGCCGCTGCTTATCAGGGCGCGCATGATGCGCTCGGCCTCGTCCACATAATTCTCCGGCACCTTTCTCGGTATGATCTCCGGCGGGAGCGCCTTCTGCGGGTCTTTTCCGTCCCGGCTGTTGTTATTCCATTCTGCCATCTGTGTCGCCACCCTTTCTGTTCTGATACACATAAATGTAGATCGCGGTGATGAGCTGGTGACGCTGCACGGCATCAAAGGCCCAGTCGTCCATCATGCTGTGAGAAAATTGTTCGTAAAGCGGATAGTCCGGCGCGTTCTTTTCGGGGGAGAGCCGCGCCAGCAGATAGGCATACCGCGCAAGGTTGATGCGGTCGTTCTCCGCTTCCCGCAGCAGTGCCAGCAAATTGTAGAGCATGGAATTTCCGCGCGGGGTCTCGCCTTTGTCTGCGCAGCTGCGGTCATAGGCTTGGAAGAAGCGCTGCAAGCAGCCTACCTTTTCTTCCAGCACCTTTGTGCGGAAGGTGTCCCACGCATAGGCATGCCCCTGCTCCGGCTGCACCAGCAGATTGCCCTTTGCATCCCGGACGGCTTTGCGCTCCGGCGTAAACAGCGCCACGGCATTTTTACCGGGCAGATGCTTGGCGGCTTCCTCCAGTGCGGCGGTTTCCTCGGCAGAAAGCCGGATGGGGTAGTGGGGGTCGAAGATGCCGATGCCTGCGCTGAGGGTCAGCGCCCCGCAGGAAAAGGCAGTCAGATTACGCTGGATGCGCTGTGCGGTTTCCAGAACATCGTTCCATGCACCCACAAGGAATACGTCATCGCCGCCGGCATAGACGATGCTTACCTGCAAACCGTCCAGAATGCCGTTGATATAACCCTTGAAAAACAGGGACATCTGCCGGGAGAATGCCGAGGTGCGGGACAGGTTGACATAGCGCATCCGCCGCACCGGGTCTTTTTCGCTCTCCTGCTCAAAACCGGAGATGAACGCATGGCCGAGGTTGTCCACATCCATGCGGCAGACCGCAATGCGGCGCACGCCCGCAGCCTGCTGGGCCAGTTCGTCCATACTGTTGCTGGCGGCGTAATCGCCCACATACAGGTTGGTGGTGGAGGGAAGGGGGCTGTACGGTGTGTTTTTTGTGTATGCCCGTAGGATGGGTTCGCCGGAAGCAAGGCGCTTTTGCGCCGAAGCCCGGTCGGTCGTGGTCAGGTAGGCGCTGCTGCCGTCCAGCGTGGGCAGCGTGCAGTCATCGGCTGCCGAGGGCTGACGGCTTACCACCAGCACGCTCTTGTGCTGAATTTTGTCGGAAAACTCCACAAACAGCCTGCACCACGGGCAAAGCTCGTCCGCAAGGGCGGCGCTGGTGCCGCACACCTTGCATTCCCGGCCGTCCGGGTAAGCGGCGGCATCGTTCAGCAGCCGCAGATCTTCGGCGGTGTAGCGATGGAACTTGTGCTGTTCCAGCAGCCGGTTCACCCGGCGGAACAGCTCCTTATAAGGGCTGCTCTGGGCGGGGGTGTTGGTCAGGTCGTTGCCGGAGCAGGGTGTCCATGCGTTTGCCAGAAACAGCTGGGTGCCGAACTGCTGTTGCAGCCAGCGGTTGAACTGCCGGTTCCAGCGGGTCAGGGTATCGGCCACGGCAGCGGTGTTGGGCAGCAGCACATAGCAGTGCCCGCCGCCGCTGTAGATCAGGTTGGCACGAGACACGCCGCACCCTGCCAGAAGCTCGTCCAGATAGTGCTCCATGAACAGCTCCAGAAAGAACGACCGGCCGCGCAGGGAGCGCAGGGCGTTTTCGGTGCGGACGGTATAAAGGAACTTCTGGATACGGGAGAAATCGGCGGTGTAAAGCAGAAAAACGCCCTTCCGGCAAAAATCGTTCTTTTGCTCAAAAAGCGTTTTACGCAGGTTGGTGATATGGTTTGCCTGCACATATTCACTGAGGCACGCCGCAATGGCTGCGGTGGTCTTGGCGTGGTCGAACAGGGAAATATCCGCGCCGTCCCCGGGATAGATGCTGGACGGGAAACAGCCAAGCTGCGTTTCCAGCAGCCCCAGCAGCTTGCCGAGCTGCTCTGGCTGCGGCTGTAACTGCGGCAGCTGCTCCTCCAGCGTGTGCACGGCCTCGGCATAGACGGCAGCGGAAAGCGGCTGGGACTTCTGCGGCAGTTTCAGGCTGCCGTCCTGCGGCTGCGCGGGCATCATCCAGCCGGGGTGTGAACCGTTCAGGTGGGTGAACACCGCATCCAGCGGAAGCTCCCGCCGGTAGGCATCGCTTTCGCCTTCGGTCTCCCGACGGTCAGCCGCGCCGGAAAGCAGGTTGGCCAGATAGACCAGATACGCCGGGGAATCGGCTGGCAGCGCCTTTGCTGCACCGCGCAGCGCGGCGGCGTGGTGGTAGCGCACACAGTCCAGCGCCGGTGCCCAGCCTGCACCGGGCAAAACGCCGTGCAAAAACTGGTAGCCCTGTTCACTGTGGCTGCCGCGCTGCCCACCGGCACGGTACACCGCTTTGCCGGTGTCGTGCAGCAGCCCGCCATAGGTGGACTGCAGGGTGAGAACGTTCAAAATACCATCTCCTTTACGGATTGTGGAACAATTGCACAATAAACGGAAAGCGTATTTGTTGATTTTGTAAGAGATGCTTGGGATTGGCTTTATTATAGCACATTTTTGTCGCCATGCAAAAGCCGCAGCAGTGAAAATATCACAGCAGCTGCAATCGTTCCGTTCATAGAGGGACAGCCCACGGAAAACAAAGAGTTAAGGTTTGCAAAAGAAAAACTCCGCATCTTTTGGTGCGGAGTTTTTTGTCCCCTTACGGGGATGGTACGAAATGGCATATCGGTAATAAACGCGCTGTTGGGCTTTCGCCCCCTTACGGGGATGGTACAGAGCTTGAGAGTATTTACGCGCACTACTCCAAGTTTTCGCCCTCTTACGGGGATGGTACAGGAGCAACGATCAACCAGCTGCGGCAGGCGATGTTTTCGCCCCCTTACGGGGATGGTACTAAGTTTGGTACGCCGCGCTGGTTGCTGTATTCGTTTTCGCCCCCTTACGGGGATTGCATCCGAATGACAACACCTAAATATCCAGTTATGGAGCTTTCGTCCCCTTACGGGGATGGTACTGCCTTCGATGAGAAGTTCACTGTCCACAGCGAGTTTTCGCCCCCTTACGGGGATGATACCGAATGGGAGTCAATGGCATATACGGCAAGATAGTTTTCGCCCCCTTACGGGGATGATACGCTAAATATATCACAGAATATCGTAAAATGGAAGAGCTGAATGCCTGAAAAATACTCGCTTTATTAAAATAAAGTGAATCCGCGCGAAAAGGACAACGATAAATCCCGAATCATAATTGTACCGCGGAAGATAGAAAGAAAACCCTCTTTCAGGGCAAGCCATAGCGGCGGAAGCCTGCAAAGGCGAAGATGCTGCGCTTCAGGGTGCTGCC
>ERZ506887.981-NODE-981-length-15718-cov-10.363532_pt1 | contig 15718 bp, 16 predicted proteins | sample MGYA00512905_ERZ506887 | MGnify/ENA metagenome assembly ERZ506887 | reverse complement strand
CATCGCCGCCATGATTGCTACGATTGCTAATATGAGTAAGTAAGAATAATCAAGCTTATATTATCGAATAAAGTTGTACAAAAGAAACAAACATTTCTTAATACTACAGTTAACAAGACATCGGTAAGATACTTATTTTATACTTATCTCACCGATGTTGAGGTTAATTGCATAATCATTAAACTTATGATAAAAGTATGAAGAATTCCATCATATCAAATACTATATCTAAAAGTGCACTAAATGTATTCAATATTATCGTGCCTCTGTTAATATATCCATATATCTACAGAATATTTTCAGCAAATACTGTGGGTAAAATGGATTATGCAACTACTATTTTTACATATTTTAGCTTAGTTGGTCTTTTAGGCATATACAACTATGGCTTGAGAGAAATTGCACGCAAAAGAGACAATAAAGAAGAAACCAATTACATTTTCAAAAATCTCTTTGTTTTAGGAGTCATTAGCAACATAGTAGTATTTATTATTTACTTTCTATTTGTTTATTACACGATAAATGATTCTGTGCTAAAAAAAATTATGTATGTTCAAGGATTTGGTATTATTGGACAGATTTTATACATTGAATGGATCAACGAAGCGTTTGAAGACTACAAATTTATTACATTAAAGACTATTGCTATTAGAGTATTCAGCTTATGTGCCGTTTTTCTATTTATCAAAAATGATGGAGACTATTATAAATATGTTGCAATAACTACAGCTACAGTCGTTGTAAATAACATTGTTAGTTTTGTTCATATTCACAAATACGTAGACTTATCATTTAGTAAGTTGTGTCAAAACATAAACATTAAGCCATTAATAATTCCACTATTTACGATTCTTATACTAAACAACACAAATCTCCTCTTTACAGTGGCAGATAAAACAATTCTAGGAATTTACCAACCTTCTGAAGAAGTCGCATTCTATGGAGTTGGTCAAAAGATTTCTGAGATGATAAGAATTCTTTTTTTATCTCTCGTATATGTTATGATACCTCGCTTATCATATTACCTTGAGAATGATTTTGGTGCATACAAAACAGGAATAAAACAGATGATTCGAATAAATTTTTTATTAATAGCTCCTGTTTCTATTGGTCTTTTGGGATTGTCAAAAGAGATAGTTTTGATATTTGCAGGAAATCAATACGCAAACGCTATACCATCAATGCAATTGTTTGCTCTACGAGTTTTCATACTATCAACAGAAGCAATTGTATACAATCAAGTTATATTTTTGTTTAGAAAAGAAAATTTCCTGATGAAAGCAAATGCACTATGTGGTCTATTGAATGTAGTATTTGACTTTACGTTATGCCAGTGTATTAATTCATCAACTGCTATATTGACAACATTGATATGTGAAGGATTGTTCCAAATCATGTGCTATATTTACATATACAAAAAATTACAGCTAGATATTGGACTGTTTAAATTTGCAAATTTTAAATACATAATAATATCGATGTTGTTTATACCAACAATATGGCTTGTAAGATCATTTGAACTTTCAGAATTGTTAACTGTTATAGTTGCTGTATTCTCATGCATGACAATCTATATACTATTATTAATTCTGAACAAAGACTCTGCAGCGAATATGATAATCAATAAAATAACTATAAAAAAATAAGAAAAATGAAACCAACTTACAAAGAAATTGCAAAAGCGACAGCATTTGGTTCTATTAGATCAAGACAGATATCAGAATATATCTGTATGTCATTATCACCTTTCTTTTCTAGATATTTCATACATTTCCATATCCGCCCAAACACCATTACAATTTTCATGATAATCTTAGGTGTCTTAGGTGCAGCATTCTTCGCCATCCCCAACATTGCCTGCAAAATAATAGGAATACTTCTATTATTTTTATGGTTTATTATGGATTGTTCGGATGGAGAAGTTGCAAGATATACAAAAACGTTTTCACGCTATGGAAAAGAAATTGATTACCTAGCACACATACTTGATCATCCAAGTGTAAATCTTTCCATGTGGTATACATACGTACAGATAAGTACATATAATATATATATAATATCTGCGTTATTCATCACATTAATATCGGCAGAATTAATAACACGAAATCTTATAATTATGGAAGTATACGACAAGGATAAGAAGGCTAAAAACGACAAAGTATTCAAACCATCATGGATGAAGTGGCTATTTTTACAAATAGTATACTTTCCTAATATAGTTTTATTCTTACCTATCATTATACTAGGTGACTATGTGGGATTATACAATTCATCATATATACTTGCATTCATAGTTGCTGCAAATTTACTCAATACAGCAAACATGTATCGCAAAACATTAAAGAAATGCTATAAAGCATTATAATAAACAAGAAATATATAATAAATACATCACATACACGTTATTATTATATTAATTGTAGATAAATTATTGTTTCAACACCATTATTAAATATATACTGATTTTAAGATAAAACAGAAAAAATATGGAATTAAAAGATATAATACAATTGTTTATGTCTAACAAAAAGACATATGGCATAATAACTCTTATTGCTCTAGTGTTTGGAATAATTGTGGTTATAAGTATTCCAAAACAATATACAGCAAAAGTCATGCTGTCTCCTGAAACCAACAATGATATGTCAAAACTTGGCGGATTAGGAAGTATAGCATCTAGTATGGGCTTAAATATGAATAACAGCAATACTGATGCTATAGGGCCACAGTTCTACCCTAATGTAGTAAGTTCAACTTCATTTATTGTAGGATTATTTGACATTAAGATAAAATCTGATGATGGCAAAATCCAAACCAGCCTATATGATTACCTGAAGAATTACCAGAAATCTCCTTGGTGGTCAATGTTCAACCCATTAGCATGGATTGCAACAACAGAAAAGTCTGAAACTAACAATAAAAAGATAGACGCTTTTCGTCTTACAGAAAATCAAACAAAGATTGTGACGAATTTAAAGGGAATGATTTCTTGCAGCGTCGATCAAGAAACAAATATTATTACAATCAAAGTAACTGCACAAGATCCTCTAATATCAGCAGTACTTGTTGATTCTGTAAGTAATAGACTTCAAGCCTTTATTACAGATTACAGAACATCAAAAGCAAAACATGACTTAGCATATACAAAGAAATTATATGTAGAAGCTCTTGCAGATTACAAAAAATCACAAGAAAAGTTTGCTGCATATTCGGATGCTAATGAAGATGTTATCTTACAGTCATATAAATCAAGACAAGATGAGCTTGAAAATGACATGCAATTAAGATACAATATTTATACACAACTTGTCCAGCAACTTCAGCTAGCAAAAGCAAAGGTTATGGAAAGGACTCCAGTATATGCTGTAATAGAAGCGCCCACTGTTCCAACACGTCCATCTGCGCCTCACAAGCTAATCCTACTGGTACTCTTTTTAATTGTTTTCAACGCAGCTTATACTGCATTTTTAATAATAAAAACATTAAAAGTTCAATACAACCAATGATAATACATTCTATTACAGATAATATAAAGAAACAGATAGGCAACCTTTTTTTTTGGTTGCTTATCTTTGTTATCTTATTCGACCCAACAGGAACTATACTTCATAAAAAAGACTTAATGTTTGTATTAGTTGTTGCATTCAATATTCTATTTTACAAGCCCGATTGGAGTAAACTACCTTGGATCTTATTATTATTTTGTGCCATAACAATACCATACCTAATATCATGCATGCGCATGACATTAGTAGATGAAACAGAAGTTTTAGCCGTCTATAAAGCTATTTCACCAGTGCTGCTTCTTTTATGGATAAGAAATTATGACCTAATAAAATTATCAAAGGGACCTGTTGTAATATGCTGCATATTTATGACCATGCTTTTTTTTCTGATATTATACTATCCTCAATTAGAAGCACCAATTTATTATTGGCAAGCTGCTGCTGGATTTCCTATCATTATAAACCATCGTACATTTCTAGGTATTAGTATGTTTGTAATGTATTTAAAATCATATGTCGCTTTTGTTTTTATAATAGCTTACTATTTTTACGTAGTATTTTCTGGGGTTCATAGAAATATTTTAACATTCATATACTTATTCTTTATCTGCTTTGCATTTTCTGTTAGTGGAACAAGAAGTACAATGTTATTACCAACATTTATGCTTATTATAGTAGGGTATATTACAAGTGCAAACAAAGAATATGCTAAATATATACTTTATCCTATTATCTTTATAATTGGACTCGCTTTTATTATTCTATTAATAGCTCTAATTTCTGATACAGGAGAGGCCTCAAATGCGGTCAAATATGGACATATACCATCCTATATACAATTATTTGAAGAACATCCCGAATATATACTTATTGGACAAGGCCCTGGTGCCTTTATGTATAGCGAAGGATTCAATAAAGTTGTTTTTAAAACAGAATGGACATATTTAGAGTTAGTAAGGAATTATGGCTTATTTTCGCTTATTATTATTGGAGTCTTCGCTAAGCCCCTAATTACGATGTGGAAACATAGAAGAGAGGCTTTTTGCAAATGCATGTTTTTCGCTTATCTTTCATATTTACTCATAGCAGGAACAAACCCATTACTACTATCCTCCACAGGAATGATAGTTTTACTAATGGCATATTCATATGAAGAAAGCATTACTTCACAAGATGTAAATAAACAACAAAAGTAACTTTATTATGAAAGAAATTACAGTTTTAATGTCTACGTATAATGGAGAAATGTTCATAAGAGAACAAATAGATTCCATACTTAATTCTAAAGATGTAGAACTTCAATTACTGGTTAGAGATGACGGATCTAGTGATCAAACTATCCCAATTCTCAAGAGCTATCAAACCAAAAAGAAATTATCGTTCTACCAAGGGCACAATGTTAGACCTGCAAAAAGTTTCATGGAGCTATTGTGTAAGGCCCCTAACAGTAAATATTATGCATTTTCAGACCAAGATGACTATTGGTCACAAGACAAACTTTCAATAGCCATAAATTGCATCAAAAGTTATGGTCAAGAACCTGCGCTATATTTTTGCCAAACTCAATTGGTAGACAAAGATTTAAATCCAATGAAGAATATTTATATAAATCCACGTCTTACTTTTGGTGAAGCATTAACGTATCAATTTATAGGCGGATGCACTATGGTGTTGAATCAGTCGCTCAGAGATATTATTATAAAATATACTCCTAACTATCAACCAATGCATGATGTATGGATATATAGTATTGCTCAAGCAATTGGGGCACATATCTTTTTTGATCCTCAACCACATATATTGTACCGCCAACATTCACATAATGCAATAGGACAAGGCTATAGTAGGTTTAAAGAATGGAAAAGAAGATGGAAAAGAATCTCTAACAGCGAGCATGAAAGATTGAAACGCGCAAAAGAGTTAAAAATAGGATATTATAAAATGATGAGCAAAGAGAACAAATCAATACTTGACAAAGCCATTTTATCTGGTGAAGGTAATCTTTGGCAACGTATCGTTGCTTCAAGTGATAAAAGGCTAAAATGCTCATCTAAAACTACATATGTACTATTCAGATTATCAGCAATATTTAAAACATTTTAAAAATGAATAATCAACCCATTATATCAATTATAACCGTATGCTTCAATAGCGAAAAGCATATAGAAGACACTATAAAAAGTGTACTTTCACAAAAATACAACAACTTACAGTACATCATTATAGATGGTGGTTCTAAAGATAAAACCATGGACATCATCAATAAGTATAAAAAAGAAATTAGCACTATCATATCTGAACCAGATAAAGGTATAAGTGACGCTTTTAACAAGGGAATTCAACATGCAAAAGGAGATCTCGTTGGTATCGTTAATTCTGATGATATACTTTTGCCAGAATCACTCGTAGCAATAGCAACAAGCTATCAAAAGGGCGAATATGACATTTATAGAGGTAATTCTATAATTTGGAATCCTATTTCCAATAAAAAATACAGAGAATATCCTTCATTGAAGTTCTCTACTACCCCAATATTTGTTAACGTTGCTCATGAAAGTACCTTTGTCACATTAGATGCCTATAAAAAGTTTGGAACATACGATATAGATTTACATTATACCATGGACTTAGATTTCTTTATCAGGGCATACAAATTGGGGGCTAAGCTTAAACATGTAGACCATGATATCGTACAATTTAGGTTAGGAGGTGCAACAAGCACATCAATGTTGAAAAAACGTAAAGACTATATCAAAATGGCTTACAACAACCATGCTAGCAAGTTACATGCAAACTTATATTTTTTAGGAATGCTTCTAATAGATCTTGGGAAAAGAACTCTTGATTTATTTGGACCAGACTTAAAAAAGAAAATTAAATATTTTAAATCTTAAATACAGATATAATAGTTTATAAGAAAATGACAAGAAAAAAAATTATATTCTCTGACAACACATTGTGGGGATTGATAAATTTTAGAGGTAAAGTGATTAAACATTATGTTAGCAAAGGATATAAAGTTATAGTTATAGCACCTCAAAATGAAGTTTCAGAACTACAAACTGAAATCCCTGATTATGTAACGTACATACCAGTAAATATGGATAGAAATAAAACTAACCCAATTGCTGATATCAAATATTTTATAAAAATATACAACATCTACAAGAAAGAGAAGCCTGATTATGTATTCCATTACACTATCAAGCCAAATATCTATGGATCTATTGCAGCAAGGCTCAATCATATAAAGTCAGCATCAATGATGGCTGGTCTCGGATATGCATTTAAAAATAACAACCTGATATCTTTCATCGGTAGAACTCTTTACAAAATTGGCTTATCATGCACTAATAGTCTTTTTTTACTAAACAAAGACAACATGAACGAAATAATAAGAAGGAAATTATGTGATAAAAAGAAAATTATTTTATTAAAGGGCGGAGAAGGCTTAAACCTTAATGACTTCCCCTATATGAACAATGAGTCAGATATAATAACATTTTTATTCATTGGTAGAGTTTTATACGAAAAGGGTTATAACGAGTTTATAGAATGTGCAAAAGAAATAAGAGAAGAACATCCTAATGTGAGTTTTGAAATTCTTGGAACAATTGATCCGAACTATCCCAATAGTGTCTCTAAAGAAAAAATTGAGGAAGACGAATCTAAAGGTTACATAAAATACATCGGTTTCACAAAAGACATTTTAAGTATACTCAAGAGGAAAGGTATAGTGGTCATGCTACCGTCATACTATGGAGAAGGTTTAAACAGATCTCTTATGGAAGCATGTGCAACAGGAAAACCAATAATTACAACTACCAATCCTGGATGTATCGAAACAGTTGAAAATGGAATTAACGGATACCTTGTTGCCCCCAAAAATAAAGACGCTCTTGTTAAAGCAGCTAAAAGGTATCTAAAACTCTCAAATGGAGAAAAAAATGCAATGTCAAAAGCTAGTAGAAAAATTGCTGAGAACAAATTTGATATCAATAATGTTATACTAGAGTATGACAAATTGGTATAAAATAGTAAGCATAAGTGAGAACTACACATTTTTATTACTATTGATTCCCAAAAAGTTAAAAGAATAACTAAAAAGAATTGTATATTAGGCAATAATTACCATTCTTTTTAGTTATATATATAACTTTATATGAAATAATAAATTGACTGAACTTTCGCATGTGGTTCAAGAACGGGCTGAAGGCCCAAAAGCTCCTAGCCCAGGGCGTGTGGAGCTTACATGCGAAACTTGAGTTAGGAAGAAAAGTTTGATTTTTTATATTGGAGGAAATGCGTATGATAATAGGAGTAGTAATTATCAAGGTAGCGATGCTGGTTAGTCTTGCTGCCTATTAAATATTTAAATCATGAAGAAAAAGAATGTTATGAAGAAAGAGATAAATCCTAGAGAAACTTCCAGGGCGGCGGCATTCGAATTATGGATGTCGTCGCCGATGCCGATGGTAACCTTGACCAAGACACATCATCAGGTTCTTGCAATAACTCCACGTCTTAATCTGAATTCCATCGGGCTTACCCCGTGTTTCCGCTTGAATGCCGTGCAGAAATGACTCTGGTAATCGTAGCCCAGCATAATTCCGATGTCGGCTATCGGAAGACTTGTGTCGAGGAGGTAATGAACCGCCAATTCCATGCGATAATCAAAAAGATATTGGAAGACGGTGGTTCCAAACTCCTGCTTGAAGGCTTTCTTCAGGGTGCATTCGTTGGTGCCCACCATTGCCGCCAACTCGTGAAGCGAAGGCATTTCCTGATAGTGGGTGAGGATGATGCTTTGGGCATCGTGTATCTTGTCACGGATGCTGATACTGAGGGTTGGGCTGCTTGGCAAGAGACTGGCGGGCAGGAGAAATCCCGATAAGCAGTCGATAATCTTCGATTCCAGGTATTTGGAGGCTTGGTTGCCTAATAACCGGGAACGCTGGATGTCTCGTGCCGCCTTGATGACTGCTGCTATGGCGGGCTGGTTGTACTTGATGATGGTCTGGGTATCGAAGGTAGGATTGGTTAGGGGGGAGAGCTGATCAAAAGCCTCCGGGTTGCGCTCAATCAACTCTTCTATGAATTGCTGCGGGATGACCACGTTGAAGATTTCGAATTGGGTGCCCTGGTTCAGGTGAGTGTTGGCACCACCTTCGCCGCTTAGAAAACAAAGGCTTGCCTCGCCTGTTTTCCACATCATTTCCTTTTTCGCACCACGATTGCCGTACACTTCTTTCATGCTGCCGCCAAGGGTTGGCATGGAAAAGAGCAGGGCTGGTCGAACCTCGTGCTGTGCGATAAACTTGGAGTTGTTCGCCTTGCCAAAATAGTGTTGGTTCATAATGCCAAACTTCTGGTAATGCCACTCCTTGAGCGAAACATCCATTGCATCCGATTCGATGTGGTTGCTCCGTTCCATCCCATGGTTGTCGATGAAGGTAAGGCCGTTTTGCCTTACTTCTCCTTCTACCTTTCCATCTCTTATTATCTGACAGTTAATCATAGGCTTTACTTTTAATTGTTTTTATGTGATGATATTGCAATTAAGCAAGAATCACGCTGCAAATATACGATATTCTAAGAAAATATGCAAGTTTATTTATAAAATTATACCCCTTTTCGAAAAAAAAGTCTCTGCCCTATTTTCCTCCCATTCTTCCCACGGCTTCCTGGGCGGAGTTCTCGCCACGGTATTGCTTCTTGGCCTGGTTGAAGCGGTAGGTGAGGCGGAGCTGCACGCTTCGGGTGTCTTCCCACTTCTGCTGCTGGAACCGCACATTGCCGTAGGTGCCATCGGTCTTTTGGCGCTTGGTGTTGAAGATGTCGTTCACGTTCAGGCTTAGCGAGAGGCGGTCTTTCAGGAAGCTTTTGTAGAGCTGGAAGTCGAAGTTGTGCACGCTGCTGATGGTGAGGAAATCGTAGGTGCCGCTGCTTCGGTAGGAGAACGAGAGGTTCAGGTACCAGCCCTTGGGCAGATGGAAGCCGTTGTAGAGGCTGAAGATGTAGTAGGGGTCGTGGAAGCTTTTCTCCTTGCCCATGCTGACGGCCTTGATGAAGCCCTGCTGGATGCCTGCCTGTAGCTGCGGCTCGTAGAAGCCCCAGCGGTGGCGGTAGCCGAGGAAGCTGCCCCAGTTCCAGCAATGGTCGGTGTTGGTCCAGGTGATGTAGCCTGTTTGTGGGTCATCTGAATAGGGTTCGATGATGCTGGTGATGTAATCTTTCACGTAGGTGTAGCTTGCCTGGAGGAAGAGGTAGCCATAGCTTGCCTGGTATTGGAACTCGTGGCGCTTGGATGGCTCCAGCTGGCTGTTTCCTACCTGTCTCATGTAGTGGTTTGCGTAAACCGTGCCCGTGTTCAGCTCCTGGAAGGATGGGCGGATTTCGGAAGATCGGTAGCTCAGCGACTGGGAGAATCTGCCTGACTGATGAGTGAGCAGGAGGGATGGGTAGAGGTTGTCGTATTTGCGATGAAGCGGGGCTTCGGTGGAGGCTGTTTCTGGCGTTCCAATTCCAGTTCTTCCAGTTTCTGAATTACCATTTTCTGAACTTCCAATTCCAGTTCTTCCAATTCCAGTTCTTCCAATTCCAGTTCTTCCAGTTTCATCTTTCAGATAATCCAAACGGCTGTCCACGTGCTCGTATCTCAATCCTACTCTTAATGAGAAGGGTTTGAAGTCGAGTGAATACTCGGCGAAGACGGCAGCATGGTTTTCCTTGGTGATGCTGTGGGTGGAGGTTCCCTTATCGGCAGGGGTGTAATCGGTGCGCGATTCGCTCTTCACGTAGTTGTACTCGGCGCCCATCATCCAGGTTTGCTTGTCGTTGATGGTGTAGTTGGCGCGGGCCTTTGCTCCCCCAGATGGTTCCATCGCTTTGGGGGAGGAGTGTGAACTTGTTTCTGGCGTCTTCCTCGCTAACTCCATTCGCCAGATTCTTCTCCGAAATCTCATCCACGAATTGGCCCTGCTCTGTGTGCAGCTTCACGAAATCGCCGAAGAAGTTCAGCTTCCATTTTTCCCCGTAATTTCCCTGATAAAAGGCGTTCACGTGGTGCTGCCAGTCGTAATAGAGGAACTTGTTGTCGCCCGTTACGTTGTCATCTACGTGATTGTTGGTCATCGCATAGCTCGTCATCTTGAAAGGCATCGGCTGATGAATGTTGTAGCCATCGTATTTCACTCCGATGGTTTGCTTTTCAGTCAGGGCGAGGTCGGCTCCGGTGCTCCAGTAGAAGTGGTCGTTGTAGCTGTGCTTGCAGTCGAGGGTGGCGGAGGCGATGTAGGTGGTGGCGTTAGCGTCCATCTGGCTGCCGCTTACGTAATTCGTGGCGATGTCCTGCTCTTTCCATTTCCCCTGCCAGTTGGCATAGCCAAGCTTGCCGTAGTAGGTTATTTTGCCGTGGGTGTAGGTGAGGTCGAGGTCGTGGTTGTTGCTCACGAAGGAGTCGAAGAGGAAGCCGGAGTTCTCCACGATGGCGAGCCCTTGCAGGTTCTTCTTGGTTGTGATGAGCAGCACGCAGCCCACGTTGTTGCCGTATTCGGCTCCAGGATGATGAATCACCTTCACCTCTTTTATCTGTGTAACGGGCAGGTTTTCTACCACGCTGTAATCCTGCACCTTTCTCTCGTTGATGTAGATTTCGGGTGAGCCGCCGATAAATGCCTGCGGTTTCCCATCCTTGTTTTTGAACATTCCGGGAAGTTTGGCAAGCACTTCCGTAGCTGTTGGCTCCTTCTCGAGAGAAGTTCCCGAGATGCGAGCCACGATTCCTCCGTTCTTCTGGCGGAATTGCGAGCGGGTTCCTTTAATGGTTACGGCTGAGAGCTATTTTTCCCATTGGATGCTGTCCTGGCGCAGCTTTTCCTTCATTGCCTATATGCTATCAGTAGAAATATTCTTTGCAGTAGAAATGCTCTCTGCTGTAGTGGTCTTTGTTTGCTGAGCGTGCGTCAACATCGGATTTCCCAGGACGAGCAAACCGCTCATGATCAATTCATGTTTCATAATCTTCTTTCTTATTTTAAAGTAAATATGCTGCAAAGTTCTTGCGAATGTTACTGCGCAGGAATCTTGCGAATGATGTTGCAAAATTACGGATAAGGAAAGAGAAGGATTTTAATATAACGGAATTTTTTCGGATAAGATTTGTTTTTTTATGGAATAAGGCTTGCTGTTTCATCATAATTCGTTATCTTTGCACTATTTATAGGATAAGTTGGGTCTTAGCAAGTTTTTTAGGATAAGCTGGATTTCGGCAAGTAGAATTAAATGAGAAGAAATGTAGAATTAATTTAGTGTGAAGAAATTATGAATATAGAATCAGTTAGAGAGTATTGCCTCTCGCTTCCCCTCGTTACCGAGGATTTCCCTTTTGATGAAACCACTTTGGCGTTTCGGATTATGGGCAAGATCTTCGCCTGCCTCGACCTGGAGCGCCCCGAGTGGGTTACGATGAAATGTAATGCCGATTACGCCCTCGAACTCCGGGAAGTGCATCCCGAAATAGAAGGCGCATGGCATTGGAATAAGAAATACTGGAATCAGGTAAACCTTTATGGCACGCTGGAAGATGATTTCATCCAGGCCCTGATTCGCCACAGTTATTCCGAAGTAGTGAAGAAGCTCAAGAAACAGGAGCGGATGGAGCATCCGGAAATGATGGATGTGAAGGAATAGGGAAAAAAGTAGAAAAAAAAGAAGGCTCTGAATTAGCCATAAAAAATGCTGATTCAGAGTCTTCTTATTAATTTATAATTCCTAGCTTTTTAAGTCTAGAGTAAATCGCTCCTCTCGAACGCTCCATGATTTCTGCTATTTCCTTTATCTTTTTTCCTTCATTATAAAATTTTATCAGAATATCATCTGCTTCTTTTTCCCAAGGGAGATAGGCGTTTCCGTGTTCTTTTCTTTTTTCTTCGACAGAATACGCTTTCTTAAGTGTTGGTTTTATTGAAGTTTTATCCAGAATCCTGTATTCCCAATCCTCAATAGTCCTTGTCTCTGTGCTGAAGCTGATGCCAATCTTTACGAGCTTTCTTTCATCAGCCTCGAAAGGAACCATGTAGCCTTTTTCGTCTATCTGGGCGAGGGCTTCCTTGGCAGGCTTGTTGATCTTTATCTCGAAGACGAAGATGGTGTGGGGCGAGAACATCACGGCATCGGCCCTGCCCCTGCAACTCTTCACCTGCGTGAGAACGGCTATGTTCATTATCGAAAGCATGATGTAGAATACGGTTTCATAATAATACTCGTTTTTCTGCATGTCTGCCAATACATCTTTCCCGCCTTCTGGATAAGGTATGGAAGCGAAGTAGGATTTCATCAGCGTCATCGCCTTGTCGATGTTTCCATACACCAATGCCTGATAGAATCTTGCTGCAAAGCCCAGCGAAGTGCCGTCGCTCAGATTCGTGTAGAGCGGCAGCAGGTTTTCCATCAGTCCGGCCCTTACTTCCTTGTTTGGAATGCCCAGATAGTAGCCTTTGGTGAGAGGATCGTAGTCCTTGATGGTAAGGTAGCCGCTCTGATAAAGCAATGGCAGGGCATCCGTCATCTTCTCCGTAGGACGGTCGAACGAAGACGAGAAGGCGAAGACATTATCCAGCTCCGTCACGTTAGTCTTGAATCTCTGCATCTGATTGATGAGATAGGTAGAAGTGCCCGATGCAAACCAGTAGTCCTCTATCTCGCCCGACGCCAAGGCTCGCATCAGACTGAATGGATTGAAGATGTCTGGGCTGTTTCTTGTGAAGTGATAGCCGTCGTAATTCTCCTGAAGCATCCGTGCCATCTCTTCCTTGCTCACCCCATTGTGCTCCGCCATCAGTTCTATGTCCTGGCTCAGGGTGGTGGTGAGCTCCTCCTTGGTAATGCCGCAGATGGCAGCAAACTCTGGGTCCATGGAGATGTTGGCCAGATTGTTGATGGCGCTGAAGATGCTGAGCTGCGAGAACTTGGTGATTCCCGTGATGAAGGCGAATCTCCAATACTTGTCACATTCCTTGATAGGAGTGTAGAATTCCTGCATGATGGTTCTCACTTGCTCTAATTTCTCTTTGTCGTGAAGAACATCGAGCAGAGGAGCATCGTATTCGTCAATGATGATGACGAGGTCTTTACCAGTCTTCTCTTTGATGGTCTTGATTAGCGTCGTCAATCTGTTTCCTGGGGTCTTTTTGCTGCGCTCTATTCCGTACTTCTTCTCGTAATCTTCAAGTTGTATGTCAAATTTCTCATCAAAATATTTGATGTTGCAATACTTGAATGTGGACATGTCGAAGTGCAGGACAGGGTATTCTGTCCAGTCCTTTTCCAAACCTTCGATGGCAAGCCCCTTGAACAGGTCTTTCTCGCCAGCGAAATAGGAATGGAGGGTTGTGCTCAGCAAGGATTTTCCGAACCGACGGGGACGACTGAGAAATACATACTTGTACTTCTTGGTCAACTTGTATATCAAGTCAGTCTTATCCACATACACGCATCCTCTCTTGATGATGTCGCTGAATGTCTGTATTCCCACAGGATAAATTCTTTCTACCATAGTCTTTGCATTTTTATTCTTTGTGGCAAAGTTACGAAAAGTTTTTGAAATGGAAGCGATTTGGAAGGAAAAAATGGGGCTGGGGGAAGAAAAAATAGAGGCATTTGAAGGAAATTCATTAAAAAAAGTATGGAGATTCCCTGAAGTTCGATTACCACTCTACCTTATCGTTGAGAATCACGCCATCGGTTGCATCTTCGGCTGTAAAGGTTGCGCCACGATACTGCACGCAGAGCATCACGAGTGGTTCTGTACCGTTGTTGCGAACTGAGCGCTTGCCGGCTGGTGCTACTCTCACCACGCTTCCCTCCTGAATAGGGAATACCTTGCCATCCACCTGGAACTCGCCCTTGCCGCTGAGGAAGAAATACAGTTCCTCGTGGTTCTTGTGGGTGTGGAGGAAACCTGTCTCTGCGCCAGGAGCAAAGCTCTGGAATGAGAACTCACCACCAGTAGCATTCACGCTCTGACCTCCGAATACCTTTCCGGGAATCTTAATCTCAGGACCCAGCTCTAAGGTGTAATCCTTGATTTCACTCATCTTGCCAAAATCTGTGGCTGTGAAGTTTTCAGCCTTTGCAATAATCTTTGTTTCTTTCATCTTGTCTGTTATTTTTAAATGTTTATATTTCTCTTTTTTTTATTTTTTATTGTGAATTTGTGAATACTTCTGCTTTCAGCTTTCAATTCTGAATAGCGCTTGCTTTCAGCTTTCATTTCTGAATTGCGTTGCAAAGATACTGCGAAAAACTGGTTCCTGCAAGAGGGCACTTGGGGGTAAGATGGTTACCGGGAGGTAACTATTGCGTGGGAATGGGAGAAAGAAAAATGAAGCGTTAACTTAGATTAACTTGGCATGTTTGGTATCTTTTCGGATATTAGTTACTTTTGTAGCCTATTGCAGAATATTGTTGAGTTTTGCAGAATATTATAGAATATAAAGAAGATAGATTATGGGAAGAATGATAAAAGAAATGGTAGTACAGGACTGTCCCATCCGTAACGTTCTGGCGCGCGTTTGCGACAAGTGGTCGCTACTGGTAATCTACACCCTGAAAAATCATCAGGATGGTCCCCTCCGGTTTAATGCCCTGCGTAAGCTGATTCCGGATATTTCGCAGAAAATGCTTACCAGCACGTTAAAATCGTTGGAGGCTGATGGCTACGTTACCCGCAAGGCTTATGCCGAAGTGCCGCCAAGAGTGGAGTATTCTCTCACACCCCGTGCTGAAACCCTTATTCCTATTATGGATCATCTGATAGAATGGGCGCTGGATAACATGGCTGTGATTCTGAAGGATAGGGATAAGGCAGCAGGCTGATTTCCAAGATGAGTTTTCCTGAAGAATATTCCAAGATGAGATTTCCGGAAAATCATTCATTTTTTCTGTAGTTTGGGTAATGCGTGTTTCCAGGATTCTTCGTATCTTTGTACCCGGAAATCATAATTATAAATATAAGAAAATGTATATTGAGAAAATAAAGTCGCCAGCCGACTTGAAAAAGCTGGATTTGAAGGAGTTGCAGGTGGTGGCTGATGAAACCAGACAGGCTGTGCTGAACCGTGTGAGCAAGCATGGCGGTCATGTGGGACCAAACCTCGGATTCGTGGAGGCTACCGTGGCACTTCACTACGTTTTTAATGCGCCAAAGGATA
>ERZ506887.979-NODE-979-length-15722-cov-5.749793_pt1 | contig 15722 bp, 13 predicted proteins | sample MGYA00512905_ERZ506887 | MGnify/ENA metagenome assembly ERZ506887 | reverse complement strand
ACAGGGCAGAGCCATCAGAGATAAAGGCCAAATAGATGAGTGTGACCAGCTCGCCACGAGTCACCTTAAAGCTTTTTCGCTGCACAAGCATGATGAGTGCTAAAATGATGCTGGCAAAGCCAAAGCGATAGAACAAAATGGTGGGGTCGGCCATAAAGTCGGCTGTGCCTTCTTGCTTAATGGGTAGGGTGAAGAAGGGAATGAAACCATAGCATACAGCGGCTAATAAGCCTACAATGAGACCTATGACTGTTTGCTTTGAATGGGGCGCAGCGTTGTGCTGTGGCTCGCTGTTGGTGTGTGTGTTATCAGACATTGGGTTAAGTGTGTGTAGGTTGTTAAGTGTGTAGATGGTTGAGTAGGCAAACTTTGGTTGATGGGTTAACAAGTTGATGGTGTAACCAGGTAATGAGGGGATAGGGTAACAAGTAAGTCTGCTATACATAAATTATTAGGGAGTTCACTTGAAAAAGTGGCTTTTCAAAAAAACAACTTTCATTTTGTAAATCAATAGCCTTATTTCTGTTGCTATATCGTATATTCTATCTTTATAAATAAGTTTATAGAAAATAGAGTATGATAAAATGTAAGCATGTTTTGAATTAGAACTCAATTCTTGATTTTTTCAAGTGGACTCATTATGTAAAATCAGAAAGGTAAGAAGTTTAAAATCTGACAAACTTGCCCGTTAACCTGTCAACCCGTTAACCTGTCAACTCATATGCTTTACCATCCGTTATAGTGAATGTTATCTTTGTTATATTTGTCTTTAGGTTGTGGGTTGCCCTTGGGGTAACCTATGGGTATGAGACTGAAAGGCACAATGTGCGTGGGTAACTTAAAGGTGGCATTAATGGCCTCCATGCGCTCATCGTAGGGGTAAACACTTGTCCACACTGCACCTAACCCCATGGCCTCAGCTTGCAATAGCAGGTTTTCGGTAGCTGCCGAGCAGTCAAATGTCCAGTTGGTTGATGACTTGCCCTTGTCGTCAGTAATGCTGAGGTCGCCACACACCACAATGGCCGCTTGTGCTTCGGCCAACATTTTGGCACGTGGCAGTTGCTGGGCCAGTTGTTGCATCACCGCTTTATCGTCGATGATAAGAAACTTCCATGGGCGCATGTTCTTGCCCGTAGGGGCTGCCATGGCTACACGCACCAAGGTGTCGAGCTTTGAACGGTCAACGGGTTGCGAGGTATATGAGCGCACACTTTTGCGCTGCATAATGTTTTGCATCACCACTTCGGCCTTGTCGTTGGGGGCAAGTGGTGAGTTCTTGCCCTGGTGCATGGCTACCAAACGAGCCATTGTGGCCAACAAGGCTATGGCCAACACAATAGATACTACTTTATACTTGTTCATTTTTTGTGGGGGGGCATGGGTTTATTGTCGGTGAGAGTGTCTTCAGCTAAAGTTAGCGTCATGCCCATGGGGCAGAAACATTTGCACCACACATTAGGCACAAAGCAACTTGCTACCACTATAACAGCAGCCAAAATGGTTACAGCTGGAGCTGCCGACTGAATGAGAAAAGCTGAAAATGGTTCGTAGTCGAGTACCTGACCTGCCCAAGGCAAAGTCCAAAGCAATAGCATGAGCAAGGCAAAGGTGTATAAGCGAATGCGGTTCATGAGGCGATAAACTTGTGGTGTGCAATGCACTTTGGGCAAGGGCAACATGCTGGCCAATGTTTGCAAACTGCCTAATGGACAAACCCATGAGCAATAATGGTGCTTGCGTTTGCAAAGAGGCATTACCACTACAACAGCAAGAACCATTAGCGTAGGTAAATAAGCTATGGGGTCGAGACCATTGCTAATCCATCCGCGCAGCAATGAGAGTGAAAGGAACTGTCCACACCAAAAGCCCAACACCACCACATTAAGTATGAGTACCATCGTGCGTGCCCACTTGTTGCCACGCAGCACAACGCTAACGCCTATGCCTATTAAAAGAACCAATGCTACCATCAAGGTACGTGCCCAACCAATGGTGGGGGCAGCGGTTTGTTGGTGCTCTTGGGCCGATATGGTGGTCAGCGTTTGTTGCACGTTAGCAATGATGGCTTTGCTCGAAAAGGTGGCTCCACTTACAGCGTCCACCTGCACGGCAGTAGCCTGCTTGAGCGATTTGTTTGTCCACTGAGGTGCGAGCGACTGAAAAGCCCGTTGAAAAAAATCGGCCGTTTCGGCATTGTCGGCAGCAGCCAATTGCTGTATGGTGCCACTTTCGCTTACATATATATATATAGGTGTAGTGCCAGCAAATCCCTTCACATCAGGTGCATATGGTTGTGTGCTGATGATGATACCCTTAGCCAGCCCATTGGTTGTTGACACACTCCACGAGGCAGAGTCGCGTGGGGTGAGTTGCACAGCTTTAGCGTCCAGCCCTAATTGTTGCAATTGTTGGGCCGAAGGTGCGGTTAATGATGAGGCTGTGGGGGTAGCTGGTTCATTGTGAGCGCCAATGTCGTGTCCAAAGAGTCGGCCTGTCCATAATGTAGCCGCGGTGAGTAGCAAAAACACTACTAACAGCGAGAGCATTTGCTCTGTGAAGCGTGATATCCTTTTATAATTCATCATCCTTCTCTGAAAAAGTCAAAACTTTCAAACACCTCTTCTTTGCTCAGGTGTTGGTTAAGGCGAATGTCGCCAATGCCACCTAACAGGGTAAAGTTAATAATGCCTCCCACATTCTTTTTGTCGTGCAACATGAGGTTATAAAGGTGTTCATAATCATCACAAGTAAAGGCAAACGAACCATATACTTGGCGAATGTATTGTACCGTTTGACGCATTTGTTCTGTAGGGAATGCTGTGTGTGCGGCACTCAAGTAAAGTTCGCATAGCAAGCCATAGGCTACAGCGTAGCCATGCAGAATGGGGCGGCCTTGCTCCATGGCAAATGATTCGAAAGCATGGCCTATGGTGTGTCCTAAGTTAAGTGCCTTGCGAATGCCATGTTCATGAGGGTCCTCAGCAACAATGCGTTCTTTGCAGTGAATGCTTTGTGCCACCAGTTGTTGCAAGTGAGCATAGTTGGGCTGAGTGATGTCAAACTGCAAGTGGTCAGCCCACATGGCTTCGTTTTCGAGCAATGAGTGCTTGAGCATTTCGGCATAACCCGAGCGCAAGTTCTGATCGTCAAGCGTACGCAAAAATTCCGTGTCAATAATAACGGCTTTGGCCTCTTTAAAAGCACCAATCTCGTTTTTCAGCGAGTTGAAGTTAATGCCAGTTTTTCCGCCCACAGCAGCATCAACCATTGACAGTAGGGTAGTAGGCACATTTATAAACCGAATGCCACGCTTAAAGGTAGCAGCAGCAAATCCGCCCAAGTCAGTAACCATGCCGCCACCTAAATTAATAAGTAGTGACTGGCGTGAGGCTTTGCCATTACTTAGCGTTTGCCACACATGAGCTAAGGTGTTGAGTGTTTTGTTTACATCAGTAGCACCAATCACAATGCCCTGTGCACCTAACACCGCTTTACACTCCTTTACCAACGGACGACATAGTTGCTCAGTAGTTTCATCCGTTAATAAAAATATGCGGTCGGCATCCACCTCATCGCATAGCTTATCGAGTTCGGTGGTAATATTTTTTGAAAAAATAATCTTTTGCATGGGGTTGGAATATTAAGTAATGGTAATGAAGTCGTCTAAACTTTTCAGACGAAGATTATATTACTAAAATCAGCATTTTTAGAACCACCCTTTATTCTGCGGCTTCATATTCAGTAAAAGCTTTGCGATAAGGTGCAGGCAGTTCGGCTGAAGTTTGAGTGGTAAGATTAAAGCATACCATAACCGTGCTACATTGACAAACAATGCATCCTGTTTTTTGATTAATGGCTCGCTGCTTGAGTGTAAAACTCTTTTGTCCGATGTGTGAAACACGTGTTTCAATTACTATTTCATCGCCATAAAAAATAGGCTGAATAAAGTCAGCATTTATATTGGCAATGACGGGCACCACCTCTGCCTTGCGGTAGTCAACTTTCAGTACATTGCGCAAGTACTCTTCTTTGCCCAAATCATAATAAGCAAAATAAGAGTTATTATTAACGTGTCCATATCTGTCGACATCATTAAAGCGTATCTGTATGGGCAGACTGTGGTGATATCTTTCTTCTGTATCGTTGTTTACATTCATATGTTATTAAAATTTATGGGTAGTGCAAGGTGAGAGCAGAACATTAAACAAGTTTGAATGTTATGCCGAAGCGCCGCCTACCTTATGCAAAGTTAGTGCAAGGTGAGAGCAGAACATCAAGCTTGCTTGAATGTTCTGCCGAACCGCAGCCTAACTTATGCAAAGGTAGTGTTTTTAATTAAAAGTAAAATGCAAAGAGACGTTTTATTCGTGTGTTACAATTGCATTTGAATACCTACTTAATATGTCAACTTGTTAACCCGTAATCCACGAAATTCGTCAACAGATTGTATTAGTTCGTTTTGTAAATGTATGAAAGATGAGAAAACTTGCAACAAACAAAACATGAAAGTGATGAAAAAAACAAACATCTTATTCCTTATCCCACAAAAATGCCTTACCTTTGCAAAGTCAGTCTGTGAAAAGAATCAGACACACTTATTCGAAATCGAAAATTACACCTTAATATAAACATGACGAAAGGAAAAGTTGATGCCCTGCTGGGTATCGTGTTCGGAGACGAAGGAAAAGGCAAGGTGGTTGATTATTTCACCCCGCGCTATGATGTAGTAGCTCGCTTTGCAGGTGGCTGTAACGCAGGACACACCATCATATTTGATGGAAAAAAGTTTGTGCTGCGCTCAATTCCTTCAGGTATTTTTGATGAAACCAAAACCAACATTATTGGTAATGGTTGCGTAATAGCCCCCGACTTGTTTATGGCTGAGGCTAAAGAGTTGGAGGCTGCTGGTTATGAACTGACTGACCGCTTACACATTAGTCGCCGTGCACACCTCATTTTGCCCACACACCGTGTGCTTGATCGTGCTTATGAGGCTGCTAAGGGTAAGAACAAAGTAGGCACAACGGGCAAAGGCATTGGTCCTACTTATAGCGACAAGGCTGCACGTGTGGGCTTACGTGTAGGTGACATCCTGCACAATTTTGATGAAAAATATCAGGCTTTGAAGGCACGTCACGAACAAATTTTGCGCGATCTTCATTACACTGACTATGATATTACTGAAGAGGAACAAAAGTGGATGGAAGGCATTGAATACATGCGCAAGTTCCACCTCACCGACACTGAGTACGAAATTAACAAGGCATTGGCTGCTGGCAAAAATGTGTTAGCCGAGGGTGCACAAGGATCTCTGCTCGATATAGACCACGGCACTTATCCTTATGTGTCATCATCGTCAACTACCAGTGGTGGTGTATGTACAGGTTTAGGTGTGGCACCTAACAGCATAGGTCATGTGTTCGGCATATTCAAGGCTTATAGCACCCGTGTAGGTGGTGGCCCATTCCCCGTAGAATTGTTCGATGAAACAGGCGACACCATTCGCCACATAGGTAATGAGTATGGAGCTGTAACAGGTCGTAACCGCCGTTGTGGTTGGCTCGACTTGGTAGCACTGAAGTATGCTATTATGATAAATGGTGTAACTGACTTGGTTATGATGAAGGGCGACGTACTTGACGACTTTGACACCATTAAGGTGTGCACCGCCTATACTAAAGATGGTGAAACCATTACCGAGATACCTTTTGATACCGAAGGTTGGCAACCCGTTTATGAAGAGTTGAAAGGGTGGAAGACTGACCTCACTGCTGTTCGTGCCGAAAAGGACTTTCCACAAGCCTTTGCCGATTACATAGCTTACATCGAAAAGGCTACTGACACACCCATCAAGATTGTTTCAGTAGGTCCCGATCGCGAAGCAACCATTATTCGCTAACAAGAAAAGCTTTCATTTCTAAATAAGATGTTTACTAAGCCCCTTATACCATGGTGTAGGGGGCTTATTTTCTTCGGTTATGCAATCATCCATCAAGGGTCACCTATCAATGTTAGGGGCCAATAGTATGTGGGGGCTCATGTCGCCCATATCAAAATTCATTATGCTCACAGGTGCGGTCAGTCCGTTGGTAGTAACCGACCTGCGCATAACAGGAGCTATGATACTATTTTGGATAGCATCGCTCTTTCAAAAACCCGAACATGTTAGTCACAAAGATTTGGCTCGGCTCTTTGGAGCAGCCCTATTGGGCATAGTGCTCAATCAGGGATGTTTCCTCTTTGGTGTAAGTCTTACCTCGCCAGGTGATGCCTCTATCATAACCACCAGCATGCCATTATGGGCCATGGTGTTGGCCGCACTTATACTAAAAGAACCCATTACGGGCAAAAAGGTGTTAGGCATAGCAGCAGGTGCCACAGGCGCCTTAATGCTCATTTTAGGCAGCAACAGTGCCAAAACTTCGACTACGTCAGCAAGCAATTATGCCATTTGGGGCGACCTGTTAGTGCTTAGTGCGCAATTTTGTTATGCCATGTACATTGTTGTATATAAGGACTTTGTTAACAAGTACTCACTCGTTACCATCATGAAGTGGATGTTTACTTACTCTTTTATATGTGTGCTTCCTTTCTCTTACAGCGACCTTATGTCAGCTCATTGGGCAGCCTTGCACGCAACGGAGATAGCAGGTTTAGCATTCGTAGTAGTGGGTGCTACTTTTCTGAGTTATATGCTCATTGTGGTGGGACAAAAGCATTTGCGTCCCACTGTTGCGGGTATGTATAATTACGTGCAACCCATTGTGTCGTGCTTGGTAGCTGTGCTTTGGGGCATGGATTCCTTTAATATAATAAAAGGCATTGCCGTAGTGTTCATTTTTGGAGGGGTGTATCTTGTCACTATTAGTCGCAGCCGCAAAGAGGTGGAGGCTTACGAGGCTGAACACAAGGAGTAATCTTAGTTTTGAGTTTATGAGGGTGAGGAGTAATTCTGAGTTTTAAGGTCATGGGGTTAAGTAGGTATTCAAATTCTAAAAGCCTACATTATAACCATCTCCTAACTTATGAATTCAAAAGTTCTTCGACTTTCATTTTGCATTGCGCTCGCCTTGCACTACTTTGTTTCACGAAGATAGGCTGCGGCTCGGCCATACGAAATGAAAGTTCTTTGACTTTCATTTTGCATGGCGCTCGTCTTGCACTACTTTGTTTCACGAAGATAGGCTGCGGCTCGGCCATGCAAAATGAAAGTTCTTCGACTTTCATTTTGCATTGCGCTCGCCTTGCACTATCTTTGTACCCAAAATCAAAAATAGAATAAATGGAAGAAGCACAAAAGCTAGTAAATGTAATTATTGACGGTATTCAAGAAAAGAAAGGCCGTGACATTGTGACAGTTGATTTAAGAAATATCATTACTGCTCCCAGTTCATTTTTTGTTATTTGCACAGGTGGCTCACCTCAGCAAGTTGACGCTATTACTGATTCGGTTGAAGAGTTTGCTCGTAAACAAGCTGGCGAAAAACCTGCCGCAATTGCTGGACGCGAAAATGGTGAATGGGTGGCTATGGATTATGGCACGGTAATGGTTCATATCTTCTTACCCGAAGCGCGTGAACATTATGACCTCGAAAATCTTTGGGATGACGCTGAATTAACCCAAATAGCTAATTTGGACTAATCACGTCCCTGCGTTGGCATGCAAACACCTATACCTATAATATATGCCAACCTTGCATAAAATAAAGAATAGAATATGAAGCAAAATAACAATATGCCTTCTACACCACAACGTGATGGTGGACGTCGTCGTTCACCATTGGGCGGCTTCAACTTAACGTGGCTCTACATACTAATGATTGTAGGGCTGGTAGTGATGCTTTATAATAGTGGTAACAGCAGTACGGGAGGCATTGACAAAGAAGTTGATTACAGCACATTGCGCTCGTATGTGGCACAAGGCTATGCACGCGAGGTGGTGGTAAACAAAACCGATGGTAACGTCAGCTTTGTTGTAACCCCCGAAAAAATTCGCGATGTATTTAAGCAAGGCTCTGATCAAACAGGCTCTGCTCCTACTGTGTCGGCCAAGTATCCCAACATTGATGCGGTAAATAATTTTCTTGACACTCACTACAAAGGTCGTGTGCGCTATGAAGAGAGCGACCAGTTCTTCTCACGTCTCATTAGCAGTTTGCTGCCTATCATACTTTTAGTAGCACTCTACTTTTTCATGATGCGCCGTGTGGGAGGTGGAGGCAACTCCATGGGGTCCATCTTCAGCGTGGGCAAAAGCAAAGCACGCTTGTTCGAGAAAAATGGTAAAAACTCCACCCACATCACCTTTAAAGACGTGGCAGGACAAGAGGGCGCTAAGCAAGAGATTCGCGAGATAGTTGACTTCCTCAAGAATCCACAAAAGTACACTGACTTAGGTGGTAAAATTCCTAAGGGCGCTCTTTTGGTAGGCCCTCCAGGAACAGGTAAAACCCTCTTGGCCAAAGCCGTAGCTGGTGAGGCTGATGTGCCATTCTTCTCAATGGCAGGTTCCGACTTTGTTGAAATGTTTGTGGGCGTAGGTGCAAGCCGCGTACGCGACCTCTTTCAGCAAGCCAAAGAAAAGGCTCCTTGCATTATCTTTATTGACGAAATTGATGCCATTGGTCGTGCACGTGGCAAAAACCCAACTATGGGAGGTAATGATGAACGCGAAAACACGCTCAACCAGTTGCTCACCGAGATGGATGGTTTTGGTACCAACACTGGTGTCATAGTGCTAGCTGCTACTAACCGCGTCGAAATTCTTGACCCTGCATTGTTACGTGCAGGACGCTTCGATCGTCAAATTCATGTCGACTTGCCTGAACTCTCAGAACGTGTAGCTATATTCAAGGTTCACATGAAACCCTTGAAGTTAGACAAAACAGTTGACATAGAAATGTTAGCACGCCAAACTCCAGGTTTTTCAGGTGCCGATATTGCCAATGTTTGTAATGAAGCCGCGCTGATAGCAGCTCGCCATAATCGCAAGGAAGTGGGCAAACAAGACTTTTTAGATGCCGTCGACCGCATTATTGGTGGCTTAGAAAAAACATCGAAGGTAATGACTGAGGACGAAAAACGTTCTATTGCCATTCATGAGGCTGGTCATGCTTCCGTGTCATGGTTGTTGCAATATGCCAACCCCTTAGTGAAAGTTACCATTGTGCCACGCGGACAGGCTTTGGGTGCTGCTTGGTATTTGCCCGAGGAGCGAACCATTACCACACGTGAACAAATGCTCGATGAAATATGCTCATTGTTAGGCGGACGTGCTGCCGAAGAGTTATTCACTGGACACATTTCAAGTGGAGCACTCAACGACTTAGAGCGTGTAACCAAACGTATTTATGGCATGGTGGCTTACTTAGGCATGAGCGATAAGTTGGCCAACATTTGCTACTACAATCCGCAAAGCGAGTACAACTTTACCAAGCCTTATTCAGAACGCACCTCTGAACTCATTGATGCTGAAGTGCAGCGCATGATAACTGAACAATATGAACGTGCTAAAAGAATATTGAGCGAAAATGCCAGCAAGCACAATCAATTGGCAGACCTCTTAGTAGAGCGTGAGGTTATCATGACCGAGGACGTTGAACACATCTTTGGCCCTCGCCCATGGAAGAGCCGTACCGATGTTCTCATGGAGGAAGAAGCTCTTAAGTTGGCTGACGAACGTGCCAAAAAGTTGGAGCATGAAAAGTCAACTGACGAGGAGCAGCAACAAAATGCTGAAAGCGAGGCTACTGACAATGCTCACACTGATGAGCATAAACAGCCTACTACTCCTCCCACTCCTCCTGCACCACAGGCAGAGTGAGTTTAAAACCCCTATTTCAATAAATGGTTACCCACTGATGTAAAATGGGTGGGTAGCCATTTTTATTTACAAAAAAACATTGGTGAATTCATGGTTAACAAGTTTATAGGTAAACAGGTTAACAGGTAAGTATGCTATATGCTATTTATTATGTTAAAATCAGAATATAGAAAGAAGCAAAAAAATGGCAAACTTACCCGTCACCCCGTTAACTCGTCACCCCGTTAACCTATTCTCCTCCGTTAACCAAGAACTCTCCAACGCGTTAGAAAAAACATCTATCTATCATGAATAATTTAGTAATCCGCTCGCTTACTGGCATTATCTTCGTTGCTGTGTTGGTAGGGGGCATACTTTATTCACCCATCACCTTTACGGTGCTATTTGCCATCATAACAGGTCTTACCACATGGGAGTTCTCAACCAACGTCAATAACCATGCAGGTGCCTCGGTCAACAAACTCATCAACACCATAGCAGCCGTCTACTTGTTTGTAGCCTTTGCTGGCTATTGTGGCGACTACACCCCTTCGCGTGCCTTTGTGCCTTATTTGGTGTCCATCATCTACTTGTTGGTAAGTGAACTCTACTTGCAAAAGCCCGACCCACTCAAAAACTGGGGTTATGCATTTGCCTCGCAAGTGTATGTGGCCTTAGCCTTTAGTATGCTCAACCTTTTGGCTTTTCAGTACAATCCTTTCACCAACACTACTCAGTTCTTGCCCATCTATCCATTGAGCGTATTTCTCTTTTTATGGACAAGCGACACGGGGGCTTACTGCTGCGGCTCATTGTTGCACAAGTACTTCCCTGCCAAACTATTTGAGCGCATCTCGCCCAACAAGTCGTGGGTAGGAAGCATAGGCGGTGGTGTACTCTGCTTAGTTGTTGGCGCATTGTTGTGGCACTTCAATCCAGACACACTCAGTCTCATGGGCTGGTTAGGTTTAGCCCTCACTGTTTGTGTGTTTGGCACTTGGGGCGATTTGGTCGAGAGCTTGTTTAAACGTCAATTGGGCATAAAAGATAGTGGCAACATTCTGCCAGGACATGGTGGCATGCTCGACCGCTTCGATTCCTCATTAATTGCCATTCCTGCTGCCGTACTCTATCTTTACACCATAGCCATGTAAGGTGTTCAAAAATAACGCTTTACCCATTGGCGGACTTTTTAGTTAACGGGTTAACAAGTTGACAGGTTAACAAGTAAATATGCCATACGTTACTTGTTATGTAAAAATCAGAATAGCATAAAGCTTGAAAAACTTGACAAACTTACCCGTTAACCTGTTAACCCGTCAACCTGTCAACTAAATCCTATCATGTTGAATGTAGCAAAAACAAAGCGCACATTGGTGCTGCGCATCACCTTAGTTGTACTGGCCTTAGTGAGTTTGGTCAGCGCTATCACCTTTATGGTAGTCAAGCGTCCCTTCAACACCAGCTATGAAATAGTCGACCAATTAGGTGGCAATCTCTTCCCCTCAGCCATATTGTCGGTAGCCACCACCGATGCCCAAATCATTCAACCCATGGCAGGCACCTACGTGGGCAACCCCAAGTCGTGCATAGCCATAAAGCTCAAAAGCGAACGAGCCAACACATTAGTGCGCATTGAATTGGCCGAAACTCCCTTCTATGCCCGTTCGGTGTCCACCTTCATTCTGCCTCAAAAGCACAAAGAGTATATCATCTATCCCGACATCTTGTGGCGTTACGATGCCTTGCGCAACAACGACCAAGCGGAACCTATCAGCGTAGTAGCGCAGGTGGAAGTAAATGGCAAAGACTGGGGACAACGTGTACGCACCTTTTCGGTACGTAGCATCAACGAGTGTCTGTTAGGTTACTACAAGCAGCAACCTAACGGCAAACCCCAATATGTTAGTACTCGCTTGTTCTATGCCGCCTATGTCAACGAAGAGAGTCCACTTATCGATAAAATATTGCGCGAGGCTCTCAACACACGCATCGTGCGTCGCTTTTTAGGTTATCAAGGCAATGCGCAACAAGTTGACAAGCAAGTGTATGCATTGTGGTATGTGTTGCAAAAGCGCAACTTCCGTTACAGTTCAGTTTCCTACTCCAGCTTGTCGAGCAATGTAGTCTATTCACAGCGAATTCGCACCTTTCAAGATGCGCTCAGTTCTTCACAAATCAACTGTGTTGATGGCAGTGTGCTTTTTGCCTCCCTATTACGAGCCATCAACATCACCCCTGTGTTGGTGCAAATGCCAGGTCACATGTTTGTAGGCTACTACACCGATGCCAGCAAAAAGAACTTAACCTTTCTTGAAACCACCATGATAGGCGATGTTGACCTTGACGACTATTTTCCCGACGAAAAACTTGATAGTGTCAAAACGGGTAAAACACAAGCTGAAATGTCGCGCATCACCTTTGATAAGTCAAAGGAATATGCCATGCGCGAGTACCAACGTGTTGAAAACAAAGTAAAAACTAACCAGCCCAAATATATGTTTGTTGAAATTAACAAACAAGTGCGCCGCAGCGTGCAGAGCATTGGCAAGTAATTTAGCAAACGAAGATTCCCATCTTCGCCCCCCATGCAAGCAAACAAGCGAGTGAAGGCTTCCTCCTTCACTCGCTTGTTTTGGAATATAACGAATACGTGAGTATTCATTTTCTATAATAACGCGTTGGCGGAATTAGTAAACAAGTTGACGGGTTAACAGGTAAGTTTGCCAAGCTTTTTAAGTTTCTTGTCATTCTGACTTTAACATAATAAGTGGTGTAAAGCATACTTACTTGTTAACCTGTCAACTTGTTTACCCGTTAACCTGAAATTCCGCCAACGGGTTTTATTAGGGTTTTCTTAATCAAAAAAATTAATGTACATTTTTACTCGTCCCCCAACTCTTGGCATATGTGTTGGGTTATGAGCGATATCTTATCAAACGAGTCAAGCACGTTAACGTCTACCACATGCTGTGCTTTGGCATAGAATGGTTCACGTTGCGCCAACTGTTCGACTACAAACGAACGTAACTGCTCGGGCGTTTTGTTTTTGAGCAAAGGACGTTCGCCACGACTCATAGCCAAATGCTGTAGAATGGTATCAGTCGAAGCCTTTAAGTAGAACACATCACCCACTTGATTCATGTAGTCCATGTTGTCAAAGAAACAAGGAGTTCCTCCACCACATGAGAGCACAATGTTTTCAAACGCTGCCACCTCATGCAACATGCGTTGCTCAAGGTCGCGAAAGTGAGCCTCGCCCTTTTCGGCAAATATATCAGCCACTTTAGTATGAAAGCGTTCCTCTATATACCAATCAAGATCATAAAAGGTACGTCCCAAATGTTTCGCCAAATCACGTCCTATGGTTGTTTTACCCACGCACATGTAGCCTACCAAAATAATGCTTTTATTCATAGCGTATACTTTTCTACATTATTTTTTTGTAGTCTTTGCTCGTGAGCGAGAGGACGTTTTTTTAGGCTCAGCAGCAATAATTTTCTTACACTCTTCAAGTGTCAACTCTGTTGCACGATCTACCTCGCTCTTAGGTATTTTATAGTTCTTACCCTGATAAGATATATAAGGGCCCCAACGGCCTGCACGCACCTCAAGTTCAGGTTCCTCATCAAAGCGCTTTAGGTGGCTCTTTTCCTCTTTCAAACGTTTTTCTTTGATAAGCTCTATAGCACGTTCAAGCGTAATGCTCATAGGGTCTTCATCCTTAGGAATAGAAACAAAGAGCTTACCCAACTGTACGTACGGACCAAAACGGCCTACGTTAGCCTTCACCACTTGTTCCTCATATTCGCCTAATGTTCGTGGCAACTTAAAGAGTTCAAGTGCTTCATCAAGCGTTATGGTTTCAATGCTCTGTCCTTTAGCTAAATTAGCAAAGCGTGGCTTTTCGTCATCGCTCGGCAAGCCTATTTGTACCACAGGGCCAAAGCGACCAATCTTTACCGATACGGGCTTACCGCTCACAGGGTCTGTACCCAATTCGCGTTCTCCCACACGGTGTTCACTCTTTTCATTCAACGTGCGTTCAACCTGAGGTTCAAAGTCTTGATAAAAATGACTAATCATCTTTGTCCAATTTTCCTTACCCTCAGCAACCTCGTCAAATTGCTTTTCAACGTTGGCCGTAAAGTTATAGTCCATAATTTCAGGAAAATACTCCATCAAGAAGTCATTTACAACCAAACCTATATCAGTAGGAATTAATTTACCCCGATTGCTACCCACATTTTCGGTGAGCATTTCTTGCGTTATGCTACCATCCTTCAGTGTCATTTGTTCATAAGGGCGTGGTGTGCCTTCACCATCACCCTTCACCACATATTCACGATTCTGTATGGTAGATATTGTAGGAGCATATGTTGAAGGGCGTCCTATACCTAACTCCTCCATTTTGTGCACCAAAGAGGCTTCAGTGTAACGTGCAGGTTGTAAACTAAAACGCTGCTGTGCCATTACCTCATGACAAGGCAACACCTCTCCTTCAGTCATGGGAGGCAATAATTTGTCATCATCAGCCTTGCCATTGTCATCATCGCCTTGGCTCTCACGATACACACGCAAGAAACCATCAAACCTTACCACCTCGCCTGTAGCTTGAAACATCTCACTACATCCATCAATAGCTATATTCACCGTAGTGCGTTCCAACTGAGCATCAGCCATTTGGCAAGCGATAGTACGCTTCCATATGAGTTCATATAGTCTTTGCTCGCGTCTGTCACCTTCAATAGTTGTGCGCGACATATCAGTAGGACGAATGGCCTCATGCGCCTCTTGTGCCCCCTTTGAATGCGTATGATAAGTGCGACGCTGATGGTATTCATCACCCATCATGCCTGCTATTACAGGTCCACAACTATTGAGGCAAAGGTCTGAAAGATTCATTGAGTCAGTACGCATATAGGTTATCAAACCCGATTCGTACAAACTTTGCGCCACACGCATTGTTACTGCAACAGGGAATCCTAATTTGCGAGCTGCCTCTTGCTGCAAGGTTGAAGTTGTAAACGGAGGAGCAGGATTACGTTTTGTAGGACGCGTGGCTATATTGTCAATCGAATAATGAGCCGATTTGCACTTTTCAAGAAAAGCCAATGCTTCTTCACGTGTGGCAAAACGTTTATTAAGTTCGGCACGCAACATATTCGAACTACCACCATTAACTGCAGGCACTTCAAATTGTGCTGTTACACGATAACTTGTATCAGGCATAAATTGTTGTATTTCACGTTCACGCTCCACAATCAGTCGCACGGCAACACTTTGCACACGTCCTGCTGAAAGACTCGGACGCACCTTGCGCCATAGCACAGGCGAAAGCTTAAACCCCACCAAACGATCAAGCACACGACGAGCTTGTTGTGCATCAACCAAGTTCAAGTCAATGTGTCGTGGATGCTCAATAGCTGACAATATAGCGGGCTTGGTTATTTCATGAAACACAATGCGACGTGTCTCTTTGGGGTCAAGCCCGAGCACCTCAGCCAAATGCCATGAAATGGCTTCTCCCTCACGATCCTCATCGGATGCGAGCCACACGGCCTCCGACTTTTTAGCTTGAGCACGCAATTCGCTCACCACTTTTTTCTTATCAGCAGGAATTTCGTATTGAGGTTCAAAGGTTTTGAGGTCTACACCAAAGTCCTTCTTCTTCAAGTCGCGTATATGTCCATAGCTAGACATCACTTTATAGTCCGCGCCCAAATACTTTTCAATGGTCTTTGCTTTGGCAGGAGACTCTACTATTACCAAGTTCTTTTGCATAGGTATTCTAATTTATGGTGCAAAAGTAGTGCAAGGTGAGAGAAGAGCAAAAAGAAAACTCAAAAAAGTTTATTATTTAAGCTGTGTCGTGTCAATATCAGCACAACAAATAGATCGGAAGAGCACACGTCTG
>ERZ506887.978-NODE-978-length-15724-cov-10.433212_pt1 | contig 15724 bp, 15 predicted proteins | sample MGYA00512905_ERZ506887 | MGnify/ENA metagenome assembly ERZ506887 | reverse complement strand
GCACGGCACTGCCGAAGGCAGGGCAATCAACAGCCCGGTGGGCTGTTGATTAGTGTGCGGGTCCCAATCAGTAGGAATGTCTACCAAGACAACTGCTGTGCTGATGCTTTGCATCGGCGGATTTTTTATTTGGCGGGGTGCCCAGTGGGACGAGAACAGCACGGCACTGCCGAAGGCAGGGCAATCAACAGCCCGGTGGGCTGTTGATTAGTGCGCGGGTCCCAATCAGTAGGAATGTCTACCGTGGGAGAACTCTCTCCGGTGGCATGCCCAGTGGAACTCTGCCCCGCGCCAATATTTTCTGCTAAAAAAGCATGTGCAGGCCCTTTGGAAAACTGTGGTTTCCCGGGGTCTGCACATGCTTTTTTGTTCAGCGCTTTTTCTTTATTGCAGTCAGCGCTTCATCTGCTGCAGGATCTGCGCGATCTCTGCACTGGAATAGCCATCCCTGCGCAGCGCACTGCTGATGCTGGTATCGTTTTTGCCCTGACTGCGCATCAGCATCGCCATGTAGGGCACCGTCACGTTCCGAGAGGTGTCGCTGCCCAGACGGGTGGCGCTGCTCGTGCTGCGGTTGGCCGTACCGGAAGAGCTGCCGCTGCCCGCGCTGCCGGAAGCCGCCGTGCCGGATGCCGCACTGCCCGCCCGGCTGGCCTTCTGGGCCGCATTGTTCTTTTTCAGGTTCCACTCGCCCATTGCAATGTTCAGCTTCTGGCTGGTGACGTCGTTGTTGAACTTCTGCTGATTGAGCTTGTCCTGATATTCCCGCTCGCTGGCCTCATTTTCATAGAGCTGCTGCTTCAGGCTGTCCTGATACTGCCGCTCCTGCAGTTGCTGGTTCCACTGGGTGTCGGCACGGTCTGCCTCGTACTGGCGGTTGCCGGAATAGATGTTGTAGCCGGTGTTCAGCAGTCCACTGACCATGGAACCCAGACCCGTGGTGCCGCTGAGGGCGATCTGCACCGCATCGCCCAGTACGCCCAGTACAGTCACCACATTGTTGAACGCCTGCTGGCGCCGTGCTGCCTGCTGCTGTTCCTGTGCGCTGTAGTAGTCGTGCAGCGTGCCCAGCTGGTTCAGGTAGTCCTGATACTGTCTGTAGTCCTGCGCATATGCATTGTTGTAGGCTTCGCCCTTCTGCTGCAGCTGGGTGTAGTAGTCCGACAGCCGGTCGTTGTACAGCTGCTGCGCATCCTGCTCACTGCTGTTCAGCTGGTCCAGCTGACTCACCAGCTCGTTGCCGCCGCTGGTATAGGTGTCCAGCGCCAGACTGTACAGCGTAGGGATGGCACTGCTCAGCGCGCCGATCTGCTGCTGGTATGCCTGCTGCGCCACACTTGCGGCATAGCTGGAGCCGTAGCCTCCGGTCAGTGCTGCCGCCTGTGCCGCAGCATCCGCACTGGCGTTGTGGGCGTTCTGCAGATAGTTCTGCTCGTACTGACGGTAGAGCGGGTCTTTGGTGTAGCTGTACTGGAAGCTCCCGCGCTGCAGCAGCTGGCCCAGAAGCTGATCGATCTTATCCTGATAGCGGCTCTCGTAGTCGTCAGGGCGGTTCGTCTGCCATTCCTTCAGGGCATTCTCTGCACTCGTCACCGTCTGACTGGGCTTATAGCTGGCATTTGCCAGTGCATTTTCCACCTCCGCGCGGCTGCCCAGTCCCGCAGCCGAATAACCGCTCTGCGCCGCCGACAGACCATTTTCCTCCGTCTGTGCCTGCACCGCAGCAAGCGCTTCGTCCTGTTTCTTTTTGTTTGCCATAAAAACTCCTTTTCTTACAGATCCTGCAGTCTGGTACGCAGTTCCTCTGACATGTTTTCGGTATCCAGATTGCTCAGCACATATTGCAGCTGTTCCTGCAGCTGGTACAGGTAGCTGCGCAGTGCGCGGGCGTCCTCCGGGTCCATGTTCTCACTGAGCTTGGGCAGACCGATCTTATTGATGCCCATTACGCTTGCCATTTTTCACACCTCCCCGCCTGTAATGCCGCCTTTGGCAGCGGCCACCGTTTTTGCAATGCTGCGCAGGGTAATCTGTCCCCTGCCCTTCAGGCGCAGCCGCAACGTACCGTGCCGCCGGGGAACGAACGGCATATCGTAGCTCCGGCGCACATTCTGCGCAGCCAGCTCCGCCACCGTTTCCCAGGGGCCTCCGTCATAGCTTGCCGCCACCGTCACCGTGCTGCCGCATTCGGCATCCAGCCGCAGCGTCAGCCGGGAAAGATACCGGTCCTCTGCACCGTCCAGACCAATGTCTCCTGTGACCAGTTCAAAGTTCAGCTTTTCCTCCACGCCGTCCGTGCTCTGCCAGTCGGTCTCGCGGCTGGGGTCTGCGGCCCACAGGGCCTGACCGTCCCACAGGTAAAGCTGTCCGCCGGTGCTGGTCATTTCGTAGGAGCAGACATCCTCCTCGCTCCAGAGCGCACGTTCCGTATCATAGACCAGCAGCCTTGCCACAGCTTCCCCCGCTGCCGCGCGGGCAATGTGCAGGTAATACCGGCCATCCAGCGCACCACCCACTGCACTCTGTACATTGGAAAGGCGTCCCGAATCCAGCACACTGGACACCTTGGTGGGGATGCTGCCGTCCCATGCCATCACACCGTCCGGCGAAAGATAATACAGCGTCTCATTCAGCACGCACAGGCTGCGGGCCGCGTTTTTAGCCACGCCCCTGCAGCGCAGGGATGTGAGCTGAAAGTCCGAGGGCTTGGAGCCGTAGAGCTTGTGCAGGGTGTTCTCCTTAAAAAACAGCGCATAGCCCATGCAGGTGGCCGCTCCGGTAAACGCCCCGTCGCTGCCCACCGTGACGGCATAGCTGTCCGCTGCGATGCCCCGGTAGGAGAACCAGTTGGTGGGGTCGCCCAGTTTACAGGCATAGATCACGTTTTCCTTGCTGCTGCAGCCCCACACCCGGTTGTCGCACTCGGTGATGTAATCCAGATCCGGCACGCGGCGTTCCATCCGCACCGGCGTGCTCACCGCAAAGCTGCGGGTCTCTTTGCCGTCCAGACTGGTCCACCGGGCACTGTCCGCGCCCTGCACCAGTGTGCCGTAAAAGCATTCCCCCTTCGGTGTCACCTTCACCCGCAGGCCGTTTTCCAGCAGATCATACACCACCAGATCGCCGTTCAGTTCTTCCCACATCCCGGCCTGCTGCGCCGCCGTGCCCGACACCGTCACGGTGTCCCACTGGGCAAACAGCTTCTGTGCGCCTGCTGCCGTGATGCGGCAATAGTCCAGCGGCACTGCCGTCCAGTTGCCGGAGGATGTGCTGTACACCTCCAGCGTGCCGGTGCTGCTCCACGGGTGCTCCTCATCCTCCACCTTTAAAAACAGCTGCCCGTCTGCGGGCTTTTCCGGTTCCTCCCTGCCATAGCTGTCTGGCTGATAGGTCTTGCCCGCAGCATCACAGGGCGTAAACTGCACGCTCTGGCCCTCTGCCTTCCATACTGCGCCCAGCGCAGAAACACTGCCGTCCGCCGTATCAAAGGCCAGCTTGTCCGGAAAGATCAGGATCTTTGTGCCGATGCCTACCAGCGCCTTGCGGCTGTCGGATACTGCATCCGTGCAGCTCACCGTGTCGGCCCCGGCATCGTCCGGGGTATAAATGATATCTTTCCCGCAGATGGTCAGCAGACCGTTCAGGTGGTACATGCCGTTCAGGCCGGTCAGTGCGTGCAGCTTCCGGCGGGGCTTGCGGGTGCTCAGGGCGGGAAAATCCCTTGCCGAGAAATTCACACCCGCGCTGTACTCTGCTTCCGAGCAGGCGTAGGTCTCGTTCAACCCGCCGAACACCCGCACAAGGCTGCGGCTGTTTGCAAGCTTTGTCCGGTTTGCAAGGACCATATCCACCACCTCCTTACCAGCGCCACTGAACGGCGGTCAGCGGCGGATAGGTGCGCCGCAGCCACGCCGCAAGGTCGGCCAGAATGCTGTTGTACTGTGCCTGTTCCCCGGCATAGCGGTCGGTCTCCCCAAGGGCCGCATCGGTCATGGCACACAGATAGTGGGGATACATTGCGTCAAAGGGTGCCGGAGCCAGCAGGACATCTTCATCCTGCAGGCTGTCATCCCATGCAAGGTCTGCGCCCACATCGTTGTAGGCATCCGTAATGCTGTGTTTGAAAAAGCGTTCCCGCAGCATGGCATCTGCCTCCCGCAGCCACGCCTGCCGGGTGGCCAGTGCAATGCGGCTGCCCGGGCGCAGCTCTTCGGCGCGCTCCAGCGCCTGTCCTACAGTCATAGATCTCACTCCTTTTCTGAAAAAGCCCGGCCGGGCAGCTGCTCCCAGCCGGGCTTCCTTTCTTCAGATTACTGTGCGGCGTTTTCCGCTGCCGCGATGCGGGCGGCGGTCAGCTCGTCCTGCATCTGGCTGTGCTCCAGCACCTCGGCCACCTCGGGCGGCACTTCCACCTCCACGCCCCGGCGGATCTTATAGTTCACGCCGTTGACGCTGACGAACAGGTCACCCTTGTAGCGGCTGTTGTCCTTGAACAGCCGGATGCGCACATTTTTCTTTTCAGCCATGGTTCACACCTCCTCAGTTGGCAGCAGCCGAAGCAGAATAGCTGGATGCGCTCTCGATGCGCACCATGTACTGCTCCACCAGACGCTCTGCCGCACGCATGCCCTTCCAGCCCACGGAAGCACGCTGGTTCAGCGGGTCGTCGCCGTAGCCCAGCTGCTTGACGATGTGCTCCAGACCGCCGCCCTCCAGCTCGGTGACACCGTAGGCATGGGCACCCAGCACCAGCGTGCCGAACACAGCCAGACCGGTGGGGCAGGTGTCGTCCTTCCAGATCTTGGCCTCGCTGGTCTCGATAAAGCGGATATTGCCCAGCTTGCCGATCTCGCCGCGGAACATGGTGTCCGGGTCGGCGTACTTGTGCACCTCAATGAACTCCTTGCTGGTCTTGAGATCGTAGGCGGCATAGGGGTGGATGATGGCGATGTAGCTGTCGCCGATGGGGTCCGCATTCATGGCACCCAGCTGTGCCGCCGCCTGGAAGAACAGCTTCGGGGTCAGGGTGCAGGTCTTGTCCAGCGCCTTGCGGCTTGTCACAGCAGTCTCGGCACCATCTGCACCCAGCTTGGGCGCATAGATGACGTTGGTGCCGCCTGCCAGCACATCGCGGGTGATGCTGTCCATGGTGCGGCCCGCCTGACTTGCCAGCACACGGGTGGCCTGCACCACATTGTTGTCGATGGCAGTCATCTGCAGTACATCGGTCAGCGGGGTCCAGCCGCCGTACTGGTGCAGGTCGCTGGTGATGGTGGTCACGTTCAGGGTCTGGCCATTGGGGGTCACGCCCTCGGTCAGCGGAGTGGACGCTTTGGGCAGGCTGTCATACTTGCGGAACTCGATGGTCTTGCCGCCGTTCTGGGGCACCGGGTAGTAGTCCGCAAACTGGTCGTGCACCAGACGCGGCTCTGCCTGATCGATGAGACGCTTCTCGTAGAAGGTCTTCATTTCCTGCGACATGGTCGCGGTGGTGTTCAGGTTCTCGGCAAACAGCTGGATGTTGAAAGTGTGGTTCATAGTCTGGTTCCTTTCTCTTGTCAAAACGTTACAGTTCGATCTGTGCTCCGTGGAGCACACGGCGTTCCAGTGCTTCGCGCTGGGCGCGGGTCATGCTGGCAACGTCCGGGCGGACGGTGGCCGCACCGCCGGGACGGATGCCGTTTTCGGTGGGCCGTGCGGCACGCTGCTGGATCCGCTCCACCACCCCCTGTTCCACCGCCTGTGCAGCGGTGCGCAGGTTTTCATCGTAATGGGTCAGGCGGTAGGCGTCCTGCACCCGCATCCCGGGCAGCTGCATCAGACGGCGCATTTCCGGGCTGCGCAGTTCCTTCTGCAAATTGAAGTCCGGATGGCTGCGGCGCATGGCCGCTTCTTCTGCCGCCCAACGGGCGTGCAGGCCCTGCACTGCCGTCCGGGTGCTGCAGGCAAGGCCGGACAGCGGTGGCAGCTCCGGGCGCTGAACGGGCGGCTCAGGCCGGGCTTCCGGTTCCGGCTGGGGCGCAGCGGGCACGGCAGGGGCGGCTTCACCGGGCTTCATGGTACCGGAAGCGACTGCCTGCCGGGTCTGTGCTTCGCTCAGGGCCGGGGGAGCAGGGGCGGCTTCTCCCTCTGCAAAGAGCTGCAGCATAAAGGCTCCCCACGGGTTGCGGCTCCCAGCGCCCACTTCGTGCCTCGAGCGGCACTCGTGTTCCGCTGGCCGCTGCCCCAGCCTCGGCTCCCTGTTTCCGCCGCAGGCGGCGGTCGCCTCCGCTGCTGCAAAGAGCTGCAGATCCATCATGCTCTTCTCGCCCCGGCGGCTCACATCCGCAAAGCGGACATTCTCCGGGTAGCGCTCAGCCAGCAGTGCAAAGCAGGCCTTGGCCAGTTCAAAGGCACCCTGCACCCATTCTGCGCAGGGCGCGTCTGCCTGCACCGCCAGACGCGGGCCGTCCGGCTCGTCAAAGGCATCGCTGCGGGCACTCTTTTCGCCTGCCAGCAGACACACAAGCCCCTGCATCACGGTGCTGGCACCGGCGCACACGATGTCCTGCCCGGCAGGCGCATAGCCTGCGTGACCGGCAGCTTCCAACCGGCAGCTGATCCCGGCCGGGGTATCCATTTCGCTGTAAACAACCTTCATCATAAAAATTCACCTCCTTTTCAATGTAGATCCATGGCTCTTGCAGCAGCGGCCACCGGCAGTGCGCTGCCAAGGCCCGCCAGCTTTGCGGCTGCAGCCTGCCCGTTTTTCTGCGTGAACGCGCTGCTCACGCTGCGGGTCAGGCCATCGGCATCGCTCTGGCCGCTGCCCTGCATCTCGATCACCGCCGCCATCCGCACCATCTGGTCCTGCAGCTGTGCCAGCTGCTGGGCAAGGGTGCCGTTCTGCCGCACCCGCTGGCGCACCTTCTCGATGCCTTCAAAATCCATCATGTCCAGTGCCGCAAGGGCGGCATCGGAATTCTCCGGCTTGAAAAAGCCCAGCTGATAGCATTCTTTTGCGGTCTCGTTCTGGGAAAGGCGGCTGAAGGTGCTCTTCTTGGCGGCACTGACCACGATGTCAAAGACCGGTTCCCGGCTGCCCAGCTCCACGCCGCCCACGCTGCCGCCGGGCACAGCCCGCAGTGCCTGCGCCGAGAAGGGCACGAACCGGTTCTCGCCGCTCTCGCCCACGATGCGGAACACCCGCTGCTCGTCGTAGAACTGGCGCATCAGCTCGATGATCAGGTAGCACTGCTTGGCAAAGGCGCGGTAGGCACTCTTGAGCATATCGCGGGAAAGCTTTGAGCCTGCCTCCTGCAAGGCCGCAATGGCGCTGGCTGCGGTCACACCGCCGGCGGTGCCGCCCTGCGTCATATCCCGGTTGCCGCTGATCTCCTTCAGCTCCTCAATGCGGCTCTGGCGGTAGCTCAGGCTGTTGCCCTGCAGGCCGGCCGTCTGCAGGGGACGGAAGCTGTCGTCGTTCAGACGGCCCACCACATGCACGATGTCCCGGCTGAAATCGGCCAGCTCTTCCTCGTTGACCCCTGCCGTGTCGCTGAGCACGTACCGCTGCTTTGCGCTCAGCAGCACGTTCTCGTCCATGGCATGGTTCATCTTGTCAATGGCCGTCTGGCAGTCCTTCATCACATCGATGTATCCAAAGCCCGCCGGGCTGTCCTCCTCCACGAACAGCGGGTCAAATACAAAGGGGTACTGCCCGTGGTCGTACAGGCCGCTTTCTGCCAGCGCCGGGTCGTTCTGGCTGGCGTACAGCACCACGCCGTTGCAGAACTTGCAGTAGTGCAGCACCATGCGGCCATTGGCATCCGGCCGCTTATAGTACCAGTCCACCACCACGCTCTTGGTGCTGGTGTCCTGCCCTTCATCGTGGATGTACCGGGGCACATCCAGCACACTGGCGGTGCGGCCCCGCAGCTGCGGATACCGGGCGCTCAGCTGGGCCGTATCCTCCAGGCTCAGGCTGAAGAAGTCCGGCGACGCCTGAATATCTGCTGCGCCCGGCTCCCAGTAGAGCATCAGCAGGTTCACGCTGCGCACCGCAATGTCGCCGATGCCGCCGCGCATTGCCGGGTCCCAGAAGATGCCGGTCACGCCGGTGCCTGTCTTGAGCTTGCGCCACCAGCAGTCGCTGTACACCTGCTCGTAGTCGGCCTGTTCCAGCACCACCGGCAATACGCTGGAAAGTGCCCGTGCGGTGTCCTCGTCATCTGCCGACCGGGGCAGCACGTTGGGCTCCGGGTAGTTGTCCATGGCGTCCGCATGCTTGTTGGCAATGCTGTTGAACAGCCATCCGCTGGAGGGCTGGGCCTTGCCGGGCATCATGGGGTTCTGGTAATTCTTCCAGTGGCCCATGCGGAACCACAGCTCGTTGTCCACAATGCGCTTGTCCAGCGCGGCCTTGCCCGCCTTGTAGCGCTGCAGCGTCTGCATGGCCTCGGCCACCTGTGCTTCGCCCACCGGCAGGCTCTCGTTCTCATAATCGTCCATCGCGTTTCTCCTTTAAATTCTGTAAAATCTTGCCTGTTTGTGCAGCTCCAGCGGGTCGTCCTGCAGGGGCGGCGCAGCACAGCGGCAGGGCGGGCTGATGGGGTTTTCCATCAGCACATAGCGGCACTCGTCGTAGATGTGATCCTCCTGCCGGGTGTCGATGTCCTCCACATTGCTCTCATCGTACACAAGGTTCGGGATGGTGCGGATGAAGTGTTTGCAGGTGTTGAAGACCTGCAGCATCGGCCTGCCGTCCGTGTCAAAGTTCAGCCGGTAGTGGAACTGCATTTTTCCGGCCAGACGGGTGTGGTCGCCGGGGGCCCAGTGCAAAAAGCCGGGTGCCCGCTCCATCATGGCAGCAATGCTCTCGCCGCGGCTCTCATCAAAGATGGCCGGGTCGGCAATGCCGTGGATCACCCTGCCCCGCAGCAGAGGGTCGTTCTGCTCTGCCTCCCGGATACGCCGGGCCTGTTCCACCGGGTCGATACGCAGGCCCTCGTTGGGGCGGCCCGTGCAGCCGTACAGCTCCCGGATACGGTAGAGCCGCCCGTCCTCATCCGCAGCGTACCACCCCACCGAGAAGGGCTTCGAGAAGCCAAAATCGAACCCGCGGTAGATGGTCCAGTGCTTCGGGATGGTGAAGGGTGCGATCACATGCGTCCAGCGCTGATCCTGATAATGGGCCGGGTCGTTGCGCCACTCGGTAAACACCTGACCGCTGAAGCTGTCCCAGCTGCCATAGAGCAGGGCCTGCTTTTCCGCCTCCGGCATACTGGCAAGGCTTGCAAGGTAGCCGGGATCGTTGGCCAGCAGGGCGGGGTTATCAAAGATGCTGGACGGGATGAACACCCGCGAGCGCTGCAGCTTCTGCTCGGTGCCGTCCGGCAGCCTGACTGTGTACTCCTCCACAATGGGCGTACCGGGCGGGGCCGGCGTGATGAACCGCGCCTTCACCCACCCGTGGCCGATGCCGCCGGGATTGGTGGTGGCCCGCATGTACACCCGGGTGCCCGGGCCGGTGGGACGGTTGCGGCTCATCATGTAGCTGTACTCTTCCCATTCAAAGTGGGTCAGCTCGTCAAAGCCGATAAAATCAAAGGCTTTGCCCTGATAGTTGGTGCGGTCCTTGGTGTACTGCATGGAGCCAAAATAGATCTTTGCCCCGCTGGGGAAGTTCCACACATGGGTGGTGGCGTTGTACTGCGCCTGCGGAAAAGCCCTGCGGTAGTACATCTGGCTTTTGTCCACCAGATCGGAAAGCTGCGGGTAGGTCTTGCGCAGGATCAGCGCCCGGTAGTGTGGGATATGCACCTGCCGCAGCGCTTCAATGATGAGCGCATCGCTTTTTCCGCCGCCTGCCGCACCGCCGTACAGCGCTTCCGGTTCCGGGCGGCGCATGAACTCGGCCTGTCTGGGTTGTGGCCGCCAGACCACCGGCGCTCTTGCTTCCTGTGTGCTCATGTTTCTTCCTCCACGGGCGGCAGGATCACCACGCCGCATCCTGTGCCCTCTGTCTGCGTGCCCTGATCGTTCAGGGTCTTGGCCACAGCGGCCAGATCCTTGAGCACCGCCGTGGCCTCCTTGAGGCCCTTGATGGTGCTGCCGTCTGCCGCGCCCGTTTTCTTTGCTGCCTTTTGGCGGGCATTCAGCTCCCGTACCTCCTGCGCCAGCAGGGTGCTCAGGGTATCGGTGGCCCGGCTCAGGCTTTCCAGCCCTTTGGCCTGTTTTATCTGCCCCATGGTGTAGGTATCAGCTCCTTTCTGCCCCGATGTGCTGGGCTATGGCAAAAGGATACCACCGTCTGCCGCATTCCGACAGGGTGTACTTTTTCAGGGCCGAACAGTATATTTGATTTGCAAAAATCCCTGCAGTATAACAAAGTTGTATTTTAAACAACGTTATCCTGTCATTTTTTGAAAGCAGTGTATTTTTCCACGCGAAACCTGTGGCAAATCTCCCAGAAACGTTTAAAGTCATACTCATTTGCGATTTTTGGACAGAAAATGAAAAAAGTGTGTTTATTTTGTGGACAAATCCAGGCGGAACATGCTACAATAGCTTTTGTTCTTTCCCGCCGCACGCACCGGCGGGATGTTTTGGGAGCTGTGTTTATAAGCAGGGTGTGCCGAACGGATGCGGGCAACCCCTTTCAGGCGGTGTGCTGTGTTTATGAAAACGGCTTCTTATTTAAAATCAGGAGGTTCTTCATGTTAGAAAACATCTTTCATCTGAAAGAAAACCACACCGATGCCAAGACCGAGATCATGGCTGGTATCACCACCTTCATGACCATGGCCTACATCCTTGCGGTCAACCCCAATATCCTGTCCGCCTCGGGCATGGATTCCGAGGCTGTTCTGATCGCCACCGCGCTGGCATCCTTTGTTGGAACTGCGCTTATGGCTCTGCTTGCCAACTATCCGTTTGCACTGGCACCCGGCATGGGCCTGAACGCCTACTTCTCCTACACGGTCGTTCTCACCATGGGTTACAGCTGGCAGCTGGCCCTGATGGCCGTCTTTGTGGAGGGCATCATCTTCATCGTGCTGTCCCTCACCAATGTCCGTGAGGGCATCTTCAACGCCATTCCCATGACCCTGAAGAGTGCCGTCAGCGTGGGCATCGGCCTGTTCGTTGCTTTTGTCGGTCTGCAGAACGCAAAGCTGATCGTCAACAGCGATTCCACCCTCGTCACCTACCAGCACTTCAAGGGCGAGACCTTCTCCAGCGTGGGCATGGGCGCGATCCTTGCCCTGTTGGGTATCGTGATCACCGCCATCCTGCTGGTAAAGAAGGTCAAGGGCGGCATCCTGTACGGCATCCTTATCACATGGGTGCTGGGCATCCTCTGCGAGATCGCCGGCATCTATGTTCCCAACCCCGACGCAGGCATGTACTCCGTCATTCCCACCGCCTTCGTCAGCTTCGACTTCTCCGCGCTGGGCAAGACCTTCGGTCAGGTATTCAAGACCGATTTCTCCGGCGTTGGCATCTTGAACTTCTTTGCCGTCATGTTCTCCTTCCTGTTCGTTGACCTGTTCGATACGCTGGGCACCCTGATCGGTGTTGCCTCCAAGGCCGACATGCTGGACGAGGACGGCAAGCTGCCCCACATCAAGGGCGCACTGATGGCCGACTCCATCGCCACCTGCGCAGGCGCTGTGCTGGGCACTTCCACCACCACCACCTTCGTGGAGAGCGCTTCCGGCGTCACCGAGGGCGGCCGCACCGGTCTGACCGCTATGACCACCGGCATCCTGTTCCTGCTGGCCACCATCTTCAGCCCGCTGTTCCTCACCATCCCGTCCTTCGCAACGGCTCCGGCCCTGATCATCGTGGGCTTCTACATGATGGGCTCTGCCGTCAAGATCGACTTTAACGACCCCAGCGAGGGCATCCCCGCCTTCCTCACCATTCTGGCCATGCCCACTGCCTACAGCATCTCTGAGGGCATCGCCATCGGCGTCATTTCCTGGACCATCATCAATGTCGCCACCGGCAAGGCCAAGGAAAAGAAGATCAGCCCGCTGATGTACGTGCTGACCGTGCTGTTCATCCTCAAGTACGTGTTCCTCTAAGCCGCTGATCTTACCGCAAGCAAAAAAAGCTCCCGTCCTGATGATGGACGGGAGCTTTTCTGCTTCCTGTGATCCGGAACAGCCTGCGCATTCGCTCCGGGCTGTCCGGCGTGGAACTATTCTTTTTTATTTGTGTTTGTCGCGGCTCCGACGTTTGTCAGGGCAAAGCCCTTCCATCTGCTAATGCAGACCACTCGCCTGCTTAAAAGCCCCACTGGGGCTTTTATTGCTGTGCAACCGCAGGGCCGCTCCAAACGCCTTTTCACGCTAGGAGTTATTTGCGTCTCGGGTGGATATGCACTTCCGGGATAGCTACGTTATCGTAGTGAATCGGCTTATCTGCCGCCGGAGTGCCGTCCGCATCCGTATGATGTGCCACCTTGCCGGTATGGATCTCCGGCAAGGCCACGGTTTCTTCCTCATGGGGATGCTCCTGCTTTCTTCCGAACCACGTTTTCAGATGGTGATAAAGCGACATTGCACGTCTCCTTTCCCGGTGCGGCTCTCCGCCCGGACCGCCAGATACACTCAGATAAAATTGATGAACACCGTAATGACCAGACTGTTCAGGAAGTCCGCAAACAGACTGCCCACCAGCGGGATCAGCAGATACGCCTTGACCGAGGGCGAATATTTATCGCAGATGGCCTGCATGTTTGCCATGGCGTTGGGCGTTGCACCCATGCCAAAGCCGCAGGTACCGGATACGATGACCGCCGCATCGTAGTCGCGGCCCATGATGTTGAACACCACCAGCACCACATACAAAATCATGAACAGGGTCTGCCCGGCCAGCAGCACGATCAGCGGCAGGGCCAGTTCTGCCAGCTGCCACAGCTTCAGGGTGATCATCGCCATGCCCAGGAACAGCGAAAGGCAGATGCCGCCAATATCGTTGATCTCGCCCATATACACGGTGTACTGGCCGCTGTATTCGCCCACATTGCGGATGATCGCCGCCGCGATCATGGCACCGATATAGATGGGGAAGGTCATGCCCGTCAGGCTCAGAAGTCTGGACAGCACCGTGCCGATGCCCATGGCGACGATCAGCTGAAAGCTTGCCGCCGGGTACATGGTGGTGTGGCGCTCGTGCTTCATTTCTTCTTCCACCAGCAGGCTGTCATCCTCCGGCACCACCGTGGCCAGCAGGTTGTGCCGCTCAATGAGCATCTTGCCGATGGGGCCGCCCATCATGCTGCCTGCAATCAGGCCATAGGTGGCCGCTGCCGTACACAGGGTGGTGGCCCCCTGAATGCCAAAGTCCTCCAGCACCGGGCCAAAGGCACCGGCGGTGCCGTGGCCGCCCACCATGGGGATGGAGCCGGTGCAAAGGCCCACCAGCGCATCCACGCCCAGCAGCTTTGCCAGCCCCACGGCCACAAAGTTCTGGCTGACGATCAGCACGATGACTACGCCCAGAAACACGATCATCGCTCTTCCGCCGCTTTTCAGCACCTTGAGGTTCGCCTGAAAGCCCACTGAGGTGAAGAACATCACCATGCAGACTTCCTTTAGAATATCATCAAATGCAAACTCGGCAACGCCGGTCACATAGCACACGCAGGTAAAAATGGCGAACAGCACGCCGCCAATGACCGGGGCCGGAATGCAGAAACGCTCCAGCACCTGCACCCTTGCCCGCAAAAATTTGCCCAGCATCAGCACCAGCACGGCAACGGCCAGTGTCTGATACATATCCAATTCGATCTTCATTGCTCTACTTTCCCTCAGTTCCCAGCCGTTTGATCGACCGTAATTCCTGCCGCCTTATAGTATGCGGCCGCGCCCGCATGGAACGGGATGCCAACGCCCTCTACTGCGTTTTCCTCCGGGTCCAGCGGGATGCCCAGCTGCTCTTCCAGCCCTTCCCGGCTGGAGAACAGAAGCTGTGTCAGCTGCTGCACCTGCTTTGCGGGCAGCGCGTTGCTGGCCAGCAGAACGGCTTTCACGCCCACCGTCTGCACCTCCTCCGTCTGGCCGGGATAGGTACCTGCCGGCAGCGTGACCGTGTTGTAGGCGCTGTAAGCGCTCATCAGGCGCTGTGCCGCCGCGCCGTCCACCTTCAGCAGCCGGATGCTGCACTCGCCTGCCAGAGCGGTCAGCACCGGGCTGGGCGCGCCCACCGTCATAAAGATGGCATCCACCCCGCCCGCCTTCAGCTGGGCAGCGGCATCCTCATAGTTCAGGTTTACCATGCTCACCATCTTGTCGTTCAGACCATAGGCAGATAAGATCTGCAGCGCGTTCTGCTCCGAGCCGGATTCTTCCGCGCCAATGCTCACCGTCCTGCCGTGCAGGTCCTCAATGGACCGGATGTCGGAATCCGCCCGCACCACCACCTGGCAGGTCTCGGTGTACAGCGCCGCCACGGCACCAAAGCCGCGGTCCTCCTCCTCATCGGTAAAGATGCCGGTCTGGTCATAGGCATCCTGCACAAGGTCTGCCTGTGCAATGGCCAGCTGCAGGTATTCGCCGGTCAGCAGGCGCAGGTTCGCCGCGGAACCGGCGGTAGCCTTCAGCTCCACCTGCCCGTTGTCCGTCTCGTTTTCCAATGCTGCGAACCGCTCACCAAACTCCCGGTAGATGCCGCCCTCGCCAGCCACACCGAAGCGCAGCCGTTTGGCCTTTTCTGTCGATGCACATCCGCTCAGAACCGCAGCTGCCAGCAGAATGCCTGCCAGTGCCGCCGCGAGCCATTTCTTTTTCAAGATCACCACTCCTCTTCCTGCCGCCGCAGTGCGGCAGAGCTTTTATCCTAAATTATACGCATATTGCGGATGAAATGCAATCACCTGCTGCAGAAAAGGAATGCACTTACCCTCCGAACAGCCCGAAGAAGCTGGTATGGGTCACCCCCAGCACAAGGAACAGTGCGATCAGTGCAAACAGTACCCCGATGATAATATCCATCTGGTGTACTGTCAGCGGAAAATGGTCGTACATCTTTTCTTTCGCATTCACAAAGTTTTTGTCACCGTTGTTCAGCAGTTTCTTTTTTCCTTCCTCAAAGTCTGCCTTCCGGCCTGCCAGCTCCGCCTGTTCCTGCGCCAGCTGTGCTTCCCGGGCCGCAAGGGCAGCTTCCCGGCGGGCAAGCTCAGCCTCGCGCTCTTCGGGCGTCTGTTTTTCCTGTGCCATAACGTACCTCCTGATGGTGTTTTTATTATAATACCACACAAATGCAGATAAAAAAAGCGGGCCGCCTGCCCAAAAGCAGACGACCCACAGAAAAAGCTCTTACTTCTTTGCCAGATACTTGCGGATATCGATGGCCACAGCCACAATGATGACCAGGCCCTGAACGATGTAGGTGTAGGAGGAGTTCACGTTCATGAACTGCAGAGCCACCTTCATCAGCTCAAAGACCAGAACGCCGACCAGAACGCCGGGAACAGTACCGACGCCGCCGGTGGTGGAAACACCGCCGATGGTGCAGGCTGCGATGGCGTCCAGCTCATAGCCCATTGCAGTGTTGACGGATGCGCCGCCGGACTTTGCAGCCAGCAGGCAGCCTGCCAGACCGAACATGCAGGAGGCCAGGATGTAGATGCGGATCTTGGTAGCGTGCACGTTGACACCGGCCACCTCAGCAGCAGCTTCATTGCCGCCGATGGCGTACATGTACTTGCCGTGGCGGGTCTTGTTGTACAGGAACC
>ERZ506887.973-NODE-973-length-15749-cov-17.319294_pt1 | contig 15749 bp, 10 predicted proteins | sample MGYA00512905_ERZ506887 | MGnify/ENA metagenome assembly ERZ506887 | reverse complement strand
GTAACATCTATGGTCGCTTGACCAACTCTACTCAGGGTGTATTCGAAGACCGTGTAGCTGCCCTCGAGGGTGGTGTAGCAGGTTTGGCTGTCGCTTCTGGTGCTGCCGCCGTTACCTACGCTCTGCAGAACATCCTTCAGAATGGCGACCACATCGTAGCTGCCGACAACATCTACGGTGGTACTTATAACCTCATCACTCATACATTATCTACACAGGGTGTCAGCTACACCATCGTGGATCCTCGCAACTTCGAGCAGGTAGAGGCTGCCATTCAGGACAATACCAAGGCACTCTATGCAGAGACCTTCGGAAATCCTAACTCAGATGTAACCGATATCGATAAGTTGGCAGAGATTGCTCATCGCCACAACATCCCATTGATTATCGATAACACCTTCGGCACCCCATACCTCATCCGTCCTATCGAGCACGGAGCAGATATCGTGGTTCACTCTGCTACCAAGTTCATCGGCGGTCACGGTTCATCTCTCGGTGGTGTCATCGTAGATGGCGGTAAGTTCGACTGGAAGGCAAATGCCGACAAGTTCCCTACTCTCGCCAAGCCAGACCCATCTTATCATGGTGCCGTATTCGCAGATGTAGCCGGAGCAGCAGCCTTCGTAACCCGAATCCGTGCGGTCATCCTTCGTGATACCGGTGCAACCATCTCTCCATTCAATGCCTGGATTCTTCTTCAGGGCTTGGAGACATTGAGCCTCCGTGTAGAGCGTCACGTTCAGAATGCATTGAAGGTGGTAGAGTATCTGGAGAACAATCCTAAGGTGGCTAAGGTTAATCACCCAGCCGTTCCTTCTCATCCAGACCACGAGCTTTACAAGAAGCTCTTCCCTAACGGCGGTGGTTCTATCTTCACCTTCGATATCAAGGGCGGCGAGAAAGAGGCATGGGAGTTCATCGACCACCTGCGCATCTTCTCTTTGCTGGCTAACGTAGCCGACGTGAAGTCACTGGTTATCCACCCAGCTACAACCACTCACTCTCAGTTGAGCCCAGAAGAGTTGGAGGAGCAGCACATCTATCCTTCTACCGTTCGCCTGAGCATCGGTATCGAGAACATCGACGACCTGATTGAGGCACTCGATGAGGCATTTACCTACGTAAAGTAAAAATATGAATGATTTAAATTAGAGTACAGTTATGGCAAAGATATATAAGCAGATTACTGATTTAATCGGTAAGACCCCATTGGTAGAATTGGGTAAGTATTCAGCATCCAAGGGTTTGGAGACTCCTGTGATTGCCAAGGTAGAATTCTTCAATCCTGGCGGAAGCGTAAAGGATCGTATCGCCCTTGCGATGATCGAAGACGCTGAGCAGAAGGGCATCCTGAAACCAGGTGCCACCATCATCGAACCAACCAGCGGTAATACGGGTGTAGGTTTGGCTCTGGTATCAGCCGTAAAGGGCTACCACCTCATCCTCACCATGCCAGAAACCATGAGTGTGGAGCGCAGAAACCTGGTGAAGGCTTACGGCGCAGAAGTGAGATTGACCAGCGGTAAGGACGGAATGCCTGGCGCCATCAAGGCTGCCGAGGAACTCCGCGATTCCATTCCGGGTTCCGTGATTCTGGGACAGTTTACCAACCCAGCCAATCCTGCCAAGCACTATGCCACAACTGGACCAGAAATCTGGGCTGATACCGATGGCGAGATTGATATCTTCATAGCCGGTGTAGGAACAGGCGGAACCATTTCGGGTATCGCCAAGTACCTGAAGGAGCAGAATCCAAACGTGAAGGTGATTGCCGTAGAACCTGCCACATCGCCTGTATTGAACGGCGGACAGAGCGGTCCTCACAAGATTCAGGGCATCGGTGCCGGTTTCATTCCAGAGACCTACTCTTCAGAATTCATCGATGAGGTATTGGACATTCAGAACGATGATGCCATCAAGGCTGGTCGTGACCTGGCTCAGACCGAGGGTCTGCTGGTAGGAATCTCATCAGGTGCCGCCGCCTTTGCAGCCACCGAGATTGCGAAGCGTCCTGAGAACAAGGGCAAGAAGATTGTAGCCCTCTTGCCAGATACCGGCGAGCGTTATTTAAGCACTGTACTCTACGCTTTCGAGGAGTATCCATTGTAATTCACAATCGGATATTTTCTGATGAAAGCAAAATCTATCATAATTTCCCCAACCAGCTTTCCCATAGCAGGTTGGGGATTTTTATTTTTCGGAACTTCATATATATATTTGCAAATGCGATACCACCCCAATTCCTTCTGCAACTTGCGAGAATCGAGTATAAATTCTAGCCTTTATCATTAAAAAGATTCTAAAAATCAATAAATATCATTACGAGTTCCCATAGTGGGAACTCTCATTTATTTTATTTTTTCTATCTTTGCAAAAGATTACCACTTTGGAGGCGCCACGACAAAAACAGTAATTTGTGGATCTCTACTTCCGAAAGCCAACGGAGGCGGAGACAGGGGAATTTGTGTCCGAAGCCAAAGAGCGATACCAAACATCTTCTGCTCTGTTCACGGTGACACGATGACACGATGACACTAGTTTTTCAACTTTTCGCCTCGCACGCGGGCAGGCAGGAACTTTCGGCTTGATTTTTCCTGCCTGCCCGCGCGAGAGTAAATCTTCAGAAATCACTGTCATAAGTGTCACCCTGTCATCCAGAAGCAGGTTACTTCCGAATCAAAAGTCAAAGACTTACGGTGCAAAAGTCAGTCACTTACGACGCAAAAGTCAGTCACTTACGACGCAAAAGTCAGGGACTTACGCCCCGTAATCCCCTGGCTTACGAACCGCAATCCAATCATAAAGCCCTTAAAAATCAAACAAGCCAGGCATTTAGAAGTGATACCAAGCAAGGCATGTAAAAGGGCTTACAAACACCAGAGCAAAGAGAATCTATGAAAAAGTATGAGCAACTATGAGCAAGTATGAGCAACTGTGAGTTGCCTCCTCACCGATTTCGTATCTTTGCATTGTGATTCAGAGCTACTCAGCGGTTCCAATCAGCAAGCTATAGTAAGGCGTCCCCATAGCAAGCTATCCCCAGGCGGTCCCATCCCGCACAACCATGGCAAAGACCGCTTTGATGTGATTTGATAGCCAACCTGCCAGGTATCAAACTGAGATACAAGAAGGAAGCATTAGAGTTTCTGGAAGAAAATCTAAGATTTGATATGGGCAGATTCTACCAGCTCAATCCCAAGATATTCGAAGATTATGCAAATATAGGAAAAAAGGCAACATCCATACGCACAATATTAAAACTCTTACAACATATCAAACAGGTAAAAGCAGATGTGATGCCGTTTATAAAGAATCCAAAAGATATGACTATCTGGTCCAACGAATACTTTCTGCAATTGGCAAAAATGATAAACATAGAATAGCTAAGGTATCTTCCATTCCTATCTCATGGGGACAGTTTCACTTTTGAAAACGGACATTAAAGGGGATAGGATTCCTTATTTTATGAGAAAAAGAGAGTTCATTTGCAACAACCGTTTCCCTTATATAATAAGGTGTAAGCTCAGGAGTACAATCGGGAAAGGAAGAGGTAAACAGGCTTCAGCGGAAGAAAGACACTCCTCTCCAACTACGTCTTCAAAAAGTTTAAGAAATGCAAAAAAGCCCCTTTTGGGACATTTTTCACTAAAAAATGCTTTTTTTTTCGACTTTTGATCTAAATCAAGGCAAAATGAACCAATTTGAACCAATTCAGTTTCATTTATTTTATATATCTTTGCACCCAAATACGAGTTAGTTATCAACGTAAATTGATATTCTTAACGATTGCATAAAGTAAATGAAATTATTCTTATAGGGGATATGACAATACTACTTATCATATTAATAGGAATCGGAGCATTTGTACTTCTCGGCATTCTAGGCTGGGGAATACAGCTTTTGGGATTTCTCGGAGGACTCTTAGGTGAAGGCATTACTGGATGTATAGGATGCTTCATCAAGTTCTTCTGGGTGATTCTGCTAATCGCTATATTTATTGCGCTGATACAATAACCAGTTCATTTAATATTAAAAACAATAACCATTATGACATATTGCAAGAAATGCGGCGCAACGCTGCAACCAGGAATGAAATTCTGTACGAAGTGTGGACAACCTATTGACTTGCAACCACAGGCTCCAACCCAGCCACAAGAAGTTAGCAAGCCTCAACGTCCTCAACCATTGAAAGCTATGGCTCCTCAGCAGCCTATGAAGCCTCAACCTATGAGACCTCAAGCACCGGGTATGCCCCCAAAACCGATGCAGCCTCAGCGCCCAGTAATGCCTCAGGCTCCACAGTCTCCACAAGCCCCTCAGACTCTACAAGCCAGCAAGGGTATGTTCACCAATGCCGTTCGCTCTGTAGCAAACGCCATGACTGGTGGTGCGCTCAATCGCCAGATTGCAGAAGAACAGAGAAGAGCCGTTAACCAGCAAGCTACTGAAAGCCAGTCGGAAATCCGTGATGTCAGAAATGCGCAGCAGCAGGCTGAACAGGCACAGATTGCAGCCGAAAGAGAAGCTGAACGTAGCCGCGACCGCCGCAGTATGGAAGCTGTGGATGGTGTTGACGTGGTAAGAGGCAGAACCATCTGGAATATCCAACCAGGAGAAATCGCTCGCAAGATTAGCGAACGGGAACTCGACGAAATAGAAAAGTTGAAAGGCATCATCGTTCAGGAAGGTTGCACCGCCATCATTTTTGCCAATGGTGAGCTGGTTTCAACCCTCTCAGCAGGTGCATACCTCTTTTATAAGTCTGTAGAAGAAGAGCAGGCTGCTATCAAGAATACGATAGAAAAGGCTGAGAAAGATATGGCTGAAGCCGAAAAGCGTGAACGAGACCGCAAGCGCCAGGCTGAGCCTACCTTCCGCCAGCTCGGTATCGTAGGAGAAGTAGGCCGTGGCTTCAACTGGCTCGGTCGCATCATCTTCGGCGAAAAGAAAGGTGAGCAGAAAGAAAAAGCCAAGAAGCGCCAACTGGATTATGCCCGCATCTTAGCCCGCATCACCCAGGCTCCTATCCTGTCGGTCTATATCGTCAGCAACCGTTTCATCACCCTCACTTTCGGTGGAGCGATGAATGAGAATGGCGAACTTGCCTTCCAGCCATACAACATTCCGATGGACATCCATGATGTACAGATTGGAGTATCTCTCCAGATGAGCATCAGCGATATTCATACCTTCGCCACCAATTACCTTACCGACCGCAACAGCGTAACAACTAGAGAATTACAGCAGTTGCTCAATGGTACCGTAGAAACCCTGTTGCGCCAGGAACTCCGCAACCAGAACTACGAGTCTGCCGGACTGGCTGCAGAAACAGTAAATGTACTGAAAGAGAAGATCCGCCAGGCCATCAACCAGCAGGTATTCGGCATAGAATGCACTCAGGTTCTGAATATCACCGACAGCAACCAGGACTTTGAGCGTTTCCGTCAGGTAGAACGCCAGCTCTATAACACTGAGAAGGAACTCGACTTCATGCACCGCACCGGAGAATTCCGAAACCGAATGGAAGTTGAGGCCAACTCCCAGCAGATTTCTTCAGCACAAAATGCCGAGGATTTGCGCCATGCCCTCCAGGGTATCAACAAAGACCAGTTGCTCCACGATGATGAGTTGGAGGAATTCGTCCAGATGCTCGAAAGTCAGAAGCGCATCCACCAGGCTAAGACCCAGGAAGAGGAGTTCGAAGCCCTGGAAGACCTCCGCAAGAACCGTCTGGTCAAGCAGGAGGAAATGGAAGTGCTCGAAGATGAACTTGCACACAAGAAGATTCCTCGTGAGGAAATCACGGAAATCATGCGCATCCAGAGCCAGCAGAACATCGACACAGCCCGTCTCAAGGCAGAATGGGCACTCGATGATTCCCGTACCGACCACGACTGGGAACGTGAAAATCTGGAACGCCGCCGTAACTGGGGCATCGAAGATGAAGAGCGTGAACGCCAGTGGATGCAGGAAGAAAAGGAATACAACCGCGACTTCAACCGAAAGGCGAAGGAGGATGATTACGACTTCCAGCAGATGATGCGTCAACGTGAACTGGATAAGGAAGACCATCTCCTGGCACGCAACGAGAAACAGGAAGACGACCGCCTTGCCTATGAGCGCAACCGCCAGGAAAAGATGGACGATGACCAGTTGGAAGCCAACCGTCACCAGCGCCAGATGGACAAGCTGCAGCAGATGGCTCAGATGCAGGCACAGCTCGACCAGCAGAAATATCAGCACGAAGAAAACGTAGCCACCATTCAGAGCAATGAACAGATGAATCGTGACAACCATTTCGCCAATATGACCGCCGAACAGATTCGTGCCGCACAACTCTCCCACCTCACCGGAGATGCACAGGTAGCTATGGCAAACGCCTATAGCGGCGAGAAGGAAGCCGAAAATCTGCGACAGACTGCAGCAGAAAAGGAAGCGATGATGCAGCAGATGCTACAGATGCAGCAGCAGAACAGCAATGCCCAGATGGAAGCCATGATGAAGATGGCCGGCATGATAAAAGATACAGCCACCGGCATCAGCGGCCCCCAGCAAAGCCAGCAGCAACAGCGCATCAATCAGTTGGAAGAGGAAAACCGACGCCAGCAGGAGCGAGTTGATCATACCCAGGATGTGGCTATGAACAACATCTCGCAGGTAAGCACTGCTGCCGCCAACAATCTGAACGCCTTCAATGGCGGACTCGGTGGAAATACAGCAGGAAGCCAAGCCGCTCCACAACAGGTGGCTCCTCAGCAGGAGGTTCCACAACAGGAATTGATAGAATGCCAGTGCTACAACTGTGGACACACCATCCACATTGCACCAGGCACTCCAAACTGTCCAGACTGTGGCGCACCGTTCCAATGGTAAGCCCTCTCCAGAAAATGCAACAAGAAGTCTAAACATATAAAGTAATCAGACTATGAGCGATATTAAACTTGATGGTGATGCGGCTGTGGTAGGCGGAATCCATTCCGACTCCCACAATACGCAAAACAACTATAACACCTCAACAACAACCCATACCACCAACAACAGTACGGTTAACAACCAGACTGTATATGAGGCACAGAAGACTCAGACTGAGATCTATCAGCAGAATGAAACTCTCTTTCTGCAGGCTGTGCAGGAACGACTGGTAGATGGAAAGTTGGATAATCAGAAGTTGGCAGAGCTCAACCAGTTGAGCATCCAATGGCATATTGCTCCCCTAAGAGCCAACCAGATCATAGATCAGGTACGCCAGAACATCCATATCCTGCAAGGCAGCAAGGGTAACGAGTTCCTGGCAGAGCAGATTCTGAACGAGGTCTTCAATGCCATCCAGACCAACCATACCGACATTCTGAAACGCAAGTTCAACAGTCTGGAGCAGTTGGCACGTGTGATGACGAATGATAACAACATCCAGTTCTACTATCACCTGTTGCTTGCCTCGATGTATCCCGACAAGTGCGCCCTTGCCTTCTTCGGTTCCCGTACCGATAACTACTGGCAACTCTTCTGGGCTCATGTAGCGTTCATCAAGACCGGCAATATCGACAATGCCACCGTGCTTCTGCCAAGAATGGGCGGTTTCGGTTGTCCGCAAGGCGACATCGCCCTGCTGATGGCTCTTGATAATCTTGCCGACTACCACAAGAATGGCAAGCAGGATTACTACAGGCAGCAGACCATTCAGTATCTCGACCAGGCCGTGCAAAACGGAATGAGTGAACCGCTAAGTGCCCTATGGTATGCTGTGAAGGAGATGTTGGAGGATAAGCCTCAGCCAGAAGAATGGTATCAGTTCTATTGCGATACAACCCTTTCGGAATTCATCCCGAAGGAGAAGAGCAAGATGGCTGTACCACCTCAGATGCCTACACCTCCTCCGATGCCAAAGTTTAATGCCCAGAACGTGAAGCTCAACCAGATGAGAGGCTTCAACCCTCTGCAGGCAGCCAACAATATGGGACTGGGAAGCGTCAATGCGATCAGTCAGCAGCCTCAAATGGCAAGTATGCCGGGCGGTGCAACTCCACCACCTATGCCGGGAGCCTCATCGGTTCCTCCTATGCCAGGAGCAGCCCCAGTACCTCCTATGCCGGGACAAAGCAAGGCGGCTCCACAGCCGGAAGCCGTACAGATGGCATCAGAAGCAAGAACTGCCGATGAACCCATCGACCAGCCCGACCCCTTGGAAGACCACTACGGCATCATCCTGACAGATGGCAATGCACTGGCTAGAAAATACGGTTGCACCATCCAGGAAGTATATGATGTCTTCAACGACTTCATACAGAATGCCTACGACCAACAGATGTACTGGACATTTCTCGACATCTCGCAATATGGACTGGATTCCACCCATGAGACTCCATCCTGGATAGAATGCAATGAAGCTGTATCCCGCTGCATCGCAGACAACAACCTGACAGCTGGTCCCGACCTACACCTATTTATAATAGGAGGTGATGATGTGATTCCTATCCCTCGCGTCGAAGACCCATGGCCGTATGGCGGCGAGCGAATCCCTACAGATACCTGCTATGCCTTCGAAGGCACCTATATCGTAGATTTGCTGGATAGTCGCGATTCAGACTTCACCGTAGGTTGCGCCCGCAACAATGTGGCTCGCCTGCCTTTGGAAGACGGTCAGCTCGATACGGATATCCGAAGCGACATCGGTGCTTACTTCAACATCAGCAGTATGTATGGCGGCGGTATTCCTGTTGGCAATGTTCTGATGATCAGCAACCGCGACTGGATTCCAGCCAGCTGCACGATGACCCAGCACCTGCCGCTTCTTTACAATACCGACGATCCAGAGCTGATTCGCAACGGAATGTATATCAGTCCGAAGTTGCTGACCGAAGATGCGGAAAGCCTCAGCATCTATTGCAAGTCTCTGGACAAGGCAGATATGCTGATGTTCAATCTTCATGGTGCCGATGCAGAGGGTATGTGCGGATTCTACAGTGAGGATGAAGCATTCAATCCTTCGCTCCTCAACCAAGGCAGGGCAAGAGTCTTCAATACCGTGGCTTGTTTCGGAGCCCGATATGCCGGTTACAAACGAAACGACTCCATGTTGCTCAGCGCCCTCTACGGAGGTGGCGTATTGCTCTATACCGGTTCGCTCATTCCTGTTCCGATGTTCTCGAATGAGGAAACGGATGAAGCCCGCCAACTTCTGTTGAACCCGGGCACAGGCAGCGAGGTGCTGATGCGCCTCTATCCGCTCTATCAGTTCAAGGGTATGACGGGCGGAAAGGCGATGCTCCAGGCTAAGTGCGATTACTTCAACATGTGCCGACATGTAGAGGATGACAGTTTCTCTATGAGCACCGCCCTGATGTTCTGTCTCTACGGCAACCCGATGCTCCATGTCCGCCGCAGGGAATATGTGGTTGAATCTGCCCTGCAGAATGATGCGATGCCACCAGCTCCAATCAAGGCAGACGGTTCTCCGCTCAAGAAGACCATGCGACAGCGCCTGCTGCAGAAGGATAAGAGCAACCAGTCTCTCATCGACCAGATTCGTGGATATGTGGATGAGAATCTCAATGCCATCCGAAATATGGTAGAACAGCATCTGTACCAGCAGCTGGGCTTGAAACCGGAAATGCTGGATAGCATCGACCAGGTAAGCCGACCTACCATCGACGGCAATTACGAAACGGGATATTCATTCAACTATCACGACGCAAGCCGCCAATATGGAGCAGACACCTTCGTAGAAGTAGATGCCCAGGGCAAGACGAAGCGAATCTATACAACGAAATAATCAGTCCCCTACAAAGGGAATCTATAGCAAATAACAAAAATAATAACAATCATAAAAACTGAAACATATGGGATTTTTTGGTTTTAAATCTTCTAGAGAAGTAGAAGAAGAGAAAAGACAGGCTGCCGAGGAAGCAGCGAGAAGAGTGGAACAGAACAACCTGACCAACCTCAGCAACCTGAGCAAGGGTAGTCAGCTGAACTTTGCCATCCCTTATTTTGATGTCTTCGACCCACGCCTGCAAGATTATGGCGTACCTGTATCTGTACATGGTGCCGTAGTATATGCTATCGAGGACATGGATCTCTTCCATAGTGTGAACCGCAATGAGGGTTACAGCGACGAGACTTTCAAGAACAAGCTTCGTGGCCAGCTCACCAAGTTCATCAAGAGTGTAGTTAGCAATGCCCCTTCTGACGCCCAGATTCCTGTAGTTCAGATTGAGCGCAAGATTTTTGAGATTAGCGAACTCATCCAGCAGCGTGTTACTCCACAGGTAGAGAAGCTTTTCGGCATCACCATCCGCAGTCTCGACATCACAGGCATCAACGTGGATAAGGAGAGCCGTGGTTACCGTGAACTCAAAGCACTCACTGCCGACCTGGAGAAGGAGCGTATGATGGCTCAGCATAATGCCCAGATTTCCAACTTCAACCTCAACAACGACCTTCAGCAGGATATGCTCAAGAAGCAGTCTGAGCTGAATCTCGATGCCATGGGCAGAAAGCAGGAACTCGACCTTGGCGGTCAGGAGGAATTGCAGCGCATGAACTTGGAGAATCAGCGTGAAACCATGCGTATTCAGCGTGAGGAGATGCAGCGTGCTTCTCGTCTCCAGACAGAGCAGACCTTTATGGGTGCTCATCAGGCAAACCTCAATGCTGGTGTTCTCAACAATGCCACAGATAATGGCATCAATGCCTTCCGCCAGCAGACTATGGGTGGTATGAACAACATGGGGCAGATGGGTGGAGCTCCTCAGATGCCAGGTCAAAAAGGCATGGGTGGTGCACCTCAGATGCCGGGAATGGGTGCTGCTGTTCCTCAGGTACAGTATTATATTGGCATCAATGGTCAGCAGTATGGTCCATGCGATTGGAACAAGCTCCAGCAGCTCGTTCAGCAGGGTCAGCTCACCCAGCAGTCATACGTTTGGAAGAATGGTATGGCGCAGTGGGAGTTTGCCGGCAATGTAGCAGAACTCGATCCATTGTTCCAAGGCACCGCTCCACAGATGCCGGGAATGCCGCCTACTATGCCGGGGATGTAATAGTCTTTCAATAATTAATCTTTAACAATTAAAGATATTAACAATTATGTTTTCAAAAGAATTAGAAAATTTGATTCAAGCAACCCTAGAAGATGGTGTTCTTGAAGACTATGAGAAAGCTGCACTCGTAAAACGTGCGACAGCAGAAGGTGTTGATCTCACCGAGTTGGAAATCTACATCAATTCCATATTGCAGAAACGCAAGAAAGAACACGATTTGGCAGAAGATGCCAAACAAGAAAAGATTGACCAAAAGAAGAAAGAGGAATTTGGTAGAGTATGCCCTAATTGCGGCAGACAGATTCCTCCTATGACCGTGAAGTGTGAGTGTGGGTATGAGATTACGACCCCTGTTAATTCTGTTTCTTCAGTTCAGATTCTTTCAAAGAAGTTAAGCGAGATAACCTTAACAGAATCTGAGAAAAAAGAAATAGAAGAGGCTGCTCCTTTTCAAAAAAACGGTCTAAAGGAGAAATTCATTGCTGACAAGAAAATAGATATAATATCTACATTCCCTGTTCCTAACACCAAAGAAGACATCATTGAATTTTTAGCTTTGTCAGTAGCAGGAACTAACAAGAAATTGGGCTTCCTTGACATAAAAATTAACTGCTATAAAATGGTGGCAATTGCAGGTATTATTATACCTATTGTTGGTTGGATGTTTGGTGCACTTTTTCTTATATCTAAATCTTTTGCCGAAGAGAAATTGAAAAAGGCTTGGCGCGAGAAATTTGATCAAGTGATGTCTAAAGGACGTAGCTTGCGAGGTGATGCTGAATTTACTAAGCAACTAGACTATTACGAAAGCATCTTAGAAGAGTAATGGATTCAGGAATTATCATTTCGCTAATACTTGGCTCCGCAAGTATAGTTAGTTCTATCTGTTTTGGATTCATTCCAGGATTACGTAGAAGTAAAATAGAAAGATTAGAAAAGAAAGTCAGCACATTAGCACAAGATATAGACTCTTTCTATGCCATAGAGCAATCTCTGCTAGAGCAACTTTCAGCAGCAACTGGGAAAAATAGCAAAACGCTAAAGGAAAATACTAGAAAGCAAGTAAAGATAGAAAAAGGAAGAGCACTAAGTTCTTATGCTTGTCCAAGCGGAATTGCTTCTTATTTATAAACAAGACGATGTCGTAAACAAGTACGACATCGTCTTAGAAACTATAACGAAGAATTATGGATACATTTGTAGAAAAATTAAACAACAATCCTATCTTCCAGCTATCCTTATCATCCAAAGAGTTGTTTCATAGCAACTTTTTGGCATGGTTAGCAGAAGATAAGAATACGCAAGCCCTTTTCAAAAAGATTCTTTCTACCTGGTTAGGAGAAGATACTTTTGATTATAATACAGATTGTATGGAAGTCAAACGCGAATACAAGAATTTTGATTTTAGTATTTGCGAGAAAATAATCAACGATGAGGAATCAGAAACGGGAAAAATCCGTCTGGTTCTAGAGAATAAATTCAAGAGTATAGCTTATAAGGCTCAGCTTGATAATTATAAAAAGAAAGTTGACGATCTTAACGAAGAGGCAGACAAAGCACAATGTAAAGTAGAGTTGAAGTTAAAAAGACTCAATACTGCAAAGTTTGAGAATTGGAAAGGAAACGCAAAACTTCCAAAGACAAAGTATATCTTACTCACATTAGCTGAAGATTTCTTAGACAAAGAAGCTGTCAAACAATCCGGATGGATAATTGTGACATATGCAGATTACTCTAAAACCCTACACGACAATCTGGCTCTTGTCAAAGATAAGTTTTACAAGGAACTTCTGGAAAAATATTGCGAGTTTATTGATGCATTCTACACATATACCAACAACTGTTTGGAACAAATTAAATATACTGACAATTGGGAAATTCTCAAAAATGAGGATTTTTCCACCCTCCGCTGCAATGATATATGGCAGAAGCTTGTTATGCACCAATGTGCCTTGCAATTAACAAAGAAACTAGAAAAGAAGTTTGGTAAAGATTTTCAGCCAATAATCGTCACTTCTGATCAAGAAATCTGGGGAGAAAATGGTACTGAAAATAAAGACAAATTATTTATGAGAGTTAGCTACTACCATGGTGAAGCCCTCCTTGAATTGAAGTATCTTATTCCCCAAAAGGGTATCTTTGTGCTCCAACAGCAAGGTAACCATCCTTTGAGAGCCGGTTTTTTAGATATGCTTTCGAAAAAGCCAAAATATTCCAAAGAACATGATACAAAGAATTGGAATGAAGAGACTGATAGGATCATTAGAGGAGCTAAACTTGCAACTATGGTTCCCCCTAAGAAAGTGGAATCAGAAGATAAGCCCCGATACAATTCTTTTGGAGTTTTCTATTATAACGATTTAAATACCGTTACTAAAAATATAGAAAATACGCTTGATGATATGATTGACAATATCAATCAAGTTATTAATCTTGTAAAATAGCAAAGCAAGTGAACAAATAAAATTATTTTTACTATGTACAACGAGAAGTTAGAAGCACTCATCACTGCAGCATTGGCAGATGGAGTATTGACTGACAAAGAGAAGAATCTTCTCTTCAAGAAGGCCGAGGCCATGGGCATCGACCGCGACGAGTTTGAACTGGTACTTGAGGGTCGTCTTGCTAAGCGCAAGAAAGAAATGGAAACACAGGCTCCTCAGGCAGCTAAGCCTGCAAAGAAGGAAGGTGCAATTCCACAGGAGCTTGATGACCTCATCAAAGAGTACCTTACCGACGGCATCATCTCTGCCAAGGAGCGTCAGGTTCTTTTGAACAAGGCACAGGCTCTGGGATTGAATGTTGACGAGGTTGATCTGTACATCGATGCACAGCAGCAGAAGGCTGATCAGGCCGTAGCAGCAGCTGTGAACAAGCGTCGTGGCAAGACCTGCCCTTACTGCGGTAGTTCTGTTCCTGAACTGACTGACAAGTGCCCTAATTGTGGTAGCAACATCACACCTGAGGCAAGTGAGGAGTTAGAAGACATCTTCGAGCACCTCGAATCTGCATTAGTTAACTTCAAGTCTGGAGAAGATGTAGAGAAAAACAAGGCAGAAGTAGAGCGCTATGTTCGCAAAGCAAGAATGTATTATGGCAACAACCCTAAGATTCAGCGCTTGCTTGATGAGGTTGAGGCAGAATCTGAAGCAGCAAAGGTAGATGCAAAAAAGAGATTCTGGTTGGATTTAATAAGAAGAAATAAGCAGATTGTAATAATTGTTGTAGGATTTATTGGTCTTGCTGTTTTTTGTTTTACTGTTTATAATTTGCTTTCTCCTGACAAAGCTTACAATAATGCCCTAAAAGAGGTTGAAGCAACAACTGAGCAAGTTGTGGATATGATAAATGATGGCAACTTTAAAGGTGCAAAATCAAAATTAACAACTCTTTCTTTTGCAGTAGTAGAAGGTAGCGATCACAAGTTTGTTACAATAACAGATTTTGATGGTGCATATTTAGCTTTGATAAAGGCATACATAAAAGCGGATGACCTTGATAATGCAGAAGAAGTGGGCGCCGCCTTTATGGGAAAGATTGATAATGAAATGACTTGGCAAGATACTTCTTGCTACAAAACACTTAAAAAGGAATTTAAGAAAAGGAGCCGTGACTTCTCTGCTTTAAAATCACAATATGATTATGATGATTTAGTCGAATAATGATATCTTCAGATAATAATCAGAAAATAAAAAACTATTAATTATGAACATATTTAAATGTACATTAAAAGCTGACCGTGCCGGAATGAAGAAAGGCACAGTCGTTGAGGTAACAACCTCACTCGCAAGTTGTGACGCTCACAATATTGCAGATGCATGTGAGGCACAGTTTGGCAAGAAATCTCGTGAAGCTTCGCACCCAAGCTATTGGGATATCCAGAAAATTTAATTGCATAAGTTTTTCAGTAAAGTTTTTCCGTGTCCACTTATCAAGTGGATGCGGAAAAATAAGAACTAAAATATTTTAATTATAATACTACTTAACGATATTCTCAGACTTTCAGACCCTAAGAATGTTAAAGTTAGATTTAACTTGAGTTTTGGAACCAAAAGACCGGCTATTGATTACTTTACAGACCAAACGGAAGAAAGCAAGCAGCATATGCTTGAAGGTCAATATTGGAACTATTCGAAAAAAAGTAATTTCTCTGATGGAAACATTACTTTAGGTTTTGTTTCTATTCCTCAAAAACAAGATTGTTGGTTATTATTCCATATAGGAAAAGTAACTAAAGATCTTAATATCCAAGATGGGATCGGTTATGAGTTTGAAGAATTGGATGAATACAAAGAATACATAGGCAGATTGGTTATCCGCTTTAAAAATCATAGTCAGAATCTTATCAGATTAGGAGAGAATATCCTGTCTATGTGTGAGATTGAAGAAATACTTCCTAGTGTTTACAGCAACGACTATTTTCCTGGATATTACAACGTGAATGTTTCATGGCTATCTCTTAAGAATCTCATCACAAAAGATAGTTGGCGTTCTGCTCTTGAAAATCAAAAAGGAGTGTATCTGTTGGTAGATTCAAATACAGGAAAACAATATGTTGGTTCAGCGTATGGAGAAGATATGATTCTCGGTAGATGGGAAACATACATTCGTACATGCCATGGAGGAAATAAACTTCTAAAGGAATTAGGTACGTAACCATCTACTTCTCCATATTGCCCGCTAAAAAATAAGTATTACCTTTGCTGC
>ERZ506887.963-NODE-963-length-15793-cov-4.056615_pt1 | contig 15793 bp, 15 predicted proteins | sample MGYA00512905_ERZ506887 | MGnify/ENA metagenome assembly ERZ506887 | reverse complement strand
CTCTTTCCCTACACGACGCTCTTCCGATCTCGGTAAGTGTAGGGTGGAGATGAGCCTTACGACACTTAATATCATAAAATTTCTCAGCACCCAAATCAGCACCAAATCCTGCCTCAGTGATTGTATAATCAGAGAAAGTCATAGCCATTTTTGTAGCGAGTATCGAGTTACATCCATGAGCTATGTTGGCAAAAGGACCACCGTGTACAAAAGCAGCTGTATTTTCAGTTGTCTGCACCAAGTTAGGAGCCAATGCATCGCGCAATAACACGGTTATAGCTCCAGCTACGCCCATATCTTTAACAGTAAAAGGTTTGCCCTCTGTTGTAAAACCTAACAAAATATTTTCAATACGGCGGCGCAAATCATTTTCATCAGTAGCAAGACACATAATGGCCATAATCTCTGAAGCAGGCGTAATATCAAATCCCGACTCACGTGTAACGCCATTTGTACGTGCACCCAAACCTGTAACGATATAACGAAGGCCACGATCATTCACATCAAGCACACGGTTCCACAACACCTCCTTCAGAGCGAATCCATTGTCACGATTTTGGTACATATAGTTGTCCAAAAGGGCTGTTATCATATTATGGGCAGAAGTGATAGCATGAAAATCGCCTGTAAAATGAAGGTTTATTTTATCCATAGGCAACACCTGAGCATAACCGCCACCAGCAGCACCACCCTTCATGCCAAAACAAGGACCCAAAGAAGGCTCGCGCAATGCACAAACAGCTTTCTTTCCTATGCGGTTAAGACCCAAAGCCAGTCCTACAGAAACAGTGGTCTTGCCGATGCGCTCTCCACCGCGCTTTTCTGCATGCCCCTTGCCGACGGCGAGGCACTCTGCGAAAAGCTCGGCGATGTGGATGCGCTCTGGGTGCTCCCGGACGGCGAGCTGCATATGACCTCCGGTATGGAGGCCATTCTCGTTCCGGACGATACGTCCGGCAAATCGCAAAGCTGAAAATTACTGCATTACAGCAAAGAAGAAATGAATGGAAAGGTTGGATTCTGATGGCATTCCGTAAGCGCCTTCAGGCGGTTCACGTTCCCCATCACAAGAACACCGCCGGAATGAAGGCCGAAACCCTTCCCCCGCCGAAAGAAGTCCATCTGGATCTCCACCTTGTGTTCCTCGGGGGTATATTCATTCTGCCATACGCAAAAAAGAGCCTCGCTCTCCCGCACGAAGCAGTTGTTTCCCAGCACCTCCCGGTGTTTATAGGGGGTATTCACATCAAAGAGGAACAGGCCGCCCGGCTCCACAAAGAACTGTAACCGATGCAGCGCCTTTTGCAGTGCCTTCTTTCCCGGCAGGTGATTGAGGCTATCCAGCGTGCACACTGCCAGGTCCACCGTACCATACAGATCCAGCTGTTCCAGCGGCTGGCACAGGTACAGCACCGGCTGTTCCAGCGCCATGTTCTTCTCGGCAGCCTGCATCAGCATCTCCGGGGACGCATCCACCCCGATAACCTCGAAGCCACGGCGGGCCAGCTCGGTCGCCAGTGTGCCGGTGCCGCAGCACAGGTCCAGCGCCAACTCCCGCTTGGGGTGGTACTGGGCCAATAGCTCCTCGCAGCGGTCGGCTATCACAGCCCGGTCCACATCCTCGGTCAGGGCGTCATAGTAGGCGGAGAAGGTCTCCTTATAGCTTGCCATCGGCCTGTTCCAGTCGTTCAAAGATGATATCATAGCCATTGGCACCGTACTGCAGGGAACGGTTTACCCGGCTGATGGTGGCGGTGCTGGCGCCCGTTTTCTCCACAATCCTGCTGTATACATTTTGCTCCTTCAGCAGCTTTGCTACCTCCAGGCGCTGCGCTATGGCCTTCAGTTCCGGGCCGGTGCACAGGTCATCAAAGAAGCGTTCGCACTCCTCCTCGGTCTGCAGCATTAGAATAGCGCGGTAAAGGAATGACAGGTTATCGTCCGGCTTTTTGGAAATCAACCAAATGCCCCCTTTGTTTTGATACCACTAATATAACACTTTAGAGCATGAAAGTAAACCATAAAAGCAACTTTTGCTTTCTTCTCTTTTTTATGGTATAATTCATTTCAAATTTTTGATTGACCCAAAGGAAAGGAATCCATAGCCAAATGCAACAGGAATACTACTCTCAGGCCGGGATGGAGCAGGCCATCCAAGAGCTTATTACCAAGACGATCAATAATGAGCGCGGCGGCTTTAATGCCATGCTAGCCCCCCGCCTGGTCACGGTGGATTGGGCCGCTAAAAGCTGCACTCTTGCCTTCCATCCGTTGGAATGGATGAGCAATCCGGCTGGTGTCACCCACGGCGGCATTCTCTCCTCCATTGCTGATCTTGCCATGGGTATGCTCAGCATTTTCTCCGCCCACGGCGCCCATGTCACCCCCACCGCCAATATCAGCATCAACTACCTGCGGCCGGTGCCGCTCCAGCAGGATTTTTATGTCACCTCTACCATTGACCACATGGGCCGCCGCCTAAACCAGACCCACTGCACCATGTACCTGCCCAATGCTCCGGAAAAGCCCTGTGTCACCGCGGTGGGGACCTACTATGTGCTGGATGAAAAATGATATTTACTCCCCCGGTCGGGGGAGTTTTTGCCGAGAGAAGAACAAATGTTTCACGTGAAACATTTTCATGGAAAAGAGAAACCGCCGGTCCAGGATGGGAACGACGGTTTATATCTTTTATTGGGGACGGTACAGCGGCAGGGAAATATCGGCACGGAACAGGTCTCCATCAATGGAGAGCTCGAACCGGCCGCCCTGCAATTCCACCAGGCTTTTGGCGATGGAAAGCCCAAGGCCGCTGCCCTCGGTATGGCGGCTGCTATCCCCGCGGACAAAGCGCTCCATCAGTTCATCAGCGGAAACATTCAATTCATTGCGGGAAACATTTTTGATGCTGATGGTCGACTCCTTTTCATCGGCAGCCGCGGCCGCATAAACCCGGGTACCTGGCATGGCGTACTTACCTATGTTATTCATCAGGTTATCCATCACCCGGCTGAGCAGCTTGCCATCGGCCAGCACCACGGGATCGCCTGCGGCAGGGTGGACGATCATCGTCAGCTCCGCCTTTTGCAGCCGCTCCTCATATTCGCCCTCCAGCTGGGAAAGCAGCACATTCACATTGGTGGGCTGGCAATCCACTGGGATCACGCCGCTGGAAGCCTTGCTGGCTTCCACCAGATCCTCAGTCAGCTTTTTTAGGCGCTTGCTTTGGCGGTCCAGTACCTCCAGGTATTCCTGCGCCTTTGGGTTGTTAATTTCTTCCTTTTTAAGCAGGTCGACATAATTAACAATGGAGGTAAGCGGCGTTTTGATATCATGCGATACATTGGTGATCAGCTCGGTTTTCATGCGCTCGCTGCGCAGCCGCTCGTCTACGGCACGCTGCACGCCCTGCTGCACTTTATTCAGGTTCTCGCCGCACCGCTTCAGATCGCCCCGCAAAAAGCGCGTATCCACCGGCTTGCTGTAATCGCCCTCCGCCAATGCCTTGGAGCCGCGCTGCAGGGTAGCAAATCCAATGGCAACATAAAGCGCGAACATCATCAGCAGCAGATACAGCAGAACCATGGGCAGCGACAACATCGAATTGTAACTGCCGGTGATAAGGATAAACAGGCATATGGCAGCAATCACCAGTGCCGTCCGCCAGATCAGCGGAATGGAGCGTACCAGATGATGGAGCCAGCCCCATATGCTTTTGACGATTCGCCACAGCAGCCTAATGGCATACCAGACGACATTGTTCTTCAGCACCGTTCCTGCCTTGCAGCGGGTGACAAAGGAGATGATAAACAGATAAACAAAACAGAGAATAGCTGTTCCCCACAGCGCCTTCAACAAGCGGGAACTGTATAAATAGTATTCCCCGAAAATGGCGAGAGCGGGAATGAGAATACCGACCGCCATGAGATCCAGCGGGATCTTATCGAACCATGTCAGGTGAATGCCGTCAAATCCCTGCCAGTGACCGGCGGCAGCCATCTGCCAGAAGAAGCAGAACAGCGTCAGCGCCACAAACAGTACCGTCAGCGGGATAAGGGCATTTTTCATATCCAGCAGCCACAACGATAGCCGATATTCATAGGTACGGGGGATAAAGCCCTCCTGCAGCTCTATGGTCACATTCAGCTCCGTTCCGGAAAAGACGGTTCTTCGGTGAGCGGTATAAATGATCTTGGCGTCCTTCGGCAGGGCAGTCACGATCTCCTCGCCGGTGGCGGTATTGGTCACGGTAATGCCGTAGCCGTTCTCCGGCGGGCACCGTTCCAGCAGCCAGTCCCGCAGCGCCTCCTTATCACTGCAGTTATACAGTCCGTCAATCACCGTGGTCATCACATCGCTTGCCTGACCATCGTACAGTATCTGCCGGCTTGCCTCGCTGCCGGCAAGGTAGACATCATTCGCGGCAAGGAAGTAGATTCCCACACCGCCGGCAACCGAAAGCCCCAGAAAAACAAAGAACAGAATAAAGGCAGCAACCTTTGTCCATGTCTTATCCAAAAAGCGCTTCATATGGGGTTCACCTCCATTTTATAGCCCTTGCCCCACACCACCTTGATGTAGCGGGGTTCGGCGGGATTGATCTCGAGTTTTTCCCTTAGGTGCCGGATGTGCACGGCAATGGCGCCGGCGGCATTGAGGGGGATGTCATCCCACACCCGCCGGTAAATTTCCGCCGGGGTGAAAACCGTCCCGGCGTTCTGCATCAAAAAGCGAAGGATATCGTACTCCTTGGGGGTAAGGGAGACTGGTTCGCCATCCACGGTGACAGATTTTGCGTTATCATCCAGCTCTATCCCGCCGATAACAAAGCTGGTGGGGCGCACCGTACCACCGCCCAGCTGTAAATAGCGCCGCAGCTGGCTGCGTACCCGGGCCAGCACTTCTACTGGGTTAAAGGGCTTGGTGATGTAGTCATCCGCGCCGACATTAAGCCCTAAGATCTTATCGGTGTCCTCACTTTTGGCAGTGAGCAGGATGACTGGGATATTGGAGAACTCCCGTAGCCGGGAGAGGGTCTCCAGGCCGTCCATTTGGGGCATCATCACATCCAGCAGCATCAGGTGGGCATCCTCGCTGTTGGCCAAGGCCAGGGCCTCCCGGCCGTTTTCAGCGCGCAGCACATGGTAGCCTTCTGCCGTCAGGTAAATTTCCAGTGCCGAAACAATATCTCTTTCATCATCGCAGACGATAATGTTATACATTTTGGTATGTCCTCTCTTTCACTTCTTCTCTCCCCTATGATACGCATTTTTACGGCGGCGCACAAGAGAAATGCCGCAAAAAGCTTTAGCCGCGGCCCAGTTCCTTGGCGGTGACGGTGTGGTGGATGGGTTTCCATTCCACCTTGACAAAGAGCGCCGCAAAGCTGACCGGGATATAGGTAAACATGAAGATGGGGAAAGTAAAGACGGAGAGTACCTTGCGGGAGATGGAAGCGTTGATCTTGTGCCATTCGGTGATGGTGGTGATGAGACCGATGGCAAAGAGCATGAGGTACATACTGAGCAGCGCCCCGCCCAAAGAGAGCAGTGCGGGCAGCACTCCGGTCCCTTTGAGGATGCCCAGCGCCGCCAGGGCAATGCTGTCCAAGAGGCTGATAGAGGTAAGGACGATGGCGGGCATGATGGCCATGGACATATCGACGCAGCTCCAATTGCCGCGGGCGGCGCCGCGCAGCAGGCCGGAGCCATACCGGCCAAAGACCTGCAGGTAGCCACGAGACCAGCGCAGCCGCTGGCGGCAGGACTGTGCAAAATCGGTGGGCTGTTCATCGTAGATGACGGCATCCTGGCAGATGGCGATGCGGTGACCGGAAAGAATATTGTGGATGGAAAATTCGATATCCTCTACCAGCAGGTGGAACGGCCAGCCGCCGCATTCGTTCAGGATCTTCTGCGAAAAGAGGAACCCGGTGCCGGAAACGGCGCAGCTGCTGCCAAGCGCTTCCCGCGCGCCATTAAGGAAACGGCTTTCCCGTAAAAACCACAGGGCATAGCCCGCGCTGATCCAATTGCTGCCGTAATTTTTACTGTTGCGGTAGCAGGTGATGATCTCATTACCGGCGGAGAAGCTCTCATTCATACGGGTGAGGAAATCCGGTGCCAGCAGGTTATCGGCATCAAAGACCAGGTAAGCATCGTAGCCATCCGGGTAATCGGACTTGATGTGGGCCAGCAGAGCCTCCAGGGCGTAGCCCTTCCCTACCGCCTGCTTATTCTGCCGGGTATAGACCACCGCGCCCTTTTCACTGGCAATGGCCGCAGTACGGTCGGTGCAGTTATCGGCAATGACAAAAACAGTGATCAGTGACATATCGTAATCCTGGGCATGCAGGCTATCCAGCAGATCGCCGATGACAGTTTCTTCATTGCGGGCGGCAATGAGCACCGCAAAACGATGCGGGGCTGCGGCAGGAAGGCGCTTTCTCCTGCGGAGAAGCGCAACAGGGATATAGACAAACTGATAGGCATAGCAAACAAAAAACAGAACGGCAATGGCCTGATTGATGGCTTCAAGTGTCAACTTCATGGGTTTTCCCTCCGTGTTTTGGGGTTACTTTAGGGTACAATAAGAGTGTACCTTTTAAGTAATTAAGAAACAATCAGGCAGAAGTTTAAGAAATGGTTAAGATGGCGTGGAAAATGTCATTTTTGCGGTTGCGGTTTGCGAAAAAAACGAGTACAATACTATGTGGTGGGAAATGCGTTTCCCAGCCGAATCATTCTAAAAAAGGAGGTCCCAAAATGGACGCCGGTCCGTATCCCAGTTGTAATTTAATGAAACCTACGGGCATGGTGTCGGTTTATGGCACACTGCCCGCCTAAGGAGGTGCGCCAATGAACCAGGAAATTTTGGAACTTTTGGCGGAGAAGAAGTATTCCGCTGTAAAGCAGCTGATCGGCCAAATGGAGGAGGCCGACCTGGCAAAGCTCTTTGAGGAGCTGGAAAACGAGGAGGATGCCGACCAGTTCAACCGGCTGTTCCGGCTGCTGCCCAAGGAGACCGCCGCCGAGGTTTTCTCCTACATGGAGCCTGAAATCCAGGAAAAGATCGTCCGCACGCTGACCGATACCGAGCTGCAGCACATCCTGGACGACCTGTTTATGGATGACTATGTGGACCTGGTGGAGGAGATGCCCGCCAATGTGGTGAAGCGCGTGATGCAGAACACCACACCGGCCAACCGCAAGCTCATCAACCAGTACCTAAAGTACCCGGAGGATTCTGCCGGAAGTCTGATGACCAACGAGTATGTCTACTTCCGCAGCGGCATTACCGTGCCCAAGGCTTTTGAAATTATACGCGAGTACGGGGTAGATAAGGAAACCATCTACACCTGCTATGTGACCTCTTCCCGCAAGGAGCTGCTGGGCGTGGTGACGGTGCGCGAGATGCTCCTCACCGCCCCGGAGACCATCATTGATACACTGATGGACACCAATCCCATCCATGTGCATACCCATGATGACCAGGAAGAGATCGCCAAGATGTTCAGCCGGTACGATATGCTGGCCATGCCGGTAGTGGATAGCGAAAATCGGATCGTTGGTATCATCACCATCGATGACGCGGTAGATGTCATCCAGGATGAGAACACCGAGGACTTTGAAAAGATGGCAGGTATGACCCCCAGTGATAATACCTACCTGCGTACATCAGCCTTTAATCTGGCAAAAAACCGTATTCCCTGGCTGGTTTTTTTGATGATCCCTGCCATGATAACCGGCGCCCTGATGGAGTATTACGAGGCCGCCTTTGTGAGCATTCCGATCCTGGTGACCTTTATTCCGCAAATCACCGGTACCGGCGGCAACTGCGGCAGCCAATCCTCCACCATGATCATCCGCGGCTTGGCACTGGATGAGATCACCCCCAAGGATATCCTGAAGGTGTGGTGGAAGGAACTGCGGGTCGCGCTGATCTGCGGCGCCGCTCTTTCCTTGGTGAATTTTATCCGCATTATCGTGCAGTACCACGACCTGCAGGTAGCGGTGGTGGTTTCCGTTACGCTGATCCTCACCGTCTGCATCGCAAAATCGATGGGATGTGTACTGCCCATTTTGGCAAAGCTGGCCCATGTGGACCCGGCCATTATGGCCTCGCCGCTGATTACCACCATTACCGACGCACTGTCGATCTTGGTTTATTTCAACTTTGCGCTGTGGTACCTGCCCGGCCGGTTGGGATAAACAGATATAATAAAGCAGCGACCGCCGTCCCCGAAGATGGGAGCGGCGGTTTTTTGTTTGTATTTATTGCAAATATTTTCTTTTTTGATGTTGCAAAATGGGGCTGTTATTCGTTATAATGAGTGTAGGAAAGAAAACAGCCGAAAAGAATGGAGGACAACATGAAAAAGGCAATAAAATTAACCGCGATACTATGTGCCCTGGTACTGCTGATGGGGCTGGCGGGGTGCGATGATAAGGCTGCCCAAACGCCAAAATATGAGACGATCACCGTGGAGATGCCGGAGCAGCAGGCTGAGGTGGCGGGAGAGAAAATCATTAAGGCGGATCGGGCAATTTACAGCCTGTGGATGCTGACCGATGAGCATAACCTATACGGTTGCCACTTTACCGAGGATAATCAGCCGGATATGACCACACTGGAGCTGTGGTTTCAGGGAGTGAAAGACATTCTGGTTGATGAAACCAACTATGGCACATTATCGGTTCTGTTTGATGATGGGAGCTACAATCGCTATAATGTTCTGGAAATGGGCGGTCCATATCAGCCCGATCCAATACAGGAAGTAGCGGCGATCTCCTATGACTCGATTCTTCTTAAGGACGGCACTGTGCGGTATTACCGCATAGATTACGCCCCGGAGAAAACAGCAGAGGAATATAGCCAAACCGCCTGGCATACGCTGGAGGGTATTAAGGCCAAGGCAATCGCCGGTGGTGAGCGGGAACGAATGCTGATACTGGATGAAAATAATACGCTGTGGAACTGCAGCAAGGAGGATACTAACGACCGGCTGGAGGTCGCACAGAATGTGACGAGTTTCTGTTACAGTGCCTACAATAAAATGCGCTATCATGACGATATCTGGTACCGGACCGCGGATGGCGGGCTGTATCACCACCACTATGGATGGGGTGACCCCATTGGTACACCGGACACCCCCGAGGAACAGCTGCCTGCCACTGACCAATATGACCTGCCCGGCGTGCCGGTAGCAACCGAAGATGGTAATGTACTGCTGCAGCAGGAAGATGGGACCTATCTGTTTTTGCAGGCTAACAGTGAAGTCCCAAAGGTGTACACTATGCCGCTGAAGGGTGTGTACGCCGAGGGCAGCGCCTTCCGCTACATGGTGGCCGGCACCGATGGTCGGCTGTATTACCACAGCGATGCCGACACTGATCCGCGCAACCCCATTGATGAGGTAAACTGGGTGGTGGAGCTGCCGAATTAACAAAGCCGAATAAAGAGGAACCTCCCCCACCCTACTGCGGGCGGGGGAGCTTTTTAATAGCCTTTGGTTGTCTTCAAGCGGGTGAAGAGCTTATCCAGCGGAATGAACAGCACCGCCACCATAATGGCATTGCCGATCCCGTGCATGATATCATATGGGATGCCGGAAACGAACCACGAAAGTGCCATGTTCCAACCGCCAATGAAAAGATAAACCGGCGAACAAAGCAGGCCAAAGAGCATCCCGTACACCGTGGCAACGATAATCCACAAAAGGTAACTGCCCCACCGGGCCAGCAGGCGCACTACAGCGTAGAGAATGATCCAGATGTAAAGATACATATACACCCAAACATTGAAGCCATAAAGAAGCACCTGTACCGCCACAAACACATAGATGATGAGCGGCGTCATGCGGGGAAAGTGCAGTGTATACAGGATCAGCAATAAAGTGACCGGTTCAAAATTGGGGATAAAGGACATGGCCTGCTTGGCGGCGATGAGCAGGGCCGACAGCATTGCCGCCAGCACCAACTCCCGTGTTTTCAGCTTCATGCGGCCGGCTTAATAGGTGGTAAGTACGATCTGGAAGGCGTCGCCATCGGCAATGGGGGCAGAATCAACACCGACAGTAAGGTCATCGCCGTTGCCATCCTTAAAGCACCAGTACTGACGCTGGCTGTCATCGGCGGTAACGCCATCCACGGTGGTGACATAGAGGCCATACTGGGACTCAGTGCCCTCAACGAGTTTTTCCTGCTCCAGGGCGCCGCGCAGGAATTCGGCATCGGTGTGAATGGTGAAAACCTTATTCTCCACGCCCTCCTGCATCACGGTAACGGTGATGGTCTTGGCGCCTTCGATCGGGACGGGTTTTTTGGAGCCTTCGATGAAGAACAGCGCTGCTGCAATGAGTATCAGCACCACTGCTGCAATGATAAGAACTTTTTTGTTTTTCTGCATTTCTTTTTTTCCTCCTTAAAATAGACAAAGGCTGCCCCTTTCGTGCAAAATGGGACAGCCAAACTGACCCGTCGGAGATACTCCCCTGCGGGTCTTTTGTGCGTTTGACCAATTCCTCGTGGTACTTTTTTGCACCGCGGGCAGACCGGTCTTTCGGCTTCGGATCATCGCCTTGCTCCGTCTTCCCGGTTACCCAGTGACATAAATGGAGGTCGGCTCCCCGTTACGGCGACGAGATCGCTCAGGACTTGCACCTGATTCCCTGCTCCCCTGAATGAGTGGAAGCGTCTGCCTGCATCTGATTCATTTGTCGTGTGTTAGAATACCATATTCATTCGATTTCGTCAAGTTATTCCAGAAACCGCAGCACCATGGGCGCGGCGGTGAGGAACCATGAGGCAAAGCGCTCCGGGGTGGTACGCAGTTCCTCCGTAAGCTGTGCGGGTGTGACCCAACGCAGTTTCTCGATCTCCTCCGGATTAGGAGTAAAGGGGCCGCAGTGCCGTCCAAGGAGAACATGGTCATACTCGTATTCGTAGAGGGCATCATGGAAACGATGGAGATAGACAAAGCAGCCGATCTCCCGCAAGGGGCAGGTAACGCCCAGTTCTTCCGTCAGGCGGGCTTCGGCGGAGGGAATGCTTTCCTCCCCCACCCTTGGATGCGAGCAGCAGGCATTGGCCCACAGGCCGCCGGAATGGTACTTGCCCGAGGCACGCTTTTGCAGCAGCAGCTCCCCACGATCATTGATGAGGAACACTGAGAAGGCCCGGTGCAAAAGCGGGACGGTATGGGCTCGCCGCTTATCTGCCGTACCGATGGGATTATCGAACACATCGACCAAAATCAGATTATCCAGTCGCTCGGTCATATCGTTCCTCCGTGAACGGAAAAGAGCCGCGTGGGGCACGGCTCTTTGGAAGTTCTTTTACTGCTGCCCGGCAGCTTCCTTATCCTGCTGGATAAGCAGACGGACTGCCTCCACAGCAGCCTGGCAGGCCAGGGCGGTATCGTGCTGCTCGGGATCGGGCAGGCCAAGCTTTTTGCGTTCCTGGTTCCAGCAGACATTCAGGATGCAGCCGGCACGGGCTTCCTCCAGTGTGGCGCAGACAACATAAAGCGCTGCGGATTCCATCTCGCTGGAGAGGGTGCCGCCCTTTTTCCAGCACTCCCACTTATATTCCAACATGGGGCCGACCGGTAGGCGGTCCGGCTCATGCTGGCCGTAGAAGGCATCCTTGCACTGGACGGTGCCGACATGCCAGCGGGCGCCCAAGTTTTTGGCGGCCTGGATAAGAGCGCAGGTAACATCGTGATCGGCGACGGCCGGGAACTCAATGGGCATATACTCGCGGGTGGTGCCCTCCATACGAATGGCACTGTTGGCGATGACAAGATCGCCGCCCATGACCTTGAGATTGATGCCGCCGGTGGTGCCAATGCGGATGAAGGTGCGCACACCGGTCTTATAGCATTCCTCTACACCAATGGCAGTAGAAGGGCCACCCATGCCGGTAGACATGACCATGACCGTTTCGCCATCTACCTTGCCCAGCCAGGTGGTGTATTCGCGGTGCTGGCAGTAGAAGTGCGGCTCATCCAAAAACTGCGCGATCTTCTCCACACGGCCGGGATCTCCAGGCAGGATGACATACTTGGCGCCGTGGGTGTCATCGAAACCTACATGATACATTTTTTCCATGATACTATCTCCTCCCTATTGCGGGTAAAATTACTGCTGATTCATCTCTTCCATCAGGCGCTGCTTGGTCTCCCACAGTTTTTGAGAAAGATCGACATAATAGGTGTGGGGGTACTCAAAGCGCTTGATCTCATCCCACAGGGTATCCATCTGGGCGGCACTGTAGCTGCGGATCTCCTCCAGCGAAGGCGCCGTGTAGCACTGAACACCCTTCTTAAAGATCTGCACCTGGAGCTTTTCGGCACGGAAATTGGTGAGGGTCTTTTTCTTCCAAATGTCATTGGGATCGAAGATGGTAATGGGCTTGGTGTCATCCACTTCTTCGCCAGCCAACACGATGTAATCCGCCAGGGCCTTGCCATTATCCCGGCCATAGAAGCGATAGACCTCCTTGAAGCCAGGGGTGGTGATCTTTTGGGCAGTCTCGCTGAGCTTGATCTTGGGGATCAGCTCACCATTGTCATTTTCGATGGCAACAAGCTTATACACGCCGCCAAAAACAGGTTCATTTTTGCTGGTGATGAGATTTTCGCCCACGCCGAAGGAATCAAGCTTGGCATCCTGCAGCAGCAGGTCGCGGATGATGTATTCATCCAGCGAGTTGGATGCCATGATCTTGACATCCGGAAAACCGGCATCATCCAGCATCTTACGGGCCTTTTTGGAAAGGTAGGCCAAGTCGCCGCTATCCAAACGGATGCTCTTGGGACGGAAGCCCTTGGGCAGGACGACCTCATTGAATACCCGGATGGCATTGGGCACACCGGATTTGAGGACATTGTAGGTATCCACTAGCAGGCAGCAGTTATCGGGGTAGGTCTCGGCATAGGCCTTAAAGGCCTCGTACTCGTTCTCGAAGGCCTGAACCCAGCTGTGGGCCATGGTGCCGGAAGCCGGAACGCCCATCATGCGGTCGCTGATGGTACAGGCGGTACCGGCACAGCCCGCGATGTAGGCGGCACGGGCACCTAGCATAGCGCCATCGTACCCCTGGGCGCGGCGGGAGCCAAATTCCACAATAGCACGGCCCTGCGCTGCCCGGATAAGACGACTGGCCTTGGTGGCAATGAGAGTCTCAAAATTAAAGGTGACGAGCAACATGGTCTCTACCATCTGTACCTGCTCCAGCGGGCCACGGACGGTAATAATCGGCTCATTGGGGAAGATGGGGGTGCCTTCCTTAATGCTCCAAACATCGCAACGGAACTTGAAATTCCGCAGAAAATTGAAGAATTTCTCCGAGAAGCAGCCCTTTTTACGGAAGTACTCGATGTCCTCCTCAGTAAAAGAAAGGCCATTAATAAGTTCGATGATCTGCTGCAGGCCGGCATAGATGGCAAAGCCACCGTTTTCCGGCACACGGCGGAAAAAGACATCGAATACGGCAATCTTCTCCTGGATACCTGCATGGAAGTACCCATTCACCATGGTATACTCATAATAGTCGGTAAGCAGGGTCAGGTTGCGTTCACGGGTGATATAATCGCTCATAAGTAATCCTCCTTTTGGAATAGATTTTTGTTTCCGATGCATCTCTTTGCAGAGCTTCATTTCCCTTTATTCAAGCGGTTTTCTTCGCTTTTAGGCGAGCTTATTTCAGCTTGATTTGCCTAAATTCTATTGGGAGATAGCATCGATTTTTTGCAATATTTTTTTCATCAATTTTTCACAGGTCTATATAGCTTTATGTCTTTATCGCGCAAAAAGTTGTCAAAAAAGTTGTCAAAATTTCGCCCAATCTATATCGTTAAAAGCCCTTTTTCAACACACTAACGGTGTTCCTTCGCGCAGTCTTTCTACAGCCTCGAGCATCTGTTTTTCTGCTTTTTCGTAGACCGTATGTGAGTAGACATTAAGGGTAATGCTCGCATCGGAATGACCCATCAAATATTGAAGTTCCTTTATCTCTACGCCAGCATGTAGCATATTTGTGCAGAATGTATGACGGAAGATGTGTGGTGTAACTTCAAATAGTGGTTCATCAGGATGGGCTCTTCGATAGGCCAGCAAGGCTCTCCTTATGAGCTTGTTGAAGTCGTCTCCTCCTCGTACAAGTCCTTCCCTCGTCCTGACGATAAAACCAGTATAACCGTCGATATATTGTTCGAATCCCATCTTACGCGCTTTTTCCACCAGCTGCTTCATACTTTTTTCAACCTCAGTCGTCATGGGTATAAATCTTTTTCCTGAAGATGTCTTTGGTGGCCCAATACAGAACTCTGAATGAGTATTGCCTCTTAACAACTGGTGATCTACCTTGATTCTCCTATTTTCGAAATCCAAATCACCATATGTCAATCCACAAAACTCAGAAATACGCATCCCCGTATTCAAAAGCACAAGACATTCATCATAGTATCTTGAATAATAAACGCTGTTTTTTTATAAACTCCATCCATGATTTCTGCTGTTGTTTTGTCAATGCTTTTCTGTCGTGCTCTGGCCTTGCTACAATATCCGTACAGCTAAATGTCACTGGGTTTTTACGCACAACATCGTCATTTACGAGCATCTCGTATCCGCCTTTTAGAACTCTCCACACTTCTCTGAGCATTGCATAGGTTGCTCCATTGTTTCGAGCCGAAACAAACCATTCGAGTAAAGTGGATGGCTTGACAAATGCCGCTCTTATCGCGCCAAGTGATTCTCTTGATAGGCGATTTCTCGCTGTCCTATAACAGCATATGGTACTTCTTTTGCATGCGCCTCGCTTTATCTCGAGCCATTTATCAATCATTTCAAGGATTGTGATGTCTCTTGCGTCATAGTCAATCCCGTCTCGAATGTCTTGTTCAATCTGCGCCTCTTTTTCTCGAAGCTCCTGCAAGGTTTCGGCATAAACATAGCCTCTTTTCCCTTTGTATGTTGTGTAACGATACTGGTATCTTCCGTCTTTTCTTTCATCTTCTCCTTTCCTCAATACTCGTCCTTTACTATCTTTTCTGCGTTCCATAGTTGGCTCCTTTCCCTTAACGGAGCCCCAATATGGGAGTATTATACTACATTGGGGCTCGTTTGTCCATCATGAGGTCATATTGAATGACTATTGGAAGGACTCGATATATAGGGAAGAACATGGCACTGTATAATTATTTGCTTACTCTAGCCTCTGAGGAAGATTCGGCGCGGTGATGGGTAGATTAACCTTGTTCACCATATGGAATCTGTATGGAAGCGCAGCTATAAGCCATAAATGAAAAGAAAACATTAGATCATCCAAGGTCCCCATGCCCAAAATGGCATGGGGGCTGCGGCTATATAAAGCGGCTTTCAATGCACAGTTATTAACTGACGGGTAATGATATATTGTTGTGCGGTTGGAGGTAGAACTGGAGGAAGGATGGAGCTTCTCTCCATCTCCCATCAACAAGAAAATACTTATCGGGCGGTATTCCTAGATAAGGTACAATAACTTGCGCAAATTGAAAAGAGGATAAAAGAAGATATAATGTGAACACCACAATACATCGCCCTCCGGTCACTCGACCGGAGGGCGCACCTATATCCATTACAGCTCCATCTGTTTTCCCAAGTAACTCGCCGCCGCCTGAATGAGCTTTTGCTCGGCGTCACCGGGGCGGTCGCTTTCTTTGTTTTGCAGGAACATCACGCTGCCGCATACATCACCGGAGGAGATGATAGGGGACTGCACCAGTGCATAATAGGCAACACCCTCAATGGGCT
>ERZ506887.955-NODE-955-length-15889-cov-4.162056_pt1 | contig 15889 bp, 13 predicted proteins | sample MGYA00512905_ERZ506887 | MGnify/ENA metagenome assembly ERZ506887 | reverse complement strand
GTATATTTTCGTTGTAATCCCTCGTGATGCGGTATAAATGAAGCAAGCCGTGGCGTAAAAGAGGGGGCGAGCATAAAACACACAGCAAATCCGAAAGCCCCGCTTTGAAAGCGTCACATGGTAAGCGGTTTCCTGTTCATGATTACTGCGGTCAACTTCGTTTATGTAATCAACAATGCCCATGAAAACCGCCTGTCCATGCTCAAAAACGAACGAAATTTCGATTACAAATCCGCCATTTTTCGATAATCGGTAGAATATCCCCGAAACGCTTGACTTTTCGTCCTAAATTGCTTATGCTATATTCTGTTGCTGTACGCCCATTTGTGCAGCACGGTCAGTCGTGACATCCTGACCTTAAACAAAACTAGCGCGGCCGGGGCGGCTCCCGGACCGCGGAAAGGAATGCTGAAATGAATAAGAAAACCTCAAAAGTCCGCTTTCTGGCGCTCAGCGCCGTGATTGCGGCGCTGTATGCTGTCCTCACTTACGCCGCTGCCGCCATGAATCTGGCGTTTGGCGCGGTGCAGTTCCGCTTTTCGGAAGCCTTAACGGTGCTCCCGGCCTTTACGCCGGCCGCCATCCCCGGGCTTGCCGTCGGCTGCCTCATCTCGAACCTTGCAAGTCCGCTCGGCGTCGTAGACTGGGTGTTCGGCACGCTTGCAACGCTGCTCGCGGGCATTTTTTCTTACCTTGTACGCAACATTCGCTGGAAGGAGATCCCGGTTTTGGCGCCGCTGCCGCCGGTCATTTTCAACGCCCTCATTGTCGGCTTTGAAGTGGCTTGCCTTGCGGATAACGGCACGTTTGCTTTCGGTAATCTCTCCCTTGCAGGCTTCATCGCGGGTGCCGTTTCGGTCGGCATCGGCGAGCTCATCGTCTGCTATGTGCTCGGTGTGCCGCTGATGATGGCGCTGCGCCGCACAAAGATCAGCGAACTCATGTTGGCATAAATCTGTTCCGGGCGCGCCCGGAGAAAGTCGGTCGGAGTTTATGAAAACGAGCAGATTACAAAAAATAGTAAAGCGTACGTCACCCACGCGCATGTTCGTCGTCAGCTTTGTGATACTTATTTTTATCGGCACCGTGTTGCTCACGCTGCCGATCTCGGCGAAAAGCGGGCGGTTCACAAACCCTGTGGACGCGCTTTTCACGGCGACCTCCGCCGCGTGTGTCACGGGCCTTTCCGTGTATGACACGTTTATACACTGGTCGTATTTCGGGCAGGGCGTTCTGCTTGTGCTCATTCAGTGCGGCGGCCTCGGCCTTGCCGCGTTTGCAACGGGTCTCACGCTGCTCGTCCGCCGCCGCATCGGCATTCGTCACCTTGTACTCGCCCGCGAAAGCGCCGGCGGCAGCAATTTGGATGTCATCTCGCTGCTGCGCATCGTGGTTGCGTTTACGTTTGCGGTGGAAGCTCTCGGCGCGCTTCTGCTCATGGCTCGCTTCGTGCCGCTCTATGGCGGGCTCGGCGCATGGGCCTCGGTGTTCGTCTCCGTCTCGGCATTCTGCAACGCCGGCTTCGATATTTTAAGCTTCATTCCCGGCAATTCGAGTTTGTCGGCCTTTAACGGCGACCCGCTCGTCACGCTGACGATTTCCATGCTCATCATCATCGGCTCCACGGGCTTTGTGGTGTTTCAGGATATTTACCGCAAGAAAGTCTCGACGCGCCTGCACCGGCAGCACGTGGAAAAGCTGAGCTTTCACGCGCAGGTTTGCCTGCGTGCATCTTTGACGCTTCTGGTTTTCGGCACGGTGATGCTGTTTATCCTTGAGTATAACAATACATACCGCGATTTGAACTTCTTTGAAAAGCTGAACGCGGCGTTTTTTCAGTCGGTCAACACGCGCACGGCGGGCTTTGCTTCCGTCAGCATCAAGCAGGAAACGGATGGTGCAAAGCTTCTCACGTCGTTCTTGATGTTCATCGGCGGCTGCCCGGGCTCCACGGCGGGCGGCATTAAGGTGACGACGCTTGTGGTGCTGTTTGCGGCGGTGAAATCCACTCTTTGCGGCGAAGACACCACTACGTTCCTGCGCCACCGTTTTGACCCCGGTATGGTGTACAAGTCCCTTACGGTCGTGGCGTTCGCCCTTGTGGTCTCCGTTTTGAACGTGAGTCTCATTTTAGCGCTGCACCACGGTGTTTCCATATTGGATGCGATGATCGAAGCCGTTTCCGCTTTTGCGACGGTCGGCCTCAGCGCAAGCCTGACCCCGACGCTGCATCCGCTTGCAAAGCTTGCCCTGACGCTGACGATGTTCATCGGTCGCGTAGGCCCTGTCTCATTCGGCGTGGCGATTTTAATGCGCAAAAAGAAAAGCGGTTCCGTTCTGCCGGAGGGCAGAATGCTGATCGGGTGATTTTGGATCCTCTGTGCGTTTTGCACAGGGGATCTTTGCTTTCATCGCGCACATTTTAAGCCCGTTTCCTTGCGAAACAGGGGGAAAGTATGGTATACTATTTTGTACGTATTTTGTGTGCTGTTCAGGCTTCCTAAATGCGTTTCAATGCGGCAATTTACGATTTTGATATAGGAGTGATTTCAATTTGTCTCAGAAGACGGAACAGAAAGGCCAGAGCTTTTTAAAGGGTACCGCAATTTTGACGGCAGCGACGTTTATCGTCAAATTCATCAATATATTTTTCTCTATTCCACTTGCGAATTTCCTCGATGATGAGGGCATGGGGCATTTCAACACGGCGTATGACATTTTTGTATTTTTCAGTGTTTTGGCATCTTCCGGCACACCGGTCGCCATTTCGCGCCTTGTCAGCGTGGCGTATGCACAGAACCGCAAGCGCGAAGCGGATAAAATTTTCCGCGTGGCATTCACACTGTTCTCCGGCATCGGTCTTGTCGGCTGCATCGTCATGGCGGTGTTTTCCCGTCAGTTCGCGATGCTCATGAACCAAAATGACCGCTCCATGTACGCCATTGCAGCCTTGGCACCGATGTGCTTTTTCATGTCCGTTTCGTCGTGTTTGCGCGGCTATTTCCAAGGGCGTTCCAACATGACGCCGACGGCGGTCTCGCAGGTTTTGGAGTCGCTCATTAAACTGTTCGTCGGTATTGCGCTGGCACTGTATTTTCTGAAGACCACCGGTTTGCCGGAGCTTGGCGCGGCAGGCGCGATCCTCGGTGTTTCCATCGGCTCGTTCTTCGCGGTTTTGTACATTCTTCTGTACTACTTCCGCAAATCGCGCGATACGCGCTATTCACCTTTTGAGCCGAAGGTTTCGAGTGTTGGTGAAATTTTGAAATCTATCCTGACCTTTGCGGTGCCGGTCATCATCGGCTCTGCATTTTTGAGTGCGCTCGACATTGTGGATTCCTCCGTGATGATGTATCGTTTGCAGGGCGCTGCCGGTGTGGACGCGAACTCCGCCATCGCTATGAAGGGCTGGCTCGGCACGGCGCGCAAGTATTTCGACCTGCCGAACGCCGTCATCGTGCCCATCTCTACCATCGTGCTGCCGATGCTTTCCGGTGCGATCGCAAAAAAAGAAAAGCGCGAAATCAACCGTATTTCCATGCTCTCCCTGCGCATGACGCTCATGGTAGCCATTCCGTCTGCCGCGGGCTTGTGCATTTTTGCAAAACCCATTTGCTCCCTGCTGCTTTACAGCCGCCCGGAGTTTGCGGCAAATACCGCGCCGCTGCTCGCCGTTATGGCACCGGCGGTCATCACGGCGAGCTTACTTTACACTACGAATGCGATGATTCAGGCGGTCGGCAAGGTATACGTGCCGGTCATCAACATGATTGTCGGTACGGTGGTACGCATCGGCGTTGTGTATGTGCTGTGCGGTATCCCGGAGATCAACGCCATGGGCTCTGCTGTCGGTACATTCGTTTCGTATCTTGTTATGATTATTCTGAACCTTATCGCGCTGCACCGTATGCTGCCGGAAATTCCGAGCGTGGTGCGCATGGGCATTCGTCCGCTCCTTGCTTCTGTCATTATGGGCGCGGTCTCGTACCCCGTATATCTGCTGCTCACGCGCTTTATGCGTGAGAAGTTCGCGGTCATTCCGGTTATTCTGCTTGCAATCCTCGTTTACCTCGTGGCGGCGGTGTTTACCAAAGCCATCACGCGCGAGGAGATCGTGCAGCTGCCGAAGGGTGAAAAACTGGCGGATAAACTGCATTTGAAGTAACTTCCTGTCTTGTAAAGGCCATGTGCCTGTGATAAAATAAAATTATAAGTTTTTGGGGAATTTCGCGGTGCGGAAAACGATTTTGCGCCGACGAAAGAAAGGATGGGTATTGTGGAAGCAACTGTGACAAATAAGGGCAAAAAGGGTCTTATACGCCGTTTTGCGCCGTACTTTAAAAAGTATCTGTGGATCCTCATTTTCGACCTGTTCTGCGCGGCGCTGACGACCGTATGCGAGCTGGCGTTGCCAATCATCGTGCAGCAGATTACGAACCGCGGCATCAATGACCTGGCGTCTTTGACGCTCAGTTATATTCTGCGCATCGGAGGACTGTACATTTTCTTAAAGCTCGTCGACGTGGGCGCGACGTTCTTCATGGCGTCTATCGGCCACATCATGGGCACAAAGATCGAGACCGACATGCGACGCGACATGTTCGCACACCTGCAGAAGCTCTCGTTCTCGTATTTTGACAACACGAAGATCGGTCAGCTCATGTCCCGCATCACGACTGACCTGTTTGACATCACGGAGTTTGCGCATCACTGTCCGGAGGAATTTTTCATTGCGGGCATCAAGATCATCGGCGCATTTGTGATTTTGTGCACGATGAGTGTGCCGCTGACGCTGATTATCTTTGCGGTGCTGCCGTTTATGCTGACGGCCGCCATGTTCTTCAATAAGAGAATGCAGGCGCAGTTCCGCAGCCAGCGCCAACAGCTCGGCGAGATCAACGCGCAGGTGGAAGACAGCCTGCTTGGTGTGCGTGTGGTGAAATCTTTCGCAAACGAGCCGCTTGAAGAAAAGAAGTTTGAAGAGGGCAACCAGCGCTTTTACAACATCAAGCGCCTGCGCTACATGTATATGGGCGGCTTTGAAGCCTCCAATAAATTCTTTGACGGTCTCATGTATATCGTGGTCGTCATTGCGGGCGCTATCTTTATGATGAACGGCGCCATCGACCCCTCGCAGCTTGTGGCGTACCTTTTGTATATCACAACGCTCATCAATTCCATTCACCGCATCGTGCAGTTTACGGAGCAGTTCCAAAGCGGCATGAGCGGCGTGGAGCGCTTCTTTCAGGTCATGGACGCGCCCATCGAGATCAGCGATGCGCCGGACGCCAAGGACATCGGCATTGTCAAAGGCGACGTGACGTTCGACCACGTAAGCTTCAAGTATAACGACGACGGCACCGAGGTGCTTTCTGACATCGACCTCGACGTAAAGGCGGGCGAGAACATCGCGCTTGTCGGCCCTTCGGGCGGCGGTAAAACGACGCTGTGCAACCTCATTCCGCGTTTTTACGATACGACTGCCGGCACCATCCGCATCGACGGCAAGGATATCCGCACGGTGACGCTGAAATCCCTGCGCGACCGCATCGGCTTTGTGCAGCAGGACGTGTACCTGTTCTCCGGCTCGGTGTTTGAGAACATTCAGTACGGCAAGCCGGGCGCGTCGAAAGAAGAAGTCATTGCGGCCTCCAAAATGGCGGGCGCGCATGAATTTATCGAGGGGCTTTCAAACGGCTACGATACATACGTCGGCGAGCGCGGCGTGAAGCTTTCCGGCGGCCAGAAGCAGCGCATTTCCATTGCGCGTGCGTTTTTAAAGAACCCGCCGATTTTGATTTTAGACGAAGCGACGAGTGCGCTCGATAACGAAAGCGAGCGTATCGTGCAGGCGTCGCTTGAAAAGCTCGCGAAGGGCAGAACGACGTTCACGATTGCGCACCGTTTGACGACCATCAAGAACGCGACGAAAATTCTGGTGCTGACGGATAAGGGCATTGAAGAAGCCGGTACGCATCAGGAGCTTATGAAGAAAAAGGGCATTTACTTTGACTTATATAAAAGCTATCAGGAAATGACGGCGGACACGGAATAAAGCCCAAAGGAAATTTTCGGGTATGTATATTTTGAAAGGACGGGAAAACTATGAAAACAGTGACACTCGGCAATACCGGCATCACGGTCAATCGCAACGGCTTCGGCGCGCTGCCCATTCAGCGCATTTCCGTTGAAGAAGCGGGCAAGCTGCTGCGCAAAGCATACGATAACGGCATCCGCTTTTTCGACACCGCACGCGCGTATTCGGATAGCGAATATAAGATTGGTCAGGCACTTGCCGATGTGCGCGACGACATCATCATCGCGACGAAAACGGCCTCGACAACCGTTGAAGGTTTTTGGAAAGACCTCGAGACGAGCCTTTCTATGCTGAAGACCGACCACGTGGATATTTACCAGTTCCACACGCCGTCCTTCTGCCCGAAGCCCGGCGACGGTACAGGCCTTTATGAGGCGATGCTGGAAGCGAAAGCGCAGGGCAAGATCCGCCACATCGGCATCACGAATCACCGCCTGCATGTGGCGCGCGAAGCCGTGGAATCCGGCTTGTATGAAACGCTGCAGTTCCCGTTTTGCTACCTTGCGAGCGAAAAGGACATTGAGCTCGTGAACCTATGTAAGGAGAAGAACGTCGGCTTCATCTGCATGAAGGCGCTTTCCGGCGGTCTCATCACGCGCAGCGATGCGGCGTATGCGTACCTTGCGCAGTATGAGAACACGTTGCCCATTTGGGGTGTACAGCGCGAGAAAGAGCTTGACGAGTTCCTTTCCTACAATGATAACCCGCCGGTGATGACGGACGAGCTTGCGGCGTTCATCGAAAAAGAGCATAAGTCCCTCGCGGGCGATTTCTGCCGCGGCTGCGGCTACTGCATGCCATGTCCCGCCGGTATTGAGATCAATCAGTGCGCGCGCATGTCGCTTATGCTGCGCCGCGCTCCGTCCGCCGCATGGCTGACGCCCGAGTGGCAGGCGAAAATGGAGCTGATTGAAAACTGCAAGCACTGCGGTCAGTGCATGAAGAAATGTCCGTATACCTTAAACACTCCCGAATTGCTCCGCAAGAATCTGGAGGATTATCGCACCTTTTTAAAATAAAGGAGAAAGTTCCGAATTATGACAGCAAACGAATTTTACGCGTCTCTTTCCGGCAAGCGCATCACGTTTGTCGGCGTGGGGCGCTCCAATCTGCCGCTCATTGAGCAGTTTAAAGCCCACGGTGCAGCCGTTTCGGTGCGCGATAAGCGCAGCGAAACGGCGCTGGGCGAAGACGGCGAAGCGCTGAAAAAGCTCGGCGCAAAGCTCATCTGCGGCGAAGACTACCTTGAAAGTATCGACGAAGACATGCTGTTCCGCGCGCCCGGCGTGCCGTATCTGCTGCCCGAGCTGCAAAAGGCCCGTGCAAACGGTGTTGCCGTGACGAGCGAAATGGAAGTCTTTTTCGACCTGTGTCCGTGCAAAATTTACGCCGTGACGGGCAGCGACGGCAAGACGACCACAACGTCCGTCATTGCCGAAATGCTGAAAGCGGCGGGCAAGACCGTGCACCTTGGCGGCAACATCGGCCGCCCGCTTCTGCCGGAGATCCGTGATGTAAAGCCCGAGGATGTGGCGGTGGTGGAGCTTTCGAGCTTCCAGCTCATCTCCATGCGCCGCAGCCCGAATGTCGCGGTCATCACGAATCTGTCGCCGAACCATCTCGACGTGCACAAGGATATGGACGAGTACGTGAACGCGAAGAAGAACGTACTTTTGCACCAGAATGCGTTCGGACGCACGGTTTTGAACGCGGATAACGCCCTGACGGCGGCCTGTGCTGCTGACACGCGCGGCATGACGTACATGTTCTCCCGCAGAGAGAAGACGAACGGCGCGTGGTGCAGCGCGGACGGCAAAATCTACTTCGGCGACGAATATATTATGGAGGAAAGCGACATTCGCATTCCCGGCAAGCACAACGTCGAAAACTACCTTGCGGCGATTTCTGCCGTGTGGGGCGATGTCTCGAAAGAGGTTATCAGGACTGTCGCGAAAGAATTCAACGGCGTCGAGCACCGCATGGAGTTCGTGCGCGAGCTGGACGGCGTGAGATGGTATAACGACTCCATTGCAACGAGTCCGTCCCGCGCAATGATCGGCACGCTTTCGCTGTATGATTTCAAGATCGTTATGATTGCGGGCGGTGCGGACAAAAAGGTGCCGTTTGACGAGCTGGGCAAGGTCATTTGTGACAAGGTGAAGACACTCGTGCTGCTCGCGCCCGAAAAACCGCTTGAGGGCTTTAAAACGCCGGCCGCGGGGAAGATCGAAGCTGCGGTGCGCGGTGCCGAAAACTACAAGGACGGCGCGCCGGTGATTCTGCACGCAAACAACATGAAAGATGCCGTGCGCCTTGCAAGAGAAAACGCAGAGCCGGGCGACGTGGTGTCTCTGTGCCCCGCCGCAACGGGCTTTGATATGTACAAGAGCTTTGCCGTGCGCGGCGATATTTACAGAGAAGAAGTGAAAGCACTGAAGTAAGCACAAGCTGACGTGAAAGCGGACGCAAAAGTCTTTGATTAAATTTTCTTCAGAAAGTTTATCAGATTCCAAAGGTGAAACCTTTGGTCGAGCTCCGAGGAAAGCGACTTAGGGCGCTGACCTAATAAACCAAACCGAACGCAAGCGTTCGCTTTCAAGTTTTCTCGAAGAAAACTTGACTAAAGACTTTATTCGTTTTAAGACGAAAGAACAAGGAAACAACAAAACAAGAAATTTGCGCACTCGGCGCCGCTTCGCCTTGGACCGGGCGGGGCGTGATTGTGGAAGATTGGATAGGTATAATGAAACAGTATAACAAGGGAAATGACAGAAACAAGGGCTTTCAGGGCAGAAACGGTCGTTCCGACCGCCGCCGCGACATTCGCGATACGCCCCTGAACCGCATAGAAGAGACGATTTTGGCGACCATGCGCAGCGAGGAAATTCACGACTGGAGCGCACGCCAGCTTTTGAAAAAGACAGGTGTGTTCGACAAGCTTGCTTTTTACGATGCACTGCGTTCTTTAAAAGACCGCCGCATGATTTTACTTGACCGCGAGCACAACGCGAAGCTTATTCCGGTCGGCGAAGACGTGGAAGCGACGCTCGTTTCGCTCTCGAAGAACTTCGGCTTTGCGCGCCCCGATAGCGGTGGTGACGACATTTTTATTCACGGCAGCGCTTTGCAGGGTGCACTCGTCGGCGACAAGATCATCGTCGGCGACATTCGCAAGGACGACCGCGGCCCCTCCGGCCGTGTGCGCCGCATCGTAGAGCACAAGCCCGCGCAGACGACCGGCACGGTGAGTATCACCGATGAGGGCATTGAGCTCATCCCGGACAATGCCATTCGCTATAATTTACGTATGCGCGAGCGCGATTTAAACGGCGCGAAAAACGGCGACAAGGTCATGGTATCTTTGGAGCAGGATTACCGCGGTGACTGGGCATATGCAAGCGTGAAGAAGGTCTTCGGCAGCGGCCGCACGGCGCGTGTCTGCGCCGACGCCATTGTAGAGCAGTACGGCATTCCGCATGTTTTCCCGCAGGAAGTGCTCGATGAAGCCGAGCGCGTCGGCAACGAGCCCATCAGCGACGAAGAATACGCAAAGCGCCTTGACCTGCGCGGCGAGCCGATCTTCACCATCGACAGCAAGGACGCAAAGGACCTCGACGACGCCATCTCCGTGAAGCGCACGGACTTCGGTTACACGCTGGGCGTGCATATTGCGGACGTTTCCCACTATGTGAAAGAGGGCTCTGCCATCGATGAAGAGGCTATCAACCGCGGCACGTCTGTGTATTTTGCCGACCGCGTGATTCCGATGCTGCCGGAGGTGCTTTCAAACGGCGCGTGCTCCCTGAACGCGGGCACGGACAAGCTGGCCTTCTCCGCGCTTATCGAGCTCGACAAAGAGGGCCACATCACAAAGTACGATTTTAAAAAGACGATCATCAATTCCAAGGTGCGCGGTGTGTACAGCGAGGTCAACGAAATTCTGGACGGCACGGCATCGGAGGAGATTTTGAACAAATACGCGCCCGTCATGGAGTCCTTGATGTCGGCGAAGGAGCTTGCCGATATTTTGAAGGCGAACTCCGCAGCCCGCGGCACCATGGAGCTGGACAGCGGCGAATCGAAATTCATTCTTGATGAAAACGGCATTTGTATCGACATCATGCCGCGCGTTTCCGGCGAAGCGGAGCAGCTCATCGAGCAGATGATGGTGACGGCGAACATTGCGGCGGCGAAATTCTCGCTCGACCATAAATTGCCGTTCCTCTACCGTGTGCACGGCACCCCGGATCCGAAGCGCGTAGAGGAGCTTGTGACGCTGTTGCAGCTCGTGGGCGTTCCGTGCAAGGAGATCGTAAAGCCGAACCCCGAAACGCAGGATTTCGCCGCGATCCTCGACCGCGTGCGCGGCCTGCCGTGCGAGACGCTTGTTTCTCAGCGTTTGCTGCGCACGATGGAAAAAGCGAGATATTCGACGGAGGAGACCGGCCACTTCGGCCTCGCGCTTTCCGATTACAGCCACTACACTTCGCCGATCCGCCGTTACCCGGATACATCCATTCACCGCGTGCTTTCCGCGTTTGTGGAAGGCATGCCGGCAGAAGAGGTGCGCCGCCGCTACGCGCAGTTCTGCGAGACCTCTGCGACGGAATCCTCCCGCAATGAAATTCGCGCGCTCATCGCCGAGCGTGACGCCGAGGACTGCTACATGGCAGAGTACATGAGTCAGCACATCGGCGAGCACTTTGAAGGCACCGTGAGCGGTGTGACGATGCGCGGTGTGTTTGTGCGCCTCGAAAACAGCGTAGAGGGCTTTGTTTCGCTCGACGCGTTCGAGGGCGAGGATTTTGTGTACGACGGCCTTATCACACAGCGCAGTCCGAAGCGCGAATTGACCATCGGCACGCCGCTGCCGATTATCGTGGCTTCCGCCTACGTTGCGACCGGCAAGGTAGACTTCGTGCCGGATAAAGAGAAGCTCGACATTTAAGGTATGAAAAATTCCCCTGCATCATAAGCTTTTCCGACAGGATAAAAATGGGGGAGAGCGTATGCGGGGAATCAAAAGGCTCATCGGCTCGGCAATGCTGGGCGTTCTGGCGCTGGCGGTTTTGTATTTTACGGCGCCGTACACCGGAGTGTATATTCCCGTCAGCCGGCTCAGCGTGGCGGTATCCGCTGTGCTTGGCGTGCCGGGCGTGACGCTGCTCGTTTTGCTGAGTCTGCTGTAAACGTATAGATGTATTGAAAAGAAAACTGCGGTTTTGCCGCAGCGGAGAGGAGTTTTAAACATGTTTCTGATCAACGCAAACGTACTGGACGACAAATTCTGCCTGCGCAAGGCGGATATCGAGATCGAAGACGGCAAGATCGTGCGCCTTGAGGATTCTTTGCCGTACAAAGAGGAAGACCTCGTTGTGGACTGCGCGGGCTACACCATTGTGCCGGGCTTTGTGGACGTTCACGTGCACGGCGGCGCGGGTGCAGATTCCAGCGACGGCGACGCAGAGGGTCTGCGCAATATGGCGAAGTTCCTGCTGACGAAGGGTGTCACGTCCTTCTGCCCGACCACGATGACCGTTTCCGATGCGGAGATCTTGAAAGCGCTCGAGACGATTCGCTCCTGCATGGACGACAAGGAAGGCGCGAAGATTGTCGGCGTGAACCTTGAAGGCCCGTTCATCTCGCCGAAGAAAAAGGGCGCGCAAGGCGACGAGTTCATCCAGGCGCCGGATTACGACGTGTTTAAGAAGTATTACGATTCCTGCGGCGGCATCATCAAGCTTGTGGACATTGCGCCCGAGTGCGACGTGCACGGCGATTTTGTAGAGAAAGCCTCGAAGCTCTGCACCGTTTCCATTGCGCACACCGCAACGGATTACGACGGCGCGGTGGACGCGTTCAAAAAGGGCGTAACCCATGCGACGCACCTGTATAACGCGATGTCCGGCCTTGCACACCGTGCACCGGGTGTCGTGGGCGCGGTGTTCGACAACGAAAACGTCTGCGGTGAGCTCATCTGTGACGGCATCCACATTCACCCGGCTGTGGTGCGCACGACGTTTAAGCTCATGCCGGAGCGCGTGTGCGTCATCAGCGACGCGATGCGTTTGAGCGGCGTGGAAGACGGCGGCCAAGGCATGCTGGGTGTGAATATGGTCACTGTAAAGGACGGCAAGGCGACATTGCCGGACGGCACCATTGCAGGCTCTGTTACAAACCTGCACGCGGAACTCAAGAATCTCGTTTCCTGGGGCATTCCGCTGGAGACCGCCGTGCGCGCCATGACGCTGACCCCGGCGAAGGAGATCGGCATGGAAAACGAGATCGGCAGCCTTGCACCCGGCAAGCGCGCAGACCTTGTTGTGCTCGATGAGAACCTCGAGATTGTCGCGGTCTACCACTGATGCTTTTGCCTTTGCCGTGCGGCCTTGACGGCGGGGCATGAGGATAGAATTAGGGAAGAACAGAAAGGAAAGAAAATATGTATTGCACAAATTGCGGAAGAAAGCTCCCCGAAGACGGCTCGCCGTGCGTTTGCCGGCAACAGCCCGCACAGCCCGAGCAGCAGACGTACACACAGCCGGTGCAGCCGCAGCAAAACTACGGCGCACCCACGCAGAATTTTCAGATGCCGCCGCAGTATTACGCGCAGCCGCCGGTGCAATACCCGGTGCAGCGACCGATTACACCCGTGCACGGTGTGCTGAAAAGCTTTTTCGCGTCTCCGCTGTTCCTCATTACGGCGATTCTCTTTTCGGCGAATTTGCTGTTTCAGATCATCGCAAGCTTGTTCCCGCAGGATCCGGCGTATATCGTAAATCAGATTTACAGCAACCTGCCGTATGAAATGCAGTTTATTGTTTCGCCGGGCGACTTGTACAGTGCGCTTTCGGATGCGCAGAGCGGCACCACGGTCGGTACGGTCATCGGTATGCTTATTTCAGGCGGCTTAATGGCTGCCGCGTACTGGATCACGTACATATCTGCGAAAAACCCGAGTATTCCGGCGGCAAAAACGGCCGGCCTCACCATCATGAAGGTGTTCAGCATCATCAATCTTGTTGTGTTGGGCCTTGCGGAGGTGCTGTGCGTTGTTCTTGCCGTGATCTTCGGTGTTGCCCTTGCCGATAATGACTACGGCTACATGGATGAGATGATGATCGGTTTCTTCATCATACTCATTGCGGCCTGCATCATCGGCTTTGTCGTGATCATTTTTGAGATCATTTACGAAGCAAAGGTCATAAAGATGCTGAACAGCGCGAAGAACGCGATGCTGACGGGCATGGTTCCGAATAAGGCTTCCATGTTTGTGGCGGTCATCTGCTTTATTTCGGCGGCGGTGTCGTTCTTCTCCGTTTTCGGCGATGCGGTGCTGTACGGCTGGATCCGTGTTCCGCTCGGCCTGACGAGCGTTGCGCTCAACGTGCTTTATGGTCTGCTTGTTCTGCAGTTTAATAAGATGCTGAAGAACGCAGGTATGGCTCGATAAAACAAAATAAGTGAACGCGACCCGCTCCCGGCCGCGGCGGGACGGTGTAGTTCCGCTGCGCGGAAGCGGGTTTTGCTTTTAGGGGACATGAAAGTATGGTGGAAAATACAACATATATCACCAAAGCGGAGCCGGCAGAGCAGCAGGAAAAGCGCGCGGAGGAAATTTTGCGGGACATGCTTTCTTCGCCGCTGTTCTTCATGTGTGCGGTATTGGTCACACTGAACGCCGTTATTTCGGTGATCGTCAGCGGTATGAACGGATTCGGCGATGTATACGGCGGTGCCGTGACGTTTACTTCGTGGGCGTTTCAGATAATCTTTACGGGAAAAGGTTACACGGGGATACCTGCGTATCCTGTATTGTCGGCGGTGCTTTCGGGTATATTCGGCACAGTAACGGCGGCAGTCTTTTGGCTTCTGTATATTGGCGCCAAAAAACGGAAGCTTTGCGGTGCGGGTTTTAAGACGATGAAAGTCGCCTTGCTTTGCCGCACGGTAGCATTTGCTGTGACGGCAGCTGCGCTGTTTGGTATCGAAGTCGAATTTATCGTATATGAGATCACCACAGGGCCGAGCCCGACCGCAGATATAGTCGATTACCTTTTCGGATATTTAGGATACGGCATTATGTTTATCGGCGGCATCGTAAGTGCGTTATCAGCCGTTTGCTGTTTTATGATGGTGCGGTCGCTGCACAACTCGGAAAAAGCCGTGCGCGGGGACGGCGCGCTGCGGACGATCCCGCGCTTTGCGACTTGTATGTATTTACTTTGCGCGAAGCTGATCGTGCCGGTGATGCTCGTTGTGGTCGTGGTTATGGTTCCGACTTTTAAAATCGACGATATCGGCAAGTTATGGGTGTTTTTACCGCTCATATGCAAAGCGGCGTTGAGCGCTTTATTTGCCGCCTGCACCGTTAAATTTAATAAAATCGCCGATAAAGCGAAAGTTTAGACGTATTTAAAAGGAGATTCGGTTATGTATTGCACGAATTGTGGGAGAAAGCTCCCGGAGGACGGTTCGCCTTGCATTTGCGGGGCGCAGAACGGGAATTTCAACACGCAGCCGCCGCAGAATTTTCAGGCGCCGCCGCAGTATTACGCGCAGCCGCCCGTGCGCCCGGTCACGCCGGTACATGGGATGTTAAAACGGTTTGCGTCGTCAAAGCTGTTTTTCATGTGCGCGCTGCTTTTTACGGTGCAGATGGTCGTGTCGGTGATCTCATCGGTGATTGAGGTGTTCACGGTGCTGCAAAATCAAGCGTATCTGCTGGAACGCACGCCCATAGGCACGAATTTCAACGTAGAGTTTAACGTAAACATTGTGCCCGTTCAAAATATTCTGGTGCTTATCGGGCTTTGGCTGCTGTACGCCTCCGCGAAGAAGACGGATACGCCGTTCATGAGCACAGCGGGCGTCACGCTGTTTAAAGTGACGGAAATTCTCCGGATCGTCGGGTGCGGTATTCTTTGCGGGCTGTTGCTGCTCATCGGTCTTTTGGTGCTCCTCGCATCGAGTGGCACCCCGAACGTGACAAATTACACCGGCTTGCCGGACAATATCGCTATTTTGATAGTGGGTATTGCTTTTGTGGTCGGTTTGGTGTTGAGCGTCCTGCTGCTTTTGTACAGCATTAAAATGCTCGGCGTGTGGACAAGCTTGCAGCGCGCGATACAGGTGGGCGTGCTGCCGAAAAAGCTGCCGGGATACGCGCTCGCTTTGCAGGGATTTTCGATTTTCTGTGATGCCGCCGCGATGATTGCGTTTTTCGTGTTGAACGCGTGGATCCTCATCCCGGGCAGCCTGTGCAGCATGGCCGCGCGGGTATATGTCATCCGCTGTATGGCGGCGTATAACCGGGAGGTTGCGGGGATGGAAGCGGGTTCTTTCTAAAAGGCTTCACCTTTGGAATCTGACAAGCTTTTGAAAAAGCCAGAGCAAAACTTTTAACTACCGCTGCTGCAGGCTGCGAAAAATCTTTACAAATCTTTTTCCGTGCGCTACAATAGGGGAAAGATTGTTTTGAAATGGGGTTTTATAGATGGTGAAGATTCCCGAAAATTACACGCCGAGCCTTGGCCTTTACGAGACGCAGAAGGCAATCGGTCTGATCAAGAACGTATTTCTCGTCAAAATTTGTGCGGCGCTGCATTTAAAGCGCGTCACCGCGCCGCTGTTCGTCGACCCTTCCACGGGTCTGAATGACGACTTAAACGGTGTGGAGCGCCCGGTCGAGTTTGACATTCCGGCAGTCGGCGGCAACGCGCAGGTGGTGCATTCCCTTGCAAAGTGGAAGCGCCTTGCGTTGCATGATTACGGCTTTTACGTGGGCAACGG
>ERZ506887.943-NODE-943-length-15961-cov-3.596693_pt1 | contig 15961 bp, 8 predicted proteins | sample MGYA00512905_ERZ506887 | MGnify/ENA metagenome assembly ERZ506887 | reverse complement strand
TGCCCTCGACTGGATGTGGTACCTGTGGATTGGCTTTAACTCACCCGCCAGCGGACGCCTGGTGCGTACCTTTGAGCGCGCCTATATCGCCGATAAGAGCACCTGGGTCGAGCCGATGGACCCGTACTTTACACTTACCAAGTCGCCCTCGGTCTGCGACGACATCATGCGCGAGTTTGGCGTCGCGCCCATGGCATGTTCACCGACCGGTCACATCATCAACGGCCACACGCCCGTCAAGACCACCAAGGGCGAGCAGCCCATCCGCGCCAACGGTAAGCTACTGGTCATCGACGGCGGTTTCTGTCGCGCCTACCACCCCAAAACGGGCATCGCCGGATACACGCTTATCTCCAGCTCGCGCGGATGTCGCCTCAAGTCGCACCAGGCCTTTACCACCGTTGCCGAGGCACTCACCCGCAACATCGACATCGAAAGCGAGACCAACCGCTTTGACGAGGCCGACCGTCGTCGCATGGTGAGCGACACCGACACCGGCGTCAAGATTCGCAGCCAGATCCAGGACCTGCGCCAACTGCTCGATGCATATAGAAACGGTGCTATCGAGGAGCGCGCCTAGCCCCGCCTGCGGGGATTGGCTAAACTGGCTGAGTTTGTCATCCCCGCGGCGCTGCGGCGCCACCCTAAGGCAGGTACCATGCAAAAGCTCCTTGCGCAGATCATGAAGTTTGGCGTCGTCGGCGTCATTGCCACTGTCATCGACTTTGGCATCATGAATCTGCTCCACTACGGTCTGGGCCTCAATATCCTGATTGCCAACACCAGCGGCTTTATCGTCTCGCTCATCTTTAACTACGTCGCGAGCATGAAGTACGTGTTTGCACACAAGGAGGGCATGAGCCGCCGCCGCGAGTTCATTATCTTTGTCGTGCTGTCCGTAATCGGCTTGGCTCTCAACGACGGTATCGTGCTGGCGCTCAACGCCGGCCTGGAGCTCGAGGCCAATATCGCCAAGATTTGCGCCACCGCGCTTGTTATGGTCTACAACTTTGTAACGCGCAAGATCTTCCTGGAGGGCGAGCAGACCAAGTAGCCCGGCCTCCTCGTTGCACTACGGGGCCCACGGACGACGCGCGTCGAGCGCTGCGTTGTTCGTGGGCCTTGCTCGTTTACGGCAAGATTTGCAACGTTTGCGGATTGCCTCTTGAATATTTGGCGAGTTCGTATAGTTCTTGCCAAAGACCTTACGTTTCCCATGCAAAAGCTCTAAAGTATCTCGTTGCTCGATTCGTCAACGCATTGGATGTGATTACGTGCGCAAGGCACTGGCACAACCTCATACCAAGCAATTCCTCAAGTTCGCTGTCGTGGGTCTTATCTCCTTTGGCATCGACTGGGGTATGCTCATTGCGCTCGTCGAGCTGTTCCACCTCGACTTTTTGATGAGCACCACGATCTCGTTTACCACGTCCGTCGTGGTCAACTACTGGCTCAGCATGAAGTACGTGTTCGACCACCGTGAGGGCATGAGCCGCAAGCGCGAGTTCACGATCTTCACCATCCTGTCGGTGATTGGTTTGGGCCTCAACGACCTGTACATGTTTGTGGGCGTCACGTTTTTGAGCATCGGCTACCAGGCCATGAAGGCAATCGCAACGTTCTTGGTCACTTGGTACAACTACTTTAGCCGTCGCTTATTCCTCGAGGGCGCACAGTCGTAGTTTGTTCGGCATTTGCTTGAAGGTATAACCGGTTGGAATTCTCGTTCCAACCGGTTTTTTGTTTACAGAGTTTGCCGAGAAAGGCGTACGAGGCGGGCTACGGCATCGGGATGGGACACAGTTTCCCTACGGGCGCCGTTCCGGAAAGTGCATCCCAGATCGCAGCCTCAGAGCGGGACACAGTTTCCGAAACGCCGCCCCGGCGGAAAGTGCATCCCGGAATCAGTCAACAGAACGGGACGCAATTTCCCGCGAACGCCGAAACGGAAAGCGCATCCCATTATCGATGTCCAGAACGGGATGCGCTTTCCCAATGGATGCTGATGCGGAAACTGTGTCCCGGAATTCGCCTTCAGAGTGGGATGCGATTTCCAGTAGAGCCTCGATTGGGAAACGGCGTCCCATTCGCATAAAGATGGGCGGCTCGGATGCTTGTCCGAACCGCCCGCTTGGCGTGTTATGTCGAGGCATTTAGCCCGTTACGTAATACCAGACGACACTGTCGCCGTTGGATAGGACGTAGTTGCTGCACGCTTTGTCGGGTGTAGCGCCGTTAACGGAGTACATCCAGCCACTCGTTCCGCCATGCTCCTTCTCGGCCAAACCGCCAATGGCGGCGACATACGTGCCGAACGATGAGCCATGCGCATTCACGGAAAGGCCCAGAGCGCACAGGGCATCGTAGACCGTAGCGCCCTCGTTAAAGGTGAAGGTGCCACTAGAAGACACAGGATTGCCCACAGCGCTCGATGTGACCGAAACCGTCACCGTAACGTAGCCGGACTCCTGCGAGCCGCCCTGATTGCCCGCAGAGGCGCCGCCACTGTTGGATGCAGACCCACCGCCGGTCGCCGAGCCAGCGCTCGAAGAAGAGCCGTCAGAAGAACTCGATCCACCGGTGGATTCAGAGCCCTGTCCAACAGACGCGTTGTTGGACGTCTTGCCGTCCTTGCTTTCGGACTTCTTCTCCTTCGAATCCTTTTTTGAGTCCTTCGACCCGTCCTTCGCATTGTCCGAAGATTTGGAGTCCTTGGACGCAACCTTGCCCGAAACGGTAGTCGAGCCGGAAACCGATGCGTCCTTGGCAGCGACGCTCTCCCCTGTCACAGCCTGAGCGATCCAATCGATGGACCATGCACCGCTGGAAGAAGGTTGGATAAAGCCTAGCGACACAACGATCAAAACGATGCAGACGGCCGTCAGGGCACCAACAAGCGCCTTGCGCCGCGGGACGGACGCCGCCGAAGCGGCGCCCTTTTGCTTTGCATCGTCGAGTTGAATGAACGATGAGTCGGGCTGCTTGGACTCGGCGTCCTGAGACTTATTGGACACAGCCCTCACCTACCGACGCTTGGTGAATACGAACACACCGATGACGGCGAGACCGATCACGCCGGCCGCCACGCCAGCGATGGCGAGCGGATTGAAGCCAGACTGCTGCACAGGAGCCTCAGCGGACTTCTTATCAGACTTCTTGCTGTCCTTCTTGTCGGACTTGTCGGAATCCTTCTTGGAATCCTTGCCGTCCTTGGTTTTGGTCTTGGTCGTGGTCGACGACACAGGCTTCTGCCCAGGCGAAACGGCACCGCCGCTCTGCTGGCCACTCGTTCCGCTGCCGGAGCCGGCGCCATTGCCAGAGCCACCCGCATTGCCATTGGAGCCACCGTTACCGCCAGGGTTAACGGCGTTCTTGATCCACTTGGCGTAGAGCGTCATATCGGCCGTCACGACGTCCTTGGCGAAGTCCCACTTCTCGCCTTCGGCAGTGTACCAGCCGAGGAACGTATACCCGTCGCGGGTAGGGGCGGCTGGCTCTGAAACCATCTTGTTCTTGGCAACATAACGCGGTGCAACGTACGAACCTCCCTGTGCATCGAACGCAACTCTCCAGGACTCGGCACCCGCTAGCTTAAAGAGGCGTCCCGAGTCATTGGCGTAGTACAGGTTGCCCTTCTCATCACAGATGATAGAAGCGGTGCAGTATTCACGATACTTTGCATCGGGCGTGAATATCATTTGCGCCGCATTGTCGCCCAGTTTATAAGCGTAAACGCCACCGGGCAGAGCGTTGCAGGTGAAGTACACGTACGTGTCGTTACCTTGAACCGAGACGAGCGGGGTACTCTTGGACTCGCCCTTGTCTGCGCGGATGCTCTTTTTAACGCTCATAGTGCTCAGATCGATGACAGAGAGCGTTCCGTAACCCTCGATGTCCATGCCGCAGACATACGCCAGGCCGTTGCTCACTGCCGGCGTAGAGGTGGAGATGGCCGCGAAGGCAACGGGCTTGCCCTCGAGGGTCAGCTTGTCCCCGCTGCGACGAATCTTGTAGAGCGTTCCGTTATCGCGGGAGACCGCGAGATACGTGCCGTCGCCGTTCTCGCCAACCTCGACGGCAATGATGCCGGAGCGAACGGGCGTGCCTACGCTTACGCTCGAGAGCTCTTTGCCGTTGGAGCCATCAATGAGGGCAACCTTACCGGACTCGTTACCGATGATGATGTCGTCACCGGAGGCCGCAGCGCCCGCCCAGTAGTAGCCCTCGTTCTCGTTGGTCTCGGACTTCTTTTTGTCTGTTGTCCAGTCCACTTTGCCGGAAGCCAGGTCAACGCACACGAGCGCACCTTCTGAACCGTCGACAACAGTGAAGCCTGCGTAGGCCTTGCCGCCGGAGATGGTCACGGACGTGAGAGCTTGGGTATCTTTGATCCCGAGCGAAGGGGTCTTGTATCGACAGGCTATCGAGTACTGCCCATCCTTCTTGTCCAGAACAAAAATGCCGAGCGAGCCGTCCTCAAAAGGAACAACCAGATAGCCGTCTTTATAGGCGGGACGGCAGAAGTAGCCAATGTTCGCACCAATAGAGCAGCTCGCAAGCTCCTTCTTTCCGGTTTCAGAATCTATGAGCACAATGCGGTCGCCCTTAACCGCGCAAATATTACCGTCGATAATGAGCAAGTCCGAAACGCCTTTTGCATCGCCCTTGATATCTGCGGGCTCATCCCACGCAGATTCAGCTGCACCAGACGGAGTCGGCACTTCGGCAACCGAGCCATTGGCTTTGCCGCCGGCAAACGCAGGCCAGGCAGAGTCGAAGTTAGACTTAGGCGCGTTGGGGTCGGTCGTGAGGGCATCGGGGTCAGGCAGCTTGTCGCCAGCCGTATAGACCCAGGCGATAGACTTCGCGTCCTTCAGCTTGACGCTGCCCGCGCCCAAATCGGAAGGCTTGTCATCGATAAAGAGCTTCCAGTAAGCCCCAGTCGTAGAGTCCCATGCGAGCGTTCGCCCATCAAACGGCGATGTAATTGAGTTGAGGAACCAGCCCCATGTGCCCGTACCATAATCCGCAGAGATGCCGCTCTGCTTGAAGGCAAGTTCAGTCGCATCAGCCACGGTCGCGGTATCAACCATGGTGTAGTCAGCTGCAGGCGCCCACGTCTGAACATTACCGCCGCTGTCAACACCGATAATCTGCAGGGAAGCCTTTGCCTGCCCAGGCATAGTACCGTCAGAGCCGTAGACCCAGGAAACCTTGTCACCGGCCTCGAGCGTGTAGTTACCGGCACCCACATTTGCGAGCTTGCCGTTGACAAAGAACTGCCAGTAATTCCAAGTGGAAGCGTCAACCTGTTCGGTCGAGAGCTTTACGTCCTCATCAAACGGAGAGGTGAGCGAGTTGAGGTACCAGCCGAAGGAGCCCACCCCGGTGTCGGCGCCAATACCGGCCTGCTTAAAGACCTGCTCGGAAAGATCGGCGGCAGTTGCGCCCTCTTCCACCAGCGAGGTCGTTGGTTGCGCCCACGTCTGCTGAGCACCCGAGGCGTCCTGGCCGATAACGGTGCAGCTTACCGAAAGCTGGTCGGTGGGCGCCGGGTCGCCGTACTTGGAGTAGCACCAGACGACCGAGTCGCCGGCCTCGAGCGTGTAGCCACCTGCGCCAACCGATGCGGCTGTGCCGTTGATAAAGAGCTGCCAGTACGCTCCGGTCTGCGAATCATAGCCAAGCGTTCGGCCCGCGTCGACAGGCGAGGTGATGGAATTGAGGTACCAACCCCAGGTTCCCATGCCGTAATCGGCGGTGAGGCCGTGCTTCTTGAAGAGCGCCTCAGAGAGGTCGGCGGCGGTAGACCCCGTTTTGAGCGTATACGGCTCGGCGGCGGTCCAGGTCTGCTGGTTGCCATCGGCATCGATGCCGATAACCGAGCATGTTGCTGTAACCTCAGGAGCGACTTGACCGCTCGTTCCAAGCACGGTCACCGTCGCAGAAACATCCAAGCCGGCAAGCACCGCGTAGTCCGAATTGTCGGGATAGCGCTCGGCATAACGGGCAAAGCGCTCACTCTTCAGACGGCCGCTAATCGTAACTTTCGTGTTGTATTCGGGCTGAGTGAGGATAAGGTTCTCATGCGCGATAACCCCAGGCTTGCTCGACTTGAGCAAACGATAGGTGTTCTCCGTGCCACCGGGAAGCTCACTGAACACGAAACCGTAAAGGCCCGCAGCCTCTTCGTCGGAATAGCACCAGTTAACGCCGAGTCCTTGACCATACACCTTAAGCGGTGCATGCAGGCTTCCCGTTACATTGGAGGCATCCTGGCCGTCAAGAATACCCTGAGAGAATGTTGACTTTGCAAGGCTCAAGTGGAACAGCTCGGCATCGAGCTCGTCCTTATTCTGCGGGGCAATCGCAAAGTCGAGGGTCTTGCTTGCCGTGACCTCGGCGTTGGACTTATCGGTCACCGTAAGAGTAATCTTGATCTTCGCCGTCTCGGTGCCAGGCAGCGGCTGGTAGACCGTGCCCTTGTAACCGTTGAACGTAATGTCATCGGTGCTGGCGGAGTACTCGACCTTGTAGTACTTGCCGTCGATATTGAGCGTGCTCGTGCGCGGCATCTGCAGGTCGGCGGTCAAGCCGTCCTTGTTGGCGACCGCGTCGGTGCCGGAGTACTTGATGTTGTCGTAAGTAAACGCCGCGTCGACCTTCTCCTGCAGCGCCTTCTTGTCGGCAGCAACCTTCTCGGGATCGCCCTTGACGGTCACGGTGAAGTCGTGCGCGCCCTTTACGTCAGACGGGCCACCGGTCACAAACGAAACGGTCGCGGTCAGCGTTACGGTGCGATCGCTCGAAACGCGCGTAACCTTGCCGGTGTAGTCGTCCCAGCCATAACCGGACGGCCAAATGACATCGCCGTCGGAGCTCTTCCAGCTAACCTCGAACTTGCTCTTGGAGCCTGCGCGGTACGGAAGCGTGAGGTTGGACGTAACGGACTCGGCCGAATCGCCCGCAGCGTAACCGATGGCAACCTGCTCGGCGGCATCATCGAGCATCTGCTGCACACGAGCCTCATCCCAAGCCACCTGAACCGTCTTGTTGGGCTGGTAATACTCGGTCTTCTCGCCGTCACGCGACAGCTCAAACACCACATCGGCACTACGCAGACCGTCGATGTTGTAACCAGTGTAATCGTTGGGGTCAATGAAGAAGAACGTCACATCGCCGTTGGTCTTATCCTGGGCGTCGGAGATACCGACCGTGGCCTTGGCATCCTTTGCCTTAAAGAGCACGCCGCCCTTAGAGACCTTAACGTCAACGTCGGTAAATCCCAGATCGGCAAGCTGCGCCTTCAGGACATCGTTAACGTTGCCGCCCTTGGCGCTGTAATCAACAGCGATCTGCTTGTTAGCATTGTTGAGCTTTTGGACTGCAGCCTCAAGCGAGCCCGCGGCGATAACCTTGTTGGTGGAGACGAGCTCGACCGTCGAGCTACCGCTCGTGGCGACAGCCTTCAGATACTTGCCCGCGGCAGATGCCGAGACCGTCGCCTCGGCGCCCGACATATCGGACAGCAGCGTCCAGTCGGCCGCGGGAGCCTTCGCGTCGTCGGCCGCATACCAGGCAACAGTCGCCTGACCGGTGACGTCGATACCGTTGGTGGCCGAACCGTCGGCACGCTTAGCCTGCGCCGTCGCCTTGACGCTATCACCCGAGACGAGATGAGTCGATTCGCTATTGATCTGCGGCGTAGTGGTTACGCGCAGCAGGCTATACTCCCCCGCCGCGGTAACGCTATCCGACGAAACCCACTCAACCGTGTTGTCGAGAGCGCTCGCCGTAACCTTGATCTTCTTGCCGACAAGCGCATCCGTAAGAGTCAGGCTGCCATCGGTCTTATCGATGCCGTCGGTGAGCTCGGTCCAATCGGCATCGCCCTCGCCCTTGGCATACCACGCCATGGTCAACTCGGCATCGTCGGGCACGTCCTTCGTCGAGCCCGACCAGCTGTCCGGAACCTGCACGCTCGGCGTGATCTTTGAGCCCACGCTGAGCGTAACGTTCTTATCGGCAAGCTCAATGCCCGCCAGCTTGTACTGACCCTTAAGCGTCACGGGGCCGAGCGGAGCTACGGACTGCGCGCCGCCGTAGGAGCTCTTCTTCTGCGTGCTGGAAACGGTATTTTCGCTCGTCACCTTCACGCGCAGATACTTGCCGGCATAGGCGGCGTCAACGGTATAGGTGGCCTCGGTAGCACCGGGGATATCGGTATAGGCAGAGTCGTAGCTCGAGCTGCTGTTTGCATACTGCCACTGATAGGTCACATTATCGGTGCGGTCGATATAGTGATAGTTGGAGCCGTCCTTTTTGCGCACCTTAGTCTTGAGCGTATCACCCACACGTACGCCGTTGGTGGCGGGAGAGCCCTCGAACTGCACGTCGTAAAGCTCAACTTGGCCAGCGACGGAGACAGGACCCGCCGCATAGTACGGCTTCTGCTCGCCATAGCCGCCGTTGGCCTTGGCCACGACGTAGTAGCCCTTGAGGGCGGCGGTCACCGTCAGGGTGTTACCGGTCGCGTTCTCGATAGGCGTGTTGCACGAACTCGCGTAGCTCGAGGTGCCCTTATACCACTGCCACGTGACATGCGAATCGGTGGTAACGTCGGTGGAACCCGCCTTGGCGGTCGCCGTAATCGTGGAACCAACCTCGACTTTGCCCGAAGTCGGGCTCATAGTCACGCTCGTGACATTAATTGAACCGGTAGCCGCAACGAGAGCGCCCGTGTTGTTGGCCATGCTCGAAGAGCCGATCTTCGAGGACACCTTGCACTTGAGGTACTTGCCGCCCAAAGCATCGGTTAGCTCGAGGGTCTCACCCGTGGCACCCGCGATATCGGCATACGTGCCACTCTTGGTGTCAGAGCACTGCCACTGATAGTTGAGCTTGCTCGCGTCGACGAACGCGCCGGACGCACCGCCCTTCTCCCTGGCGCGAGCCTTAGCGGTATCCCCCACCGTAAAGACACTCGTGCCGTCCTTGGTGTTGATGATGGACACGGCCGAAAGCTCAACCGCACCGGCCTGTTTGACCTTACTGGAAGTGGTCTTGCTCACCGTGTTGACGCCGGCAGTGGCCTCGACCCTGATGTACTTGCCCTCAAGGTCGTCGCCCACCACGAGCGAAGCACCCGTCTCGCCCTCGATCTTGGTAAAGCCCGAGTACTGCGAAGTGGATGCGGACCACGCGTAGGTAACCTTGGCGTCGGCGGGGGCTTGCTGATAATAGCTTATGTACGGAGTCGCCGTCAGGGTATCGCCTATGCTCGGCGTGTCACTATTCAGCTTGACGCTGTTAAGCTCCATCTGCCCGGCACCCAGCACGGGACCGGGGATGTTGTTGGCATTGATACCCGAGCCGTACGAAACCGAGGGGCCGAAGTAATCCTTGCCATCCACAGTCACCTTGCAGATGAAGTACTTGCCCACCATCGCATCGGTGATGGTGAGGGACTGCTCGTAGCCTACGACCTCGGTGTAGTCGGCGACATTGCTGCTAGCCCTAACCGTGCCGGCAAGCCAGGTGTAGGTCCAGGTGCCAGGATTGGCAACGGACTCAGTCGAAGTGCCGTACCAGTCGTCCTCGACCTCGTCGTACATATTTGCCCAGAGCGTATCGCCCACGCTGAGCGCGCCATACTTCGAGGAATACGAGTTGTCCATATCCTTTGAGTCCTGGATATAGACCTTGGCCTCGCTGGAAAGCGTCGTGGCGGACGCGGCGGCAACGGCGTTCTTCTGCTCCGAAGCAGCAGACACCGCGGGAGAGCTCTCGGACTCAGTCGCGTTGTCTGCGGCGGTGCCAGCACCATTCGCGGCACTCGCATTTGCGCCCTGATCTGCGTCGGCGCCATCGTCAGCAGCGCTCGCCGCCGCACTGTTCGCGCCGGTGTCGGCAGCGGTGCCATCGTCGGCCGCCGCGCCCTCGCCGCCCGTCGCAGCCTGCGCCACGGCCTCGGCAATGCCCTCGGCGCCCTCGGCCCAAAGTTGCGCCGGCGTGGTGCCAAAAGCCATGGCAAAAGCCAGGAACGCCACCAGACCGCGCTTGGCTACGCCGCGGGCAATCGCTCCATGACGACGCCACGAGGCGCGTTGGCACTCATCCTCAAACATATCCATTTGTCTCCTATTGTCTAAACTTGGGACATTGCCCAGCGGCTGCCCCACGTCATCGCGCATATCGCGCTTGAGTACCCCCATCGGGGTCCCCCTTCCCTCCAGAGCCCAACGCGTACCGGCGGCATGCGCCGCGGCCGTGTACAAGATGGGAGGCGATCCGACTTAACCTTACCGACCCGGGCGCGCCGTCCGATCTGCGACGCGACCATCCCGGGCCAAGAGGAATTACGGTTACTGGTACAGCCGGGGACTTGCACCCCGATTCTCCCAAACGCGCAGGAAAACTGCGCATTCGTGCGTCTCCGCACCACCATCTAGGCCATCGATTATTACTGTCGATATGGTAGCACGCAAAAGGGCCCCGCACACAGGCGAAGCCCAAGGTAAAAGCTATGGTTTGCGATAGAAAAGGGTGAGAATGGAGTGCCGAGCAAAAGGATCCGCCTTTCTCTGACCCCGGGAAATCGTTAATGCTTGCCGCCGTGGCTGTTGCGCCAGATCTCGCGGCCCAGCATCAGCGCCAGCACCAACGCGCTCACGTAGCCCATAAAGCCAATGACCGGGATACCAAACACAACCGGCTCGATGCGCGCGTAGTACACCACCGACGAACCGATAAACAGACCGGCGATCACAATTGCCATCGACATGCGGTCGATAATTCCACCCAGCTGTCGCAGCGCTTTATCGCTGCTCATGATCTGCGTGTTCACCTTAAGCTGGCCGCGCGTGAGCATGCGCGACGCCAAGCCCAGATACTCGGCCGCCTCGAGCGAGCCTTTTGCCGCGCGATAGCTGCTCGCGGCAAGATCGCGCCCCATTTCGCGCACGCGCGCATAGGTGCTCTTCTCGTTTTTGATGTGCGTCTGGATAATCTGGATCATGTTGACGTTGGGCATGTACTCGGTCAGCAAGCCCTCAAGCGTCACCATGCCGCGCGCGAACATTGTCACCACGCTCGGCAGCTCAACGTCGTTCTTGCGTGCCAAGTTTAGCAGCGAGGTCAAAAACTCGCCGATATCCAGGTCTTTAAGGTCAAGACCCGCAAAGTCGGCGACGATAAAGTCCAAGTCGGACAAAAAGGCCGAATGGTCGAGCTCAGCAGAGTCGCCGCGCGTCACGGCAAAACGCATAAGCGAATCCTTGAGCTTGGGCACGTCGCCCTCAGCCACGGCGAAAATCATGTCCTTGACGATACCGCGGTCGTGGCTCGACATGCGCCCGACCATGCCCAGGTCGATAAAGTAGACGATGCCGTCCTTGAGAATGATGTTTCCCGCATGCGGGTCGGCATGGAAAAAACCGTCGTCGAGCACCTGCGTCGAATAGTCCTCGACAATCGCCGAGCCGATCTTTTCCAGGTCATAGCCCTCGGCCACCAGGCGCTCGGGATCGGCAATCGAGATGCCGTCAATGTAGTCCATGACCACGACGTGCTCGGTGCAAAGGTCCAAGTAGGATTTGGGACACGACACGCCATGGACGCTCTTATGGAACTCATAGAAATCGTTGAGGTTTTTGGCCTCGGCCAAAAAGTTGGTTTCCTCGCGAAACGAGGTCCACAGCTCTTCGACCACGCCGTGCAGGTCAACAAACTGGTCGGTGTTGACGAACTTGGAGACGATGCGCACCACCGAGCGAATGATGTCGATGTCCTGAGCCATCACCTGCTGCGCGCCGGGGCGCTGCACCTTAACGGCCACGTCCTCGCCCGTCACCAGGCGGGCACGGTGTACCTGTGCGAGCGACGCGCTTCCGAGCGGGTTGGGGTCGATCGCGTCGAACATCTGCCCCAAGCGCTGGCCGTACTCCTCTTCCAGACAGCGGAGCACCACCTCATACGGCACCGGCTCTACGTCGGAGCGTAGGCGACGCAACTCGTCGCAAAACCGCTGCGGCAAGATCTCGGAGCGGTTAGCCAGAATCTGCCCCATCTTGACGAACATGGGGCCGAGCTCTTCGAGCAGACGACGCAGGCGCACCGGCGTGAGGTTATCCCATACGCGGTACTTTTTGACCAGGCGAACGATCTGCCCAATGCGCTCACGACGACCTGCCGGCGTGAGCTGGTATTCCTCGTCCGGCGCCATCGCGTCGGGCTCTTCGGGGACCATATCGACAGCGCGCGGCTTCTTGCGAGCGCCCGAGACGGCGGCATCGACCTCGTCGACAACCGCCGCCTCGTCACCCAAGGGATCTAGATTGTTGTAATCGGTGGTGGAATCTGCCATCTGCGCTGCTACTCGGCCTCTTCGGTGTCCTCTGCATCGTCGGGCTCAACGGACTCGACGGGCACCGAGGTCACGTTGTCCTCGACCGAATCGACGATATCGCGCACATGGGCTAAAAAGGCCGTGCGCTCGGAGGCGGTCATAACGCGGACGCGGGCCAGGATGAGCTCGTCGAGCACGCGCTGTGCCGCAGTCTCGCCCTGCATGCCCAGGCGCTCAGTCAGGTCGGAGATGGTGCCACCCGCCTGCTCGAACATATCGGACACGCTGCGGGCGATATCAGGGGTGCCGGCGTCCTTGCGGACCTGCTCGCCCTTGGTATTGAGGTCGTCGAGGACCTTCTTGCCGCCCTCAACGGCAACGGCGGCGGCGCCGAAGCCCACGTTGATGGCACCGTTAACAAGCTGATCGAGTTTCATAACCATGGTTGGCTCCAATCATGAACAACTGCATTGGCCTTCTTGTATCCAAGATTGGGCGAACGACACAAAATCGTTTTACCGCCAAGATGGAAATCGAGCGGGGCAAAGCCTTTGACGGCGTTTGCCCCGCTCGTTTGCTGCAATGTGGCTTCTACCTAATGTTATCGTTCATCGCGAAGGAGTTCTTCATGGCACAGCTCGTGGTATAGAGCACCTTGCCCAACAGGGCATCGGTCTCCACGCGCACGAGCTCGGCAAAGGCCTCGTTGGCGCGAGCGAGCTCGGCAGGCACCTCGGCCTCTGGGAGCGCGGCTACGACAGCGTCAACGTCGTGAATCTGCTTGTGGCCCATGCCGCCGACCTTCTCCTGATAATCCTCGACTGCGCGACCGCACTCGTGGAAGCGAACATCGGCCAAGGCACCGATCAGGCGATTTGCCCAATAGAAATTCTCGGACGTCACGCGAGCCTGCGTGTCGGCATAGTACTCAGGCATGGTCTCGACATTGGCGTACAGCGGCACGAGCGCGTTAAACGAGTTAGAGCCAAACGCCATCCACTGCACGGCGCGATACGCCGGCTGCGCATAGGGGCGCAGCTGTAGCACGGCAAGCTGGCTGTTGCGGTTGATGCCGATGGGACGATAGGCGCCGCGCGTGGAGGGCGTGCCCTTGCTGCCGTAGCAGTCGTACTCCGTGCCCTGGTAGTGGCTCGAAAGCACGTACTTAATGTCCTCGATGGTCACTTTGCGCTCGGGCACGCGGCTCCAGGGGATGTCGTCGCTCTCGGGCGTGTAGTCAGCGTCGGGACCGTCCCACACATCGCTGGGGTTGAGGCAGCGCTGCATGTACCAGGCGCGCGGCGTGTTGTAGACGTGGTCGCTGTCGCTGTGCGAGCCAAAGGCCTCGCGCGGGTTAAAGACCGCGGCGGGACCGTCGCCCTCGACGCCTAGCGTCAGGTCCAGATGCCACTCGGCCATCCAGGAGCGCAGGTCGGCCGAGCACATGTGGTCTGCCTGGGCACCCTCGGCGTCGTCCAGGTCAAAGCTGTCGATACCCAGCTGGTTGGGCATGGTCACATAGGCGTCGTCGGGCACGCGCTTGGCGATCCAGTGGTGGCCGCCGATGGTTTCGACGTACCAGATTTCGTCCACGTCGGAAATGATGATGCCGTTCGATTCGTACGTTCCGTACGTTTCGAGCAGTTCGGCCAGACGTTTCACGCCTTCGCGCGCGGTGTTGACGTACGGCAGCACGAGGGTGATGATGTCTTCTTCGCCGATGCCGCCTGGGGTTTCCGGCTTACCATTGGCTTCGTCGGCCGACTGCAGTGCGACCAGCGGGTCGGCGGCGAGCACGCGCTCGTTGACGGCGATGGTTTCGGTGGCGCTCATGGCCACGTTGCGTTCGTTGACGCCAGCTTCCGCAAGGATTCCACGATTTGGAAGCACGTTCGGTACGATGCTGTACCGGCATGGATTGTCGGGAAGGTCGATTTCAACGTGGCTCAGCACACTGCGGTAGTGCCGCGGCTGCTCCTGCGGTGCGACGACTACGAATTTCTTGGGATCGTAACGTCCCGAACCAGAGTCGTCGTCGCGGGCGATGATGGTCGAACCGTCGTAACTTGCTTTTTTGCCTACAAGAATTGTGGTACATGACATGGTTTCGATTGTAGGCACACCAACACTCCGAAGGCCATTTCGACGCCCGTCCGACGCCCGTGGTGGCGATTGGTCCGAATATGCTGTATACTGTGTTGCTGTTGCCCCTCTAGCTCAACGGTTAGAGCAGCGTCCTTTTAAGTCGTGGGTTGTGGGTTCGAATCCCACGGGGGGCACGGCCGCAGTTGGCGGAACTGCGGGAAGGTTGGTGAGAGTCCAACTGGCTGTCGGAACTTCTGTTCTGGTGGTCGAGCGCATAAGTCAAAACGGCCGTGTGGAACGCACGCTAAACACCATCGGACGGATGGAAAAGCCGCCATCCCGCAAGGGCGGCGAGTACCGGAGGTCCGATGTGCATGCCTCCGATCCGGGGGACGCTTGCGGGCGTCGTCGCGGGGAGGAGGCATACGCCCCCGTAGCTCAGCGGAAAGAGCGCCGCCCTCCGGAGGTGGGCGTCGCCGGTTCGAATCCGGCCGGGGGCACGTCGGGACGCATGACCGAAGAAATTCATGCCCCGCGCTTCAGCGCTAGGGTTCATGGTCGGGACGTATAGGAGCCAAGTAGAAGGAGGTGGTCCGCGATGAGCCAGAAGGTCCGTATCGACGGCGTCAAGCACGTTGGCGCGAGCGTCTTCCTCGGCGTGGACCACTGCGGCAACCCATGCTGGACGCGTAATCCCGAGCGCGTCATGGTATGGCTGTGCGACGGATGGCGCACCAGATTCAACCAAAGGCGCGAGCAGCGCCCACACAACATACCCGTCAAAGACGATGCGACAGGTGAAGTCGTCGACTGGGTCAAGGAGCCTTTGGGTGGCCCCAATGTGGCCGAGCTGCTCCCGGACAAGGAGGCCCGCCTCCAATACTCGTGGATGGCGGGCATTCCGGCGCCCATACTGTCATCCACCGACAGGATCGAGAACACCGAATGGTCCGCCGGACTCAAGCGAAAGAAGACCGTCGGAGGCCGTGTCCCCGGGTTCAAGTCGCGCCATCGCGGCCTGGGCTTCGTCTGCTGGCGCAACGCCTCCAAGACGGGCAACGCGCTTTTCCATCAGACCGGCCGGAAGTCCGGTGTGGTCGTCATCGCCGGCATGAACCCGCCGGGATGGCGCAAGCCGGGAGAGAAGCTCCATTGGCGCGTCATCATCCATGTGCGCGTGAGTCAGCCGATACGACCCTACACCAGCGTCCATGTCGACTGGACCCATAGGAGTCTTACGTTCACCAACATGCCTTTGCCGTTACCAGGAACCGGCGATGGCGTTATCGGCATCGACCGTGGCTGCGTGCATACGCTGGCTTTGTCCGACGGGATCTTCATGGACGTACCGAAGCCGTCGAAGCCCGAATTGAAACGGTTGAAGTATCTGCAGCGCCGGATGGCCCGCCAGGACCGCGTCAACGAGGCCAGAGGCGGCAGGATCGCCAAGTTCGAGTCGAAGCGCCGTCGGAAGACCTTGTCCGAGCTCAACGCCCTGAACAGCCGTATTATTCGTCGCCGCAACGACTG
>ERZ506887.925-NODE-925-length-16172-cov-6.028976_pt1 | contig 16172 bp, 15 predicted proteins | sample MGYA00512905_ERZ506887 | MGnify/ENA metagenome assembly ERZ506887 | reverse complement strand
GTTAGCATATTGGCAATTGCCTTTTTGTACCAAGTAAAGTGTGTAGGGCTTTGCCGCATAAGCCAAGTCAGCCTCTTGTTCGGCACGAGCTAAATTCCAGTTGTGGCTAAAGGTTGAATCTTTGCCTGCAGCCACCACTTTACGATAAATGAGGTTGCTAAGCGTGTAATGAACGGCATCGGGTGACAAGGCTGTTGAGTCCTTGCATGACATACTTTTCTCTACTGCTAATTCAAAGTCGGCATTTGCTTTGCCCAATTCATTTTTATTAGCCCAATATGACCCACGATAAACGTATCCGTCGGGCATTTCGGGGTAGGACGTTATAAAGTCATTAAAGGCTGTTACGCAAAGTGCAGAGTCAACCTGTCCCATACGTGCCAATAAATCCAAATAGCTATTTGCTTCAGCCTTATCAGCAGGCAAGGCACGTGGTATGCGTAGTGCGTTTAAGTCGGCATCAAAGGCCGATGTCGCTTTTATATTTAGTTGTTGCACAAAGCGGGCATCAATGGCACAAGCCCCTGTAGCATTTTTTTCAACATTACGTTGTACAAAGGCTACTAAATAGCCATTGGCATCAATAATAGGACATGAAAAATTGATGCTATCATTTGTTGCGCTTATGTGGTAGTAGGCATAGTCATTATATGGCTCTTGACTTTCAACTAAAATGCTGGGCATTAATGCTTTTTTGTTGGTAGTATAATGCAATAGTTGAAGTGACGAACCTTGTGGAGCAGCCGATGTGGTAATATCGAAATATTCGTTTTTGGTTACTCCTTCAATACTAAACTTGACTAAGTCGGTTGTAGCGTTGGCTCCTAATATGCGCTTAATAGCATATTTTTTACCTTTAGCATCTACCACCTCAGCATGCTCTGCACCCTTTAATAGTGAATAGCTGGTAACCGCGTTTCCTTTGGCGTCAACGTAAACGGCAGTACCCTTGCGCAATAGTTTACCTTGACTATTGTATGCGTATAGGGAAAGTACGGCTTTATAAGCGTCTTTGGGCGCAACTAATGTGGTAGCATGAATCAATGGCGTATATGTTGAGGCGGATAGCGTGAGCAATGCCGAAATGATTATTTTTTTGTCCATATTAATTTTTGAATATCAGTCTTATTTATGTTGTTTCATTAATGCCTTCGCATTGTCAATTGCAGCATCAGTTAGCACTTCACCTGAAAGCATATGAGCAATTTCTTTCACACGTTCTTCATAATCAAGAGGTACGATGTGGCTACGTGTCATGTCGTCAGCGTCTTCTTTGTATACCCTAAGGTGGTGGCTACCCAAAGCTGCTATTTGTGGCAAGTGAGTGATGCAAATAACTTGACAGTTGCGTGCAATCATTTGCATCACTTGCGCCATGCGTTCAGCCATGGTGCCCGAAACTCCCGTGTCAATTTCATCGAACACAATAGTGGGTAAACTCGTTCTTTGAGCTATGAGTGCCTTAAGGGCCAACATGAGTCGTGCAATTTCACCACCTGAGGCTATAGCGCTCACATCTTGCATAGGTACATTTTTATTGGCCGAGAAGAGAAAAACTACGTTGTCAGCTCCAGTAACATCGGGTTCTGCTCGTTGCGAAATTTTTATTTCAATTTGAACGTTAGGCATGCCTAAGCCTTGCAAAGCTTCCATTAAATCTTTTTGCATCTCTTTGGCAGCCTTTTTGCGTGAAGCCGTAAGTTGTGAGGCCGTGTGGTCGCGAAGTGATTTAATGCGGTTTACCTCTTCGGTTTGATGGCGTATATCGTCATCTACATTTTCAATAGCGTCCAACTCTTTGCGTAGACTCTCAGCTATGTTGAGCAATTCGCTAATGGAACTTACATTATGCTTTTGTTGGAGTTCATAAATTAGGCTCAGACGCTCTTCAACAAAATTGAGTCGTGCAGGGTCATATTCTACTCTATCAGCAGCACTCTCCAATTCTGCTTCAATATCGTCTAACTCTATGCGTACGCTACGTAATCTTTCTGTTAATTCTTTTGCGTCAGCATAATTGTTTTCAATAGCTTCTAAGGCTTCAATTGCTATACGCAATTGCTGCGACATACTCGTTTCGTCAGATGCAAGCATGCCACGAGCTTGAAACAATCCTTGCTTTATTTCCTCAGCATGCCCTAACACCTGTTGCTCAGTTTCAAGTTGCTCTTGTTCGTCAACTTGCAGTTGTGCGTCGTCAATTTGGCTGAGCTGAAATTGCATGTACTCTTGGTCGGCACGTCCTTTAGCAGCACGTTCCTTTAGTTGTAAAAGCGCATGTTCAGCTTGTCTACATTGTCCATAAAGACACTTATAACTTGACACCACTTGAGGCTGTGCTGCCATTATGTCGAGCGTTTTAATCAAAAAGTGTTCGTTGCGGATGAGCAAATTTTGATGTTGCGAATGAATGTCAATGAGCGAAGTACCTAACTCCTTAAGTTTGGTGGCAGAAACAGGTGTGTCATTAATAAAAGCACGGCTTTTGCCTGATTGTAACACTTCGCGTCGAACGATGCAGTCGTTGGCATCATAGTCAATATCATTATTGGCAAAGAAAGGTTCAAGACCTAATCCCCCTATAGCGAAGGAGGCTTCTACCATACATTTTTTTTCGCCAGTTTGTATAGCTTTAGCATCAGCTCTGCCACCCAATAGTAGGTTAAGTGCACCCAACATAATACTCTTACCAGCACCCGTTTGACCAGTAATAACTGTAAAACCTGATGCCAAGTCTATGTCGAGATTTTCAATCAGAGCATAATGCCGTATAGTCAAATGCTGTAACATTTTCAAAAAGTTACGTTTAAGGTGTTGCGCTCAGAAGGTGAGAATACACACACATTATTTGATTAATAGAATGAACACTTACCTCATTGCATAAAAGAAAACTTCCTATTATGCGCGTAATGAAGTGATATTAAATGTCGCGCCAATAGGAACTTTGTGAGGCATTAATACGCGTCAAAATGTTCACCACCTTGTCCTTCTCTTGGCTTGAAGCGTGTCCTTTATATATATTCAACAGTTCGTCACGTTTAAACTCTGTGAAGATTTGTGGTAAAGCACTCATCGATTTATTATCATGTGCCTTGTTTAACAGCTCAAGAGCTTGTGTTATAGCAGCTCGTCCGCGTTCCACATTTTCACTCATAACGTCTAAACCCTCGCGATAGTACTTATATTGCATTTGTCTGAAAGGCTCCATGCCTCCATCTAACAAATCTGTAATAAGTGCATAGCGGTTCTTGTTATCGTCAAAAGCTTTCCAGCCTTTTTCGCTCAAACTTTGTGCTCCTGTTACAATAGTTTGACAGGTTTTGAAGCTTTCTGTTCCTCCCATAGGTGCCATGGCATCAAGGTCATAACCTATAATCATGTATACATAATAAGCTAACATAGCTGTTAGGTTATTATCTATCACGTCTTGTCGAAAGTCTATTTGGTCATACTCTTGATAGGTGAAATTAAAGTTAGGGTCGTTAAAAGCATAGCAAGTGGTAGTGTATGTTGCGCCAAACACAGGTCGAGTACTTTGTACATTAAGTGAACCTTGAAACGTGTTGTCTGAAGGAGAATATTTTTTTATTGTTATGGCAAAATTGCAGGCAATGCGTTCGTTCTTTTTAAACTGCATGTTCGTCCATTGTCTTTCATTTAAGAATTGTTCTAATGCTGTTTTCAGCGTTTCAAAGACGGAGGTACTTGTTCCTTGCACTTGTTGGTGATTAATTGTAACACGTGCATCCAACTCCTGTGCATGAGTCATGACAGGTAAGCTGAGGGTGAGTAATAAGCAAATTATAGTATGGCGAAACATGCTAAAAAAATTTATGAGTATAATTTGATGAGAGCAAAACGTGTCATTCAGTTGAATACACAACAAAAGGCAACGTATTGACGGAATCTGTAAACATGTTGACAAGTAAGCGAGTTAAAAGGTATGTTAGCTAAGTTTTATAGGTCCTTATCATTATGACTTTAACCTAATAGGTAGTTTATAGCATACTTACTTGTTAACCCATTTATGTCAACGTGTAAAGTTACATTACAAAAAATCAACAATATCGCTAGCTACCTCGCGTTTACTCTTAAGGTCAAAATCCTTGCGCGAGCCATCGGCAAAGAGCAAGGTTACTTGGTTGGTGTCATAGGCAAACCCCGCACCAGGTGTGCGTAGCGAATTGAGCACAATGAAATCAAGATTTTTGCGTTGCAACTTATCAAGCGCGTGGTCTAACTCATGGTCCGTTTCAAGTGCAAAGCCCACTAATTTTTGTTCCTTACGTTTCATCTGCCCTAATTGGCGAGCAATGTCATGCGTTGGCTGCAAGTCTATGTGCAAACCTCCTGAACCTTCGCGTTTAATTTTGTTATCAGCCACATGCTTAGGGGTAAAGTCTGCCACGGCTGCACACAAAATTGCTGTGTCGCAATCATTAAACAACAGGGTAGCTGCATCATACATTTGTTGCGCACTCATTACATCTGTTCGATGAATAGAAGGATGGTGCGTGTGTAAACTAACAGGTCCAGCAACCAATTCAACTTGCGCACCACGTGCAGCACATTCCTCGGCTAAGGCAAAACCCATTTTACCTGTCGAGAAGTTTCCAATAAAACGTACAGCATCCAATTTTTCATACGTTGGGCCAGCTGTAATTAAAACACGACGTCCTTGCAAATCTTTTTTGTGAGCAATAGCATCTTGCAATGTGAAATAGTCTGCTATGGCCTTGAATATAAATTCAGGCTCTTCCATACGTCCCTTGCCTACTAAATGGCTGGCCAACTCGCCACTCGCTGCCTCAATAATGTGATTGCCAAATTGCTGTAAAGTACGTAAATTGGCTTGTGTGGCAGGGTGTCGATACATGTCAAGATCCATAGCTGGAGCAATAAACACAGGGGCTTTCATTGATAGGTAGGTAGTAATGAGCATATTGTCAGCTATGCCATGTGCCATTTTTCCTAAGGTTGAAGCGGTGCAAGGAGCAATTACCATGGCATCGGCCCATAGGCCTAAGTCAACATGGCTGTGCCACGAACCATCGCGTCGTGAAAAGAAATCACTCACTACGGGTTTTGATGTGAGTGTTGAAAGTGTTACTGGTGTAACAAACTCCTTGCCTGCTGGGGTTATTACTACTTGCACTTCAGCACCCGCTTTAATAAATAAGCGTATGAGTGTGCATGCTTTATAAGCGGCAATACTACCAGTAATGCCCAATACAATTTTTTTCCCTTTCATCATTCTGCTTACATACATGTTCTGATGTGAGCTAATCAGGTAGGGTAGCGTAAATGTGAATGCTAACCTAAGTAGGTGCTCAATTTTATTTTTACATTAAAAGTGTATTGTCGGTATGCAAATCTTTTCTTCATTCGAAGAAGTATAGCGAGCTATGTGACTGAAAATGAATGAAAATATCCGCGACTGAGAATGTTCTTTCTATGTGAAAATAATTTAGATGATTATTCAAAATAATTATGAATACCTGCTTAAAAACGTGCATTCAACGTGTTACCCATCATTACCTAATCAGTAGTGTTTATGTTGCTTTAAACGCCGCGCAATTTGATACGCATAAAGGTCTGCTTGGTATTTTGTGTAAAGTCACCTTGCATAATCCATGAAAAGTAGCCCGGGTCACGCTGTAATACCTCGCTCACAGCCCGGCCACGATATTTACCAAAATTAATGGTTTCCACACCTTGGTCGTTGTATACAATTCGTCCTGCTAAGTCAACATTTCTATTGCGACGTGAGAAATCTGCCAAAAAAGTCACATTGTTTTGGAGCGTATCAGCATAACGGTCAAGTTGCGCTTCAAGCACCTCAAGTGTGGCGCGTGTGTCGGCTTCGGCCGTATGTGCATCTTCTAAATTTTTATTACAATAGAATTTGTAAGCGGAGGTTAAATCGCGCTTTTCCATTTTATGAAAAATGCCTTGAACGTCAACAAACTTTGCCCCAGTAATGTCAAAGTCTACTCCAGCGCGAATAAACTCCTCAACCAATAAAGGAATGTCGAAGTGGTTAGAGTTGAAACCAGCCAGGTCGCAGCCCGTAAAGGTTTGTGCCAATTCGGCAGCTTTCTCTTTAAAACGGGGGCAATTGGCAACGTCCTCATCGTATATGCCATTTACTGAAGAGGCTTCAGCCGATATGTGTAAACCTGGATTAAAACGTTGTGTTTTAACCTCCTCTTTGCCATTAGGATAGAGCTTGATATAGCACAATTCAACGATTCGGTCAGAAGCCACGTTTAAACCTGTAGCTTCAATATCAAAGAATATGATAGGGCGGTTTAATTTAAGTTGCATACCTTTTTAATAAGACTATCATTTAACAAGGTGGCCAAAATTACCTTTCAAAAAAAATAATTCTGACCACCTATATGTTGGGTTTAATTAGTCATTAAATATTGATGGCATTGAAAGCATAACAACCTCCTCTTCAGGTTGCTGTTCTGAAGGAACAATCAAGCCTGCTCGACTGGGGTCAGAAAGCTTTATTTTGATTTCATCTGCATCAATATTATTAATCAGCTCGAGCAGTAATGTACCCTTAAAGGCTATACGCATAGGCATGCCTGTGTAATCGCAGAGCATATTTTCTTCAGCTGATTTGCCAAAGTCAACGTCCTGGCTAGATATGTTCATTTGGTTATTTTCCAAACGGAACTTTACCAAAACAGCTTGTGCATTTGCAAACACCAATACGCGTCGTAGTGCGCTAACAAGAGCTTGGCGGTTAACAGTTACTTCGTTAGGGTTGTTTTGTGGAATAACGCTACGATAATTGGGGAATCGGCCCTCGACCAAACGACTTGTGAATGTATAGTCATTAGTAGTAACTATGATAGTGCGACTGCTTAGAGTTAATTCGGCCTCTTCGTCAACTTTTGTCAACATACCTTTCAGTAAACTTGCAGGACGCGTATTTAATAAGTAAGAGCCATCTCTGTCTATTGAGGGTAATGGCATACGCGTAAGAGCCAATTGGTTGCCGTTGGTCGAAACAAGCGAGAGTGTGTGCTCATGAATGTCAAAGCAAACTGTGTTCATTTGTGGGCGAAGCGTATCGTTGGCAGCTGTTATCATACAGCGTGAAATGCCTGCAAATAAATGATTAGAGCCCATCTTGAACACCATGCTATCTTCATCGTTGACGATGGGGGTGGGGTATTCATCAGCACTTTGCCCCATTAGTTTGTATTGGCCGTTTTGATATTCAATGGTCAATTCAAAAGTGTCTGTATTTAAGTAACACTCTAATGGTTGGTCGGGAATTTCCTTTATCGCATCTTGCAACGTTTTGGCATTCACCGCAAAACGAACGTCTGCATCACACTCATTCAACTCGGCTTTAGCTGTTAGCGTGGAGTCGTTGTCTGAAGCCGTTATGGTAAGCATTTGCCCCTTTATGTCAAAGCAAAAGCAATCAAGAATGGGGAGTGTATTCTTTTGAACAATAACACGACCTATTGTTGTTAGTCGTGCCGAAAGCAGAGAACTTGATATAGTAAATTTCATGCTGAAGGTTGAGTTGTTGTTTATATTCAGAGTAAGTATGCTTGTCAAACTCACTAAGTGAGTGCAAAAGTCTAATACATAGCCATTTTGTAACGCTTATGAGCACAACTCGTTAGCAGAGCAATAGAACTACACAAAAAACAATAGTAGATGATGGGAAGAAATAATATCTTATATGCTTAAATCATAATTAGCAAATGCTCATCAAAACCATCGCTTGCTGGCCTACCAATGAAATCTGTTCATGAGTTGTTTATAGGGCAAAATTACAAAATAATGGTGATATGCAGGAATTTTTAGAGGTAAAAAAGTGGGGGCTGAAAGTTTTTTTGTATCTTCGCATCACCTAACATAAATAAAACTTCGAATGGAAATTTCTGGAAAGATTATTGTCGCTACCGATGTACGTAGTGGTGAGTCGGCTCGCACGGGCAGCAAGTGGATGGCTCAAGATTTTGTAATTGAAACACATGAACAATATCCTAAGCGTTGTGTATTTAGCGTTTTTGGTGAAGACCGCTTGCGCGAATTTAACATCCAAGTAGGCGAGGAACTTACGGTGTCTTTTGATATTGATGCACATGAGTATAATGGACGATGGTTTAACAATATTCGCGCATGGCGTGTACAGCGTGGTAATGTAGCTGATGAACAAACTGGGGCACCCGTAGCTGCACCAACTACAGATCCTGCGTCTGTAGCACCTACTTCACCTGCAGCACCCGCAGCACCTGCAGCGCCCGTCGAAGCTACAACAGACGATCTGCCATTCTAAAAAAATAGAGCAAAGCAGGTAGGTGTTCAAGACCATATTCAACATAAAAATTGAATACCTATTCAATACATCTTAATATTAAGTACTACAGCCACGCGTGGACGCAAAATGCTATAAAAGCACCTGTGTCCTACGTATGGCTTTTTTTGGGTAATATGCGAATTTTCTTCAAAGTTGTCAAAATTACCTTTATCGGTTTTTTTGTGTCAAGTATTTTAGCGGTAATAGCCTTAAGATGGCTCCCTGTGCCTATTACTCCCTTGATGGTTATACGTTGTGTACAGCATGTGGGTAGTGGCGAACCTATAGCCATACATCACAAATGGGTGCCTTTGAAAAAAATATCTCCCTACTTGCCTGTAGCTGTTATGGCTTCTGAGGATCAAAATTTTCTTCATCACAATGGTTTTGACTTTAATGCAATTCAAGATGCAGCCATCCAGCGAATTGAGGGACGTAGACGCAGAGGGGGAAGTACCATATCGCAACAAACGGCCAAGAACGTTTTTCTTTGGCCCAACTCATCGTGGGTGCGAAAGGGGTTCGAAGCTTATTTCACGGTCTTGATAGAGTTCTTTTGGTCAAAAGAACGCATAATGGAGGTCTATTTAAATAGTATTGAAATGGGACCTAATATTTATGGAGCAGAAGCCGTAGCACAGCGCCATTTTGGTTGTAGTGCAAATGAATTGCGTCGCTCTGATTGTGCGTTGATTGCTGCCACTTTACCTAATCCTATTAAATTTAGCTCGCTCTCTCCATCTAAGTATATGCGCAAGCGACAACAGCAAATAGAGCGTGAAATGCGCATCATACCCTTATTAACATCTAAAGAGTAAGCCCTTAAGTAGGTATTCCTTCCTATCTATAAATGACGATACTAAAAATGATTGATAAAGATACCATATTAAAAACATTGGGATATGATGCTCTTACACCTATGCAAGAGGCTATGTTGCAGGTGGGAGCAAACCCTGGTGGTGTAGTGTTGCTATCGCCCACTGGCACGGGTAAAACATTGGGCTATCTACTGCCTGCTGTAAGGCAAATAGACCTTAAACTGGACGTTTTGCAGGTGGTCGTGGTAGTGCCAACTCGTGAATTGGCCGTGCAATGTGAAATGGCTCTCAAAAGCATGAAGACAGGAGCGCGTTCCTTGTCGCTATATGGCGGACGTCCAACCATGGAGGAACATCGAAAGTTGCGTGAGGTTCAACCACATATTGTATTTGCCACCCCAGGACGACTCAACGACCATTTAGGTAAAGGAAATGTTCATGTGTCGGGGGTAAAGGTGCTGATAATTGATGAATTTGATAAATGCCTCGAGTTAGGTTTTCAAGCCGAGATGGAGGACTTGTTAAAGCATTTTTCAAAGGTTCGCTGTTGTTGGCTCATGTCGGCCACCGATGCTGATGAAATTCCTACTTTCATGCAACGCCTATTTCAAACGTTTAAGAAGTTAGACTATTTGTCTGAAGGTGATGCCTCAACCGAAAATCGTTTGCAATTACGCTTTGTTCGTTCGCCTCAAAAAGATAAATTAGAAACCTTATCACGCTTGCTCACTACGCTTAAGGGTGCTCCCACCATCGTGTTTGTGGCTTATCGTGAAAGTGTAGAGCGAGTGGGAAAATGGCTTCGCGAACAGGGTTTTAGCGCAGAAATTTATCATGGCGGAATGGAACAGGACTGGCGCGAGAGAGCTTTATACAAGTTTCGTAGTGGTGCAGCAAATGTGCTCGTTAGTACTGATTTAGCAGCACGTGGGCTCGACATTCCTGAGGTGCGTGCTATTGTTCATTATCATCTTCCACTAAAAGAGGAGGACTATATGCATCGAAACGGGCGTACCGCTCGATGGGATGCTGATGGCATGGTGTATTGGTTGTTGGGACCTACTGAACAATTGCCTGCTTATGCTCATGACGTATGTGAGTTTGAACTTGACACACACATGCGCATTATCCCCGTTTTACCACGATATGCTACTATATACATAGGTCGTGGCAAACGCGACAAACTGAGCAAAGGGGATGTGTTGGGATTTTTGTGTAAAAAAGGTGGCTTGCGATCTGACGAAATAGGTAGAATTGACGTTGGAGCGCACTATGCTTATGCTTCTGTTCTTCGCCAACGGCTAAAGGCTGTACTAAAATTAGTGGCTGGTGAAAAAATAAAAGGCATGAAAACGCTTATCGAGGAAATGAAACGTTAGTAAGTAGGTGTTTAAACAAATATGTGTATGAACATGAATGTAAAAATAAAAGACACAACATTACAGTCTGCGGCAGCTGAAGGCATGGATGCCTTTTTAACCGCTATTTATGAGGCAATAAAGCAGCAAGTCGGTGGCGAGCTAAATGCGCAGAGCATGCGTTTATTATCAACCGATCAAATAACCCTATGGGGATATATGATTTTGCGCGAAGAACTAATGGATGGAGGCTTTGTACAGCTTATATATAATGGTTATGGCCCGTTCTTCTTTGACAATCCTTTTGCTAAAGCAATGCGCCTATGGGGCTTACACGACTTTTCAAAACTCATTTATAAAGCCAAAAAAGTGTATGATGAGCACAAGGATGACTTGACTCGTGAACGCTCAGATGAGGACTTTATGGCTTTGTTTGAGCAGTATCCCGCATTTGACGATTTAGATGACGAATACGTTGAGAACGAAGAGAGCATAACAGCTGGCATAGCTTACTATGTAGATGAACATATAGCCAACTTTGTTGAAATCGAAAAATAAGTAATATAGCGCACATTATGGCAAAACCGAAAATATTACCTACGTCACGCATTAACATAAAGAATAAGCGTGCTGAACACGACTTTTTAGTAGTCGACAAGTTTACTGCTGGCATTGTGCTAACGGGTACTGAAATTAAAAGCATTCGTGCTGGTAAAGCCAGTTTGGTAGATACTTTTTGTTACATTCATAACGGAGAACTTTGGATGAAGAATTCGTACATTGCCGAGTATGATTTTGGCTCGTTCAATAACCATGCCACTCGTCGTGATCGAAAATTGTTGCTCAATCGCAAAGAAATTCGTTCGTTGCAAGACGACACCAAGTCGCCTGGCTTTACCATTGTACCTTTAAAAATGTTTATCAACGAAAAAGGATTGGCCAAAGTCATTATAGGGTTATGTCGTGGTAAAAAAGAGTATGACAAACGAAATGCTTTAAAAGAAAAGCAAGACCGTCGCGAGATGGATCGTGCCATGAAAGTACGCATTTGATAACGCATTTAGTGATGATGGAGTGATGAAGATGTTAAAATGGATGGTTGGTTTGTTCTTTATTTGTTTGCCACTACAAATTTTGGCAAATAAAGAGGACATGGTGAGTATCAAGGATGGAACGTTTTATGACAATGGAGCGCAACATACATTTCAATATAAGGCTTTTGCCATGTGGTATGCACCTTTGCTTGGTCAAAAGGGTAACAAGTTTGGGCGAGAGCGCCTACATGCTGAGTTAGACTCGTTACATGCCTTGGGGGTGAATGTGGTAACCTTCATAGCAGGATTGCAAGTCACGCAAAAGTCTTCTCATCACAACATGTCTGCCTCTGATTCGTGCTTAACATTATGTGCTGATGAAGCCACACTCTCAGAAGTAGACTATTTGCTTGCTGAATTACAAAAACGACAAATGAAGGCTGTTATAACTCTTGATAAAGCTCCTTCAAATGCAGTTCAGAAGCTCGAATGTTACGAAAAGTTCATTACTCAAATGCTGCAGCATCGTAATCGTTTTACTAAAAAAACGTATGTGTCTGATGCTACTATTATGGCTTGGAACCTATGTGATGTAGCCAATGAATGGACGCACCCCGATTCGTTAACAATTTATGCTGATTGGGTAAACCGCATGTCGCAGCGCATTAGGATATATGACTCTCAACATCTTATCACGGCTCCAATTACTCCCTTGCAAGTGAATGATGAACAGCAACAAAGATGGCTGCAACAATGGGTGTCATGTGTCTCGCTTAACTATGTAAATGTTCCTATAGCTCCTTTAACGCAAAATTGGGTACAAGCAGGCAACCTCTTTGCAGGTATGAGTCGTGCTTTTTTGCGCTTTAATGATGTGTGTTCTCTCTACGATAGAACGTTCTCAAATGCTGACATGCCATATGTAGTAAACATAAGCTTTCCGCGTGATGCCATGTTTAAACGACCAGGTTCCACAACAGAGGCGCGTGACACCTTTTTGGGTTACGTGTTGTCAAGGGCCGCACAAGGTGTGGTTGAGAATGGCGATGGGGCGCTACGAGGAGTAACTATTTGTGGATGGGGGGGAATGGCACGACCTAACAGCCAAGGTGAATGGACAAACTCGATAGACTATTCAGCCGAATGGTTTGACGAGCCAAAAGGTTCCTATGCAATATTTAACTGTGACAACTCAACGCTGAGTTTAATAAAAAAATACTTTTTAGATGACTAATACTTTAACTTTATTAGGCACGGGATATGCTACAGTTACTAATTGCTACAACACTTGTTTCCTATTGCGAGATGAAGAGCAATTATTGCTCGTTGATGGTGGAGGTGGCAATACCATACTTTCGCAGTTGCAAAAGGTGAGTGTACCTATCACATCCATTCACCACATGTTTTTAACCCATGCACATACTGACCATGTGTTAGGAGCTGTGTGGGTGGTTAGAATTATTTTACAGCAAATGCGAAGCGGACGATATGAGCAAACTTTACACCTTTGGGGTAATGACAAGGTGTTACATGTTTTGTCATGGATTTGTCATAACACATTGCCTAATAAGTTAGTCGCCTTACTTGATGAACGTGTTCAACTACATGTGCTTACTGATGGCGAATCATTTGACATTGGCAGTTGGCACTTTACCGCTTTTGATATTCATTCTACAAAAGAGAAACAATTTGGTTTCCGTTTAGATTTTCCCAATGGTACTTCGCTTACTTGTTTAGGCGATGAACCCTATAACGAAAAAAACAAGGCATATGTTGACAAAGTTGATTGGTTACTTTGCGAGGCATTTTGTTTGCATGGCGATGCTGACAGATTCCATCCCTATGAAAAGCATCATAGCACAGCCTTAGATGCAGCTCGTTTGGCACAATCGTTAGAGGTAAAGAATTTAGTACTTTACCATATAGAAGATAAAACGCTCAACACTCGTAAAGCCAAATATACCGCTGAGGCCAAATCATCTTTCACAGGAAATGTTTTTGTTCCGAACGATTTAGAAAGTATTCTTATTTAAGTAAGTGTTCAAAAATATTTTAGGGAACAATAGCTTTTTATGCATGCTTAATTCTCTAAAATGATTTTGTTCACTTACTTAAATATCGCGAGTTCGTAATAAGATAATAACTCAATTATCGAATTTAGAAAAAAATCTTTGTCGATTTGTACATATCAGGCTGAAGTCCTGACATCTATATAGCACTAAGTTTGCTTTTTAGTGACTCAGTTTCGTTACTATTAGCTGCAAACTTAGTCGCTACGTTCTTATAGCTACTTCAGGCCGCACTTATTACGTTTTGCATTTATTGCAGTCCGGTAAAACGCCGAAACACAACTTCTTCCGTCTTAAACCCTTTATAAATAGAGTTTCATGCTCTTTATTTCAAAAAGTAAGCCCCTTTAGTTAGCTGCACATGGCTGCAGAAGCTATTATTGGCATAAAAGCAGACATGAAATACGGTAGCAATCACGTTGTCTATGACAGGTTTTAATGCTTTTGCCCTTTCAGGGCGCGACTGCTCCTACATGGGGAGACCCAGGGTGTCGCTTCGCTTGCCCTGGGCTGAGTGCTCCATTGGCCTTTCAGGCCGCCCTTGCAAAAATCATAGTGGCCATTTCTATGCTCGTGGTTGAGAGGCTATGTTAGAACCAATGCACAGCCTCGTTACTAATTGTAGTGTAGTAGAAGCGTGTGTGCAAGTGCGGGCTGAAGGCCCAATGGAGCACGGAGCCCAGGGCAAGCGAAGCGACACCCTGGGTATCACGTGTTGGAGCAGTCGCGCCCTGAAAGGGCAAAAGCATTACAATGTGCTTTAGACTTTTACCGGGCAATAATAATTTTCTTGCCATAAATCGTTGCCTTTCTGTTTGTTTTGTAAAAATACGACAAACTTTTGAAGTTGCCAAAAAAGCGAATAAATTTTGCAATGATAGCACATTTTGGGGGAATGTGCGAGAGTGCTTTGGTAAAAAAATAATGGCTCAGCTCATGCATCCTTCATTATGTAATGAGTGCAAAAGCTGAGCCAAAGTATAAAAAAAGAGTCTGTTACTCTTCGTTTACAACCCATTCGGGTGTGTCCCATCCCGAATTACGCTCATTTGAAAGGGGTTGTGCAATCGTGCCTTAAAGGTTAAAAGCACTACCTTTGAATTACAATAATAAGTAACAATACGTTTAAGGTCACAATTTGCGACCTTAAAAATAAAGATAGAAATATGGCAGATAATATAGAACATCAAGAGAACTGGTCGCAAATTGTGACCAGTTACAAAATGATGAAGTCGTAGTTACCACTCCTGTAGAAAGTCGAATAATGTCTATTCGTGAAAAGCAGATTATGATAGACAGAGACTTGGCTGAACTTTATGGAGTGGGAACCAAGGTGTTAAATCAAGCTGTAAAACGTAATATGGAGAGATTTCCTGAACGTTTTCGTTTTTCAACTGACTAAGGAAGAAATGAATGAACTGGTCACAAATTGTGATCGGTTCAATAGTTTGAAGCACTCAACAGTTCGCTCATATGCTTTTACAGAACAGGGAGTAGCAATGCTCTCTACCGTTCTCAGAAGTGAAACGGCTATTCGTGTAAGCATACGTATTATGGATGCATTTGTTACAATGAGACGTTTCATGGTGACAAATGCTGAAGTGTTTCAGCGTCTCTCGACTATAGAATACCATCAACTGGAAATGCAACAACACTTGCAAGAATCCGACAAACGCATAGACGAGGTATTTCGCAGATTAGACGAAGGTAATGCAAAGCCGAAACAAGGCGTGTTCTATAATGGGCAAGTTTATGATGCCTATACTTTCGTGTCCGACTTGATCAAGAGTGCAAAGAAACGTATTGTCCTTATCGACAACTATGTTGACGAGACTGTACTGACATTGCTCGATAAAAGAGGAAACGATGTGTCTGCCGTAATCTATACTCAACAGATAAGCCGTCAGTTCCAACTCGACATTGACCGTCATAATGCTCAATATGCACCGATTGACGTTGAAACATTCCGTTTGTCACATGACCGTTTCCTTTGTATAGACGATGATGTATATCACATTGGAGCATCCATAAAGGACTTGGGCAAGAAATGGTTGGGTTTCTCCAAGATGGAGATACTTACACCAGATGAATTGGTGGAACGAATCAATAGGGGATAAATTCACCTTACTATAGGATTATTCAGTTAATGCCATCTTTTCAGAAGGCCATTTGATGCGATATTGCAATAAATGCATCGAATATCGGCACGGAATCCGAACTTTGCATTCGTGGCAGCCCCGAAGGCCATGAATTCTTAACATTAGGGCATAACAATTCATTCCGGCCATTAGTCGGAATATAAAAAAGTATATGGAGGACGTTGTTAGGTTGTGTTCCTTTTTTTCAGAGTTTCTTCCTTTGCAAGTTCTCGTGCAGCAAGTGTAGCTGCGTTAGCCATATGGATACCGAAGAAGAGGAGCAAGGTTTCACTGAATTGGTTACGTGCAGCTATTCGTCCCACACCATAATGTTGCTTCTGATTGCCAAAACTCCCCTCCATAACTAGCGTGTGCAGCCATGCGCAACTTTCCCAAAGCAACTTCACGTCTGCAGGGTAG